>SXGS01323037.1_pt1 | contig 10944 bp, 10 predicted proteins | sample 3174681 | NCBI WGS metagenome assembly SXGS01 (sample SAMN11356861, study PRJNA531348) | freshwater metagenome | isolation source: freshwater sample F1-80 | place: China: Fuxian Lake, Yuxi | collected 2017-12-25 | reverse complement strand
CGGCGACATTCTGGCCATGGATCGCATCAAGGAGATCAACCGGCGCATCCCCAACACCCACCTGGTGATGCACGGCTCGAGCAGCGTGCCACAAGACCTGCTCGCCACCATCCGCCATTATGGCGGCGCCATGAAAGAAACCTACGGTGTGCCGGTTGAAGAAATCCAGAAGGCGATCCAGTTCGGCGTGCGCAAGATCAACATCGACACCGATATCCGCCTGGCCATGACCGCCGCAGTGCGCAAGTTTTTGGCTGAAAACCCGGAAAAATTTGACGCCCGCGATTGGCTCAAACCGGCGCGTGAGGCCGCCAAACAAATCTGCAAACAGCGCTACATTGAGTTTGGTTGCGAGGGGCAGGCCGGCAAGATCAAGGGCCATGCCCTGTCGGTGGTAGCCGCACAGTACAGCCGCGGTGAACTCGCGCAGGTGGTGCACTAAAGCGCCATGAGCGCTGCGCTGCACACCTCGGTGCTGACCTCCCTGGCGCTGCTGGCGCGCGGCAAGGTGCGCGACAACTACGCCGTTGGCGAAGACCGCATCCTGATGGTGGCAAGCGACCGCCTCAGCGCCTTTGATGTCATCATGGGCGAGCCGATCCCGGGCAAGGGCGTGCTGCTGACTCAGATGGCGCTGTTCTGGTTTGACAAGCTTGGCCCCAAGGGGCTCAATATTTGTCCGATCCACCTGACTGGCGAGGCGCCAGAGCGCGTGGTCAGCCCCACTGAGGTGGCGCAGGTGGCGGGGCGCTCAATGCTGGTCAAGCGGCTCAAGCCCTTGCCGGTGGAGGCGGTGGTGCGCGGCTACCTGGCCGGTAGTGGCTGGCAAGAATACCAACACAGTCAATCGGTCTGCGGTGTGGCGCTGCCGCCCGGCCTGAGCAACGCCTCCAAATTGCCAACGCCGATCTATACCCCGGCGGCCAAGGCGGCGGTGGGCGAGCACGATGAAAACATCACCTTCGAGCAGACCGTGGCCATGCTCGGCGCCGACCTGGCCCAGCGCATTCGCCACATCAGCCTGCGCCTGTACCAGGCGGCCAGCGAGTTTGCCGCCACCAAAGGCATCATCATTGCCGACACCAAGTTCGAGTTCGGGCTGGATGCCGATGGCACGCTGACCCTGATGGACGAGGTGCTGACGCCCGATTCATCCCGCTTCTGGCCGGCTGAGAGCTACCAGCCTGGCAGCAACCCGCCCAGCTATGACAAGCAGTTTGTGCGCGATTGGTTGGAGCAGGCGCAGGTGGACGGACGTCCCTGGCGGAAAACCCCGCCAGCGCCACGCGTGCCCGACGCGGTAATCGCCCGCACCGCTGCCAAGTACCAAGAGGCTTGGCACCGACTCAGCGCAGCTTGAGCAACACCAACAGCGAACCGGCCCGCCTGTTCGCCGCAGCCTGATGCAAGCAGTCTCCCCCAGTTGGTCGCCGCCAGCAGCACCCGGTGTGCGGCGGGAGGACGAGGCACTGCTGCGCGGCCTGGGCTGCTTTGTGCATGATGTGCGCCTGCCCGATACCTGCCATGTGGCTTTTGTACGCAGCGCCCATGCCCATGCCCGGCTGTTGTCGATCGATGGCGCGCCAGCCCGGGCCCTGCCCGGCGTGCTGGCGGTCTTGACCGCAGCCGACCTCGGCGAACAGTGCATGCCCGTCATCAACCCGCTGCTGCCAGAGCTGGCGCCGACGGATTTCCCACTCTTGCCCAGGCAGCATGTGTCCTATGTCGGCCAACCCATTGCCATGGTGATTGCCCGCAGCCATGCGCTGGCCTGCCAGGCCGCAGCGCTGGTTGGTCTCGAGGTGCAGGCGCTGACACCAGAGCTCGACTTTGCTGCCCCAGCCCAGGCCAGCTCGGTGGCCCGTACGGCGCACGGCAGCCCGGAGCCAAGCCAGCCAAGCCAACCAAGCCAGCCAACCCGGCCCATGCAGCTCAGTGTGCATACCAAGTTGCAACTGCCCCGGGTGCTGGCGGTGGCCCTGGAGCCGCGCGCCTGCCTGGCCCGCTGGGATGCGCAGCAGGCCCGGCTGACGCTTTGGCTGGGCAGCCAAAGCCCGTCGCGCGCGCAGGCGGATGTAGCTGGCACACTGGGCCTGGCTTTGGCGCAGGTGCGGGTCATCTGCCCGGATGTGGGTGGCGCTTTTGGCGCCAAAGCCTCGGTCTGCCCGGAGGAACTTCTGTTGGCTCTGGCGGCCCGCCACCTGGGCGGCACGCTGCGTTGGGCATCGAGCCGCTTGGAAGACTTTAGCGCCGGCATGCACGGCCGCGGTGCGCGTCTGTCTGGCACCTTGACCCTGGATGCTGCCGGAGACTTTCAGGCTTTGTCGGCCCGGCTGGACTTTCCCTTGGGCGCTTGGCTGCCATTTTCTGCGCTGGTGCCGCTGCGCAATGCGGCGCGCGTTTTGCCCGGACCTTACCGTGTCGCGCGGCTCGACCTGCAGGGGCAGGCCAGCCGCTCGCACACCGCACCGGTGAATATTTACCGCGGTGCTGGTCGCCCGGAAGCCGCCCTGCTGATGGAAACCCTGATCGACCAGGCCGCCCGGGCCAGTGGCATGGACCCGGTGGCGCTGCGGCAGCGCAACCTGATTCGCGCTGCTGACATGCCCTGGCGCAGCGCCACGGGTGAGCTGCTCGATTCGGGTGACTATTTGCGCACCCTGGAGCGGGCCTGCGCGCGTTTTGACTACCCGGCAGAGCGGGCCAGTCAGGCCGCCCGCCGGGCTGCCGGCGAATGCGTCGGCATTGGGGTAGCGATGTATCTGGAGCCCTGCGGCCAGGGCTGGGAATCGGCCCGGGTCACCCTGCATGCGGATGGCCGGGTGACGGTGGCGAGCGGCTCGCCGGACCAGGGACAGGGCCATGCCAGCACCTTTGCCCAGATCGCTGCCACAGAGCTCGGTTGCCAGGCGCAGGCGGTTGAGGTGTTGCTAGGCGACACCGACACCTGCCCGGCGGGCATAGGCGCACTGGCCAGTCGCAGCACGGCGATTGGTGGCAGTGCCATTGCGCAGGCCTGCCGCGAAGCCCGCAGCCGCAGCCAGGGCGGCGAGGCCCTGCCCCTTACTGCCCAGGCGCGCTTTACTGCTGCCGAAGCCTGGAGCCATGGGTGCGTGATGGCCCGCATGGCAGTGGACGCCGACACCGGTGAGCCCCGGATTGAGCGCCTGGTCTGGGTGGACGACGCCGGCCACATCATCAACCCGGTGTTGGCCCGGGGGCAGTTACTCGGGGGTGCGGCGCAGGGCTTGGGGCAGGCCATGATGGAGCGCATGGTGTATGACGCAAACGGCCAGCCGATCACCGGCTCCTTGATGGACTATGCCCTGCCGCGTGCGAGTGACATGCCGGCCATAGAAATCGAATCCTTGTGCTCGCCCAGCCCGCATAATTTGCTGGGCGCCAAGGGTGTCGGCGAGGCCGGTTGCATTGGCGTTCCGGCCGCCCTGATGAACGCCGCGCGCGATGCCTTGCAGGCCTTTGGCGAGCCCGAACTCCAGTTGCCGCTGACCGCCGAACAACTGTGGCGCGCCATGACTTTTGCTTCCAATAGCCACAGCCAGCCAGCAAAGGCGCAACCCGATGAAATATAAAAAACTTCAAGCCAAAGAATACGCCCGGGAGCACATGCATGGCGTGTGGGCCGCCAACCTGAGCACCTTTGATGCATCGCTCAGGTTTGATGAGCAGGCCATGCGCGAGAACCTGCGGCACTGGATTACCGCGCTCGGCCTGGGTGGTTTGTTTATTGCGGGCAAACAGGCCGAGTATTTTTCGATGTCGGTGGCTGAGCGAAAACGCCTCATGCTGCTGTCGGTCGAGGAGGCTGCCAACGCCGGCCAGCGCAACGAGGCCGGGCCCTGCGGCATCATCACCTCTTGTTCTGATACCAACCTTGATCTGGTGCTCGAGCTGGCCCGGTACTCGCAGGACATTGGCGCTGACTACATCATTGTGCACAGCCCGGTACTGCATTTCGGGGCTGATACCGAGGAGACGATTTTTGAGTATTACCGCTACCTCTCGGAGCAGCTCGAGATCGGCATGGCGATGTGGAACCATCCGGATTGCGGCTACACCATGAGCCCCGAGCTGTGCGCCCGCATTGCTGAACTGCCCAATGTGGTGGCCATCAAATACAGCACCGAGCGGGCCAACTACAAACGCCTCACCGAGCTCGCAGGCCACCACATCCATGTGAGCAACCCCTCCGAGGAAGACTGGCTGGACAACATCATCGAACTGGGCTGGAAGCTCTACCTGTGCTCAACCCCGCCCTTTTTGTTGCAGTCTGGGGTCGATCAGCGCATCAATGATTACACCCGTCTGGCGTTTGCCGGCAAGTTTGAACAGGCCCGTGAGTTGCGCGACAGCCTGGCGCCGGTTCGCCAGGCTTTTAAGGCCTCCAAACCCCATGGCAAGCCCCAGGCCCATGCCAAGTACTGGCAGGAACTGCTCGGGCAACATGGTGGCCCGGTGCGCCGACCCCTGATCGGCCTGACACCAGACGAGCAAGCTCAGACCCGAGCGGCTTTTGCGGCCAGCGGCCTGCGCACTGCCTGAGCCGCGCGTGATGATCGCCGCCATCGATGCAGTCGCCATCGCGGTCAATGGCCGTAGCTTTGCCCTGGATGTACCGCCCAACACCCTGCTGATTGACTTTTTGCGCGAGCAACTTCAGCTCACTGGCACCCACCAGGGCTGCGACACCGCGCAGTGCGGCGCCTGCACTGTACTGGTGGATGGACTGGCGATCAAGTCGTGTAACCGGCTGGTCTTGCAGTGTGCCGGCCAAAAGGTCACCACCATTGAGGGCCTGGCCCCCGGCACGGCCGCCTTGCATGTCATGCAAGAGGCGTTTCGCCGGCATCATGGGCTGCAGTGCGGCTTTTGTACGCCGGGCTTCGTGTTGCGGGCGGTGGCCATGGTGCAGGAAGAGGTGGCCGCAGAACCTGTTGCGGTGCACCAAGCGCTGGCGGGCAACCTGTGCCGCTGCTCCGGCTACGAGGGCATGGTGTTGGCGGTGTGTGAGGGCCTGGCTATTTTGCGCAGCCAAGCCGGGGATTCACCGCTTTCAGCGGGCCCGCAGACCTCTGTGTTGGGTCGCTAGGGGCCAGGGCCATGCAAGACTTTGCTTATGTTCGACCGCAGTCCATGCAGGCGCTCGGGCGCTTGCTGCAAGCGCAGCCCGAGGCCCGGTTTTTGGCCGGCGGGCAAAGTCTTCTGGCTGCCATGAGGCTCGGCCTGAGCGCGCCGGCGCAACTCATCGATCTGCAAGATCTGCCAGAGCTGCATGGCATCGCGGTTCGGGACAAGGTGTTGCATATTGGTGCCATGCAGACCCATACCAGCATCGCGCAGTCCCCTGCGGTGCGGGCTTTTTGCCCCATGCTGGCGGCGCTGGCCGCTGGCATTGCCGACCAGCAGGTGCGTTCGGTTGGCACGCTGGGCGGGGCGCTGGCCCACAACGACCCGGCCGGCTGCTGGCCCGCTGGCGTGTTGGCGCTGGGCGCTACCCTGCTGACCAGCCAGCGACAGATCGCCGCCGATGACTTCTTTCAAGGCTTGTTCTGCACCGCACTGCGCCCTGGGGAGTTGTTGCTGGCGGTGCGTTTTGAGCCAGCGCTGGCGGCTGCCTATTACAAGCAAGAGCAGGCCGCCTCGCGCTTTGCCCTGCTTGGCGTGGCGGTGGCGCGACTGCCTGTCGCCCGGGGCGCTGGGCAGGCGCGGGTGAGGGTTGCCTTGACCGGCTTAGGCCCCGGTGTGCGGCGCTGGGTTGCAGCCGAGCAGGCCTTGGCTGCACACTGGGGCGCAGCGGCGCTGGACGGTTTGCAACTGCCCGCTACCGCCGCGCTCGGCGATGTCCATGCCGGGGCAGACTACCGGGCCCATTTGGCCGGCGTCCTGTGTCGCCGCTTGGTGTCTCGGCTGAGCCAGCAGCCAGCGCCGGCAAACACCCAGCACGGTGTGTTGCAGCGTTTTTTACATCCACTCTTCAGGAGTTCGCCATGAGCCAAGCCCTGCCTTCTGCCCAGCACTATGGGGCGCCCCTAGCGCTTGACACGTGGGTGCAAGACAAGGCCCATTTGCTCAAGCCGCCAGTGGGCAATCAGCAAATCTGGCCTGGCTCGGACCTGATTTGCACGGTGGTGGGCGGCCCCAACCAGCGCACCGATTTCCATGTTGACCCCTTCGAAGAATATTTCCATCAGTTCAGGGGCAATGCCTCGCTGCTGATCGCCGACCGGGGCCAGTTTGAGCGAATTACCCTGCGCGAGGGCGATGTGTTTTTGCTGCCCGCCTATGTGCGCCACTCGCCGCAACGCCCAGAGGCCGGCAGCTTGTGTACCGTCATCGAGCGGGCCCGGCCCGCCGGGCTGCTTGACGCCTTTGAGTGGTACTGCGCCAATTGCGGCGCCTTGGTGGCTAGGCGCGAGCTGCAATTACAGAGCATTGTGGAAGACCTGCCGCGGGCCTTTGCCTCCTTTTATGATGTTGCGCCCACAGAGCGGCGCTGCGGGCACTGTGGCACGGTTCATCCGGGGCGCGATTGGCAGGCCTGGCACAGTCTGTGCGCCCAGCGCATTGCGGCCACCACCCAAACCCACCCCCGGGTTAGCCACTAGGCCCGGCCAATTGCTTTAAGCCTAAACTATGTGGGTGAGTGAAAGCCTCTTTCTTTTCTAACTAGGAGATTACGATGAAATTCAAGTTCAGCAGTGTGGTGATGGCGGCTGGTTTGGCAGCAATGGGCTTGAGCGCGCAGGCCCAGTCGGTCAAGATTGGTTTCATGGGCACCCTTTCGGGTCCTGCCGGCGCGCTCGGCCAAGACCAGTACGACGCCTTCATGCTGGGCATCGAGCACCTGGGCGGAAAACTCGGTGGCGCGACGGTTCAAGTGATCAAGGAAGACGACCAACTCAAGGCTGACTTGGGCGTGCAACTGGCACAAAAGCTCATGGAGCGCGACAAGGTTGACCTCATCACCGGCGTCACCTTCTCCAACGTCATGATGGCCATCCACAAGCCCATCACCGATGCCAATGTGCTGCTGGTGGGCTCCAACGCTGGCCCCTCGCCCCTGACTGGCAAGGGCTGCCACAAGAACTTTTTCTCGACCTCCTGGAACAACGACTCACTGCATGAGTCCATGGGCCAGCATGCCACCGACACCGGCTACAAAAAAGTCTATTTGCTGGCGCCTAATTACCAGGCTGGCAAAGACGCTCTGTCGGGCTTCAAACGCATGTACAAAGGCAGCGTCATTGACGAGGTCTACACCACGGTCAACCAACCCGACTACTCGGCTGAGATCGCCCAACTGCAGGCTGCCAAGCCCGATGCCATTTATGTGTTTTACCCCGGTGGCATGGGCGTGAACTTTGTCAAGCAGTACCAGCAGGCCGGCTTGCTTGGCAAACTGCCTATGCTGTCAACCTCAACAGTCGATGGCACCACCCTGCCGGCCCTCAAGGATATCGCCCTGGGCGCTGTGACCGGATCGCCCTACAGCCCGGACATTGACAACCCGCAAAACAAAAAGTTTGTCGACGACTTCAAGAAGAAGTTCAACCGCGTGCCCTCTCTGTACGCAGCACAAAGCTACGATGCTGCCATGCTGATCAATGCTGCCTTGGTCAAGACCGGTGGTCGTGCCGATAACCGTGACACGCTGCGCGCCGCTCTGAAGTCCGCCGAGTTCAAATCGGTCGCCGGGCCGTTCAAGTTCAACACCAACCAGTTCCCGATACGCAATTTTTACCGTGTCGACGTAGCCAAGGATGCCACTGGCCAGGCTGCTTTTGTGAACAAGGGCGTGGTGCTTAAAGACCATGCCGATGCCTACTTCAAGGAGTGCGCGCTGTAAGCCTGTGCCCGAACGCCGCAGCTGCTGGCCATGAGCGCCTCTCTTTTCGCCGTACAAATGCTCAATGGCCTGCAGCTCGGTGTGCTGCTGTTCATGTTGTCGGCCGGCTTGACGCTGGTGTTTGGCATCATGAACTTCGTCAACCTCGCGCACGGCAGCCTCTACATGATGGGGGCCTACTTTGCCGCTGCTGCTTACAACCACACAGAGTCTTTTTTGTTGGCCGCCTTGTTTGGGGTGAGCGCGAGTGCGGCGCTTGGCTTTGCCATGGAACGTCTGGTGGCCGCGCGGCTGTATGCGCGTGACCACCTGGACCAGGTGCTCGCCACTTTTGGCCTGATCCTGTTCTTCAATGAACTGGCGCGCTGGGTCTGGGGTGCCTCGCCCTACTACATGAATGTGCCAGAGGCGCTGTCGAGCACCATCAATTTGCTGGGCATCTCTTACTCCCGCTACCGGTTTGCCATTATTCTGGTCGGCCTGCTGGTGGCGCTGGGCTGCTACCTGCTTATCAACAAAACCCGGGTTGGCATGCTGATCCGGGCGGGCTCGAGCAACCCGACGATTGTGGCGGCCATGGGCGTGAACATCAAACTGCTCAACGCAGCCATTTTTGCCCTGGGGGCGGCGCTTGCCGGCGTGGCCGGTTTGATGAGCGGGCCGATTTTGTCAGTGCAACCGGGCATGGGCGAGCCGATCTTGATCACCGCCATGATCGTCATCGTGATCGGTGGCATCGGATCGGTGCGGGGGGCTTTTTACGCGGCTCTGCTGGTTGGGCTGATCGACACCGCCGGGCGGGCCTTTTTACCGATGTTGCTGCGCGAGTTTCTGGACCGCAGCACCGCGCAGGCGGCTGGCCCGGCGCTCGCCTCGATGCTGATCTGCATCTTCATGGCCGCTGTGCTGGCGCTCAAACCCGACGGCCTGTTCCCGGTCAAAAACCGATGAGGCGCGACTCTGTTGCCACCTGGGCCGGGGCCTTGATTGTGCTGCTGCTGTTGGCACTGCCGATTTACGCGCAACTCGCTGCAGAGCCCTTTGCCCTGACCTTTGGCAGCCGGGTGCTAGTGTTCGCGCTGGCCGCCAGCAGCCTCAATCTGGTGCTGGGCTATGGCGGCATGGTGAGCTTTGGTCATGCGCTGTACCTCGGGCTGGGTGCTTACGCGGCAGGTTTGATGGCGCACCACGGGGTGAGTAGTGGCTGGGCACAGTTGGCCGTGGCGGTTCTGGTGTGCGCCGCAGTGGGCGCCCTCACGGGCTTGATTTCTTTGCGCACCACGGGCATTGCCTTCATCATGATCACGCTGGCTTTTGCACAGATGTTTTATTACCTGTTTGTCAGCCTCAAACAGTATGGTGGCGACGACGGGCTGTCAATCGCCGTGCGCAGCGATTTTGGCCTCTTCACGCTGGCATCCCCCACGACCCTGTATTACGCCGCTTTGCTGTTGGTGCTGCTCACCCTGTTGGCCACCCACCGGCTTGCCACGGCCCGCTTTGGCATGGTTTTGCGCGGCTGCCAGACCAATGAGCGGCGGATGAAATCCATGGGCTTTGCCACCTTGCGTTACAAACTTTTGGCCTACATCTTGGCCAGTGTGTTGTGTGGCCTGGCTGGCCTGCTGTATGGCAACCTCACCGGGTTTGCCTCGCCCGCCTACATGGCCTGGACCCTGTCTGGCGAGCTCATCGTGATGGTGGTGCTCGGTGGCATGGGCACTGTTTTTGGCCCGCTGGTGGGTGCGCTGGTGCTGCTCATTAGCGAAGAACTGCTCAAGGCCCTGACTGACCACTGGATGATGATTCTGGGGCCGCTGATCGTGTTGGCGGCCCTTAGCGCTCGGCGTGGTGTGTACGGCTACCTGCTCGATTGGGACGCCTACCGCGATCGCCGTCGTGCCAGGCAAGCGCGCCAGGGCCGATCCGGAGAGGGGCTGTGAGGCCGCTGCTGCAACTCGAGCAACTGGTCAAACGCTTCGGCGGCTTGCTCGCCACCGACCATGTTTCGCTGGCCTTGGCGCCTGGCGAGCTGCATGCGGTCATCGGCCCCATCGGCGCGGGCAAAACCACCCTGATCGGACAGCTCGCCGGCGAAAGTCGACCCGACAGTGGCCGCACCCTGTTTGACGGCCGCGACATCACCGGGCTGCCCACGGCGCAACGGGCCCTGCTGGGCCTGGCCAGATCGTTTCAGATTACCTCGGTGTTTCCCGAGTTCACGGTGCTGGAGAACGTGGCCTTGGCCATGCAAGCTCACTGTGGCCACAGTTTTCGTTTTTGGACCCCGGTGCTGAGCCAGGCCGAGCTGATAGAGCCAGCACACAGCGCCATTGCGCAGGCCGGCCTGGCCGAGCGCAGCAACGCCCGCGTTGCCGAGTTGGCCCATGGCGAGCGGCGCCAACTCGAGCTTGCCATGGTGCTGGTGGCCAGACCCAAACTGCTGCTGCTTGATGAGCCCATGGCCGGCATGAGCCGCCAGGAATCGGGCCTTGTGGTGGAGCTGCTTGGCCGGCTCAAGGGCCAGTACACCATGCTGCTGGTTGAGCACGACATGGACGCCGTCTTTGCGCTGGCAGACCGGGTCTCGGTGATGGTGAACGGGGCCATTGTTGCGAGTGATAAACCCGAGGCGATCCGCGGCAACGAGCTGGTGCGCAGGGCCTACCTGGGCGATGAGGAGCTGCCCGCATGACGGCGCTGTTGCAGGTGCAGGAGCTGCAGACCTTCTACGGTGACGCCCAAGCCCTGTTTGGGGTGGGCCTCTCGGTTGCCGAAGGTGAGTTTGTGACCATGCTGGGGCGCAATGGCATGGGCAAAACCACCACCGTGAGCTCCATCATGGGCATCCGGCCGGCCCGCGGCGGGCGCATCGTGTTTGCCGGCCAAGACATCACCCGGCTGCCCTCCCACCAGATCGCCCGCCTGGGCGTTGGCTTGGTGCCGGAGCAGCGACAGGTGTTTCCCAACCTCACGGTGCACGAGAACCTGGTCGCCACGGCGCACAACCGGCTGCGCCGCCCGCAGCCCTGGACCCTGCAGCGGGTCTATGCGCTGTTTCCGCGCCTGCAGGAGCG
>SXGS01027681.1_pt1 | contig 10944 bp, 7 predicted proteins | sample 3174681 | NCBI WGS metagenome assembly SXGS01 (sample SAMN11356861, study PRJNA531348) | freshwater metagenome | isolation source: freshwater sample F1-80 | place: China: Fuxian Lake, Yuxi | collected 2017-12-25 | reverse complement strand
CCGCGCCGCCGGCATCCGCATGCACACGGAAGTGCCGAGCGAGCCCACGCAGCGCCTGCTGCAGCGCCGCTCGGCCTTCCTCGGGAATCGCCACATCCGCAGACAGCAGCAGGTGGGCGCGCAGCTGCATCGCGTTGTACTGGACCACGCGCGCACGCTGGGGCGCATCACGGATCACCGTGATCAGCCGCAGTGCCTCCGTATCCGCTGGTGGCGGCTCGCCGTAGCGCAGGTACTGCGGCTGGCGCCGTTGCTCGGCCGCGTGCGGCGTCGGCGTGAGCCGCAGGCGAGTACGGCCGGCTTCCTCGTACACCTCGACCTCCGGGGTGTCGGCCTCGAGTTCCACGAACCGCCCCGGCGCATTGTCGAATGTCACGTGGGTATGGCCCACGAGTACGACGATGGCGGCCGCACGATCGATCTCGTATCCACGCGAGGTGTAGGGATCGCGGCGGAATGTCCGCGCCACCTTCGCATCCTGGGCCGGCAGCCCCGCATCCCCGGCGACCCTGGACAGGGCAATCGCGCTGCCCTTGCTCCAGCCGCGCACGCCCAGCTTCTGCTCCAGTGGACGGATGGACTCCACCGCACCTGCCGCAGTGCAGGTCACTTCCCAGACCAGGCGCCGCTTCGCCGCCTCCGGCTTCGCGCCCGCCTCCTCGCCGTCAAGCGCCTGCAGGGCCTGCAGCACGTCGCGCCAGCGCTCCGTGCCCGGGCGCACGAAGAACGGGATCGCGAGCTGCTCGCCGCGCACGACCGCGAGCGCCGCCTCCGCAAGCTGGGCATGCCATTCATGCCCAAGCGCGCGTGCGCGTTCGGCCACGGTCCTCACGGCGCTGGCGTAGACCGTCACGAAGCGCGGCGGTGCAGGCCACGACTCCCGCGCAAGCTGGCCGCACCAGGCGAGAACCAGCACGCGCCAGAGATGCTCGATGCGCGGATTCCGGGCATCGTGACCGGCTAGCAGGAAGCCGTTCGGGTCCAGCCGCACCGCGCCCTGCCTGGCCAGCGCGGCGTGCTGCCAGAAGCCCCAGGGATCGTGCGCAGAGGCAGCGCGCGACCCTGCCTTGCCCGCGACGAAGCGCTGCAGCTTGTGCAGCGACGCGGGCGATCCTTCGGCAAGCAACGCCAGCAGGTAGTACCAGGTGCACTGCACGGGCAGGTCGTCCTTGCCCAGCGATTTCGGCCCCGCCCGGGACAGCCCTGCGCCGCGCAGGCGCAACCGCGCGAGCTCGAACACCTGCTCGTAGCCTGCGATGGCAGCCTGCCACTCGCCTGCCCGCACATGCAGGCCCGCGCGAACGAGTTCGATCATCTCACCGCCGAGCCCAGCCATCGCCCGCGTTGCACCGTCCCCGTCATCGCGCCTGAGCAGCTCGGTCGCCAGCTGCACGCACAGCAAGGGCGGCAGCTCCGCGCGCCCAGACTCGAGCCGCTGCAACGCCCACGCAACGATGGGCTGCGCTCGCGCGTCGAACGACAACGCCGCGCCGCGCGAAACCCAATCGACCACCCACCAGGCGATCGGCGCGACCATCGCTGTCATCAGGCTGCCCGCGTCCGGGTCCGCGAGCGCCGCATGCAGCATCTCGTCGAGACCATACTGCTGTTCGATAAACGCGCGCTGGCGGGCAATGCCGTCGAGGTGCGTTTCCGTGACCAGCGCAAAGCGCAACTGGCCGGCGACGACATACGGTCCGTCGGTCCTGAGCCGGCCGTAGGGATCCTCCCACCAGGGCGGATTCTCGAGCCGCATGGCGTACACCAGCGGCTCCCGCGGAAGGCGCGCAACCGCCTGCCGATGCAGAATCCCACGCGCTGCCACCTTCACACGGTGAAACCCGCTGACATGCGGCATCGCCTCGACCAGACGCGCGCGCTCCAGCTCCGGCACCGCGTTCTCGATCGCCTCGCGCACGTACTTGCGGTTGTCCCCTTGCCCGGCGCCGAGCGCCTGCAGCATCGCGGCAATCTGCTTGCGCGAACGGAAGCTGCACAGCAGCGCCATCACTTCAGCTACATCGCGTGCGGCGGAGCTCAGGCCCGCAATGGCGGCGTCTGTCCTGTCTGGTTCGGTGGTCATGCGGCCCTGCTCGGGACGGAAGCGGTCAGCGGCGTGCCGCGCACAAGGTCGCCGCTCGCTACCTGCTGTTCATGACGGGGGGCCATGGACGGCGTCCACGTTTCGAAGCGGTGAATCGAAGGCATGAATCGTCGCAGAATCGACGCCCTTCCGTCCCCGGTCAGCCCGCATGTCCCAGGCCTTCTCCGGCATTCGCGTCATCGACTTCACGCAGGTCTACGCCGGCCCCTTCGCCGCGCAGCAGCTCGCACAGTTCGGTGCCGACGTGATCAAGATCGAGCAGCCCGGCGCGGGCGACATGACGCGCGGGCTCACCTCCGGCGCGAGCGGCAACGGCGCCCCGAAGGACGGCCCACAGAGCGGCATGGCGCCGGCCTACCTCACCTGCAACCTCGGCAAGCGCGCCATCACCCTGAACCTCAAGCATCCCGAGGCCACGCCGATCGTGCATGCGCTGGTGCGCACGGCGGACGTGGTGATCGAGAACTTCACCGCCGGCGTGATGGGTCGGCTCGGCTTCGGCTACGCACAGTTGCAGGCGGTGAAGCCCGACCTCGTGTACTGCTCGATCTCGGGCTACGGCCAGACCGGGCCACTCGCGGGCATCGCGGCCTTCGACGGCGCGATCCAGGCCGCGAGCGGCATGATGGCCGTGACGGGCCATCCCGATTCGGGACCCACACGCACGGGCTACATGCCCGTCGACATGAGCACGGCACTGAACGCCGCCTTCGCGATCTCGTCGGCGCTGTTCCGCCGCGCCCGCACCGGCGAGGGCCAGTACCTCGACGTGGCGATGATGGACACCGCGATGGTGCTGCAGGCCGCGCAGGTCACGAGCTACCTGGTGCGCGAGGAGATTCCGGAACTGCTGGGCAACCGCTCGCCTACGCGCGCACCGACGGCGAACGTCTTCCCGACCGCCGAAGGCCACATCCAGCTCGTGGCACTGAACGAGCGTCAGGTCGCCGGGCTGTTCGCCGTGCTCGGGATCACGGACGCACTGGCAGACCCACGCTTCGCCACCGCGGAGGCCCGGATCGCGCACACGCCCCACGTCACGGCGATGCTCACGCGCGCGCTCGCCAGCGCCCCTTCGTCGATCTGGCTGCAGCGCTGCCGCGATGCCGGCGTACCCTGCGCGGAGATCCGCGACTATGCCGCGGTGACGGAGGATCCACAGTTCGCGACGCGCGCGGTCTTCGCGCCCATCTCCGCGCCGTCGGGACCGACAAGGGAAGTTCGCGTGGTTGCGGCGGGACACATCACCAATGTCGACGGGCCGCAGGTGCAGCGGCCGCCGCCACGGCTCGGCGAGCACACGGACGAGGTGCTGCGGCAGATCGGCTACGCCGACGCGCGCATCGCGACGCTGCGCGCGGACGGTGTGATCTAGCGCGATGCCATAGGTCGCGCCCGCGCACCGCCAGCACCGCACCCCACACCCTGCTCGCTCCTGCATCTCGAACTTCGCCCAGGAATCGCAGAGGATTCAGTCCAACCACAGATTCAGTCCAACCACCAGAGTCCATCAAGGAGAGACGACCGTGACGACAGGCAAGACGAGACTCCGACTGGCAGGGCTTGGCCTGCTCATCCTCACCTGTGCAACGCTCGATGCACTAGCCCAGGCCGCGCGATCGCCCGACGCACCTGCGGATCCGCTGCCTGAAGCCTACGGCGCACTGCCCGCGATCAGCGACCTGCAGATCTCGCCCGACGGCAAGCGCATCGCGGCACTGCGGCCACTCGGCAGCGTGCATGGGCTGACGGTGATCGACCTCGAGACGCGCAGCCAGAACATCGCGCTCGCCGCCGATCCCGCGCGGTTCCAGATCACCTTCTGCCGCTGGGCGAACGAGGAGCGCCTCGTGTGCCAGGTGCGCACCACCGCCACCTTCCCCCGTGGTGGCACGCCGATTCGCTTCATGGCCACCCAGCTCATCGCCGTCAACCACGACGGCACGAACTCGCGGACGCTGCTCAATGACAGGCGCGCCATGCTGCGCGACCGCATCAACAGCGGCACCTACATCTCGCTGCTTCCGGAGGACCGCGAGCACATCCTGGTCCCGTTGATCGACGAGCGCCGCATGGAAGAGCTCGAACGCGCGCTGCTGCTGGAAGACACAACCATCTGGCCCGAGGTCTGGAAGCTCGACATCTACAACGACACGCGCACCCGTGTCGTGCGCTCGCGCGATGGCATCGCCCTCTGGCTGGCCACGGGCCAGGGCGATGTCCGCGTCGGCATCAGCGGCAATCCCACCTCGAGCCGCGCGATCGTGCTCCAGGGCGACGAATGGAAGACCATCAGCATGGGCAGCTACTCGCAGGAACTGGATGCAGAGCCCGTGCACCTCACGAGCGATGGAGCGCGCATGTACATCGCGGCGCGGGCTGGTGGCGACCGGCGCAGCCTGCACGAGGTCGACACCAGCACGGGTGCCATCACGCGCACCATCTGGCAGGACGATCGCTTCGACTTCGACGGCGGCAGGTTCGTGGTGGACGGCGAGCTGCAGGCGTTCCTGACCGAAGACGACAGGCTTCGCCTCATTCCCGTGAGCGAGGACTGGAAGGCAGTCGCTGCCGAACTCGCTGCCGTCATGCCTGGTGAATCGCTCGTGCCCTGGAGCACGGACGCCGCAGGCAAGCGCTTCACGTTGCGCAGCACCACGCCGCACCGCCCGACAGTCTGGTACTACTACGATCGACCTGCACGCAAGCTCACGCGCATCGGGCCCGAGTATCCGAGACTGCGTGAGGCGGATCTGCCGGTGTCGCGCTGGGTGAGCTATCGCGCCCGCGACGGGCTGGAGATTCCAGCGCTGCTCACGCTCCCATCGGCGCAGGCGCGCGGCCTGCCCACCATCGTGATGCCCCACGGCGGTCCGGTGTCGCGCGATGGCGGTCGATTCGACTTCATCGCCGCGTTCCTCGCCGCACGCGGCTACGCAGTGCTGCAGCCGCAGTACCGCGGTTCGTTCGGCTACGGCCAGCGCTTCCTGGAGGCCGGCTTCGGTCAGTGGGGCCTGGCGATGCAGGACGACGTGATGGATGGGCTCGCGTGGATGCGCAAGGAAGGCATCGCCGATGCCGATCGCGCCTGCGTGGTCGGGCTGAGCTATGGCGGCTATAGCGCGCTGGTGGCCGCCTACAAGGCACCCGAGCAGCTTCGCTGCGTCGTGAGTTACGCCGGCGTCGCGGACCTGCCCATGCTCATCCGCAATCGCACGCTGTACAGGATCGACGTGCGAACCATGCGCTACCTCCAGCTTGCCCTGAAGGGCGAAGTGCTCGAGGCCAACTCGCCGGCGCTGAACGCAGCGCGCTTCGGCGTGCCCGCACTGATCATGCACGCAGACCTGGACACCAACGTGCTCGTCGAGGGTCGCGCGCGCTCGTGGAGGCCCTGAAGGCCGCAGGCAAGCCGCACCGCTACATCGAGCAGGCGAATGGCGACCACTTCCTGGGCGTGCAGACCCATCGCACGCAGTGGCTGCGGGAGCTTGATGCCTTCCTGCGTGAACACCTCGCGCGACCGCCAGCCGGTGCCGGCTGATGCCATGGCCTCGCCTGCGTTCGCTCTTGCTGCTGGCACTCTGCGCGGCCGGCATGCAGGTGAACGCTGCGTCCGGTGATGCGGGGTCGACCACGCCCGACGCCATCATCGAGGCTTACGCCGAGCTTCCCGCCCTCGCGGACCTGCAGGTGTCGCCGGATGGCACACGGATCGCGATGCTGCGCCCCCTCGGCGGCACGCCTGGGCTCGTGGTTCTGGACCTCGCGAGGAGAGCAACAGGCATTGCACTGGTGGCGGACCCGACGCGCTTCCACCTCAACCACTGCCGCTGGGCGAACGACACGCGGCTGGTGTGCCAGGTGCGCAGCGCGGCAACCCTGCCGCGCGGCGGTACGCCGGTGCGCATGATGGCCACCGCGATGATCGCGGTGGACCACGACGGCAAGCACGCGCTCGAGCTGCTGAATGACCACCGCGCCCGCGCGTGGGATCGCATAGAGCGCGGTGCCTACATCTCTCTGCTGCCGGGTGACCGCGAGCACATCCTGGTACCACTCCTCGATCCGGAGCGGGTGCGCGAGGTCGACTGGCAGGCGCTCATCGACGCCGAGCCGATCTATCCAGGGGCCTGGCGGCTGAACATCTATGACGACTCACGGCAGCGGCTGGTGCGCGAGCGTGCCAACGTCGGGCGCTGGCTGGCTGATCCCGACGGCACCGTGCGGCTCGGCTTCGGCGTGCGCGATCGCGGCTGGCACCTCGTCGCGCGCGACGGCGACGCGTTGCGCAACATGCGGCTCGGCAACCTCGCAAGCGAACGCGACCTGGAGGTGTTGCATGTGGACCGTGGCGGGCGCAGCGCGATCATCGCCGCGCGCTTCGACAGCGATCGCCGCGGCGTGCACGAGATCACGCTCGGCACCGAGGCTGAGCCGGACGAAGTCGCGATCACGCGCACGTTGTACCAGCACCCGCGATTCGACTTCGACGGCCGCGTGCAGCTCCTGGGCGGCGAGGCGCAGGCGGTGCTGGTGCAGGACGACCGCGCGCGCGTCGTGCCGCTCACCGATGCATGGCGCACGTTGATGGCCAGCCTCGATCGCGCACTCCCCGGGCAGGCTGCGATCCCCTGGAGCTGGAGCGACGACGGCAACGTGGTCGCCGTGCGAACGCAACCGCCGGCCGGCATTCCCGGCTGGTACAGCTTCGATCGCCGCACGGGTCTGCCAATCCGCATCGGCAGCGAGCTGCCCAAGCTGCAGGCGTTGCGCGATGCATCCGCTGTGCGTGCAGGCGATGCATCGGCCCCTTCGTCAGTTCGTTGGGTGAGCTACCCGGCCCGCGACGGCACGGCCATCCCCGCGTTGCTCATGCTGCCACGCGAGGACGCCCGCGACCTGCCGACCGTGGTGCTCCCCCATGGCGGCCCGATCGCCCGCGACAGCGAAGCCTTCGACTTCGTCGCCGCGTTTCTCGTGGCGCGCGGCTACGCCGTGCTGCGGCCGCAGTTCCGCGGCTCCTTCGGCTATGGCGCGCAGTTCATTGCCGCCGGCTTCGGCCAGTGGGGCCTGGCCATGCAGGACGACCTGATGGATGGCCTGAGCTGGCTGCGCGCACGCGGCATCGCGCATCCGACGAACGCATGCATGGTCGGCCTCAGCTACGGTGGCTATGCCGCGCTCGTGAGTGCGTACAAGTCGGCCGGTCTCGTGCGCTGCGCCGCCAGCTACGCCGGCGTCACCGATCTGCCGATGCTGCTGCGCAATCGCAACCTCTACCGCTTCGATGATCGCAACACCGAGTACATGCTGATCTCGATGCACTCCGCGGTGCTCGAGCCGAACTCGCCGGCGCAAAACGCAGGGCGGTTCAACCTGCCGGTGCTGCTCGTGCATGCGGACCAGGACGTGAATGTACTGGTGGAACAGTCACGCGCACTCGCGGCGGCGCTCAGCGCGGCCGGCAAGCCCTACCGCTACGTGGAGCAGAAGGACGGCGATCATCACCTCGGCGTGCAGGCGCACCGCGTGCAGTGGCTGCAGGAACTCGATGTCTTCCTTGCCGAGCACATCGCATCGGCCACAAGCGACTCCACCGATCTGTCGCGCTCGCCACCAGCCGCAACAGCCGCAGCGGCGAGCACCACATCGTCCACGCCATCGGGCAGCGACCAATGAACGACGAAACACGCGAACGATCCCGCCGTGTCCCGGCGGGCGCCGAAGCCGCGCGAATGGTGCAGGACGGCGTGTGGATACTGCCCGCACAGGGCAATGCGCTGGCGGTGGATGCCGGCGATGGCATCGTGCTGATGGACGCCGGGCCAGGCGGCAGCACCACAGCGAAGGTGATGCAGGCACTGCGCGGATTCACGGCGAAGCCCGTGACTGCGATCTGCTACTCCCACGGTCACCTGGGTTACAACGACGGCGCCATGGACTGGCTGCGCCACAACGCGGAGCGTGGCGACACCGCACCACAGCTCATCGCCCACGAGAACTGACTGCGCCGCTATCGGCGCTACCGCGAGACGCTCGGCCTGCAGCGCACGCTCGCGGCGATGCAGTTCCCGGGGCTGGATATCCGCTTCGCGCTGCGGGACCCGGACACGACGTTCCACACGCGCATGTCACTACCTGCACGCGGGCGTCGCATCGAACTCCTGTGGGCGCCCTCGGAAACCGACGACGCGATCGCGATGTGGTTGCCGGATGATCGGCTGCTCTACGCTGGCGCGGCATTTCCTGGCACCACCATCCCAAACATCGGCACGCCGCTGCGAACCCAGCGCTTCACGATTCGCTGGGCGGAAACCTGCAAGCTCATGGCGAGCCTCGGCGCAACACGGCTGGTGCAGGAGTTCGGACCGGTGATCGACGACCCGGCAGTGGTCCACGACAGGCTCTCGCACACCGCTGCCAGCCTGCGCTGGTTCAGGCGCGAGGTTGCGGAGCGCATGAACCGCGGCATGTCTGAACACGAGATCCTCGCCGACATGCGTTACGACGCCACGATGCTGGACCGCCCCTACATGCGCGCCCGCTACGGCGCGCCCAAGTTCGTCGTGCGCGACCTGTTCCGCGAGGAAAACGACTGGTGGGATCGCAACCCCGCAAGCCTGCATCCCGCCGCACCTGCAGCCGCGGCGGGCGCGGTGCGCGCCGCGATCACAGACCCGGAGGCCGTGCTGCGGGAAGCCACGGCGCTCCACGCGCGCGGCGAGACGCAGCTGGCGCTGCACGTGATCGACCTGCTCGCACTGGCGGCCGCGGATGATGGCGTCACCCGCCGCGCGCAAGCACTCAAGGCCGCCTTGTGCAGGCAGCGCGCGACAGAGGTTGCGCCCCATGTGTCACGGGCGATGCACGAATCGTCCGCGCGCCTGCTCGAGCGTGGTGAGACATCCTGGACGGCGCTCGCCGACGCACATGCGCGGCCCTAGCGCCCCGGCAGCGCCGCGTCGCGGCGGCGACCGGCAAGCGGCTCGAGCACGACGCGGCGCAGCACGAGTTCGTCGTCTTCGTCGAGCGTGAACCACATCGAGCCGAGGTCACGGCTGGCAGTCTCAACGCGCACGAACCACGTCTGCCCCACGAGGTCGCCCACCGCGCACGCGACGTCCGCATTCGCGTTCATCTGCCGCAACACCGGCGCGTACTCGCCGAGCGGCAGCCGCAGCGCCTCCTCGCAGGCGGTTTCGACGCGACTCCTGCCGTGCTGATAAGCGATCACGCACAGGCCGATGCCAATGGCGACCGCAATGGTGGGCAGGCTCACGGCCTGTATCCAGTTCCGCCGCCGCAGCCATAGGAGACCGATCGCCGCCCCCAGCAGTGACATCGGCAGCAGGACGTACATGAGCGTGAAGGGCTGGGCACCCAACCAGAGTCGCCAGCAGACGTAGAGCACGACTGGCACCGGCAACACCAGCGACAGGTACGCACTCCTTCGCGTTCGGCTCGGTCTTCTGCTCACCCGTCCTCCCTCGTCGCGTGTCCCCCTGTGCCGCTGACCCAGGGCGCGGCCGCCGCTCATCCGGCATCAAGTACGTTGTTTTACACGCATCTGCGCGCGCAGGCAGGTCCGCGATACGCGATCGAGACAATTCCGCTACATGGGCATGCGGGCGAGCACAGCCGTCGCGGCCCGCAGGCACGCGCCCGACGCGCGAGTACCTTCAGCGGCGCCGATCGCGAGCTACTGCCGGTACACCCACTGCACGAGCGAATTGAGCACCGGCTCACCCACCGCGTAAGCCACGCGGGGGTGATTGATGAAGCCGACCACGACGTACATGCGGCCACTGCGGCTGCGCACGTAGCCCGCCAGCGCCGCGACATCGTTGAGCCGGCCGCTCTTGAGGTGCATCTCGCCGGCTTCCGCCCTGCCGCTGAAGCGGCGGCGTGTGGTGCCGTCGTAGCCCGCGACCGACATCGACGAGATGAACTCGGACGCAAAGGGCATGCGCGCACCCCGCACCAGCAGGCCACCGAGCAGGCGCGCGGTCACACGCTCGTGGCGCGACAGGCCGGAACCGTTCGTCACGCGGATGGAGATCGGGTCGAGCCCCAACCGGGTGACGTAGTCCGCCACGGCCTGGGCGCCCTTCTGCGGCGTCCCCGGTGCGCCGAGGCGCTCGGCGCCCAGCGTCAGCAGCATCTGCCGCGCCATGACGTTGTTGCTGGTCTTGTTCATCGGCCGGATGGCCTCCGCCAGCGTCCGCCCGCGCCAGCTCAGCAGCAGCCGGGCATTCGTGGGCGCGGGGCCCGTTGCGAGCTGCCCCCCGAAGTCGCCACCCTGTTCGCGCCAAAGGGCCGTGAACATGCCCAGCGCGTAGCGGTCGTGGGTCATCAGCGTGCGCGGCCAGCGGATCGGGCCACATCGCCACGGATAGCGGCCAGTCACCCGGATCGCGTTGGCGGTGCGCGTATCGAGCACCTGCAGCGCCACGCCGTTGCGCCGCGCCGACGTGCAGGGCTCGTTGGTGAGGCGCACGTCGTTCAGGATCTCGAGCGATGGCAGCGCAGGATCGGTCTCGAAGCGCGCCACGTTGTTTTCCGGCCGCAGCGTCACCTCCACCAGCTTGAGGTTGAGCAGGACCGCCGACGGCAGCGCGTTGTAGGGCTTGTTCGGCGCACCGTCGAAGGCTGCGGGGTCCTCGGGCGGAAGCTGGAACCAGCTGTCGTCGACGATGAGTCCACCGGTGATGCGGCGCAGCCCGGTCTTGCGCAAGGCCCGCACCATCGACCAGACGTCCGGGGCCATCAGGTACGGATCGCCGTGGCCGCGCAGCACCAGGTCGCCATTCAGCACGCCGTCGGTCACGGTGCCCGTG
>SXGS01489753.1_pt1 | contig 10945 bp, 11 predicted proteins | sample 3174681 | NCBI WGS metagenome assembly SXGS01 (sample SAMN11356861, study PRJNA531348) | freshwater metagenome | isolation source: freshwater sample F1-80 | place: China: Fuxian Lake, Yuxi | collected 2017-12-25 | reverse complement strand
GCCAAGGCAGCCGGGGTTCCATTGATCTTGGCGATGAACAAGATCGACAAGACGGAAGCGAATCCTGATCGCGTGAAAAATGCGCTCTCTGAGCACGGACTGATTTCGGAAGCCTGGGGTGGTGACACCATCATGGTGGAAGTGTCCGCTAAGAAGAAGACGGGGCTCGATACATTGCTTGAAATGATCCTGCTCCAATCTGAGGTGCTCGAGCTGAAGGCCGATCCCAACCGGCAGGCTAAGGGCACGGTCATCGAAGCCAAGATCGAACGGGGCCGCGGTCCGGTGGCGACTGTGTTGGTGCAGAGCGGCAGGCTCAAAGTGGGTGATGTCTACGTGGTTGGAATATTCAGCGGGCGTGTCAGGGCGTTGATCGACGATCGAGGGGTGAAGGCGCAGCAAGCCGGGCCCTCCATTCCCGTCGAAGTCATTGGGCTCCCTGGAGTTCCGTCGGCCGGGGATGTGTTCCAGGTGGTTTCTGACGAACGGGTTGCCCGAGAGATTGCCGAGGAGCGCGCCCAGAAACGGCGAGCCGCCGAGTTGGTCGGTCCTGCCAAGGTGTCGCTCGACGACCTGTTTGCAAAGATCCAGGAAGGATCGGTGAAGGAGCTGGCCATTGTCATCAAGACGGATGTCCAGGGATCGTCCGAGGCCTTGGCCGGGTCAGTGGAGAAACTGTCGACTGACGCCGTCAAGTTGCGCGTCATTCATAATGGCGTGGGCGGGGTCATGGAGTCCGATGTGCTGCTGGCCGCCGCCTCTCGCGCCATCATTATCGGTTTCAATGTCAGGCCGGAACCAAAGGCCGCGTCGTTGGCGGAACAGCAAGGCGTCGACATCCGGTTGTACACGATCATTTACGATGCCATTGCCGATATCAAGGCTGCAATGGAAGGCTTGCTTGAGCCGACCCTCAAAGAGCGTTCGTTGGGGCGTGCTGAGGTGCGCCAGGTGTTCACAATTCCCAAGGCTGGGACGGTGGCCGGTTCTTATGTCGTCGATGGAACCATTTCACGCGCGAGCGCCGGGGTGCGCGTGATCAGAGACAACGTCGTCGTCTATCAGGGGAAGCTGGGATCGTTGCGGCGTTTCAAAGACGACGTCCGAGAAGTGCAGCAAGGATACGAATGCGGCTTGAGCGTTGAGAATTTCAATGATGTGAAGGTCGGCGACATCATCGAGGCCTATGCCATCGACAAAATTGCGGCCAAGCTCTGAGCCAGTGCGGTAGCGGATATGGTTGTCGGTCTCTGTACCGTCGAGTTGTTTATTTCGGAGAGCCGGTCACTCAAAGATAAACGGCAAGTGCTCCATAGTTTAAAAGACCGGTTGCACGGAAAATTCAATCTGTCGGTCGCTGAAGTAGATGGACAGGATCTCTGGCAGAAGGCGGTCTTGGGCATGGCCTGTGTGGCGAATGAAGGCGGCCACGTCAACCAGGTGCTTGAGCAGGCTTTGAACGTCATCAAGAGTATGCCTGCAGTTGAGGTTGTCCGAACCAAACTCGAATTGCTATAACGGCGGCTTGATACGTGCCGCCGGTCATAGATAGAGCGGCAGGTCAACGCACGATGTCCAAGACTACCTACAAACGGGCCGATCGGGTAGCCGATCAGATCCGGATGGAAGTGGCGGATATCTTGATGCGAAAAATCAAAGATCCGCGGGTGCATTCTGTTACGGTGACCGGTGTTGAGTTGACGGCGGATCTGAGAATCGCCCACGTCTTTGTGACGACGATGGAAACGGAGCAGGCCGAGCGTGACACCTTTGCCGGGTTGTCGAAGGCCTGCGGATTTGTGCGGGCTGAATTGGGGCGGCGCCTCACGCTGCGATATCTTCCTGAAGTGATCTTCAAGAAAGATGTCAGCGGTCTGCGTGGCGATCGGATCATGCGGCTCTTGGACGGATTGCATAAGGATGGCAAGCAGGACGGTGTGCCGGCGTTGCCGGAGAACCAGGATCGGACGACGCCGGAATCATAAGTGATGAGCATCGCCGCACATATAAGTCCGACAACCGCAGTTGCCGACGGAGTTCTTGTCGTCAACAAGGAAGCTGGCTGGACATCCCACGATGTTGTGGCAAAGATCCGCGCGATCTTGGGAGGAGTCAAGGTCGGACATGCGGGCACGCTCGATCCGGCGGCGACCGGGGTTTTGCCGGTGTTGGTGGGGCGCGCCACACGGGTGTCCGAATACTTGGTCGATTGGGATAAGGAATACCGCGCGATTCTGCGCCTCGGTGAAGCAACTGACACGCAGGACGCCACCGGCAAAGTCCTTGTATGCACTGATCCGAGTGTGATCCGCGAAGAGGCGCTTCGTGAAACGATTGCAAGATTTCGTGGTCCCCAGCGGCAGATGCCGCCGATGTACTCAGCGGTGAAAGTGGGCGGGAGACCGCTCTACAAGGCGGCGAGGGCTGGTGAGACCGTTGACCGGGCGGAGCGGATGATCGTCATTCATGCGCTGGACATTCTCGCTGTCGAGGGTCGGGATGTGACCTTGAATGTTGTCTGTTCAAAGGGCACCTACATCCGAACCTTGTGCGCCGACATCGGACAGGCACTGGGCGTCGGCGGACATCTCTATGCGCTCGAACGCCGCCGTGTAGGGCCGTTGTCGATCGATCACGCATTGACCGTGGCTCAGGCTGAAGCGCAAGCGGCGATCGGGACATTGCGGCGGCACCTAATCGGATTGGATCATGCGCTGGACCAATTACCGGTTCTTGCGCTGACCGAAGATCAGGTTCGAGTGGCGTTGCACGGCGGTGCGGTCTCTCCCGCCGGGATGGAGCGGTTGCCGGCCTCCATCGAGCCGGTCTCTGTTCGGTTACAGAATCAGGCAGGGCGGCTGCTGGCGATCGGCATCCATGATGCGCGCACTACGGGGCCGATCAAGATTCGCAAGGTATTGACGGATATTGAGTCGTTGGATTGAATTAGAAAGAGGAGCAAGACCATGGCGTTACTCAAGGAAGCGAAGGCAGTATTGATCAAGGAATATCGGCAGCATGAGACGGATTCCGGATCTCCGGAAGTCCAGATTGCGGTGTTGACCAACCGTATCACGTATCTCACCGAACATTTCAAGACGCACAAGAAGGACCACCATTCCCGTCGCGGGTTGCTGCAACTGGTGGGACGGAGACGGCGGTTGCTGGACTATCTCCGTGGCATTGATGACGCGCGGTATCGGGCCATTATTGAGCGGCTCGGCATCCGCAAGTAGGCTGCGCCCTGCGTGGCCCGGCGCCGCCCGTGGCGGCATGAAACGGACGTCGCACAGGTGAACACGGACATGCGCTCACTGACAAGCAGGTGGCAGTCGTGAGTTTCGAGTAATGAGTCGTTCGAGAATGACGCATCACTCAGAACTCACGTTCTCAGCGCTTGCTGATGAGCGCATCTCTGTGGGCATCTGTGGGACCTAACAGAGGAGACCATAGATGGTACAAACAGTTGAAATCGAGATAGCCGGCCGGATACTCCGGCTTGAAACCGGCCGTGTCGCCAAACAGGCAGATGGATCGATCTGGGCCTCGTACGGAGACACGGTGATCTTGGCAACTGCTGTGGCTGCGCAGACAGCCAAGCCGGGCATCGATTTTCTTCCGCTCACGGTCGATTATCAGGAGAAAACGTATGCTGCGGGGAAAATTCCTGGAGGGTATTTCAAGCGTGAAGGACGGCCGTCGGAGAAAGAGGTTCTCACCAGCCGTTTGATCGATCGCCCGCTTCGTCCGCTGTTTCCCGAAGGATATTATTTCGAAACCCAAGTGATCGCTTCGGTGCTGTCCGCCGACAAGACCGGCTCGTCCGATGTCATCAGCATCACAGCCGCGTCCGCTGCGCTTTCCATCTCAAACATCCCGTTTCAAGGGCCGGTTGCCGGCGTCAAGATCGGCAGAGTCAACGGGCAGTTTGTCGTGAACCCGGATCTTGAAACCATGGAGAAGAGCGAGTTGCATCTGGTCGTTGCAGGCACAGCCGATGCCATCATGATGGTCGAAGCGGGGGCCAACGAATTGCCGGAAACGACGATGCTGCAGGCGCTTGAATTGGCGCATGCCGAGATCAAGAAGATCGTGGCCCAAATTGCCGAGCTGGCCAAGAAAGTCGGGAACAAGAAGCGCGAAGTGAAGGTCGAAGCTATCGATCCGACGCTTGCGGCGAATGTAAAGGACATGGTCGCACAGCCTATTCGCGATGCGATCATGATTCCCAACAAAGCGGCGCGCCAGGAACGGTTGGATCAGGTGTTGGCGGAGGCAGTCGAAAAGCTCAAGAATCCGGAGGCGCCCACGAGTGAACGGCACATCAAGATCGTGTTCCATGGACTGGAGTACACGGAAGTCCGGAACATGATCCTGGAAAAAGGTTCTCGCGCGGACGGCCGAGGTCCTTCGGACATCCGGCCGATTACCTGTGAAGTGGGTGTACTGCCGCGTACGCATGGATCGGCGCTCTTCACGCGCGGGGAAACGCAGAGTCTCGCCGTTGTCACGCTGGGCACCACCGACGACGAACAGCGCATCGATGCGCTGGAAGGCGAATACATGCGGACCTTCATGCTTCACTATAATTTCCCGCCCTTCAGCGTCGGTGAAGCGCGACCGCTCAGGTCGCCAGGCCGGCGGGAAGTCGGACATGGCGCATTGGCCGAACGGGCGTTGAAGCCGGTTATTCCCGGGAAAGACGTCTTCCCGTATACGCTTCGGATTGTCTCGGAAATCCTGGAGTCCAACGGCTCGTCTTCGATGGCGTAGGTCTGCGGCGGCACGCTGGCGATGATGGACGCAGGCATTCCGATCAAGGAACCGGTCGCCGGTATTGCCATGGGATTGATCAAGGAAGGGAACGGCGTGATGATCCTGTCCGATATTCTCGGATTGGAAGACCATCTCGGCGACATGGATTTCAAAGTATGCGGGACCAAGAACGGCGTCACGGCCCTGCAGATGGACATCTAGATCGGCGGCATCACTATGGCGCTCATGCAGCAGGCTTTGGAGCAGGCTCGCGCAGGCCGGCTCCATATTCTGAGCCATATGGCTAAAGCGCTCACGGGCGCTCGTGAAAATCTGTCGCCGTTTGCGCCGCGCATTTATACGATGAAAGTCAAACAAGACAAGATCCGGGACATCATCGGCCAGGGCGGAAAAACGATCCGCAGTATCCAGGCCGATTGCGGGGTCAAGATCAACATCGAAGATACCGGGATCGTCACGATTGCATCCGCTGACGAGGTGTCGTTGCAGAAAGCCAAAGACATCATCGGCCGTCTGACCGAGGAAGTCGAAATCGGGAAAGTCTATATGGGCACGGTCCGGAAGATCATGGACTTCGGCGCCTTCGTCGAAGTGCTGCCGGGGACGGACGGATTGGTTCATATCTCGCAGTTGGCGCACCATCGCGTAAAGGCCGTGTCCGACGAAGTGGCCGAAGGCGATCAGATCCTTGTGAAGGTGTTGGAGATCGACAAGCAAGGCAAGATCCGGCTCAGCCGCAAAGAAACCATGCCGGTGCCGGCCGAGGGCGGCGCAAAGGATCAAGCGGGCGGGTAATCTCCTTGTACCGCAAACGCATTCTCGACAATGGGGTTCGCTTGGTCACCGAGCAGATCCCGACGCTCAGATCTGTCACGGTCGGCATGTGGGTGAATGCCGGCTCCCGCGACGAGAGCCCCGCGCAGGCGGGGTATTCCCACTTCATTGAACATATGTTTTTCAAGGGGACGGCCACTCGGTCGGCCACCGATATCTCGCGTGAGATCGACGCGCTTGGGGGCGAGATGAACGCCTTCACCACGCGCGAGACGACCACCTTCTATGTCAAAGTGCTCGATCAGCATCTGCCAAAAGCGCTGAATCTGCTATCGGACCTGTTCCACCGATCCCAATTCGGGCCGAAAGAAATTGAGAAAGAGAAGCAGGTGGTGCTCGAAGAAATCCGCATGGTGCAAGACGATCCCGAGGACTTGGTCCAAGAACTGCACACAGGGCTCGTTATGGGTCGCCATCCGTTGAGCCGGCCGATTCTTGGGCAGGAAACGACGATTGTGAAGCTGAGGAGGGACGATCTCCTCGACTATGTCGAGACTCACTACCGGCCTCAGGAAATGGTGCTCGCGGTTGCGGGAAATTTTGACCAGCGCCAGCTTGAACAGACGATGGCCCGTACATTCGGAAGGCCTCGCCTGTCCGTGAGCGTCGCGTTGCGTCGCCGTTGGTCACCGGACATCTGCGGCGGCGTTGTGACCAAACGGAAGTCGTTGGAACAGGTGCATCTTTGTGTAGGACTGAAAGGAATTCCTGCAGGCCATAAAGATCGTTATGCGGCCTATGCGCTGAACAGCGTGCTGGGCGGAAGCGTCAGTTCACGACTTTTTCAGGAGATTCGTGAAAAACGCGGCTTGGCCTACTCGATTTATTCGTTTTTATCCGGCTATTCGGATGGAGGCACGATGACGGTCTATGCCGGAACCCGCGCGCGTGAAGTAGAACGCGTGCTGGATTTGATCCGGCGTGAAATCAGGAACATGGCGGCGCACGGCATTGAACGGGGGGAACTCAAACGGACGAAGGATCAGATGAAATGCAGCTTGATGCTCAGCCTGGAGAGTTCGCATAGCCGCATGAACAAGCTGGCGAAAGATGAGCTTATTGCAGGGGCCCATACGAGTCTCGAAGAGATGCTGTCGGATATCGATGCCGTCACGGGGCAGCGCGTTGCTCAAGTTGCGCAGGAATTATTCGCGCCGGGCACGATGGCGATTACTGCCTTAGGTCCGCTCTCGTCTCGTCAGATAGCAACCTTGCAGTAAGGGGTTGGGCTTGCAGCCGATTGATTTGCATAAACCCAGGGCGGTATAGTGCGCCAAATCTGGCGACAAACAATTTCTTGACATAAAATGCCAGATTCAGTACCGTTTTAGGTCCATTGTCCTGACAGAATATACGGAAACGCAGCGGAGTAACGAACGAAGGAAAGACATTCAACGGGGTGTGATACGCTGCCGCAGTCGTTGGTCTCGCGTAGAACATGCGTGAATCATGATTGCGGTTCAAAAGATTACGGGCTTTGTCTTCAACTCTGTACGAAGGAGGGACGAGGTATGAAAAGGACAATCGTTCTAGCCGCAGTCGCGCTGTTCTCCGCCGTCGGCTTGCTGGCGGCCGAATCTGCCTTGGCTGCCGGGGCGATCGAAAAATTAGGTCTGGCCGATGCGGTCGTCGGTGGAAAGCCGCTCAAGGCTGAAGCCGTGAAGACGCTCCAAGGCCGTGTGTGGTCGCAATGGGCGGATAATCCGGACGGAGAATTGCTGTTCGGGATTCAATATTGGAATACAGGAGAACCGTCATCCGGCGCGTCGGGCGGGCGATCATCGACGATGCTGGATGTGAAACCACCCGATCCGTTATTGAGCTGCTGTGCCTGGGGATTTGCCGGCGGCGCTGAGAAAAATAACGCCTATTCCGGCTGGTATCACGCAGCGACGACCGTGCGGTTAGCGGTGAAGGACAAGGCCCTGATGGATCAAATCATCAAGGCCTCACAAGAACTTGTGGCACTGGAAGTGACGTTGGACGGACGAACGATCACCGGTTTCAAGGTGATCAAAGGTGATTAAGGAGTAGGCACGAGCCGATTATTCTATCCTCGCATATCATTGAAGGGGGACGTAATGATGACGCTGCAGAAACAAGGCGGAGCCGCAGTAGCAGCTCTGGCATTGGTAGCCGGCATGACTTCCACGGCACTGGCAATTGAATCGTTCCAAGAGCGGTTCGAGTGGGGGGATATGAGCAAGCCCACGACGATTCAGGGCCGTGTGATCGTGCTCGATCCCTATGATGAAGCGGTCTGGATCAATGTGTCCGTATACGGCGGACCGGCCGAAAGCGGGTTGTACTGGCAGAAAGTCCATCCCGGTAAAAACTTGAAGTTTTATGCCGACAAAGGCGCATGGGCAGAATTGAAGAAAATGGGGCGTCCGCATGCAGGGCCGGCAGCGGCGAAAGAAGTGCCTCCGGGCAGCACAACTGATTTGATCGAGTTTGTTGCCACAGAAACCGAACAAAATCACCGGGTGATTTCCTCGGTCAAGAAACTCCCCGAGGTGGCGGGGAACATCGGTAAGCCGCTCAGCATGTCCGTGCTGCAGTTCAAGGAATGTGCGGGCAAGAGCGAGAATGATGCAGGCTGTGCGGCGGCGAAGCGCGGGCTCAACACGTCACCGGTGAGTCCGGATGGATCCAACGTCGGCATGCAGTACGATGTGATGATCCCAGGCGGGAAAACCATCGGCGGGATGATTCCCACAACGGCACAGTATAACCAAGCGCACTGATTTCCCAGTTGAATCGATAGGACGGCGGTCACTCCTGACTGGGAGTGGCCGCCGTCCTTTTTTCATGGCGGCCGTCACTCGGTTGGACCATGCGCTGCAGTTCAGCTAAGCGGTTGAGCGCATCGAGCGGCGTCATGGAAAACAGGTCGATCTGTTTAACCTCCTCGATCACGGGATGGGGCTGTGGCAGGGGTGGAGCTGTCTGATGGGGTTGTTCTCGGACTGATCCTACGATGGAAGACTCCGGCTGTTCCAGCTGTGTCAGGACCGCTTGCGCTCGTTCGATCACAGATCTGGGGAGCCCCGCGAGTTTGGCCACGTGAATGCCGTAGCTCCGATCGGCGCCTCCTGCGACAATTTTACGGAGAAAGACCACGTCCCCGTCGCGCTCTTGGACCGCGACCCGATAGTTTTTGATTCCTTCGCGCTGACACTCCAGCTGCACCATCTCATGGTAATGCGTGGCGAACAGGGTGCGCGCGCCGAGACGCGTCCGGTCATGAATGTGTTCCGCCACTGCCCACGCGATACTGAGCCCATCATATGTGCTCGTGCCGCGGCCAATCTCATCCAACAGAATCAGGCTTCGCTGAGAGGCGCTGTTGAGAATGTTCGCGGTTTCCACCATCTCCACCATAAAGGTGCTTAGGCCGCCGGCCAGATTGTCCGAAGCGCCCACGCGGGTAAAGATGCGGTCGACTAGTCCGATCTGCGCGCTGGCCGCCGGGACAAAACTGCCGATTTGGGCTATGAGGACGATCAAGGCCACCTGCCGTAGGTAGGTGCTTTTACCCGCCATATTGGGCCCGGTTAAGATCAGCAGGCGGTTGTTGTTCAGATCCAAGATCGTATCATTCGGCACAAACGCTCGGTCGTCGCGAAGCTGTTCAACCACGGGGTGGCGTCCGTTGCGGATGGCGATGTTGCCGCCCTCATCCACCTCAGGCCTCGTGTAACGATTCAACGCGGCGGTCTCGGCGAGACCGGCGACGACATCGATCAACGAAAGGTTGCCCGCCATGGCATCCAGACGAGGGGCTTCTTGCGCCAAGCGCCCACGGAGTTGAGCGAAGATGTCTTGCTCAAGCGCCAGCAACCTGGCCTCCGCTCCAGTCACCTGTTCTTCGAGCGCTTTCAGCTCGGGAGTCATGAACCGCTCGGCATTGACGAGAGTTTGTTTGCGGATGTAGTCGGACGGAACGCGGCTGAGATTGGCCTTCGTCACTTCGATGTAGTAACCGAACACCTGGTTGTATCTGACTTTCAATGAGTCGATGCCGGTACGTTCACGCTCGTTGTGTTCAATCCCGGTGATCCACTGTTTCCCTTCTTTGCTCGCTTTGCGCAGTTCATCGATGCCGGCATCGTAGCCGTCCCTGATGAAGTTTCCATCGCGAATCGACGGAGGGGCGTCAGGCTGGATGGCGCGCTCGATCATCTCGTACACATCACGCCCGTCATCCCACGATGAGCGGGCCTCGACGAGCAACGCACTCTGAAGCGACGCAAGACGGGATGCAATTTCAGGCAATACGGACAGGGATTGCTTCAAGGCGAGGAGTTCACGGGGCCCCGCATAGCCCAATACGATACGGCTGCCGAGCCGCGCGATATCCTGCACGTCACGCAGGGCGGCGCGCAAGGCCACACGCTCATCCAAACGGTCCTTCAGCTCTCCCACCGCGTCCAGTCTGGCTCGGATCGGCCCGCATTGAATCAAAGGCCTGATCAGCCATTGTCGCAGCAGCCGACTGCCCATGGCGGTGACCGTACGGTCCAGTACGGCTGCGAGAGCAGTACAACGCGATTCTTGTGCGCTGTCTCCAAAGACCATCGGTTTGAGGATTTCCAAATTGCGCAGGGTGGCGGCGTCCAGATGCATGGCGTCATGACTTCTGCGAACCGTCATTCGCCGAATATGGTCCAGCGGGGCGGCCGGTTGAGTTTCGCGAAAGTAATGTAAAACGGCACCGGCTGCTTCCAGGCCGACGGTCAGATCCGCGCACCCGAACGCATCAAGTGACTGGACACGGAATTGGTCCAGCAATGACCTCGCACTCTGGCGTCGATCGAACGAAGCGGCTGGTCGTTCACACACACGTGTTCCCTTGATCTGATCGAGCCAAGCCGCCGTGTCATGATCCAGCCCAGCCGGGAATAACACCTCGCGTGGATCAAGCCTTGCCAGCTCGTCCAGCGCGAACGCCGCCGCCTGTGGGCCGTGTAATTCCGTCACCCAGAACTCGCCCGTGGAGACGTCAATCGCTGCCAGTCCGATTACCGACGGCTGCGCCGATATCGGTTGGAGAGACAGCGCGGCAAGATAATTCGATTCGGCAGGGGACAGCAGCTCCGTCTCGACGAGGGTGCCGGGCGTATACAGACGCACGACTTCACGGCGGACCAGTCCCTTGGCCAGCTTGGGATCTTCAACCTGTTCACAAAGAGCGACGGTCCGTCCCGTCTTGAGCAGCTTGGCGATGTACCCGGTCGCAGCATGATAGGGGACTCCGCAGAGGGGAATCGGATCGGGGTTGTGCTTATCGCGGGATGTGAGCGCGATAGAAAGGAGTCGTGAGGCTACTTGC
>SXGS01166778.1_pt1 | contig 10945 bp, 9 predicted proteins | sample 3174681 | NCBI WGS metagenome assembly SXGS01 (sample SAMN11356861, study PRJNA531348) | freshwater metagenome | isolation source: freshwater sample F1-80 | place: China: Fuxian Lake, Yuxi | collected 2017-12-25 | reverse complement strand
GCACGTTCCGCTCTCCGATGCGGCTCAGCTCGAAGCCAGCACGCTCATGAATGCATCGAAGAACGTCCTGAAGCCTTCAGCCGGTGAGCCGATCATCACTCCGGTGCAGGACATGGTGCTTGGGTGTTACTTCCTTACCTCCATGCATGGAGGTCTGAAGGGCGATTCCATGAAATTCGCTTCGCCGGTCGAGGCGATCCTTGCCTACGAGCACGGCATCGTGGATTTGCGTGCCAAGATTGCTGTCAGATTTCCGAAGGGAGACGAGGGTGAATTCGAGCAGGTCGAAACGACAGTTGGCCGTCTTCTGTTCCAGGAAATCGTTCCTCCCGAACTTGGACGTATCAACGAGACGCTCAAGAAGAACGCGCTCAGCAAGATCATCGCTCGAGCCCTCGAGGTCATCGGTACCGACCGCACCTCGAAACTTGCGAATGACATCAAGAACATCGGCTTCAGGTATGCCACGAAGTCGGGTATCTCCATTTCGATCACGGATGTCCTCGTGCCCAAGGAGAAAGATGCCATTCTTGAGGAGGCGAACGAGAAAGTCAGGAAGATCAACAATCAGTACTGGAAGGGATGGATCACGGCCGACGAGCGCTACCACCATGCCATTCGCATCTGGAGCAAGGCCAAAGGTGATATCGCATCGACGATGATCAAGGCGTTCACGGACGATGCGACCAACAGCATCACCTACATGATCGACTCGGGTGCTCGAGGTAACTGGGGTCAGATCACGCAGCTCGCCGGTATGAAAGGACTCGTTGCAAACCCGTCGGGTCGCACCATCGAGCTTCCGATTCAGAGCAACCTGAAGGAAGGTTTTACCATTCTCGAGTACTTCATCGCGACTCACGGAGGACGCAAAGGAAAGTCCGATACGGCTCTCAAGACTGCGGAAGCCGGTTATCTCACGCGTCGTTTGGTCGACGCCGTGCAGGACATCGTCATCAAAGAAGAGGACTGCAAGTCGACATTCGGACACAGGATCACGAGGGCGGACTCCGAGCGTATCGGAGAGAAGTTCGAGAACCGCATCTTCGGTCGCACCTTGAACGAGGATCTGTGCGTCGGTAAGGAAGTTCTCGCCAAGCGCAACGACGATATCGATGCGGATCTCATCGCACTTATCAATCAGCACAAGGTGAACGAAGTCATGGTGCGTTCCGTCATCACCTGTCATGCGGATGGCGGCATTTGCATCAAGTGTTACGGAAGAGATCTCTCCGACAACAAGTCGGTGAAGATCGGAACCCCGGTGGGTATCATCGCCGCGCAAAGCATCGGAGAACCTGGAACGCAGCTCACCATGAGAACGTTCCACATGGGAGGCGTCGCCGAAGGCAGCGACATCACCCAAGGTCTCACGCGTGTGGAAGAAATTCTCGAGGCTCGTCCCCCACGCACTCCGGCAACGCTGTCCGATATCGACGGACGCGTGAAGGTCAGCCACAAGAGCGGAGTCTCCACGGTCATCGTGACGGGTGAAGACAGGGGGCAGGATACGTACTTCATCCCCGCCGGGTATCAGGTCATGGTCAAGAAGGGTGATGATGTGAAGGAGCGTGTCATCATTGCCAAAGCCATTTCCGACAAATCGACCATCAAGGTGACAATCCCGGGAAAGGTCTCCGATGTGGGTCAGGGGAAGATCGTCGTGAAGCACTCGGAAATTCAGGAACGCACGTACGAGTTCACCAGCCGCGAGACGCTGCTTGTGAAGAACGGTGACTTAGTCAGGGCAGGACAGGCGCTGAATGCCGGTCATTACAACCTGCAGGAGCTTCTCGAGAAGCAGGGCAGTTACGCCGTTCAGAACTACATCGTGCAGGAAGTGCAGCACATCTACGCTTCTCAGGGTCAAACCATCAATGACAAGCACCTCGAGATCATCGGTCGCAAGATGTTCAGCAAGGTCCGTATCGTCGACGGCGGAGACACGAGCTTGCTTGCGGGTGAAGTCGTGGATATTGCGGACGTGCGTCGCGCAAACGATGTGTTGCTCAAACTGAAGACGAAGAAAGAGAAGAAGGAAGCGACCTACGAGCAGCTCCTCCTCGGTCTTACGCGCGTATCGCTTGCAACCGAGTCTTGGCTCGCCGGTGCCTCCTTCCAGGAGACGATTCGCGTTCTCGTCGAAGCTGCTACGACCGGCAACGTCGACTACTTGAAGGGTCTCAAAGAGAACGTGATCATCGGTCGCCTGATCCCGGCTGGAGAGACGTATCGCAAGAGATTCGAGGAAGACCAAGCCGAAGCTGCCGCCAAGAAAAAGAAGAAATAGCACGGCGACTTCTCTTTTGCCCCTTTACCAGCAGATTTCTATCCTCTAAGATCCAGCCCCGCTATGCCTACCATCAACCAACTCGTTCGCCACGGTCGTGTCTCGCAGAAGAGGCGCACGAAGGCTCCGAACCTGCAGCACACGTGGAATGCGCTCAAAATGAAGTGTGTGAAGCTCCAGAAGGGTGCACCCGTGAAGCGCGGCGTCTGTCTGAAGGTGACGACCATGACTCCGAAGAAGCCGAACTCCGCTCTCCGAAAGATCGCCCGTGTCCGTCTCACCAATGGTGAGGAAGTGACGGCGTACATCATGGGAGAAGGACACAATTTGCAGGAACACTCCGTCGTTCTCGTACGTGGCGGTCGCGTGAAAGACCTTCCCGGTGTTCGCTACCACATCGTTCGCGGTGTTCTCGACACGGAAGGCGTTCGAGACAGAAAGCAGGGACGTTCTCTGTACGGCGCAAAGAAGCCGAAAAAGTAATACTGTTCACTAACCACTAGCCACTCTTTTCTCTTATGGCCACCCTCCCAAAAGCATACATCCCGAAAGGTTCCGATCCACTGATCGAGAAATTCATCTGTTGCGTGATGAAGCAGGGGAAGAAGTCCATCGCCAGAAAGATTTTTGCCGATGCCATCGAGATCATCAAAACCAGAACCAAGGATGCTCCCATGGATGTCTTCAGCAAGGCTCTCCTCAATACGACTCCGCTCGTAGAGGTTCGACCGAAGCGTGTGGCAGGAGCCATTTACCAGGTTCCGACCGAGGTTCCGGCAAAGCGCCAGCAGTCACTCTCTATTCGATGGATCTTGACGGCAGCACGTGCCAGGAAGGGGATGCCGATGGCTGAAAAATTGGCTCTCGAGCTTCTCGAGGCTTCCGCCGAGCAGGGTGCAGCCGTAAAGAAGAAAGAGGACGTCTACAAGATGGCACAAGCAAACAAGGCTTATGCGCACTTTGCGAAGATGGGGTAGGAATTTTACGGAGAACGCTTCTTCTTTATGCTTTCATCGAGTTTTGCGACAGCGATTTTCAGACGTGCAATTTCGGGGATTACTTTGTCGAGTCCCTTGTGAAGTTTCTCGACCGTATTGCGGAATTCATTCGGGTCGATCATCGAGAGCGCTCGTTCGTACAGTGACTTTGCACGTTCAAAATCAGAGAGTTGCGTTCGGATGCTGTTTTCCTTGACCTTTGTTCCTCTGCCTTGGAATGCGACTGCCGCCGCAATGATTGTTTTCAGATCGGCATTGGCATCCTCGAGCACTGTACGTCCGATACGGACCGCACTTTCGAAATTATCCATGCGAATCGCAATGTTGATCTGGTCGACCACCGTTTCCTCCTTCCTCTCCGGCGCTTCGGGGAGCGGCTCGGTCTCCGCTGCAAGCTGTGCTTCGGCTTCCCTCTGCTTTCTGTAGGAGGCACGTACGAATTCGTCGATGCGAGTGGCTGCTTCCTGAATCGACGGTGTTTTCTCAAGTGCGGCAACCGTTCTTTTCAGCACGGTTCCGTTGCTCTTTTGCACCTCATCATCTTTTTCCGAGTTCGCAGCCTTTGCGTCAGCGAGCGACTGCCTCTGTCTGAATACGTGCAGTGCACCTGCGGCAAGCGTGCGGCTGCAGTTGACTCCGTACTCGATGCAGTACTGTGCCCAGTCGGTTAAAAATTCTTTCTGTGCTTGCGTCGGGGTCCATTCGCCGACTTTCGTCGATCCGTCGATGACACCATGAAGCTGACGGCGGAGCATTTCCACGACTTCTGCCTGCACATGCTGAAGCGAGGTAGGGAGCGTGTCCTGTCTTCCTTCCACGATGGTGGGTGGCTTTCGAAGCCGTTGCCATGAGGTGAATGACGGTTCTGTCTTTTCACTCATGCTTCAACTCTATGCCATCGACAGAGCTTGGCAAGTTTCCTTAGTCACTTAGCACGTATTTGTTTTCCCTTAGCGATAAATTCACATTCATGTGCAGGGAGAGTGCTAGGATACGATGAACTGGGACAGTCCGGAAATGCTTGTTGTTTGCTATTTTCACAGCTTCGTTCTTTCCCTATACTGCCTCGGCTAGCTTTGGGTATTTGCCTTTAGCCTCCTTTTTTCTCCTACCTGTATGGACCTCAAGAACGTACGCAACATCGGAATCATCGCTCACATCGATGCCGGCAAAACCACAACCTCCGAGCGCATTCTTTTCTACACGGGAAAGAACTACAAGATCGGAGAAGTGCACGAAGGAGAGGCGACGATGGACTGGATGGAACAGGAGCGCGAGCGTGGCATCACGATCACCTCTGCTGCGACGCAGTGCGTGTGGAAATCGAAATTCAACAACGTCGATACCACGACGACCATCAACCTCATCGATACTCCGGGTCACGTGGACTTCACCGCGGAAGTCGAGCGCAGTCTTCGCGTGCTCGACGGAGGCGTCGCCGTCTTCGACGGTTCTCAGGGAGTGGAGCCGCAGTCAGAGACCGTATGGCGTCAGGCTGATAAGTATGCCGTTCCCCGTCTCGCATTCGTGAATAAGATGGACAAGATCGGAGGGGATTTCTACATGTCCCTCAAGAGCATCCACGATCGACTGAGCAAGAATGCAGTGGCTATTCAGCTCCCGGTTGGTGCCGAGAGCGACTTCACGGCGATCATCGATCTCGTGGAGGAGGAAATGGTCACGTTCTCCGGCGAACACGGAGAGAAGCACGTTCATCAGCCTGTGCCCGATGACATGAAAGAGAAAGTGAAAGAGTATCGCTTGATCATGATGGAGAAGGCAGCCGAAGGTGCAGGTGAAGAGCTGATGGACAAATTTCTGACCAATGGAACCTTGACGAAGGACGAGGTGAAGGCTGCGCTCAGACAGGGGACCATCTCGGGAAAGACCTTCCCGGTTCTCTGCGGATCTTCGCTTAAAAACATGGGTGTGCAGCTCGTGCTCGATGCCGTCGTGAATTATCTTCCGAATCCGTTCGATGCTCCGCCGGTGAAGGGAATCAACCCTGATAGCGGCGCAGAAGAGGTCAGAAAGCCGGATAACAACGAGCCTCTCGCCTGTCTCGCCTTCAAGATTGCGACGGATCCTTTCGTCGGAAAGCTGACGTTCGTACGTGTGTATTCCGGTGTGCTGAAGTCCGGTTCCTATGTCGTCAATACGCGCACGGGCAACAAAGAGCGCATCGGTCGTCTTGTTCGTTTGCATGCCAATAACCGCACGGAAATCGATACCATCGAAGCGGGTGATATCGGTGCGGTGATCGGGCTGAAAGATACGCGAACGGGAGATTCCCTCTGCGATGAAGCAAAGCCGATCAGCCTCGAGAGCATCACGTTTGCGGAGCCGGTCATCTCGATCGCCATCGAGCCGAAGACGAAAGGGGATCAGGAGCGCATGGGAATGGCTCTTCAGAAACTCTCCGAAGAAGATCCGACCTTCCGTGTTCGCACCGACGAAGAGACGGGTCAGACCATCATCTCCGGTATGGGAGAGTTGCACCTCGATATCCTCATGGATCGTATGAAGCGCGAGTTTAAGGTCGAAAGCACCTCCGGAAAGCCGCAGGTTGCGTACCGAGAGACGATTCAGAAGTCCGTTCAGCATGAGGAGAAGTACATCAAGCAGACGGGTGGTCGCGGTCAGTACGGTCACGTGCTCTTCACCCTTTCTCCGCAGGAGCACGGCAAGGGATACGAATTCGAGAACTCTGTCGTCGGTGGCCGCATTCCCCGTGAGTACATCACGCCATGCGACAAGGGTTTCCAGGAAGGCTTGAGCAGAGGCATTCTCGCCGGCTTCCCGATTGTGGATGTCAAGGTTGAACTCACGGATGGCAGCTACCACGATGTGGACTCGTCCGAAATGGCGTTTAAGATCTGCGCATCGATCGGTGTGCAGGCGGCTGCCAGAAAGGCGGACCCGGTACTTCTGGAACCGATCATGAAGGTCGAGGTCGTCTGTCCTGAGGAATACTTCGGCGATGTGATGGGCGATATCTCCGCACGTCGCGGTCTCATCAAAGACACCGGTAACCGTGGCATGGCGAAGACCGTGCTTGCAGATGTGCCGCTCGCCGCGATGTTCGGCTACGCGACGGAACTCCGCTCGATGACTCAGGGCAGAGCAAGCTACTCGATGGAGCCCAGCCACTATGCAAAGGTGTCGAAGAACGTTGCTGATGGCGTGATTGCAGCGAGGGCTGGAGGGAAATAGCATTCATGGAATCATGGCTCTACGGAGCCATTTTTCTTGAAAAGAATGTATTAATGAGATAATACGTTGACTTCTTCATACCGATCATTATACTGCGGGTATGGGCAAACGTCGTTTCACCGAAGACAGCTTCAAGCGTGAGCCTTGGTTCAAGGCTCTGTGCTCTGCCATGACGCAGTGCAAGACAGATGAAGAGATGGCCAATTTTCTGCGTGATATCGGCACGCTCTCGGAGTTGCAGGCTTGGAGTGAGCGTTTCGAGGTGGCGAAGCTACTTGCGCAGGGCATCACGTATCGAGAGATTGCAACGAGGACCGGAGCAAGCACGACGACCGTGACGCGTGTTGCCAAGTTTCTCGAGAACGGCGAGGGAGGCTATCGAAAAGTCTTAAACGCGCATCGGCATCATCGAATGGTCTCGGCACAGGGTCATCAGACTCATGCCGAGAGCACCCCGCAGAGCGGGGAGCGACCAGCATCGGTGTTGCAGAAGGCTCTGGAGAAAGCGAAGAATCAGTAAATCGAGAGTAGGGGGGATTGAGGGTTTTATTCCTCTATTCCTGCCTCGATGCCTGCCATCAATTGCGCGAGTTCTTGCTGTTCCTCTTCACGAAGTGCGCCATCTGCTCCGTTTGGAATCGACGGTCGTGTCTGTGACTGTTTCGAAATCGCCCCGTCGAGAAGGCAGATCGTTGCGATCAGCGAATCTTGCTGCTCTTCATTTCCAATGCACTCTCTGAATGCAAGTTGCGCAGCATCGGCGATCTTCCATAGCTGATCGAGCGGTTTGCCCGTATCTATCGCATCAATTGCAGTCAAATGCAGGACTCTGTCGATGGTTGTGGTGGATGCTTTGAGGGACATAAGGGCAATATTCTAGTAATTTTTCCTTTTTCGTCAATACAGCGACCTTTTGGATATGTAATACTCAGGTCATGCACGAGTTTTTCATGCGTCGGTGTCTGCAGCTTGCTGCGGGGGGCAGGGGAAGGACGGGCATCAATCCCATGGTCGGTGCTGTGCTCGTCCGAAACGGTCAGATCATTGCTGAGGGGGTTCATCGTGAATTTGGCAGAGCGCATGCGGAACGAGAATTGCTTTGGAAGCTTGAACCCGCGAACCAGAGCGCTCGAAGCGCACGGTTCGGGGCGCTTCGCGAAATTTGTTCAACGGATGCACTCTACGTCAATCTGGAGCCTTGCTGTCACACGGACAAGAAAACGCCGCCTTGCACCGATGCGATTATCAAATCTGGACTGAAGCGTGTGGTATTTGGAATGCAGGATCCGAACCCCAGTGTTTGCGGCAGAGGGCTAGAGATACTGAGGGCATCAGGAATAGAAGTCATCGGTCCTGTTCTCGAGGATGAATGCAGGAGGTTCAATAGGGGCTTTCTGTCGCTTCAGGAGGGCCGTCGACCATGGATCACGCTCAAGATTGCCCGCACACGTACGGGCAAGGTCGCGCACGATGACGGTTCGATGATGAAGATTACGAGCACGGAGCAGAATGCATGGTCGCACGAGTTTCTGCGCGCCCGTCATGATGCGATTCTTGTGGGAGTCGGGACGATATTGACCGATGATTCGAGGCTGACGATACGATCGGGTAGCGAGGAGCGGGTAGTGGGTAGTCACCCGTATCGTATTGTTCTGGATCCAATGCTCCGTATTCCCTTTACTGCGAGAGTCGTCAATGATGATCATGTCACAAGAACGATCATTGTCTGCGCGCTGGAAGCAGGGTCAGCAACGAAATCGGAGTTACGATCGAGAGGGGCGCAGGTCATAGAATGCCCGATGCATCAGGGAGATTTCGATTTTTCAGCACTCTGGAGATTGCTCATCACCCCCAAGGATTTGTTCTATGGTATCTCTTCCATCCTCGTCGAGGGTGGACCGAAGACATGGGATGCTTTCTGGAAGGCGGGAATGGTGGATGAAGAGATCACCTTGATCGGCGAGTAGATTCGCTTGCGCGTGCAGCTGTTCTCGCTTACCCTATTCCAGCTCTATGGCTATCTACGCTATCAAGAAAGGCGATGAAAGTAATGACCGTCTGCAGACGCGTTTCAAGCAGCAGGCCCAGAAGACACGTTTGGTGAAGGTCCTGCGTGACCGCAGAACGCACAAGAAGAAGCGCACGAAGCGTCTCCAGCGCATCCGCGCCCTCAAGCGCGAAGGTTTCCGGGCGGAGAACAGGAAGAATAAGTTCTATTCGAACAGGTAGGGCAGGTTTGGAAGGTGGGGTAATAGGGTAGGTTTCTTTCCTAATTTACCAAACCTTCAATCCTGCTTTTCTGAGTAGGTCACCGAGCAGAAACACCGGAAGCCCTACAACCCCCGTCCAGTCGCCTGTAATCGACTCGATCATCAGTTGCCCGAGCCCATCGATCTGAAAGCCGCCCGATCGTCCGTGCCAGAGCTTTGTGCCAATCCACCAGTCCATTTCTTTCTCGCTGAGTTTTTTGAACGTGACGCTTGAGGTGGAAAGTCCTTCATATGTTTTTCCCGAAGCATCGACGATGCAGACAGCGGAATGAACGAGGGAAATTCTTCCGCTTTGGAGCAGCAGTATTCTGCGTGCATCTGTCTCATCCTTCGGTTTCTCCAACAGCGTACCGTCCGCTGCCACGACGAGCGTATCGCAGCCGATGACAGTTGCTTTCGGATACTTCCGATGGATATCGAGAGCTTTCAGTCTTGCCAGGTCTATGCAGCGCTGCATAGGATCCAACTCGGGATGATCGTTTTCTTCGATGCTGCTTGGGATGATTTCGAATGGTAGGTCGAGGCCTTCGAGCAGCGTTTTTCTTTGGGGACTGGCAGAGGCGAGAATGAGGTGAGACATGTGGACAAGTGGGTAGTGATTAGTGGCTAGTGGTTAGATTCGAATCCAGAGACAAAAACTCTACTAATCACTAATTTCTAACCACTTTTATCGTAGTATTTCCAGTGCCCTCTGCATCTGATCATCACGTTCTCCTGTCTTATCGACGAGGATATCCGGCTTCACGCCCACGCCGTCGAGCTTCCGTCCGAGCGGCGTAAGCCACTCTGCGATTGTGATCTTCAGTGCTTCGCCGCTTCGGAATCCGATGACTTCCTGCACCGTTCCTTTGCCGAATGTCTGCACTCCCACGATTGTTGCACGCTTATGATCCTGCAACGCTCCTGCAACGATTTCGGAGGCGCTTGCAGAACCTTTGTTCACGAGAACGACGACTTTCATGCTTGCGTCGATCGTCGGTTCATCGAGCGTCGTTTCCTGTGTCGTCTCGGTCATGCTTTGTACTTTCGCCACGAGCGTTCCTTTTGGGAGGAAGTTGCTGAGAACGGTGTCCGCTGCTGACAGTAGTCCTCCTCCATTGTTTCGAAGGTCAAGGATGATGCCTCTTGGGTTCTGTTTTACGATGTTGATGAAGACCGATCGAATTTGTTTCTCCGTGGTCTCTCCGAACTGTGCAAGTTGAACGACGGCGATGTCTCCCTGCCACTTCACCTGAATTTCAGGAATAGAAATCAGATTTCTGACAACCGTTACCGTAATTTCCACATTGTTTCTGCGGATTTTGAGTGTCACAGACGTCCCGACTTCCCCTCGGATATGCGTCACAGCCTTATCGACACCGAGTCCGGTGAGGAGGATGCCGTTGGCTTCCAGCAATTGATCGCCTGGTTGAATGCCGGCTTTCTCTGCGGGCGATCCGGTGATGGGAGACACGACGGTGATGATGCCGTCGATATCTTCGATGGTTGCTCCGATGCCGCTCAGTTCGCCTTTGATCTGCGACTGGAAGTCGCTTGCGGTGGCCGGACGGAAGAAGTTGGTATACGGATCCTTCAGAGAATCCACGAGGGCCTCGATTGCCTTGTAGGCAGCCTCCGTTCCATCAATTTTATCTCTGCGAAGATAGTCGCGATTGAGAAGTTGCCACACGGCGTTGAAGAGATCTTGCCTCGGGAGTTCTCCTTGGCCTCCAGCGGAGAGATCGATCGTGATGGTTTGGATCTGCTGTGAAGTCGCCTCTTTTCCGGATGCCGCTGAAAGGAGAGTCAACGCCTCGGCGCCCGTGAGGGGACGATGCAATCCAAAGAGGTTCGATCGTACTGGAGTCATCCATTTCAAGGCGACGGCATTCATCACGGCGTTCTTCTCGGCATCGGTCTTCACGTCCTTGAATCCAGAAACATCGGCTGACTCCTGTTCGTTGAGGAGTGCTGTGACCACTTGCAGGGCTTCTCCGCGACTGATGGATGACCCAAGAGTATAGCGTTTTCCGGAGATGAAGAGAGTCAATGCCCCTTGGCTTTGCGCTTCACAGAGGGTGGCTTTCAGCCCTCTCGGGAAGCGTAAGAACGGCAACGTGCAATCGCCACTTCCTTTGCTCAGACTGAGGGCTTCAAATGACCACGACAAGAACGTTGATCTCGAGATCGTGGGT
>SXGS01704592.1_pt1 | contig 10946 bp, 9 predicted proteins | sample 3174681 | NCBI WGS metagenome assembly SXGS01 (sample SAMN11356861, study PRJNA531348) | freshwater metagenome | isolation source: freshwater sample F1-80 | place: China: Fuxian Lake, Yuxi | collected 2017-12-25 | reverse complement strand
GGTGCTGCACTACACCGTGGCCCACGACGACAGGATCTGGGTCATGGGCGGGCAGTCGATGCCGGGGTTTGTTGACGGCGTGGACGAGACCTTTCATCGCGATGTCTGGACCACTCAGGATGGCGTGAACTGGACGGAAATCCAGCCGGTGGAACCCTGCTGGACGGCGCGAGGCATGATCGGTGGCACCGCGGTCAAGGACAACCGCATCTGGGTTCTGGGAGGCGGAACGTACGACACTCCGCAGACACCCACGCGAAAGTTCCATAACGACGTCTGGAGCACAGCGGACGGGGTTCACTGGAAGCAGCATACGGCGGCGGCACCCTGGAATGCGCGGCAGTATCACGATGTGGCCGTCTGGGATGGTCAGCTGTGGGTGATGGAGGGTTACTACGTGGAAGGCGGCAATCGGAATGACGTCTGGTATTCGCCGGACGGTGAGAACTGGACGGAGGTCCCCGCGACGCCCTGGAAGCCGCGCCACGCAGCCAGTCTGTACGTGTTTCAGGATGCTTTGTGGATGGTTACCGGAAACAACATGGAATCGGACGTCTGCGACTCAGCCGAAAATAGCCCGGCGGCAGATCAGGACGGGAACTGTTTCTCGCGCGCGGTCGCAGGACTTTGCCGACAGATGTTCCCGGGGTGGAGGGACAGTCCGGGCGTTGCCGGAGTCCCGTGGAGTTTCCAGAGAATAACAGACGCGAACGGGAGAAAGTCGTGCTGATTGGATTTGTGAGTGACGAGCGATACGTGGCGCTGGCCGACGTGATGCTGGAATTCCAGCAGAATCGGAAAACCGTGGCGGTTGTTCGCTCGACGCCCCGTGGCGGCGTGTATGCCGAGATCCCGCCCGGTGACTACCGCGTGACGCTCGTACGGGACGGATTCGGGTCAAAGATCGCCGCGATCACTGTGTCGGATGGTGGTCCGCCGTTTCAGTTTCGAATGCTGTCGGACTGCATTCTGGGATATGTCTGGCCCAGATCCGTCCGATCCGGTGGTCGCTCCGAATTTCGCGTCCATTCGCCGGAGCCCTATCGCCTGAGCTTATGGCGCTATGGCTGGAAGCGGGAGTTCGTCCGGCTGCTGGGCTGGTTCGATGAACACGGGCCGCGGGCTGTCATGCAGATCACACCAGACGGGGACTACACGCAGACCGGCGTGCAGTGGAATCGTGTGGGCTATGGCAATAATCCGCATCACACGCAGTCTGTGGTTGGACCAGAGCGATCGGGGCTGTACTACCTTCACGCCAAAGGAGAAAAGACCGGAGAGTTCTTTTCGTTTCCCTGGGTCGTGGCGCCGGCGCAGCCCACCGCAAAGATCGCCGTACTCGCCTCGACGAATACGTGGCTGGCATACAACAACTTCGGCGGTCGCAGCAACTATGTCAATGCGAATCGCCTGCCGGATGAACCGGCGGTCAATGCTCGGCAGGATCTGATCCGTTATACGGAAGCCGGGTCATTCAACGAGTGGGGCTTTCAGGACCACGAGTACCAGCCGTTGTCATTCGATCGACCGGAAATCGGCAACATCGTGCGTGAACACGAAGAAGTGACGGATCCCATCACCGGACGTCTGCCCTGCGGCATGGCCCCGGCCGAATGGAGAATGCTGGGGTGGCTGGAACGCGAAGGATTCGGCTATGATTACTACTCCGAATGGCAGCTGCACAATGGAGATCTTGATCTGGATGCCTATAAAATCCTGATTCTGAGTGTGCATCCCGAGTACTGGTCCAGGACAATGTATCAGAAGGTCAAATCGTGGGTTCATGAGCGAGGCGGTCGGCTGATGTATCTCGGCGGAAACGGTCTCAACTGCGAGGTGGAGTTTCTGGCCGAAGATCGCCTGCGGTTCCGCACGTTTCTGGCTCCGGGTGTCGGGGGTGCGCTGGGAATGCCGGATCCGGCGGACCCATCCCGCTACCTGGACAGCCGGATGCACCGCACGCTGGAATCCGAGGCCAGTCTGCTGGGAGTTGTCTGCACGGATTCCGGAATCATGACCGCAGCTCCTTACCGCGTGGTGCGCGATGATCACTGGATTCTTGCGGGCACGGGACTCAGAAATGGCGACCTGTTCGGGAAAGACAGCCTCCAGGAACGGATTTCCGGTGGCGCGTCCGGTCATGAAACGGACAAAATGAGTCCGCATTCGCCGCCGGGAACGGTCATGGTGGCCAAAGGAACGAATCAGGATGACGGCGGAGCTGAGATTGTGACGTACGAAACAGCCAGTGGCGGCGCCGTCTTTTCCGTCGGTTCAATCACCTGGGTTGCCAGTGTGCTGGTCGACGACGCCGTTTCCAGAGTCACTGCGAATGTCATCACCCGATTCCTGGGAGACTGAAGAATGGGATCCCTGCAGGAAATCTGTTCTGGTCCCGTGCGGAGGCGGGAGTTCCTGCAGGCCGGTGCGCTGGCTCTGGGCGGACTGACGCTGTCGGATGTGATGGCGGCTCAGGCGGCGTCGGGGCGCCAGGCTCCCGACACCTCGGTGATCATGCTCTATCTGCACGGCGGCCCGTCGCAGCTGGAAACCTATGACCTGAAGCCGGAGGCCCCCGCCAGCTACCGGAGCGTATTTCGCTCCATCCCGACCAATGTTCCGGGAATGGATCTGTGCGAGCTGTTTCCGCATCAGGCGAAAATCGCGGACAAGTTTTCGCTGGTGCGTTCGCTGCATCATGAAATCGGAATTCACAGTGACGGTGGAATCATCGTGCTCACGGGGAAGCACCCCAGTCGGCTGGATCCCACGTCGCAGTCGAAAAGCGAACATCCGGATTACGGGATGGTGGCCAGCAGACAACGCGGCATGGCTCACCGGGCCATCCCGCCTTACGTCACGATGCCCAGCCGGCCGTACATGACACGGCCCGTCTATCTGGGAATGCACCATGGACCCTTTGAAGTCGGAGACCCGTCGGCCAAAGACTTTGCTCCGCCTCATCTGAAACTCAGCGTCGGCTCGGACGGAGTCCGACTCAGCGATCGAAAATTCCTCCTGACCCAGCTCGATCAGCTCAGGGGCGATCTCGACCTTCATGGCAGCCTGAGCGGAACGGACGAGTTCCGGGGACTGGCATGGCAGATGCTGACCAGCCCGTCAGTCGCGGACGCTTTTGATCTGAGTCGGGAACACGACGATCTGCGCGATCGTTATGGACGGCATCTGTGGGGACAGTCGTGTCTGCTGGCCCGCCGACTGGCCGAAGCCGGAACGGCGGTGATCAACCTGTTTATTGACACGCCGAAGACGGGGCAGGAGTTCACAAACTGGGACGATCACATCGGCAACGCGGGTCGCCCGGGCCACTTTGCCGATTACATGCGGATCCGCCTGCCTTATCTGGATCAGTCGCTGTCGGCACTCATTGAAGACATTTTCAGTCGTGGCCTTGACCGGCGGATCCTGGTCGTCGTTGTCGGCGAGTTTGGCCGGACACCACGGCTGTCGCACAACTCCGGTGGGACAGGCCGCGATCACTGGCCGCAGGCCTACACCGCTCTGTTTTCCGGCGGCGGGCTGCGAATGGGTCAGGTTGTGGGTGCCACGAATTCAAAGTCCGAATACCCCACAGAGCGACCTTATACGCCCTATGACATGCTGGCAACGGTCTATCGCCATCTGGGGATTGATTACCATCAGGCGATACTCGACTATTCCGGCAGGCCGATCACGATTCTGGGGCAGGGGGAACCAATTCGTGAACTGATTTAGAGGCTCTGACAAGTCCGGCAGACAAAACCCGGACCGGTGCCTTGTGGTGGTCAGATTTCGCAGAGTTTATTGATCTCAGGCTGCGATCACACAACCTGAAGATCGCGTTGTGACAGCAAGTCAGTCGGTCAGGCCGGGGGGCGTCTCTCCGGAGGTGTCAGCCGCGAAGCGGAATCCCACTGCGATTCTGCCCGGACGCAAGAGTATTGGTTCCTCATGAATGTCTACGAATCCCTGGGTGTCACGCCCATTATCAATGCCATCGGCACGTTCACCCGGCTGGGTGGCAGCCTCATGCCAGCCGAGGTGCTGCGGGCGATGCAGGAGGCCTCGCGCAGCTTTGTGTGTCTGGAGCAACTGCAGTACGCGGCCGGGAAATCGATCGCGGAAATGACGGGGGCCGAGGCGGCCTGGGTGACGTCCGGCGCTCAGGCCGCACTGGTGCTGTCGACCGCTGCGTGCATCACCGGACTCGACGCGTCCGCCATGGATCGCCTTCCGGTGACCACAGGAATGAAGCATGAAGTGATCATGGCGCGGTTTCACCGCAATCACTACGATCACGCGGTGGAGGCTGCCGGCGGACGTATCGTGGATGCGGGGACCGTCGACGCATGCGGACTCGATGACATCCGGAACGCCATCACCGACCAGACGGTGGCAATCTTATACCTGCCGTGGTGCGAAGATCAGCTGCCGCTGGAGGCCGTGGTGAATCTGGCGAATCGGTTTGGCCTGCCGGTGATCGTGGACGCTGCCGGCAGCTGTGATGAGCCTCGCAATCTGACCCGTTTTGTGGCTGCCGGAGCAGCACTTGTCTGCTTCAGTGGCGGCAAGTACATTCGTGGCCCGCAGTCTTCCGGATTCGTGAGTGGCCGAGCCGAGCTGATTTCCGCACTGGCCTGGCAGCACCTGGATATGGACTTTACCACCGAAGTCTGGACCGCACCTCGCGAACTGCTGGACCCGGCAACTCTGGCATTCGTACCGCGACAGGGTATCGGCCGCGGGTACAAGGCCGGCAAGGAAGAAATCGTCGGACTGGTGACCGCGCTTCAGCTCTATTTTCAGCGTGATCATGCGGCGGAGAAGTCAGCCTGCCGCGAGATGCTCGAAACGATCTGCCACGAACTTCGCGACACGCCGCAGATCACCAGCGAGATCATCCCGCCGGATCCGATTCGCGGCGGGTTCCATCGGGCGCGGATCCGGCTGGACGAATCCCGGTCCGGTCTGAATGGCTACGACTTTATCCGTCGGCTGAAACAGGGATCACCGTCGATCCATCCGGGTGAACGAGAACTCGGACAGGGTGCCGTTGTGATCCATCCCTTTGGCCTGCAGCCCGGAGAGGACCGAGCCATCGCTCGCCGGATCCACGAAATAGCGATCACAGCACCGCGATAGTTGCCGGACCTGTCTGCTGGTTGTCGGACCTGTCTGCTGCTGCCGGGCGGAGTTCGTTCAGGTCCAGAGATTGACCCGCGGGCTCAGCGGAGCAGCCTGGGCCAGCTTTTCGTAGAGGGCCTTCGCTTCATCCGACAAAGACCGGGGCACGACAATTTTCACAACAACCAGCAGATCGCCACGCTTCTGCGTTTTCGGATCCAGCACTCCTTTTCCCCGCAGCCGCAGCCTGGCTCCACTTGGTGTCCCTGCCGGCACGGAGAGTACAAGGGACCCCTCTGTCAGCGTGGGAACATCGATCTTCGCCCCCAGCGCAGCTTCGCTTGGCGTGATCGGGACGTCAACCAGCAGATTCAGTGTCTCGCGGCGAAACCACGGATGCGGTGCCACGCGCACCGTCAGGAGCAGATCGCCAGCTGGTGCGCCGTGACCTCCCGGATTTCCCTGACCAGCCAGGCGAATTACCTTGCCGTCGTCAATGCCTGCCGGAATCCGCACACTGAGTCGCTCTGTCTTTCCGCTGTGCTGAACGGACACCTCGTGCGTTCCCCCTTCGACAGCCACCTGAAAGGGTACGGTCATTTCTGCCTGGGCATCCTGACCTTTCTGCGGTCGAGCGGATGATTTCCTTGCTCCTCGGCCTCCTGAAAATGGGCTTCCGCCGCCGAACATTCCCGAGAGGATCGACTCCAGGTCGGGGATTTCACCACTCCCGGTGTACTGTTCGAACGGATTTCCCCGTCCGCCTTCAGCACCGGCGCCACGAAACGCGTGTCCAAACTGGTCGTATTTCCGACGTTTCTCCTCGTCACCCAGAACTTCATAGGCCTCAGTGATCTCCGAAAATGCTTGTTGCGCATTCGGGTCGTCCGGCTTCACGTCGGGGTGATGCTTCCTGGCCAGCTTCTTGTAAGCTCGACGAATTTCGTCCTGTGACGAACCGCGAGAAACGCCGAGCACGTCGTAGAAATCACGCTGAGCCATGGTGGGGTGGAAAGATATCTGAGGAAGGTGATGGGAATGGAAATTCGGAACGAAATCAGACTGCAATCCTGGCAGTCCGTTCCTGATTCGGTCGCCGCGCAAATCTGGCAGCCCTGTCGGCCCGGATACAGGATATGCAAAACAGATGCCACGCGGGAGTGCGGAAAAGAGAAACCGTTGTGATGCCGTGAAAAAGATTCGGCGGATTTCGTGTGATGAGGGTGGCAACGCGGCGGAATCTGCATTTTTCAGCCGGGTGAGGAGTGGTCGGAGCTTTTTTGACGCCGGTTTCTGCAGGTCGCATCGTGGCTCGTCTGTTCAGGAATCGGGGATCGGCTTATAGTCAGAGTGTCGAGTAAGGAGGCGGCGACAGGGGTTGTCGGACGCATAGCACCGGGCCAGGTTTCAGGATATTGATCCATGCGCAGCATCGCAGTGATGAATCAGAAAGGCGGTGTCGGCAAGACCACCTCCAGTGTCAATCTGGCGGCTTCGCTGGCCCGGGCCGGGCGCAGGGTCTGTGTGCTGGATCTGGATCCGCAGGGGCACGCGTCGTTTCATCTGGGGATTGAGGCCGGACCTGAAATGCCCACGATTTACGATGTTTTTTCACGACAAACCACCATCGATGAATCGCGCCAGCTGGTCGCGGAGAACCTGTCAGTCGTTCCTTCGAACATCGATCTGGCGGCCACCGAGGTGGAGCTGGCAGGAGTCCCGGGGCGGGAGTTCATTCTGCGGAATGCCATGCAGCATTGGAAAGATCAGAACCGTTTCGACTATGTCATCGCGGATTGCCCGCCATCGCTGGGCGTGCTGACGATCAATGCGCTCACGGCGATGGGAGAAGTTTTCATCCCGCTGCAGCCACATTTCTTTGCCCTGCAGGGACTGTCCAAACTTTTCGAAACGACGGCACTGGTCACGCGGCGGCTGAACCGTGACCTGCGGGTGACGGGCGTGATGATGTGCCTGTATGAGTCGGGAACCCGACTGGCGGCCGACGTCACCGAGGATCTGAAGCAGTTTCTGAAGTCCAGCGACGGCGATACGCCATGGGCTTCCGCCCGCATCTTCCGCACACGCGTTCGCCGAAACATCAAGCTGGCGGAAGCGCCCAGCTTCGGGCAGTCGATCTTCGACTACGCACCGTCCTGCCCGGGCGCGCAGGACTATGCCGCTCTGGGCGATGAAGTGATGGCCATGGAAGCGCCCGCTCACGGCGCTCGCCAGCCGCCCGCGAACACGGAGTCGGCCGTGGCTTAGCGGGACTGCCAGGAAAGTCCGTTGTACAAACTCCTGAAAATTTCGGCCGGACAAGACGCCCACGTCGGAGTGCTGGTTCGTTTCGGGAGGGCGAAACTCCCGTGATCCGGCGAAAAAAATCCGAAGACTTCGACTTCGGACCCGACTCCTGCGATTTCAGAGTTGACAGTCAGCAGCAACTCGCTATCCTTCGGCAGACCGAGTGCGGTCAGTGAATACTGGCAGCGGGCTCACCGAGCCCTGACGAAGGAGCGTACCGATGCTGACGGTGGGACAGCGGATTCGCGAGATCCGCAAACATCGCAACCTGACTCAACGTGAGCTGGCCGAGCGTGTCGGGATTAATTTCACCTATCTCAGTCGCGTCGAGAACGACCGTCTGGATGATCAGCAGAAGCCGCGGGAAGAAACCATCCAGCGGATCGCCATGGCGCTGGATGCGGATGTGGACGAACTGCTTCTGCTGGCAAAGCGGATTCCCGATGCATATCGCGACCGCATCCTGGCACGCCCGGGAGTGTTCCGCAAGCTGTTGAATCTCTCCGACACCGCACTGGACGAACTGGTCCGGTCGATCGAAGAGAATCGGCATCCGCGACCGAGGCACTGACAACGCCGGGGCGGTGCATCCGGGGCGATGCATGCGATGCATGCGGGGCTGCGATCAGTGGCTTCCCGGAAGATCACGCAGGTAGCAGGCACAGGATGGGCAGCAGAATGCGACGACACGATCTGACCAATATGCGGACTCGCGCGATTGACGCCGTCACGGGCCTGCGGATTCGCCAGTACGAACAGCTGACCGGCACGCCCGTGACTTTCCCGGTGCCCATTGAGAAAATCGTGGAGCGCGTTCTGGGACTGGATTTCGACTGGACTGACATCGATGAACAGCCCGGGGAACAGATTCTGGCCGGACTGATTCCGGAAGAGCGCCGCATTGTTCTCAACAGCCGACACCTGGAACTCTTCCGGCAGAAGCCTGGTCTGGAACGCAGCACGATCGGGCACGAGGCCGGTCACTGGGATATCGATATCGATCGCACCAGCCTGCATCACCCGCGACTGCCAGGCTTCGATATGCAGACCAGTGTGGTCCGGCGCCAGGCGTCAGATCGCCGGGTGCTGGTTGAGGTGCTGAATCGCGCTGTCTATGACAGTCGCTACTTCGAACTCTACCGCCAGCTGACAGCCGGCCAGGATCCTCCTGAAGTGCGCAGTGCCGTTGATCGATACCAGTCGTCGCTGCTGATGCCCGACTGGCTGATCCGGGCAGCGGTCCGGGATGTTGACGTGACCGCCTGGCCGGTCCTGTATGAACTTGCCGATCGTGCTCAGGTCAGCATCTCCAATCTGGTCGTGCGCCTGAGACGGCTCGACATCATCTATCTGCCGGAAGGCTCGAAGCAGCTGTACCCTGGGCGCGATGCCTTCGTGGGGCAAAAACATCTGTTTTGACAACGGTCGCCCCCTGGCAGATCTGGTTCACGCGGGCGGCCCTGCCCCGGCAGACTCAACAGATTCCCCGCCTCGATGTTGACAGTTGACAGCAACAGGCAACACTGGCGCTGCTGGCGGATTTGTGCTGTCGGCTGCCGTGCAATCAGAAGTCCTGGGTGTGGGTGTGGTTTTGCAGTTCAGGAAAATGCGAAAGGAGTCGATCGATGCTTGTTCTCTCACGCAGAAGTGCTGAGCAGATCTGTCTTCCGGGGCTGAACGTACGGATTACCATCCTGCGGGTGCGGACCGGGCGTGTCCAGCTGGGAATCGAAGCGCCACCCGAGATCGAGATCTCGCGCCCGGACGCTGTCACAGAGCCGCCGCGGGTCGGTGGGACCGACCGGCCGCCATCCGGCGGAGAGATCTGAGATTCTCAGCGGAATTGTGGGATGATTGCGTCACAAAGTTCCCCGAGGCGTCTATTATCCGGCACCCCGCGACGTCAGCAGCTGCAGCAATCAGACTGATTCGGAGTTTCCTGGTGAGTAACGAACTAATCGGGCGTATCCGCAGCAACGTTGAATCGGCTGTATTGGGGAAGGAACGGGCGGTTCAGTTGTCAGTTGTGGCATTGCTGGCTGGTGGCCACATCCTGCTGGAGGATGCTCCAGGGCTGGGCAAGACATCGCTGGCACGGGCTCTGGCCCGAACACTGGGCTGTCAGTTTACTCGGCTTCAGTTCACGCCCGATTTGCTGCCCAGTGACATCCTGGGCGCGAACGTCTTTCGTCCGACGACCGGAGAATTTGAATTTCGCCGCGGGCCGGTCTTTACCAATGTGCTGCTGGCGGACGAAATCAATCGCACGACACCCAGAACTCAGAGTGCCCTGCTGGAGGCGATGAGTGAGCGGCAGGTGTCGATCGAGGGCGTGACGTACCCGCTCGGAAATCCTTTCCTGGTCATTGCCACCCAGAACCCGTTCGAATACGAGGGAACCTATCCGTTACCCGAGAATCAGCTCGACCGGTTCATGATGTGCCTTGATCTGGGGTATCCTGATCGGCCGGCTGAGCGAGAAATTCTGCGGCAGCATCGCATGGGGCAGCCGGTGGATTCTCTGCAGCCGGTCGTCAGTGCGGAGCAGGTGGTGCAGCTGCAAAAGTCGGTGGGTGAGATTCGGGTGGATGACTCACTGGCCGATTACATACTGGATCTGGTCGCGGCAACTCGTGTTCACAACGAGCTGATTCTTGGTGTCAGCACACGGGGAGCGCTCACGCTGTATCGTGCGGCCCAGGCACTGGCGATGTCGCAGGGGCGGAATTTTGTCATCCCCGACGACGTGAAGGAGGTTGCCGTGCCCGTGCTGGCTCACCGAATCGTCTGTCGTGGTGCCATCCGGGAGGGGCACCGGCAGCGGGCAAGTCAGATTCTCCGGACCCTGCTGAGTGCAGTTGCGGTGCCCGCCTGAGTCTCCAAACGGCCTCCGGCTGCCGGGATCGCTGCCGCCGGCCCGTCCGGCTCCGTTGTCCAGCCAGCCTGCGGGGTGAACAGGTTCTGAGAAGTCCGACGCAAACGGTGTGTCCGGGCGGCTGTTGACTTTCGCGTTGCGTGCGATCGCGTAGAATTCACCCGCAGTCAGCTTTTTTCAGACGGTGAAATTTCTGGTCAGGCGGACGCTGCCGCCGGACGCCGGACGCGGACGCCGGACGCGGACGCCGCCGCTGGCCGGGCCGGGCGAGTCGCCAGCAGTCGCCAGCAGTCGCCAACAGGAACCAACGGGAATTCGATGCAATGACAACGGCCAGTTTTACTCTGGACGGCAAGACCTGGGAGCTGCCCGTCATCTGTGGTACCGAGGACGAAATCGGTGTCGACATTTCAAAGCTCCGCGCGGAGACCGGTGCCATTACGCTCGACCCCGGTTTCAACAGCACGGGTGCCTGCAAAAGCGCCATAACCTACATCGACGGGGACCAGGGCATCCTGCGATATCGCGGGTACCCGATCGAACAGCTGGCGGAACGCTCGGATTTCGTGGAAACATCGTGGCTGCTGCTCAACGGCGAGCTGCCGACAGCCGAACAGCTGAAGGCCTTCCGGGCACAGCT
>SXGS01508209.1_pt1 | contig 10946 bp, 8 predicted proteins | sample 3174681 | NCBI WGS metagenome assembly SXGS01 (sample SAMN11356861, study PRJNA531348) | freshwater metagenome | isolation source: freshwater sample F1-80 | place: China: Fuxian Lake, Yuxi | collected 2017-12-25 | reverse complement strand
CACCTTCGTCTTCGCAGTCCCACCTTGCCCCTGGATGTGGGGGATGAGCACCGCGACCGCCTTTTCATGACGCGGGCGGACATCACGACTTGAGGCAGGAACATCATGCCGGCGCCGAAGCGGTCGCCGACGATCCCCATGCCCTTCATGAGGGGGCCCTCGATGACCTCCATCGGATGGCCGGCCGCCAGCCTCGCGAGTTCGACGTCGGCCTCGATATCGTCCGCGATGCCATGGACGAGCGCATGGACCAGCCGCTCCTCCACCGTGCCGGAACGCCACGCCTCGGCCGCAGGGTCGGGGCCGTCGCGCTTGCCTTTCAGCGAACCCGCCACGGCCAGCAGCCGCTCGGTGGCGTCGGCCCGGCGGTTGAGGACCAAGTCCTCCACGCGCTCGCGCAGGTCGGCTTCTAGGTCGTCGACGAGGGGAAGTGCGCCGGCGTTGACGATGCCCATCGACAAGCCCGCGCGAATCGCGTGCTGAAGGAAGACGGCGTGGATGGCCTCGCGAACCGCGCCGTTGCCACGGAAGGCAAAAGACACATTGCTGACGCCGCCGCTCGTCCGAACTTCGGGCCAGCGTTCCGCCAGCTTGGCGACGGCGTCGATGAAGGCCATGCCGTAGCCGTCGTGTTCACGCATCCCCGTGCCGATGGCGAAAATATTCGCGTCGATCACGATTTCTTGGGGCGCAAACCCGACGGAGAGCAGCAGGCCGACCGCGCGCTCTGCGATGGCCACCTTGCGTTCGACGGTGTCAGCCTGTCCCGCCTCGTCGAAGGCCATCACGATCACGGCGGCACCCAACCGGCGGACCTGACGGGCGGCCTCCAGGAAGGCCTCTTCGCCTTCCTTGAGCGAGAGGCTGTTGACGAGCGGGCGGCCCGCCACCTCTTTCAGGCCCGCAATGAGCACTTCGTGGCGGCTGCTGTCGATGACGACGGGAATCCGCGCGATCTCGGGTTCCGCCGCGAGGTGCCGGAGGAAGCGCGCCATCGTGCTCGGTCCGTCGAGGAGCCCTTCGTCGACGTTGACGTCGAGCATCTGCGCGCCAGCCTGCACTTGCTGCCGTGCGACGCCGACGGCGTCCTCCCAGCGCCCGTCTTGGACCAGCCGTCGGAAGGCCGCGGACCCCGTGACGTTCGTGCGCTCGCCGATGTTGGCAAACAGGTCGCCACGGCGGTGGACCATGGGTTCGAGGCCCGCCAACTCGAAGGCGACCCGCCGGGCGGGAATGCGCCGGGGCGTCAGACCCTCGATCGCCTCGCCGATGGCGCGGATGTGCTGAGGCGTGGTCCCGCAGCAGCCGCCGACGACGTTGAGCAGCCCCCGCTCGCCCAGGTCACGGATGACCTTCGCCATGTGGTCGGGCGTGTCGTCGTAGCCCCCCATCGCGTTGGGCAACCCCGCATTGGCGTGCAGGGTCAGCGCCGTGTCGATCAGCGGGCTGAGTTCGGCGACGTGGGGCGCGAGATCGTCCACCCCCAACGCGCAATTGAAGCCGAACATGAGCGGCCGGGCGTGGCGCATGGCCAACCAGAAGGCCTCGGGCGTCTGGCCGTTCAGCGTGCGTCCCGCTCGGTCTGTCAGCGTCCCGCTCACCCAGATGGGGATGTCGAGGCCCTCCTCCTCCATCCACGTCGTCAGGGCGTAGATCGCGGCCTTCGCGTTGAGCGTGTCGAAGACCGTCTCCACGAGGAGGAGGTCGGCGCCGCCGCGGACGAGCGCCCGCGCGCACCGCAGGTACCCGTCCGCGAGTTCGTCGTAGGTGACGTTGCGCGCGGCGGGGTCGTCCACATCGCGGCTCATGCCCGCAGAACGGCCCGTGGGGCCCAGGCAACCGGCGACGAAGCGGGGCCGTTCGGGCGTCGAGAACGCATCGGCTTCGGCCCGCGCGAGGCGCGCGCCCTGCTCATTGAGCTCTTCGCACAGGTGCTCGAGACCGTACTCGGCTTGGGTGACCGGCGTGCTCGTGAACGTGTTCGTCTCGATGATGTCGGCGCCGGCCTCGAGGTAGGCGCGGTGCCCCCCGCGGACGAGGTCCGGCCGTACGAGATTCAGGAGGTCGCCATTCCCCTTGAGGTCGACGCCATGGTCAACGAAACGCGCGCCGCGGAAGTCCGCCTCCGAGAGCGGGACGCGCTGCAGCAACGTGCCCATGGCGCCGTCGAGCAACAGGATCCGGGTTTCAAGGGCCTTCCGGAGGGCGTCCGCGCGGGAAATAGCCACGTCATCTCCAAGGGGGCCGCCCCTAACGCAGGCGAAGGCCCCGCCAGGCGATAGGGGCGCGGCCCGGAGTGTCCATGATCGCCCTTCGCCTTGCCCTGTCGTGCTCGTCCGCGCCGCCCCCACCGGCGGAGCCGGCCGCACCGTCCGCAGCCGAGGCCGCCGGCGCCGTCGCGCGCTTCGACACGGAACTTCGCGCGCTGTGGTTGGAGGCGGGCGAGGCGAATTGGGCCTACGAGACCAACATCAACGACGCTACCGAGGCGGTGGCCAGCGCCGCGGACGCCAAGGTCGCGTCTTGGATGACGACGACGATTCCCGAGGCCGCCCGCTTCGACGCCACGCCCGACAAGGACCCCGCCGTCGCCCGCCAGTTGGCCCGCCTCAAGCTCGCCCAGACGATTCCGAGCCCAAAGGACCCTGCCGCCCTCGCGGAATTGGCGGGCCTCAAGACCGAGCTCGCCGGGCTTTACGGAAAGGGGAAGTACTGCCAGGGTGAGAATTGCCGAAACCTCGAAGAACTGAGCCGGACGCTCGCGACCAGCCGCGACCCCGACGCCCTGTTGGACGCTTGGGTGGGCTGGCGTACCGTGTCGCCGCCCATGCGTGCGCCCTACACCCGCATGGTTCAACTCGCGAATGAGGGAGCCCGCGAAATTGGATTCAGCGACGTTGGCTCGATGTGGCGCAGCGGCTACGACATGCCCCCCGACGCATTCACCGCCGAAACGGACCGCCTGTGGAATCAGGTGCGCCCGCTCTATGAGCAATTGCACTGCCATGTCCGCGCGAAATTGCACGAACGGTACCCCACCCAGGCCCCCGCAACGGGCACCATACCGGCCCACCTGCTCGGCAACATGTGGAGCCAGAGTTGGGAAAATGTCTACCCGCTCGTCGAGCCCTACCCGCATCAGCCCGACATCGAGGTCGACAGCGTCCTCGCGAAGCAAGGCTGGGACCACCTGCGGATGGTGAAAACAGGGGAGGCCTTTTTCACGTCGATGGGCATCGACCCGATGCCGGCGACGTTCTGGGAGCGCAGCCTCTTCGTTCGCCCGACGGATCGGGATGTCGAGTGCCACGCAAGCGCTTGGGACGTCGGCAACCGGGACGACCTGCGAATCAAGATGTGCATCCAGCCCACCATGGACGATCTGCAGACGATTCACCACGAGTTGGGCCACCTCGTTTACGATCACGCCTACGTGCGCCAGCCCGTTCTCTTTCAGGACGGCGCCCACGACGGCTTCCACGAGGCGATCGGCGACGCCGTCGCCCTCTCCATCACGCCAAGCTACCTCCAAAGCCTTGGCCTGCTTGAAGGGGTGGCCGAGTCGCAAGAGTACGTGATCAACACGCAGATGCAGGTCGCTCTCGCGAAAATCGCGTTCCTGCCCTTCGGGCGCATGATCGACCAATGGCGTTGGGACGTCTTCAGCGGCGCGACGCCGCCCGACCGCTACAACGCGGCTTGGTGGGATCTGGCCCTTCGCTACCAAGGCATTGCAAGCCCCGTTCCGCGGACCGAGGAGCACTTCGACGCTGGTGCGAAGTACCACATTCCCGGAAACACGCCCTATATGAGGTACTTTCTCGCCCACATCCTCCAGTTTCAGTTTCACGAGGCCATGTGTCGCGAAGCGGGACACGAGGGGCCGTTGCATACCTGCTCGGTTGCGGGCAGCCGCGAAGCCGGCGCGCGCCTGAGCGCGATGATGCAACTTGGTGCGAGCCAGCCCTGGCCCGACGCCCTCGAGGCGATGACGGGCACCCGGACGATGGATGCGGCCCCGCTCATGCGGTACTTCGAACCCCTTCAAGCCTGGCTGACGGAGCAAAACGCGGGCCGCGCCTGCGGTTGGACTCCCTGACGGCAACCCCCTCGACCCGACGGCTGCAATAGGTCACCTCGACCCGGCGTAAGGGCGTCGGGAGGAGATCCTGCTGGCCTCGCCGCGAGCCCCAACCCCGGAGCCGGTCGACGTGCTGACGCCCGAGCGCGTCGCACGTGCCTGGGCTTCACCCGTGCACCGCTACTGCCGACGCATGATGCCGAGCGAGGCGGAGGCCGACGATGCCGCGCAGGAGGCCCTCATCAAGGTCGTCCGGCACCTGGATCGCTATGACCGGACCCGCCCGCTTGCGCCATGGGTCTACGGAATCGCGCGAAACACCTGCCTCGACGCGCTGCGGCGTCGGACGCACAAACGCGAAGATGACGCCGTCGAGGTCATCGATCCGGCACCTGGCGCGCTCGTGCTCGTCGACGAGGCCCAAACCGCCGCGCGCGTCCGCCGCGCCCTCGTCACCCTCCCCGACCTGTACCGGGACGTCCTCGTCCTCTACCACTACGAAAACCTCAAGTATGTGGAAATCGCAGAGTCCCTCGACGTACCTCTCGGCACCGTCATGAATCGCATTTTTCGCGCGCGTCAGAAAATGCGCGAAGCGTTGGAGGTCGCGTGAGTCCACACTTCGACCTCGACACCGTCGTGCGCTTCGTCCGCGGCGACCTCGACGAGGCGCACGCGATCGAACTTGCCCTGCACCTCGATGACTGCCCGACCTGCCGCGCCCGGGTTGCGCGTGAGGAACCCCTCACACGGTGGCTCGCCGCCCTGCCGAGCCCCGAGACGCCGGCCGCTCTGGCCGATCGTTCGCTCGCGCCGGCCGTCGACACGCCGGCCATCGCGGTGGCCGCCGTTTGCGTCACGGTCGCCACCGTCGCCGTCGTCCTGGCCAACCCAGTGCCGGACCTGGCGTCCGGCCTCGTCGTCGCTCGCGCCACCGCCCAAGCCCTGGCAGGCCTTCTGGCCGTCACGGGGACGGTGGGGTGGATCGCCCTTTGGGCTGCCGCCGTCGGCAGCACGCTCGCCGCCCGCCGCCTGTCGGAGTCCCCATGACCACCCTTTGGTTCGCCACCCTCGCCTTCGCGACCCCGGTTCCGGCCGACGCTCCAGTTCCCGCCGTCGTCGCACCCGCCGTCCCCGCAGAAGGCGCGCCTGCAGAAGGCACCCCAACGGAAGCGAACCCCGCCCCCGACGCTGTGCCAGCGGATGCCGCTGACGACCTCGCCAACGAGGTCGCCCGGTTGAAGGCCGAGAACGCCGCCCTGCGCGGGGAAAGGGCGGCCGCGGAACCGCGCGTCACGATCGGCGAAGACCTCCTCATTGCGGCCGGGGAGGTCGTCGAGGACGCGGTCGTCGTCGGAGCCGACCTCCGAGTGGAAGGCACCGTGCTGGGAGACGCAACCAGCGTAGGCGGCAAGCTCGTCGTCGGGCCACAAGGGAGCGTCGCCGGTGACGCCGTGGCGCTGTTCGGCGGGGTGACAGTGGAGGATGGCGGGTCCATCGCAGGCGACCGCGTGGACGTCATCGCCGACGGATTCAATGTCGACGTCGGCGACGCGCTGCCCGCAAGCGCCGCGGGTTCCCTCGTTCGAGACGCCACCCAGGCGCTTGGCGCCCTCGCCGGGGGGTTGCTCAGCATGGTGACCTGGCTCGGCCTGGGTCTGCTCATCGTCGGTTTGATGCCCGAACGGGTCGGCCGGATTGGCGCCGCCGCCGAGCGCGCGCCGTTGAGCACGGCGTTGGTCGGGGCATTGAGCTTCGCCGGCCTTGGAACCTTGTCGATCCTCATCGCCGCCGTCACGCTTGGCCTCGGCCTGCCCGTTTCCTTCCTCCTATGGGCGGCGCTGGCGTCGGCGTGGCTGCTCGGCAGCGTCGCCCTGTGCACGCTCGTCGGTCAGCGCCTCGATGCGACCCGGCTCGCCGGTTCTCGATGGCTCGCTTTCGTCGCCGGCAGCGTCGTTTGGTGGCTCGCCACGGAGGTGCCGTGGCTCGGTTGGGTGGCCTGGACGATGCTGAGCTGCGTATCGCTCGGCGCGAGCCTTCGGTCGGGATGGGGCACCCGCTGAGGAGGCGACGGCCGACCGATCGGGCCGGTCGTCTCGGTTAGCGCTCGTCGGGGGTTCTATGGTTCTGTTCGCTTCGCTCGCGCTGGCCCAACCGACGCATGCTCAGATCGACTCGGCCATATGGAAACCGCTCACGACCCGCTCCACCGACGCCGGTCCCGTGGCCGTCTGGGAGGCCCAAATCGCGGGCATGCCCTGTTTTCGGGGCGACACCGTGGTCTCAGTGCCCCTCCGCACCCTTCACGACGTCAGCCTGGACATCCTTGGCAGCCTGACGTGGTCCAAGGCCGGCCTTGCGGAATCACGCGTGCTCGCCAAGAGCGGCGCCACCATCGAATACTACCAGTACCTGGACATTCCAGGTTGGACCATGGCATCGGACCGCTTCTGGTTTCTGCGCCTGAATCAGGAACGGACCGAGCAACGCGCAACCGTGCGCTGGGACCGGATGGGTGAGCGCGGTGGGGCCCATAGTGCCATCTATGACGAGGTGGTCAAGGCCCATCCCGACGCGGTCGAACCGACGATCAACATTGGCGGCTGGACGTTTACCGGCCAGCCTACCGGAACCCACGTCGACTACCGAATTTGCACCAACCCCGGTGGGTCGTTGCCGTCGATGGTCCAAAACGCCGCCACCAAGCAAACCCTACCCGACACTGTGGCCGACGTGATTCGCGAGGCCAAGCGCCGCGCGGGAGCACCGTGACCCTCAACGATTGGATGGGGCGCGTCGCGGCCTTCTCCGACGAGCGGGACTGGGCCCAATTTCACGCACCTCGAAATCTCGCGATGGCGCTCTCCGTCGAGGCCAACGAATTGCTGGAGCTCTACCTTTGGTGCGCCGACGACGGCCCCCAACCCGCGCAGGAAGCACGTCGAGAGCGCGTCGCCGGCGAAGTCGGAGACGTCCTCATCTGCCTGTTCAACCTCTGTCACCGCGCCGGCATCGACCCCGAGCGCGCGTTGGCCGACAAACTGGCCGAGGCCGCCCGGCGCTATCCGGCCGATCGCGTCCGGGGCCGAGCGCTGAAATACGACGAATACCCCGAATGGCGGACTGGCGAAACGCCCGACCCGGACGGGACGAGCCGCGGACCGCGCTGATTCAGAATCGAACGCCGAGGGACAGGCCGGGGTCGCTCAAAAGGACGCCCCACGACAGGGTGCCGGCGCCGGCGGCCAACACGGCCGCAGAACCGAGGACAAGCGCATTCGTGGTCGTCCGTAGCCGCGAGGCCTCATCCGTCGTCGTGGCATCATCGAATGCCGCGCGCGTCGCGAAGCTGCCGCCGTAGAGCGCGCCCGCGCCGGCGAGGAGGAGGCCACTCGTCACAAGCAGCGGCGTCTTTTCCTTGGGCCGCTGACGCTGGACGGCCACCGGGCCCACAGGTTGGGACGACACCGCAGCCGTGGGCCCCCCCGCGTTCGCGACGCTGCCTGAGGGAAAGGCGGCCCCGTCGATGGCCGTGGTCACCCACTGGCCCGACGCATCGGTCTGGTAAATGTGCTGGCGGTTGGGTCGCGCCTCCAACCGGGTCAGTCGCCGACCATCGAGCAGATGCCGACCCGCAACGGGGGCGCCGACCACGACCGGGTCGACGGCCGCGCTCCCGGTGGCCACACGCCAAGCCACCGCCAGCGGGTGACCGGCCGGCACATCTTCGACGCCGTAAGCGAACCCACCGTCCACTTCCGCGGCCGTCGTCAACCAGGCCATCGCGCCGGCGCGATCCCCGTCCTCCAATCGGCCCGCGGCGACTGCGCGGTACGCCCGACCGGCCAGCGCCGCCGGCAGCGGCTCACCGAGGCACGTCAGGGCCTCAAGCAGGTCGCCAGAGGTAGGGGCCGCCGGCGTGCCGCCACGGAGCGACGTCTCGGTCGCGACGAGCCCGTCGACGACGTGTTGGACCGTCGTCGCGCCGTCGCAGGCCACGGCCATCGCCACCGTCACCCAGGCCAGCATCCGTCCCCCTGTTCCACCTAACCGTTGGCTCGGACCCGAAAGAGGCCCTGCCCCGCCGTGACACCCGTGCCGTCCTCGACGAGGACGGCGGTGACGACGCCGGCGACCGGCGAGCGGGCAGGCGCGAACGTCTTCATCACTTCGATGAGCGCAAGCTGGGCGCCCGCCGCGACCGCGGCCCCCACGGGCGCAAGGGCGGCCGCATCCGGTTTCGGGCGCAGCCAAACCGTCCCATCCGTCTCGGCCGAAACGACGACATCGCCGTTGACCTCAGCGACCGCGTCGGCAGACGCCTCCGCCGCGCCATCCGCCAATACGCCGAGTTCGACGACGGCCATCGCGGCGTCGACCCAACCGGCGTCAGCGACGACGGCGACCTGTCCGCGGGTGCCCACAGGGGCCGCAACGTCGAAGACGACGCCCGCCGTCGTCAACGTGCCCAGCCGCGTCCCCACGGCGATGCGCGCCCCCACACCCACTGCCGGCTGCCACATGCCCACGCTTGGAGACGTGAGACGGTCGCCGTCGCGAACGGCGTCCCTGCGCCCTCCCCCCATGGCGACACCGCGGCCGAGTACCTCGGCGTCGTGCAGGCTCCAAATGCGACTGTTGCGGACCCGCCGCGTGCCGGTCGTCTGCCAGGCGCACTCTGCGAGGACGACGAGCCAACTGCGCAATTGGTCGAGCGGAACCACCTCGTCGCAATCCATCCGGGACGCGGCCGCGACCGGATCCATGTCCGCTTCGATGCGCGCCGCCGTCTCCGCCATGCCTCGGGCGATGGCCTCGCGCTCCGCCGGATCGGTCGCCGCAATCTCGAAATCGTCGTCCAACTTCGTATTGTAGGCGGCGATGGCAAGGGTGCGACCCTCCATCACCGCGAGGCGAGTCGACGTGGTCGCAAGCTGGAGAACCGGCGTGTAAGGATGACCCGCCATCGCGTAGTAGCCGGCCCCCGAGGCCTTCCGTAGCAGGATGGCGAATTGCGGGGCCGTTTGGGTCGCATTCGTGTAGATGAGGCTGCTCCCAAATCCCAGCAGGCCTTGCCGCTCCGCTTCAACGCCGATGTCGAAGCCCGAAATGTCCTGCAGCCAGAACAGTGGAATTCCGTCTTCGCCGCACGCGCGCGCGAAGGTCGAGATCTTGGCAATGCCCTCGCGGTAGAGGGCGCCGCCCGGCCTGTGACCGATTCCCGGTTCCTCGACCAAGCCCTGCCGATTCGCGACAAATCCGCACCACAGGCCGCTGACGCGTGCGACGCCAGTCACGATTTCGCGTCCGATTCCGGGCAGGAATTCGTGAAAGAGGCTGCCGTCCACGAGGCGAGCGATTACCTCCATCACGTCGTAGGATGCCCGCGGATCGACGGGCATGAGCGCGCCCAATTCGTCGGCGCCCCGGGCCGGGACGTCGACCTCCCAGCCACCGCGATGGAATGGGACCGCCGAGGTTGGCAGCTTGCCCACTTCCTCGCGCACCCAGGCCAGCGCCGCCGGATCGTCCGGAACTCGAACGTCGGCCACCCGACTCTGATGAACGTGAACCTCTGGCCCGCCGATGTCCAGCGAGGTGAGTTTGAGGGACTTCGCACCCCGAATCAGCGCCGCGCCGGCGATGACGACGTAGGCTGACTCCGTCATCGCCACGCGATCGGAGATGATCGGCATGTAGCCACCACCTGCGATGCAATCGCCGAACACGGCGGCAATTTGCGGGACGCCAGCGGCCGCAAGCTGCGCATTCCGCGCAAAGATGGCCCCGGCCCCCGTTCGACCCGCAAACGAGCGCGACTGCTCCGGCAAGAACAGCCCACTACAGTCGACGAGGTAGATCACGGGCAAATGGAGCGCGAGTGCAACTTCCTGCGCGCGCTCGATCTTCTCGGCGCTCAGCGGCCACCACGAACCGGACGCCACCGTGTTGTCGTTGGCCACGACCACGACATGGCGCCCGTCAATCGTGCCAATGCCGGTCACGAGACCCGCCCCGGGGGCCTGGCGCGGACTCCCGGCAAACGCACGTCCCCAATTCACGAGGCTGCCGAGCGGAAAGAACGGCCGATCGGCGTCGAGTAGTGCGCTCAATCGCTCCCAGGTTGGCCACTTGCCCTTTTCGCGTACGCGGGCCACCGCGTTCGCGCCCCAACCCTCTGCGGCGCTCGCGAGTTTGCTGCGCAGCTCCGCGTCGCGCGCCGCGGTCGCGGCGGCCTGGCTGGCCGCTTCATCGGCCGGCAGAACGGCGTCGAGGGCGCGCCCGATGGCGCGCACATTCACGATGGCCACGGCGTCCCCCCTGCCAACAAGGCTTCGAGCGTGCCCGTGTCGATCTTCCCCGACCCTACTTCCGTAGTGTCGACGAGCCAGCGATGGAGAGGCAGGTTCGTCACGATCCCCTCGATCTTGGTCGCGGCCAACGCGTCGCGCAGCCGAGCCAAGGCCGCCGGCCGGTCCTTGCCGTGGACGATGAGCTTGGCCACGAGGTTGTCGTAGTTTGGCGGAATCCGGTCGCCGTCCGAAACGTGGGTGTCGACCCGGATGCCGTCGCCCCTTGGCCAGGTGACCCGTGCGACGCGACCGGGACATGGGCGGAATCGATCGGCCGGGTCTTCCGCGTTGATTCGGACTTCAATCGCATGCCCCGAACGCGCGGGCTCCGCGGGCAACGCCTCGCCCGCCGCGACGCGTAGCTGCCCTTCGACGAGGTCGACCCCCGTCACACACTCGGTCACGGGGTGCTCGACCTGCATGTGGGTGATCTGATGCCGATTCCCCGCGCACTCGAGGCGGTTCAACTGCTTCGCCGAGAGGCGCCCGATCTCATCGCGTGCACGGGCGAT
>SXGS01608980.1_pt1 | contig 10947 bp, 12 predicted proteins | sample 3174681 | NCBI WGS metagenome assembly SXGS01 (sample SAMN11356861, study PRJNA531348) | freshwater metagenome | isolation source: freshwater sample F1-80 | place: China: Fuxian Lake, Yuxi | collected 2017-12-25 | reverse complement strand
CGTCGACGTGCTGACCTGCCCGCATTGCGGCGGACCCCGCCGCCTCATCGCACAGCTCACAGACCCACTCGTCGTGCACAGGATCCTCGGCCACCTCGGACTGCCCACCGAGCCTCCACGGTCCGCACCGGCGCGCTCGCCCGAACAGTTCGACTTCGCCTGAGCCGGCGCCCTTCACCACGTCGAGCCCGCCACCCTCTCCCGCTACCCGCTCCTCTCCCGCTACCCGCGCGGGCGAGTAGGTCCGCCCGTTTCCAACGCGCCCGCCCCACCGCCCCCGCGGGCCTCAAACGGCTCGCCAGCCCGACAAAGGAGCCCGAGCCGAGCTCGGGAGGCCGCTTGACGAATGCGCCCGCGGCGGCGAACCTCCCTTGCGCGCTCGACGACGGCCGCCTCCAGCGGAAGTCATCCGCTTGGAGTTCCTATCCGCAGGTGCGAGACCACGAGGAAGTAGGTGCTCGCGACCTTATCGACGCCGAAGATCTGCGCGACGTTGGGATGGTTGAGCGCCGCCAGCGTCTTGGCCTCGCACTCGAAGCGCCGCAGCCGCTCGACGTCCTCGGCGAAGTGCTCGGGCAGCACGTTGATCGCGACCTCGCGGTCGAGGCGCGTGTCCTTCGCGCGATAGACCTCGCCCATGGCGCCGGCGCCGAGGGGGCCGAGGATCTCGTACTGCACGAGCTTGCTGCCGGAAGCGAGGGACATCGCGGCGCGCGAGTATCTCAGGCGAGACTCCCACTGCAAGCTGCGGACTGGCGATGTGGGAGTGACTGGCGTCACCCGTCGAGCGGGCCTTGCAGGTGCTGGATCTCGAACACGAGCGAGGCGCCGGCGGAAAGGAGCAGGCGTGCGGAGGGTTCGTCGCGCTCGAGGACGAGCTGCAGGTAGGTGCGTTCGGCGGGCACGAAGGTGAGGAGCCGCTCGAGCACGGCGCGCGCGCACGCGGCCTCGCGCAGGCGGAAGGGGAAGCAGCCGGGGAAGTGCGGATCGAACGGCGCGAGGGCGACGGGGGTGCCGTCGCGCTCGAACAGGAACAGGCGCGTCGCGGGCTTGGCGCGGTGGCGCGCGAGCAGGCCGGCGGCGACCTCGAATTCGCGCTCGAGCGCGGCGTCGGAGGACGCGGGCGATTCGGAGAAGCGCAGCGCCGGACTCGGCGGAAGCGGCAGGCCCGCAGGCGCGGGAACGCGCAGCACCCACGTGCGGTAGTCGGGCTCCATGCCGAGCGAACGGTAGAGCGCGATCGCGGGGACGTTGTCGACCTTGACGTTGAGCTGCCACGAGCGGCAGCCGCCGGCGGCGAGGCGGCGGCGCAGCTCGTGCATCAGCTCGCGACCGAGGCCCTTGCCGCGCGCCTGCGGTCCGATCACGACGTGGCGCACGTAACCCGACGACGCGAGTGCCTGCGCGTAGCCGTAGCCGACGACGGCGCCGTCGAGCTCGAGGAACACGAGGTCGGGCCCCATGTTCGCGAGCCAGTCGGCGGGCGCGGGCAGCGGATCGCTGACGCCGAGCTCCGGGAAAAGCCGCGCGTAGTCGGCGAAACGCGCCTCGCTCGCCTCCAGCCACCGGATCCGCATGGCGCACAGGCTAGCGAGCGGCCGCGCGCGCGGCATAGGCCCGCTATGTGACTCGCCCGCCGATCGCTACGCAGCGCCTCGCGCTCGCACCCGACGGCCGCGTCATCTACGGCCTCAAACGCCACTGGCGCGACGGCACTTCGGCCGTCTCCTTCGATCCGCTGACCTTCATCGAGCGGCTCGCCGCTCTCGTGCCACCCCCGCGCGCCCATCAGCTCACCTACCACGGCGTGCTCGCCCCGGCCTCCGCTTGGCGTGATCTCGTCGTGCCCAAGCGCGCGCCCGCTCGGCTAAAGTACGAATGCATGATCGACCCCCCCTGCTACGCCGTGATCTTCAGCTCCCTCCGCCGCCCGGACAGCTCCGGCGACGGCTACGCCGAGATGGGCGAGCGCATGCTAGAGCTGGCCGCCCTGCAGCCGGGCTATCTCGGCGTCGAGAGCGCGCGCGGCAGCGATGGCTTCGGCATCACCGTTTCGTACTGGTCCTCACTGGAGAGCATCGCGGCCTGGCGCGCCCACGCCGAACACCGCATCGCGCAAACGCTGGGGCGCGAGCGCTGGTATGAGCATTTCGAGCTGCGCATCGCCCGCGTCGAGCAATCCCGCAGCTTCCGTGCTCCTCAGTAGATCAGCGCCCGCGCGCGAGCCTTGGCAAAGCCGTCGAGCCCATTATTCCACTCGGCGATGATCTGGTCCGCGCTCGCTCCGCTCTTGAGCTTCGCCTCCAGATCCGTGCGCGACCAGTGCTTGCCGAGCACCTGCTCGCCCGCGTACTCGATCTTGCCCGGGTACTGCTTTTCCAGCATCACCAGCAGCGCGATCGCGGTGCGCAGCGGCTGGTATGCGCGCGGATCATCGACGCGCAGCCGGACGCCGCGCATCGGTTTGTCCTGCTGCTTGCCGTAGAACGGCTTCCAGGCCAGCGCCTGAAAGCGCACACCCGGCAGCCGGAGCGCATTCAGCTCTGTCTCCAGCCGGTTGGCATCGACGAACTCGGCTCCGATCAGCTCAAACGGCATGGTCGAGCCCACACCCTCGCTGATGTTCTTCGTCGAGGAGGCGATCATGCCCGTGGTGACATAAAGATGCGCCTGGATCGCATTGGGCACGTGCGGTGAGGTCTGCGTCCACGCGAGCCCTGTGTCCTCCCAGACCATCTCGCGCTTCCAGCCCCGCATGGGGACGACATGCAGCTCGCAGCCGAGCTTCAGCTCGGCGTTGAAGAAGCGCGCCGCCTCACCCGCCGTCATACCGTGCGTCACGGGCATCGGGCCCCAGCCGATGAAGCTCTTCCATGCTTCGGTGAGCAGCGGCCCCTCAAAGCGCATGCCCCCGATCGGATTGGGCCGATCGAGCACAATCAGGGGCTTGCCCGCAGCCGCGCAGGCGATCAGGGCCTCGCCGAGCGTCGAAATGTACGTGTAGGTGCGCGAGCCGATGTCCTGAATGTCGAACACCACCGCGTCAAGCTCGGTGAGCGTCTCGGCGGGCGGTCGCTTGGTGCTGCCGTAGAGGCTCGTCACCGGGATGCCCGTGACCGGATCCTTCTCGTCGCCAACCACCTTGCCGGCGGCGACATCGCCTCGGATGCCGTGCTCGGGACCGTAGAGCCGCACGAGCTGTGTGCGCTTGTCGCGCGCGAGACGGTCCGCAGTGGGGATGAGCCGGCCGTCAACGCCCGATGGGTTGGTGATCAGACCGATGCGCTTGCCTTCGATCAGGCGTGCATGCGGGCTGTCCGTCTCGAGCAGCACATCGACGCCCAGCGTCACTTGTGCCTCGGCAGTCATCGACAAGCAGAGCAGCAGGAAAAGGGCCCGTCGCAGGTTCGCGTACATGGCCCACCTTGTAGCGTTCACCGCGGGCGTTCACCACTACATGCGCTACCATGCATCCCCCTTGGAACCGCCCCGCAAGCTGCGCATCTCCCGCGGTCGGCGCAGTCAGCCGCGCTGCGCCGCGTGCGCCCTGCCGCCGCCCGACTGCATCTGTGCAGAGCTGCGACTCCTGACGCTCGAAACCCGAGTGGTGGTGTTCCTCCATCGCCGCGAGGTTCACAAGACCACCAATACCGCGCAGCTCGTGCCGCTGACGCTCTCCCATTCGAGTCTGCACATCGTCGGACTGCCGGAGGATCGCGTGCATTACCGCGATCTGGAAGATCCGACGCGCACCACGCTGCTGCTGTCCCCCACGGACTCCAGCGTGCCGTTGACTGCCGAACTGGCCCGCGGAAAGCCCGTCACGCTGATCGTTCCGGACGGGAACTGGCGGCAGACGCGGCGCATGGCGCGCAATGAGCCCGAGCTGGCCGCGCTGCCCGCCGTACACCTGCCCGAAGGCCTGCGGCGGCGCTTCGAGCTGCGCAAGCATCCGGAAGCGGATCGGTTTTCGACCTTCGAGGCCATCGCCCGGGCGCTGGGGATCCTGGAAGGTGCGGCCGTGCAGGCAGAACTCGAGCGCGTGCTGGCACTCAAGGTCGCCGCGGTGCTGCGCACGCGCGGGCTGTCCGCGGAGCAGGATGCATAGATGGGCGGGCACGCATGGCTCCTTCTGCTGCTCGCGTTGCTGGGCTCCTGTCGCAGCGCACCCCCGCAGCGCACGGTTCTGCTGCTGACGCTGCGGGAGGAAACGAGCCTGAGCCAGTGCATCGATGGATTGACGCAGCAGTTGGATGCGGAGGGCTGGCGCGAGGGCGTCAACCTGCGCCTGGAGCGCATCGATTGCGGCGGTGAGCGCGAGCGCGCGGCGGCGCTGCTGTCGGCAAGGCTGGCGGCGTGCAAGGCAGGGCAACCGGCGCCGGATTGCGTGGTGAGTTTCACCACGCCGATGGCGCAGGCAGCACTCGACGGCACGCAGTCGCCCGTGCTGATCAGCTACTGCTTCGATGCGCCGCGCGCCGCTGCGGATCATCCGCGCACGCGCTGGAGCGGCCTCAGCATGCTCCCGCCGGTGGATCCGGCCGTGGATCTGGCACGCGAGCTGGGCCTTGCGCGCGTGGGCGTGGTCTGGAATCCCGCCGAAGCGCATTCCGCCCGTCAGGTCGAGCGCTTTCGCGAACGAGCCGGACCGATGGGCATCGAGCTGATCGAAGCCCATGCCACCGGCAGCGCGGATTTGGAGTTTGCGCTGGCCCGTCTCGAGGCCTCCGGAATCGACGGAGTGTGGAAGCTTGGCGACCTGACGCTGGCACCGATCCGCGAATCACTGATCCGCACGCTGAGCGCGCGCGGACTGCCGGTGATCGGCGATCATCCCGACCAGCTCGCCATGGGCGCGCGTGCCGTCGTCAGCCTCGATTTCGCGGCCGTGGGGCGCGTGAGCGGCGCCCAGCTGGCCCGTCTGCTGAATGGTGAGCCGCTTCCGGAGATCGCCGTGGAGCGCGTCGAGAGCCATCGCGTGCAGCGACGCTGATCAGCGGCGGTAGTGCGTGGTGAACGACGCCACGCGCCAGCGCGTCGAATCAAGCACCCACTGGATGCTGTCGACGCCGCGGGTCTTGAGCTCGCCGGTCGCAGGCAGGAAGCCTTCGAATTCGACCCAGGTGTGCGCGATGTTGCCATGGAACTCTCCGCGCACGGCGAGAATGCGCTCGTGCAGGCCCGTGCTGCGCACGCTCTCCGAGCGCACATAGGCCTGAAACTCGCGCAGAAAGTCCGCGCGTGAGCTCACCTGCGCGGGCGCTCCTTCGGCAAAGGGATTGACGATGCAGGCTTCCTCGAGGAACAGCTTTTCGAGGCTGTTCCAGTCTGCCCCGCCGCCGGCATCGAAGTCGAAGGCCTCGTAGAGTTGCTCCACGCTCTGCTTCAACTCCTCCGGCAACGGAGCGGGTTGGGGTTGCAGCGCCTGACAGGCGGCCAGCAGTGGCAGCAGAACACCGATGCGCAGATTCATGCGCGCATCCTAGCCGCCAACGGGAATCCGGCGATGCAGCGCCCGGCGCGTCATCCAGCCGATCCACACGAACAGCAGCACCGAGGACACGAGGATCAATCCAATGCGCCAGCGCTGATCGAGCGGCGCATCAGGATCAAAGCTCGCCAGCTCGGCTCCCGTGAGCACCACCAGCACCGTGCGCGGAATGACGCCGAGGCATGTGCCCAGCAGGAAGGCACGGAAGCGCACGCGTGCCGCGGCGAGCACCACATTGACGGAAGCAAAGGGCACCAGCGGTGAGATGCGCAGCAGCGCAGTCGTCGTCCAGGCATGGCGCGGGTCATGCGCCAGCAGCGCGAACACCGCGGCGAGCTTCGCTCGTGACTGAATCGCTTGCTCGAGTCCACGACCGCTGAGGCGCTGCGCCAGCACGAAGCCCAGCCACGCCGCCAGTACGATGCCGCAGAAGACGAGCCCCAGCCCGGCCCAGAAGCCGTAGAGATAACCCAGGAAGAGGGCCGCGGCTTGCGTGTTGAGCAGCGCCATTCCGCACAAAAGGGCCACGCCAACGATCACCGCGAGCGCGGCCGCGCCGCCTCCCTCGCGCAGCAGCGGCTCCAGTCGAGGCACGAGCAGGAGCAACAATCCGCTCCCGAGCAGGGGCAGGGCCGCCGAGGCCCCGAGCAGCGCCCCGAAGGGCCCGAGTTGTTTCCAGTTTGGCACTGCCTCCTTGTACGCCCGCTCCAGCCCCTGCAGAGGCGGTCCGATAATATACTGGACAGTATAATACTAGGAGGTATAGTACCCCCATGTTCCACGGTCGCGAACGCGAATTGGCCTTCCTCGACGAGCTGTACCGCTCGCCCCGCCCCGAGTTGTTCGTGCTCTACGGGCGCCGGCGCGTCGGAAAAACCGAGCTGCTGCAACAGTTCACATCCGGCCGCCGGGCCGTGTACTTCCTTGCCGCTCAGGTGCGCGAGAAGGACAACCTGCGCGCGTTCCGCGACGCGCTCGCTGCGGCGCTCGATGACGGCGCCGCGGCCTCGGTCGAGTTCCCTGACTGGGGCGCTGCTCTGAGCTACTGCGCGGAGAAGTCGAAGCAGGAGCGGCTCGTGATCGTGCTGGACGAGTTTCCGTATCTGTGCGAGGCGACGCGCGGTCTCACCTCGCAGCTGCAGCGCTTCTGGGACACGCGCGGCAAGCACTCGAACCTGATGCTGGTGCTTTGCGGCAGCCAGGTGAGCTTCATGGAAAATGAAGTGCTGGCCGAGCGCTCGCCGCTGTTCGGACGCCGCACGGCCCAGCGTCGTCTCGAACCGCTGGCGCCGCAGGCCTGTCTGGAGTTCTTCCCCGAGTGGAAGCTGGAAGATCGCGTGCTGGCCTACGCGGTGCTCGGCGGCATGCCGGCGTATCTGCGGCGCTTCGATGCGGAGCGCAGCCTGCTCGAGAACATTGCGCGCGAGTGCCTGCGCCCCGAGGGCTACCTGTTCGACGAAGTGCAGTTCCTGCTGAGCTCGGAGCTGACGCAGCCCGCCACCTACAACAGCATCCTCGCATCGCTGGCGCGCGGCGCCGACAAGGTCGGGGAAATCGCGCTTTCCGTAGGCATCGACTCCCCCACGGCCAACAAGTACCTGAGCGTGCTGCGCGATCTGCGGCTCGTGGAGCGCGAAGTGCCGCTGACGGATCCCGATCCGCTGCGCTCGCGCAAGGGCACCTACCGGCTCGCGGATCGCTTCCTCGCCTTCCACTTCCGTCACATCCAGCCCAACGCTTCGCTGATCCATGCCGGCAGAGGCCCGCGGGTGCTGGAGGAGAGCGTCATCCCCGATCTGCCGCGTCTGTTCGATGAGGCGCGCGTCGACTTCATCCTTGCGCATCTGGCGAGCGAGGCCGGGAGCGTCGTGGGCGACGAGCTGGTCGAGATCGGGCGCTTCCAGGGGCTGTTCGTGCGCGCGGTGGCACGCACCAGCCGCGGCAGTGCCGTGGCCGCGATCGTCGTGCCGAAGGATCAACCCTCTACGGCCGCGCTCGAAAACGAACTGGCGGAGATCCGCACGGCGATGGGACCGCGCGTCGTGAAGCTGGTGTACGGCATCAGCTCCAACCCACGCCACCCGGTGCAGGTGGAGCGCGTCCCGGAAGGAGAACTGCTGTGAACCCGCTGCACGAGCGCTTTCAGGAGTATTTCGCGGCTCTGGACCGCAATCGCCAGCAGGATCGCTGCTACATCTGCCTGCGGACGGGCGCGGAAGTGAAGCTGTTCCTGGGCTTCAATGAAGACGGGTTGCCCGTGGATGCCGCGGAGTACGGCATTGAGGACATCACAATCCTCGATGGCGACATCATGAGCTACAGGGGACCTCGCCCGGTCTGCGCGGTCTGCCAGCTCAATGTGGACATGATTCAAGCCCTGGACGAGGGGGAAGTGCTGCGCGAGGTGCTGAAGGCCATGGAAACCCACCGAGAAGAACTCTGGCCGCCCCGTTGAGAGTCGTTTGGTCCGGCTCGGGGCTACCCGGTTTTCAGGAAAGGGTGTTAGAATCGGGACATGGCCCGTTACGCGCTGCTGCTCTGGATGCTGCTGGGATGGCTGTTGCCTTCCGGCGTATCGATGCCGCTGTGCGCGTGTCTCATCCGTCCGGAGGTCATGCAGGGCTGCTGTGCGCCCGCGCAGGAGTCGCAACCGCGCAGCTGCTGCGATGACTCCAGTGAGAAGGAATCGAGACCGGAGTGTCCCTGCTCGGTTTCCACCCCGGATCAGGATCCCGGCGTGCCGCCGCTGCTTCCTGTGTGGGATATGCCCGCTCCCGCGGTGTTGCAGCTTGAGCCCGCTCGGAGCACGGTGCCGTGCCGTGCAGACACGCATCCCGTGACGCAGTGCGCGCGCGGGCCTTGTCGGGCCGTGCCAAGAACGAGCGGAAGACTGCCCCTGCGCTTGTGAGCCGGATGTGATCGCGTGGCTGCAGGCCTGCGGGTCTGCGCCTGTTTTCACCATTCTTCGGCTTCCTGGAAATCGCAGTCATGTTTTGTGCTTCTTTGCTGAGTCTGTTGCTCCTCGTTCAAGCTCCGCCGCCGGCGGACAACACCGTCATCGTTCCGCAGTGGTCGAACTCGACCTGTCCCGTGATGGGCAAGCCGATTTCCCTGCGCCTTTTCACCGATACGAAGTACGGCCGCATCTACATCTGCTGCAAGGTGTGCGTGAAGGACATTCACGATGATCTCGATGCCGCGTACGGATCCGCCTATCCCGCTCCGGCGGTGATCGACAACAAGCTCTGCCCGGTGACGGGCCGCGAGCTGCCCAAGGACGCGCCCAAGGTCTCGCTGCAGGGCCGTGAATTCCGCGTCTTCGACAAGGCTGCCGCGCAGAAGGCTTCCGAGGATGCGCAGGTCACGCTGGCGCGCCTGCTGGAACCGAACTGGCAGCTGATCGACAACAAGACCTGCCCGGTCAGCGGCGAAGCCGTCGCGGCCAACACGATTCTCGTCTACAAGTCGAAGATCGTGCGGCTCTCCACTCCCAAGGCGGTGGATGAGTTCCGCAAGGACCCGGACAAGCTGCTCGCCAAGGCCGAGGCGATTCGCGCCAAGGAGCTCGAGGAAGAGCGCAGGAAGCAGGGCGAGAAGACTCCGCCGGCGCCCGCTCCCAAGGATAAGCAGCCTCGCGAAGGCGCAGCATCATGAGGCTTGTGCCCCTGCTCCTGTTGCTGGGAGCATGCGCCTCCTCTGCAGAGCTGGAAGACGAATCGCGAGCGCGCGTGGATCAGCGGCTCGAGTCCGCCGGTTTTTCCGAAGCAGGCAGCCCGCTGGAGGAAACGCAGGTTCGCGAGCTGCTGGCGGACGGTCTCGATGAGGATGATGCCGTGCGACTGACGCTGGGACATCAGCGCCGCACGCGCGCGGCTCTGGCGAAGCTCGGCATCGGCTCCGGCGAGCTGGCGGCAGCCACCTTGCTCAGCAACCCGGTCCTGCACGGGCAGCTGCTGTTCCTCGATGGAGGCACGGAGATCGATCTGGGGATTTCGCAATCGCTGGTGCGCACGCTGCTCATGCCGAGCCAGAAGGCCCGCAGCGCGGCGGAGCTGCGGGCGCTCGAAGCCGCAGTCGCGAGCGAGATCCTCTCCGCCGTACTCGACGCGCGTCGCGCGCATGTTCGCGCCAGCCATGCGTGGCGTGATCTGGAACTGCGGCGCGCCTCGGAGGCCGGCGCCCTCGGTTCGCAGGAGTTGATGCAGGATCTGGTGCAGGCCGGCAATGCGACTCCGGCGCGCGCCGCCTCCAATGCGGTCGAGCTGGCGCGACGCTCGCAGGATCGCATGGAGTCGGAGCGGCGCTGGATCGAAGCGCGCGAGGAACTCAACCGCGCCTGCGGGCTCGCCGGCGAGCTCGCGCAGTGGGACCTGCGACCCGAAGCCCTCGTGCGCAGTCTGGGCGGTCGCATCGTGGACCCCGGGCTGCTGGAGGGGCTGGATCTCCATCAGCTGGAATCGCGCACGCTGACCGCATCGCTGGAGCTGGCGGAGAGCCGCGCGCGCGCGGAAGCGCAAGCCCGGGCAGCCGGACTCAGCGAGTGGGCGGCGCGGCTGCAGGATGCCGAGCTCGGGCTCGCGGCCAAGCGCGAGTCCGATGATTCATCATGGGGTCTGGGTCCCGCGTTCCGCATCCCGCTGCCGCTGCTCGACACGGGTGATGCGCAGACACATGCCGCTCGCGCGCGGCTGCAGGTTCTGCTGGAGGAACACGAAGCACTGCTGGTGGAGCTGCTTTCGCGCACACGCGAATGGAGTGAGCGTCTGCAGGCCAGCGTCGCCCTGGAACGCCACGCGCGCGAGGTGCTGCTGCCCGCGGAGCGCACCTTGCTGGAAGAGACGCTGCGCAACTTCAATGCCATGCAGATCGGAGCCTTCGACGTGCTGCGCGTGCGCGCCGGCGAGATCGAGGCGGAGCGCATCCATCTGACGGCATACACGGACGCGCGCCTCGCGCGACTGGAAGTCGAGGCCCTGCTGCAGGGGCATCTGACAAGGCCCTCCACGCTCAATGCCGGGTCGCCGCCGCGCCCTTCCCTCAACAATTCCCATCCTCAAGGCCACTGATCACCCGCCATGCACACGACACGACGAGATCTGCTGCGCAGCAGCCTGATTGCCGCAGCTGCCGCTCCGGCCCTGAGAGCCTGGCCCGGTTCCGGTGCCGGGTCCGCTCCGCAGACGAGCACTCCTGGGCAAGCGCATTCGCAGCGCGCGGTCATCACACCCAATGGCGTGACACTGCCTCATCGCATGGTCGACGGCGTGCGGGTGCTGCATCTGGTCGCCGAAGAGGTGGAACACGAGTTCGCACCCGGACTTGCGGCCCGCTGCTGGGGCTACAACGGCCGGGTGCACGGGCCGACGATCGAGTGCGTCGAGGGCGAGACGGTGCGGATCTACATGACCAACCGATTGCCGGTGTCGACCACTGTGCACTGGCACGGCCTGATCGTG
>SXGS01601690.1_pt1 | contig 10949 bp, 7 predicted proteins | sample 3174681 | NCBI WGS metagenome assembly SXGS01 (sample SAMN11356861, study PRJNA531348) | freshwater metagenome | isolation source: freshwater sample F1-80 | place: China: Fuxian Lake, Yuxi | collected 2017-12-25 | reverse complement strand
CCGCCCCACGCCGCTGCGCTCACAACGAGCATGGGGACGAAGATGCGGAAGCCACACGCGGCGCTCAGGCCGATGCCCACAAGGAGGGCAAGAATGGTGTCCATAGGTCAGGTGCTTTCGTTGCGCGGGCAGTTGGGCCGCGTCACTGGAGAACAGAACCCGCCCGGGCGAGCAATTGTTTCACCCAACGACGCGGGTGCAGTTCTCGCCGCCGAAGGGGTTGGGCCTGCGCGCGTCGCACTTGGGGTCGTCCACCCACTGGCCGTCCACGATGAAGCGGTATTCGTGCTGGCCGGGCGCGACGGTGACGGTGGTCGTCCACGAGCCGTTGCGCTGGCGCGTCATCTCGCGGGCGTCGTCCTCCCAGCCGGTGAAGTCACCGGCCAGCTTGACGTTGCGCGCGTCGGGCGCGGAGAGGGTGAAGGAGGTGCGGCGCTTGGCGGGGGCGGGGGCGGCGGGCTTGGTCTTGGCGGACATGGTGCGGCGCTGGGTTGAGGGTTTCGGTTTCCTAGCTTACCTGACTTTGGACTTGAGCTGGCAACGTTCGCTCATGGCCCACTATGTGGCACAGAAGCGCCGGTGTCGCAATGCCGAAAACGGTGACAATCTGAAGACGGGCGCAACTCAGTGTGTTGCAATCGGGTGACTGTTGCGCTCCTGCTCTTGATCCTGGTCCGCTGGTTGGAACGGCGGGGAGGAGCAGGACTAGGATCAGGATCACGAGCAGGAACAACGGGGAACGGAGTGCCAGAAAAAGTTTCCCCCTCCACCGCTTTGTCTTATGTTCGCGCGCAACGCACAGGATCGGAGCGACTTTGGGTTTGCCGCGAAACAGACGAACAGGTTGGTGGCCGGAGCATGTGCGCCGCATGGGGGCGGCGTATCTGGTGCTGGTGATCTCGCTTGTCCCCACCCTGCTGGCCTACCAAGCGGTCAAGAACAACGCCCGCGAGCGCGATCAGGAGCGCTTCGAGCAACTCGCCCGCTCGAAGCAGGCCGCTGTCGAGCGCCGCCTCGTGCGCTACCTCGACGAGGCGGTCAACCTGGGCGGCTTCTTCACTGCGAACGAGGTGCTTGATGTCGCCGAGTGGAACCGCTTCGCGCGCAGCATCGGCGTCACCGAGCGGTTCCCCGGTTTTCAGACGCTTGGCTACGCGGAGTTCGTCCCAGCCGCTGCGAGGGCCGCGCATGAGGCGAAGTGGCGTGCCCAGGGCAACCCCGCTTACGCGATCCGTCCGTGGGTGGAAGGCGAGGCTTACTGCCCGGTCGTGCTCCTGAATCAAGCTGACGCCGCCGGTCGCGCGGCCTTGGGCGCGGACGCGCTGGCAGATGCGGCGTTGGCACCGGTGCTCGCACGCGCGCGGGACAGCGGAGCCGCAGCCATCAGCGGGCGGACAGCTTTTCCCCGGCTGGATGCCAAGGGGGGCCGCGTCGTGATCCTTCAGCCCGTGTATCTTGCCGCCAAGCCCGTGACCACGCCCGCCGAACGGCAGGCGGCGCTGCGTGGCTTTGTTTTCGCGGAGCTGGATTTGGACCGGCTGCTGGAGGGGATTTTCGACGCGCCGGGCGACCAGGAAATGCACGCTGAACTGTTCTCGGGCCAGCGCGAGATCCCGGCCGAGTCAGTGTTCCGCGCCGGTCGCGGCGAACCGGCCAAGGCGCAGTTTCTGCGCCCGGCCTCCCTGCGCGTGGCGGACCGTGACTGGCTGCTGGCGCTGGCGTCGTCGCCGTCCTTCGAGGCCAGCCTCTACAAACGCCTGCCCCCCATCGTGCTCGGGCTGGGCATCTCGGTGAACCTCCTGCTCTTCCTCATCGCGTGGGCGCAGGGGCGCGCGCGACTGGAGGCGGAGCGGCTCGCGGAGGACTTGCGCAGCGTGCAGGAGCGCGACCGCCTCCTCGAGCGCGCGACGAACGACGCGATCTGGGACTGGGACATCGCCGGCAACCGCCTCGCTTGGAACGAGGCGGTGCAGGCCATGTTCCGCTACTCCGCCGAGGCCGTGTCGCCGCAGCTCGAATGGTGGATGGAGCGGCTGCATTCCGAAGACCGCCGACGCGTCTGGAACGGCCGCGAGGCCGCTGTGCAGACGGGCGGCGAGTTTTGGGGGGACGAGTATCGCTTCCGGCGCGGCGATGGCTCCTTCGCCTACGTCATTGACCGCGGCTACATCATCCACGACCGGCAGGGCGTCGCGGTGCGGATGATCGGCTCGATGGTGGACATCTCCGCGCAGCGCGAGGCCGAGGAGGCCCGCCAGCAATCCGAGCGCAAGCTCGCCCTCCACATCCAGCAGACCCCGCTCGCTGTCATCGAGTGGAACCTCAACTTCCAGGTCACGTCCTGGAACCCGGCGGCGGAACGCATCTTCGGCTACACCGCGCGCGAGGCGATGGGCCGGCAGGCGGCGGAACTCATCCTGATCTTCTCCTGGAAAAAGGAGCCGGGCACAAACATCTTCACCAACCTGCTCGCCGGCGTCCGCCTTTCCGAGGAAGCCCGCGAGCACGTCCAGCGCACCTGGCAGGACGTGCTCAAGAACGTCCTGCCCGACAAGGCCGGCGTGGACTCAATCACGCGCCAGAGCATCAACGCCTTCGCCGTCGCCAACCGCACCAAGGATAAGCGCACCATCATCTGCGACTGGTATAACACCCCGCTCATTGACTCCACGGGCCAGATCATCGGCGTCGCCTCGCTCGTGCTCGACGTGACCGGACGCAAGCGGGCCGAGGACGCGCTCGCCGCCGAGAAGGAGCGCCTCACGGTCACGTTGCGTTCCATCGGCGACGGCGTCATCGCCACGGACACCGACGCCCGTGTGAGCATCATCAACAAGCTCGCCGAGGACCTCACCGGCTGGCGGCAGGGCGACGCACTGGGCCAGCCGCTTCCGTCCGTCTTCAGCGTCGTGCACCAGCGCACGCGGCAAACTTATCGCAACCCCGTCTCGCAGGTGCTGGCCGCCGGCGAGATTGTTGACCTCCCCGACCAGAGCATCCTCGTCTCGCGCAACGGCACCGAGCGAATGATCGCCGCCAGCGCCGCGCCCATTCGCGACCAGGATGGCAAGATCATCGGCTCAGTGCTGGTCTTCCGCGACATCAGCGACCAGCAGGCCATCATGGAAGAGCGCGTGCGGGCCAGCAAACTTGACTCGCTGGGCATCCTCGCCGGCGGCATCGCGCACGACTTCAACAACATCCTCACCGCTGTCATCGGCAATGTCTCCTTCGCGCGCCTCTTCTGCCAGCCGGGCGAGAAGCAATTCGAGCGCTTGGAGGAGGCGGAGAAGGCTGCGCTGCGCGCGAAGGACCTCGCAACGCAGTTGCTCACCTTCGCCAAGGGCGGCGCGCCCGTGCGCCAGACCGCGTCGCTCACCGAGTTGATCCGCGACTCGACCAGCTTCGCACTGCGAGGCTCGAACGTCCGCTGCGAATTCCAGTCCGCGCCGGACCTCTGGCCCGTCGAGGTGGACCAGTGCCAGTTCAGCCAGGTCATCCAAAACCTCGTCATCAACTCGGTGCAGGCAATGCCCAACGGCGGCGTCGTGCGCGTCTCCGCCGACAACGTCACGCTCGACGCTGAATCGGCGCTGAGATTGCAGCCGGGGCGTTTCTGCCGCATCACCGTCAAGGACCACGGCACCGGCATCAAGCCCGAGCATCTCGGCAAGGTCTTTGACCCCTATTTCACCACGAAGGAAAAGGGCACCGGCCTCGGCCTCGCCACCTCCTACTCCATCGTCAAGAAGCACGACGGCATCATCACCGTGGACTCGACACTGGGCGTCGGCTCCGAGTTCCACGTTTATCTGCCCGCCTCCGAGAAACAGGTGAAGGCCGCGCAGCCCGAGCCGGTCGCGCCCGTGCAAGGTCAAGGCCGTATCCTGGTGATGGACGACGAAGAAATCATCCGTGAGCTGGCGCAGACCGCGCTGGAATTTCTCGGCTACCAGGTGGACGCCGTCCGCGACGGCGAGGCCTGCATCAAGGCCTACATTGCCGCCCGCGCCGAGGGAAAGCCCTACGCCGCGCTCATCATGGACCTCACCATCCCCGGCGGCATGGGCGGCAAGGAAGCCATCCAGCGCCTGCTGGAGATTGACCCCGACGTGCGCGCCATCGTCAGCAGCGGCTACTCACACGGCCCCGAGATGGCAAATCACAAGCAGCACGGCTTCTGCGGCATGGTCAGCAAGCCCTACAAGGTCGAGGAACTCGCCCGCGAAATCACCGCCGTCATGAACGGCAAGGGAGCGTGAGGGAAAGAAGATGGGAGATGGCAGATAGAAAATACTGGGGAAACCGCCGCCGCCCCATTTCCTATCTGCCAACTCCTATCTCCTGCCCCAGAGGAACATCCTCTCCAGCCCAGTCCGGTTCGGATACGAGCGCGGCGTCCACTCCTCCAGCAGTTCGAAGTGTGGCGAGAATCGTGCCCAGACCTCCTCCCGGTCCACGCCGAAGGGCGGGCCTTCCTTGTCCGGGATGAAATAGTTCACCGCAAGATAGTGCCCGTCCGGCTTGAGCCAGCGCAGCACCGCGCGCACGTAGTCCTGGCGCCGGTCCGGTTGAATGGCGCAGAAGCAGGTGTGCTCGAAGACCCAGTCGAACGGCGCGGTCGGTGCATCCGCGAGAAAATCGTCGAGGCGAAACTCAGTTCGTTCCGGAGTTCCCGCATTCCTCGCCCGCTCCACCGCACTCGGCGCGATGTCGAAGCCCGTCGCGTGAAAACCCGCCGCCGCCCAAGCCCGAACGTCATGCCCCAAGCCGCAACCCGGCACCAGCACCGAGCCGCGCGGCGCGGCGGGATGTGTGGCAAGCCAGTCCACGAGACCCGGAGACGCCTCGCCCTTGTCCCACGGCGTGTCCTGCGCCTGATAGTGCGCTTCCCAGTCGGTGTTGCTCATGTCGGTCGTCGTGTCGGAATGATGGAATTATTATCAGCGGCCTGTTTCGAACGCAGAGGACGCAGAGGACGCAAAGCTGCGCGGAGTCGAACACAAGGATGGCGCGAAGTGGGAACGCGGTTGGTGCGGCTCCGCTCTGCGTTCCTCCGCGTCCTCTGCGTCTCTGCGTTGGAGGGAAGGCCACATTCTGCTGAATCGTTCACGCTCACGCCTTGCGCCTCGCCACCACGAACGCGCACAGCATCCCGTAGCGAAGCGGCGTGATGTTCAGCAGCCAGTCCAGCGGCGGAAACACGTAGCGGTCGGTGCAGAGCGCGCGTTCCACCACGCAGCCGCAGCGTTCCAACTGAAACGCCATCTCCAACGCGTTGGTCATGATGATGGCGTCGTCGTCCGGCTCGAACGGCGTCTTCACCACGGGAGCCACGCGCTCGAAGCGGACCTGCTCCGGCGCTTCCTTCATCTGCCGGCGCTTCGCCAGCAGCCGCTGAAGGTTCCGCCACTTGTTGCCCAGCCCGCGCATCCGGTAGTGATAGTCGCGCGCGCCGATGACCCGCAAAAAGTTCGGGCTGCTCACCACGATCTTGCCGCCCGGCTCCGTCACGCGCACCAACTCGGCCAGAAACGCCTCCGCCTCATCCACATGCTCCAGCACGTTCAGCGCACCGACGAAGGCGAAGTGCTTGTCCGGAAACGGCAGCCGCTTCCCATCGTAAAGCTGGCACCGCTCACTGAACTCCTGCGCGCGCGCGATGTTCGGCTCCGACACGTCCACGCCGTAAGCCTCCACGCCATCGCGGGTCAACGCAGCCACGACCTGGCCGACGCCGCAGCCCACGTCCAGCGAGCGGCCGTGCTTGCGCTCGGGCCGCAGCGCGTCCGTGTATTTGCCGTAGAACGCCGGGTCCCAGCCCGCGAGAAACTCCGCGTAGGCTTCGTTGTTCCGGTAGAAAGACTCGTGCTGGCCCATGCCGCGCGGACTATCCGGGCAGCACGGGCGCGACGGCAAGGGCAAGTTGAGTCGAGGGCTGATCCAGACTCGCCTTCGTCAGGCGCCCAATCTCATTAACACCGGGCTTCAGCCCGGTGTCAGCGAGCAAACAATGCCCAGCCGTTTCAACGGCTTGATCATTGACCCCTCCGACGAGCAAACCGTTGAAACGGTTTGCCCCGGGCCGCCTCTTCCACCCGGCTCAAGCCGGGTGCTAATGAGAGGGCGTAAATTCTTTCCTGCCTTCCCGCCTTCCTGATTCAATCCCCGCGCATGAAACTCTTGGTCATCGGCTCCGGCGGACGCGAACACGCGCTGGTCTGGAAGCTCGCGCAGTCGCCGCTCGTCACGCGCATGTGGTGTGCGCCCGGCAACACCGGCATCGCCGAGGAACGGCTGGCGAAAAACGGCGCGCTCGTCGAGTGCGTCGCTGTGCCCGCCGAGGACTTGCCGAAGCTCCTCGCCTTCGCGCAGCAGGAGCGGCCGGACTTCACCGTCGTCGGGCCCGACAACCCGCTCGCGGCGGGCGTCGTGGATTTGTTTCAGGCCAACGGCTTCAAGATTTGGGGGCCAAACAAGCAGGCCGCGCAGTTCGAGGGCAGCAAGGCCTTCTCACAGGACTTCATGGAACGCCACGGCATCCCGACAGCCGCCGCAGGAACCTTCTCCGATGTCGCCGCCGCTAAGAAGTTCTGCGCCGCGCTCGGCGGCAAATGCGTCGTGAAAGCCGACGGCCTCGCGCTCGGCAAGGGCGTGCTGATTTGCACGAGCCAGACGGAAGCCGAGGCCGCTGTGGACGAAATCATGGTGAGCAAGGCTTTCGGCAGTGCTGGCCAACGCATCGTCATCCAGGAACTGCTCGAAGGCATGGAGATTTCCCTGCACGCGCTCTGCGATGGCAAGGTCGCCAAACTTTTCCCCACGTCGCAGGACCACAAGCGCGCCCTCGACGGCGAGGCCGGCCTCATCACCGGCGGCATGGGAGCCTACTCCCCCGCGCCGTTCCTCACCGACGCCGAACTAAAGTCCGTCGGCGACGCCATCCTCCAGCCGTGGCTGCGCGGCTGCGCAGCCGACGGCATTGATTTCCGCGGCCTGCTCTACCCCGGCGTGATGCTCACCAAGAGCGGCCCGAAGGTTTTGGAGTTCAACGCCCGCTGCGGCGACCCCGAGACGCAGGTTTATCTCACGCGTTTGGAAAACGACTTGGCGGAACTCCTCCTCGCCAGCACCGAAGGCCGCCTCGCCAGCCACGAACTTCGGTGGAGCACCAACGCCAGCGTCTGCATCGTGATGGCCAGCGGCGGCTACCCCGGCAGCTACCCGAAAGGCAAAGTCATCACCGGCCTCGACGCCGCAAACGTGCTGCCCAACACCAAAGTCTTCCACGCCGGCACCGCGAAGAAGGACGGCAAGACCGTGACCAACGGCGGACGTGTCCTCGGCGTCACCGCGTGGGCCAAAGACCTCGCCGCCGCCCGCAACGCCGCCTACGCCACCGTGGGAAAAGTCCAGTTCGAGGGCGCGCACTACCGCCGCGACATTGCGGCGAAGGCGCTCAAGTAGGTCAGCGCATCTTGCCTGACTTCCATCTGAACCGAACCCCTTGAGCGAAAGCTGAAAACTAGAAGGACGGCCTGCTCTACCTGCCGCTGCTCTGCGATGGTTCTAGGCTCAAGGCTATCCTCGTAAACTTGGATCAAACGCGGCGTCGCCGTGACTCCAGCAGCGCCAAGCCCAGTGCCCCGAAGACGCAGCTCCAGCCAAACCAATCCCCGTGCCGCTGGTAGAACGTCGGCTGCCGCGAGCCGCGCGCGGGCACCCACAGCTTCACCACGCGGAAGCCGGTGCCATGCACGTCCGCCGCGTCGCCCACGCCGAGGTCGTGCATGAAGCCGCGCTCGTCCACCCAACATGTCAGCCCGTTGTTCGTGCATCGCACGATCAGCAAGCCGTTTTCCACCGCCCGGAAGACGCTGTGCGCCGCGTGCTGGAACTGCTGCGAGCTTTCGCCGAACCAGCCGTCGTTCGTGATGTTCAGGAGAAAGTCCGCGTCCGCCGCGCTCTCGCGGGCGGCGGAGGCGATGACGTCCTCGAAGCAGATGAGCATCCCGGCGCGGAGCGGAGGAGGCTCGCTGCTGGGTCTTGGCGGCACGGAGATTGCGAAGGCCACCGGCTCCTTGCCCGCCGTGAAGCCGCCTTCGATGGGCGTGAACCATTTCAGAAACGGCAGCCAGTCCAGCAGAGGAATGTATTCGCCGAAGATGACGAGCCGCCGCTTGCGGTAGGTGGAAACGACCTTGCCCTCCGACGAGAGGAGGAATGCGGAGTTGTAAAACGCGTAGTCCGCTGGCCTGTTCGAGTCGCGCGGTGCGCCGGGCTTCAGCTCGTAGTCATCCGCGCCAAAGACCATCCAGACCTTGTGCGTGGCGACGAGGTTCGTGACCGCGCGGAAGCTCTCCTCGTTCATGTCCGGGAACGCGGCCTCCGGCCAGACCAGCACATCGGGCTTGGTGGCGAGCGCGAGTTCGGAGAGCTGCATGAGCTTTGCGAAGCGGTTGGTCTTCTCCGCCGGGTTCCAAATCATCGTCTGCGGGATGCTGGGCTGGACGAGGGCGAGCGTGAGCTCGTGATAGGCTCTCGACTCGTGAAAGAACTGGGCGAATAGGGTTTGGAAAACTCCCCAGCCCAAGGCCAGCGTGGCCGCGAACATTGGTTGCGCCAACTCCCGCATCGTAGCCCATCGGGCTCTGGGATTGCGCACCAGCGCCATGGATGCACTCGGAAGCGCCACTGCAAACCAGACCACAAGGAACGACACCCCACCGACCCCAGTGAGCGAGACAATGTTGATCACCATCGTCATCTTGTGCTGCGACACTCCCAGCGCCAGCCACGGAAAGCCTGTGAGGAAACAGCCGAGAATCGTTTCCAGTGCCACCCACAGCACCGCGCACTTCAGCGCCCACGCCGCGCGCTGGCCGTAGCTGGCCTGCGCCAGCAGCTCGTGCCGGCGATTTGCAATCGCCGCCTCGTCACCATCAGTTGCGTCCGGACGGCGGTTGCAAATCGCCGGCACGGGCGCAAGCCGCCAGCAGACCCACACCCACAGCCCCGGATACACCGCGCAATACGCGCTCAAGGCCAGCCAGCCCAGAATCGGAAAACCCGTGACCGGGATGAACAGCAGCCAGTGCAGCGCCGCGAGGTTGAAGACGAATCCGCCCAGCCAGCCGAGTCGGAACGCGATCTTCGCCGGCTGCCCGACCGCGCTGAAGAGCAGCAGCCCCGGCGCAACCCACGCCAGCCCCGCGATGCCCAGCTTCGGAAACGCCGCTGCCAGCAGCAGCCCAGCGAACACCGCGAGCGCATGGCGCAAGGCTGTTTCGTGGCGCTGGAAGAACTCGTTCAACCCCCACAGCTTCGCCGGAGCGGGCGACGCGACGCAAGCGCCCGCAGTGCCTGTAGCGGCGGTCTGTGACCACCGTCCCATCGCCGTCACCCGGTGCTCACAGAGCGCCGCTACAGCTTCACCGTCGCGCTTGTCACCGCCGCGCCCATCCCTACACTCGCGCGCATGAAATCACTTCGCATGTCCGCCCGACTTCTCTGCGCCGCGCTCTCGTTCACCGCTGCTTCACTCGCTTTCGCCGCCGAGGGCAAGAGCGGCGTCGCTCTAAAGCTCGTCGTCACCAACCTCACCGCGCCCGCCGTCCTCACCGACTTCGACGGCAAGCGCGTGCTCGTCGCCGAGCAGGTCGGGCCAATCCACCTGATGACGCCGGACGGCAAGCTCACGCCGTTCGCCGACTTCACCAGCAAGCTGAAGATCAACTTCGGAAAGTTCGACGAGCGCGGCGTGCTGGGCGTTGCGCTGCACCCGAAGTTTGCCGCCAACCACAAGTTCTACGTCTGCTACAGCGCGCCACTGCGCTCGACCGCCCCGACGAATTGGGATCACACGATGAACATCTCCGAGTTCACCGCCAAAGGCGACAGCGCCGACCTCGGCACCGAGCGGGTGCTGCTCCAGATTGACGAGCCTTACTTCAACCACAACGGCGGGCGCATCTGCTTCGGTCCCGATGGCCATCTCTACATCGGCTCCGGCGACGGCGGGCACAGGAACGACATCAACAAGGCCGACACGGACAAGGCACGCGGTCCGCAAGGCAATGGCCAAGACTTGAACACGCTGATGGGGAAGATTCTCCGCATTGACGTGGACAAGCCGGCGGCGGGCAAGCTCTACGGCATCCCGCTGGACAACCCGTTCGCCAAGGGCGGCGGCCTGCCGGAGATTTACGCGTGGGGAATCCGTAACCCTTGGGGCATGAGCTTCGACCGCGGCGGGCAGCGCGAGCTGTTCGAGGTCGAGGTCGGCCAGAGCCGCTGGGAGGAAGTGAACATCATCGTCAAGGGCGGAAACTACGGCTGGAACCTCAAGGAAGGTGCGGACTGGTTCAACCCGAAGAAGGAACTCGCGCCGCTAGACAAGCCTTACTTCGACCCCGGCAACGCGAAGCTGATTGACCCCATCATCGCCTACGAAAATATCGCGGGCTTTCCGGCGGAGGGCAAAGGCAAGAGCGTGACCGGCGGCTACGTCTATCGCGGCAAGGCGCTCCCGCAGCTCGCGGGCAAATACGTCTTCGCCGACTGGTCCAAAAACATGGGCGTGGCGCAGGGCGTCCTCTTCACCGGCACGCGCGGAGCGGGCGGCAAGTGGACGCTGGCGCAGTTGGAGCCGGAGTCGCACGCCGGCCAGCACATCGGCGCGTTCGTGTGGGCGTTCGGCGAGGACAAGGACGGCGAACTCTACGTGCTCACCAACCAAACCGGCGCGCTCGGCACCAAGAGCGGCAAGATCTGGAAGCTCGTGAAGTCGGGGAACTGATACCAACTCGCGGTGAAGATTGGTCGGATGAGAGGCGAGTCTCAGCACGCGTATCCCCTCACCCCGGCCCTCTCCCCGAGGAGAGGGAGAATCGCCGTCCGCGCAGCTTCAACCCGCCCGGCGTTGTTGCTTCGAGACTGAATGACTGGCT
>SXGS01673157.1_pt1 | contig 10950 bp, 8 predicted proteins | sample 3174681 | NCBI WGS metagenome assembly SXGS01 (sample SAMN11356861, study PRJNA531348) | freshwater metagenome | isolation source: freshwater sample F1-80 | place: China: Fuxian Lake, Yuxi | collected 2017-12-25 | reverse complement strand
GACGCCGGAGTTTTCCGTGCGGGTTCCACCGGCCTGTCTCTGCCGGAACGTCTGCGGTCCGGACGCTTGCCGTCTGAACGTCCACTGCCGGATGAGCGATCGTGTCGAGCCATGGTTGAGTTCTCCCGTCGAGAATTGTGAATCGGAACGTCCCATGACGCTCCCCAACCTGAAGAGAACCAACTCCACTATGGGAAACGCCAGCAATTTCTGGTAAAATTCAGACAGTCCAGCCCGCCGGGCCAGCGGCATACTTGAACAAGGCGGTGAACCCGAGCGGTGGATCGAGCGGATTTTGAAATCGAGGTCACTTGGCCGCCGCCGGGTTACCCTGGTCGTTCGTCGAATCGAAAAGGAATCCGATGAGTCGAATTTACGTTGAAACAACGATTCCAAGCTTCTACTTTGAGGTGCGAAACGAGCCCAGAATGGTGTCACGCCGTCTATGGACACGTGAGTGGTTCGACGCGTCAAATCAGGTTGATGAGCTGGTAACTTCCTCAGCAGTTCTCGAAGAGCTTGAACGAGGTAACTTTCAGGCGCGTGAAAATGCGATGGAATTAATCGCCGGGTTGTCACCGCTTCCGATCACTGAAGAGATTCGCGAGATAGTCCGAGAATACATCGAACGCCTTTTGATGCCGGCTGATCCATCGGGCGATGCCTTGCATCTGGCGCTCGCGTCATACTATGGATGCGATTTTCTGGTGACCTGGAACTGCAAGCACCTGGCCAACGCGAACAAATTTGACCACATCGCTCGTGTTAATGGTATACTTAGGTTGTCGGTGCCAAAACTCGTAACACCGCTTGAGCTTATTGGAAATGGTAACAACGATGACTGATCCCGTAATTGATGAAGTCCGCCGTGTACGAAAACTCATCTCGGACGAGATTGGGCCGGATCTTGCGGGCATGGTCGACCACTACGCAAAATACCAATCGAGATTCAAACGCAAACCGGTTGATCCAACGGATCGACGAACAAATAAGGCTTTGACTTCGCGTGGACGCAAGGAGCACTCGGAGGAATGACCGGGGTGGGTCGTAAATCGCGTGACCAGTAAACGTCGCGTCAAGCCGAAGCTCAAGGCCTTTGTTCAGGAAGCCCGAGTTGCCGGGAAAGACGAATATCGCGGCTGAGTGGCCGTCTCAGCCGCTGCAGAAATGCTCGGTCCGTATGGGAAATGTTCCCACGCGACGGTCTTGCGGCGCGTCGGGAAACGCCTGCGGAACGTCCGCTGAGTCCCACCTGTGGTAATGTTACCGCCTTCCGATGGTCGTCTCGTGGAGAAATCCGCGTTCGGGTCGGACGGCACTGAATCACAAAACGGGACATTGTGCGTATTCATTAAAGTAGAATGTCCCCGGTTTCGATTCTGCCTGGCTGGGGGCAATCCGCGAAGGAGGAATATCTGTTCCTGCTGGCTGATGCGGCGATTCCGGGCGGTCTGGCGGGATTTTTCGCAGCGAGATGGGCAGAGCAGCTGACCAGCGACTGAGGCTTCCGAAGACACTACGGCCACAGTAAACTGGTGGCGGAGACGCGAAATCCTTCAGGAGTGTGACCATGAAGTCCCTGATTTGTCAGAGCATGCAGCTCGGCGTATTACGTCTGCTGATCGGTCTGTTGTTCGTCACGCCGTGCGGGTTTCCAGCCGCCGACGCTCAATCGACGACGAAGCCACAGGATCCTCAGGATGTCGACCAGAAACCGCTGAAGGAGCTGATTCTTCCGGGCGAGGCGTTCCTGCTGGACGATCATCCGGCATTCATTTACTGGCCGGACGATGCACTGCGGAACAAGCCGCAGCCGTGGGTGTTCTATGCACCGACACTGCCGGGATTTCCGGATTCCCATGAGAAATGGATGCATGAACGATTTCTTGAGGCGGGGATCGCCGTCGCGGGGATCGATGTCGGTGAAGCGTATGGCAGTCCGGAATCCAGAGCGGTCTTCGACCGCTTTTATCAGCAGGTCACGGCAGATTACGGACTTGCCATGAAGCCGTGTCTCCTGGGACGAAGTCGCGGCGGGCTGTGGGTGTCTGCCTGGGCGTGTGATCACGCGGAACGGTTCGCCGGACTTGCCGGGATTTATCCGGTGTTCGATTTTCGCACCTATCCGGGGCTTGCCGCGGCAGCCCCGGCTTATCAGCTGTCGGTGGCGGATCTCGAGGGAAAACTGGACATCCTGAATCCCATTCGGCGGATGCCGGTGCTGGCCCGCGTCGGTCTGCCGACATTCATAATCCACGGCGAACTGGACACCGTCGTGCCGCTGAAGGAAAACTCCGCGGCATTTGCACAGGCGTACCAGGACGCCGGCAACGGTGAGGCGGTCCATGTGATCGTGGCGGAGGGGCAGGGGCATAATTACTGGGAAGGATTTTTTCGCTGCCAGCCGCTGATTGACTTCGTCATCGAGCGGGCTCGCGCCGGGGCTGCAGCGACGTCGTCGAACGATGCTGCTCCATCTCCCGGAAAAAACGAATAAATGGCCGCTTCCCCTGCCACTGCCATGAGCGCAATAGCGCGGCGTCGGTTTCTTGCCGCATCGGGGACCGCGCTGCTGGGATTGCCTGGGGGACTGACGGCACAGCCCGCAGCTCCTGCCGCGGCAACTGTGGCTGCCGCGGCAACCGCTCCTGCCGCGGCAGCTGCGGCTGCAGGGAGAACCGTGCCGCAGGCCAGTGCGCGATCCACGATTCTGTTTTTTCTGTGTGGCGGCGCGTCGCACATCGACACCTGGGACATGAAGCCGGAAGCGCCCGCGGAAATCCGGGGCGAGTTCCGATCGATCGCTACGTCGGCCCCGGAAATTCGTCTGTGTGAGCACCTGCCGCGGACCGCGCAACAGGCGCATCATCTGGCGCTCATCAATTCGGTTGACGGGACGGATCCGACGAATTCCCATCTGGGCTATTATTATCACCTCACAGGGCATCCGCTGGATCCCCGCACGATTTTTGTCCCGGGTGAACGGCGACAGCAGCGTGACGACTGGCCGTTTATCGGATCGGTCGTCTCGGCCATGCTGCCGCGGCGCAGCATCCTGCCCAATGCGATTTCCTGTCCGTGGATCCCCGAAGGTCCGCCGGATATCCGCGCCGGGCAGTTTGCCGGGCGACTGGGCGTCGAGCACGATCCGCTGTACCTGCAGGGAACTGCGGACAGCCCGCTCCGGTTTCAGGCACCGGCTCTGACTCTGGAGGGGGACTTGTCGCTGGCACACCTTCTGCACCGTCGTACCCTCCTGCGTCAGGTGGATCATTCACGGCGCGACCTGGAACAGCAGCGACAGACACAGGACTGGGACCGATATCAGGATCGCGCATTTTCACTGATCACTTCTGCAGCGACGGCAGATGCCTTTGATCTCGCGCGGGAACCGGCGACACTGCGTGAGCGTTACGGGCAGACGATTAACGGCATGGGGCTGCTGCTGGCCCGACGACTGGTGGAAGCGGGAGTTCCCTTCGTCACGGTCTACTGGATGCCAGACAGAGCGCGTGCCGAACAGCTTCGGTGTTCAAGCGCCGGTGGGTGGGATACGCACGGCAATAATTTCCAGTGCCTGAAGGAAATGCTGCTCCCGGAATTCGATCGCGGGTTTTCAGCACTGCTGGAAGATCTGGCGGTCCGCGGACTGCTCGATTCGACACTGCTGCTGGTGACGAGTGAAATGGGGCGTCGGCCACGAATCGGGGATCCTCGCACCGGGGGCGCCGGCGGTGCCGGACGCGATCACTGGACCTATTGCCTGACCGATCTGCTGGCCGGAGGAGGCATTCGCGGCGGGCAGACTTACGGAGCCAGCGACCGATACGGCGAGTACCCGGCAGATCGCCGGGTGACTCCGGCCGACATCGCCAGAACCGTCTATCACACGATGGGGATCCATGACCTCACCGCGATCGACAGCCAGAACCGCCCCTGGAACGTGCAGGAAGAAGGACGTCCCCTGCTGGAGCTGATGTAGCAGCCGGCGCGAGGAAGAGCAGGGCGGATGTGCGCGTCAGGCTGTCAGGCGTTCAATCGGATCTGCCTGATAGACCTGATGCGGCCGGCCGGTGTTATCGTGCCAGACGGCGTCGCGCGGGATATCGAGTGCCTGATAGATCGTCGCGGCGAGATTTTCCGGGGTCTGCAATTCCGAGACGGGGTACGCGCCGTTGCGGTCAGAGGCTCCGATAACCTGTCCACCCACGACACCACCACCAGCCAGAAGCACGGACTGACACGGAGCCCAGTGGTCTCGCCCCGGCAGGCGATAAACGTCGGGGGCGACGTTATAGATGCGGGGCGTTCGGCCAAACTCGCCAGCCATGACGATCAGAGTTGTTTCCAGCAGTCCGCTGTCCTGAAGGTCATCCAGCAGGGCGGACACCGCGCGGTCCGTCGGCGGAAACAGATAATCCTTCAGCAGAGGAAAATTGTTGCCGTGAAGATCCCAGCTTCCGAAATTCCCCATGTTCACCTGCACGAGATTGACGCCTGCTTCCACCAGTCGCCGCGCCATGAGCAGCGACCAGCCGAATGAGTTGTCACCATATCGTTCCAGAGTCCGGGGATCGGCGTGTCGCACGTCAAACGCCGCCCGCACGGTGGGATCACGCAGCAGGGAAACCACATTCTTCTGGGTCTGGTCGTAGTTCGAGACTCTGGCGACGCCCTGCAGGTGCTCTCGCTGTCGATCGATGGACTGCAGCAGCGACACGCGCCGGTCAAACTGCGATTTGAGGACGCCCTCCGCCAGGGTGAGATGAGGAACCTCGAATCTCCAGTCCCGTTTGTCGGACAGCTGGCCCTTGTGCAGGTCGAACAGATAGGTTGGAAACGCGCCGGAATAGCTGTGGTAGGCGTGTGGCTTGTCAGTGCATTCAATCATCCATGGCTCGTGTGAAGCACCCAGCATTCCGGCGAACTGGCCCGGATAGACACCGGTATTGGAATGATAGATCTTCTCCGGCAGTACCGCGCTGGCCGGGAGGATGCCGGTGCGTCGTGTGCTGGAACCGGCAATGGCCGCGATGCTGGGGAGATCACTGGATTGCGGCAGACTCGAGCGAAACGTCGGTGGTACGACCGAGTTTCCGGTCAGCATCACAAAAGTGCCCTTATCGTGCCCGTTTTCCTTGTGTGACAGGGATCGCACCAGCGACCACAGGTGACTGCGCTGGGCGAGCATCGGCAGGTGCTCGCAGACCTGAATGCCGGGTATTGCCGTGGCGATCGGCGAGAATTCTCCGCGGAATTCCGACGGACCGTCCGGTTTCATGTCAAACGTGTCGTGCTGTGACGGTCCGCCGGTGAGAAACAGGTAGATGACAGCCTTGCGCGACAGCGACGGGTTCCCGGAATTCTCAGCGCGGCACTGCCATCGCACCACGTCCGCGGTTCTGAGTCCCGCGAGGCCGATTGATCCGGCCCTGACGGCGAACCTTCTGGATACGGTGCGCACTGCAGATCTGTCCGGGGGCGCCTGCATCGTTGACTCCAGGGAATTCTTCACCGGTGAACCCTCTGCCAGGATTCTAAGGTCTTCCGACGGTCGCGGCTACTGTTTTCGCTGCCCCGATGTTGTGGCACGTCGGGGAACACCGAAGCCGGGAATCCGGAATGTCTCGCTCAGTTGCCCGAGGATGACTCATCGCATATCGTGCCCGTGAACTGAAATCAGTGGTCGTCTCGTCCGCCTTGCCGGTGCGTCGGGCGCATCTCATCTGAGAGGGTCTCACAAGATCGGGACAGGCACCATTTGGTAGTCATATTTCGCGGGATTTTACGCAGTACCGCCGGAGCCGGTCCCGGTTTCGTCAGAGCATTTTGATCTCAGCGGCAGCGGCCTGAGCTGCCGAACCAGAAACGTCGTCAACTGAAGCCGGCAGATTCCGGCGGAAGCGGGCGGGATGAAGCGGGCAGGACTTTTCACACGGGGGGCACGAAGACACATGCGATCCATGACTCGAGGTCTGATTTTCGGGACGTCAGCATTCAGCAGATCAGGGTGCCAGGCCGGGCGGATCGGCCTGTGGCTGGCCATGGCGGCGGGACTGCTGTTCGTCTCTGCCGGCATCGGCCTGGCAGCGGATGACGCAGCAAAACCGGCGTGGAACTATACTGCGGACCTGCTGCGGCCGTTCTGGGTCGGGACGGTCATGGAAGGCGAATCAGTGCTGTTTGTGCGTGACGGTGGGGGGAAGCCGGCGAAGGCATCCGTGATCTTTCCGATCTCACAGGTGCTGGCTGTCCGCAACTCGGCCGGCGACGTCACCTACGAGGAAGGGAATGATTACACCTGGTCATCCGGTTCCCGTGAGATCGTGATTCCGGCGGGTTCGCGAATTCCCGTGCGCACTCCGGCAGACCTGCGTCGTCCCGCAGGTACTCAGAAGTACAAGCTCACGCACCGCGACGGAAACGGAGAGATCTTTTTCGGATCGAAGCTCGAATACCACGAGATGCAGACGTGTATTACGTATCGTCATGAAGCCGGACAGTGGAAATCCGAGATTCCTCGGTTTGAAGGTTCGTTGCTGCCCTCATCGGTCCACAAGCTCCTGAACAAGCAGCTGCTGAAGATTGTTGTAGTCGGCGACAGTATCTCTGCCGGCTGCAACGCGTCGGGATGGGCGGAGAGTGCACCGTGGCAGCCCGCGTATCCGGAGCTGCTGCAGCAATACCTTCAGGAGCGTTTCGTCACGAAGGTTGAGATCCACAATCCCTCGGTCAGCGGGACGGACACAAAGTGGGTGCTGGACAAACTCGACAAGGTTGTGGAAACGCAGCCGGACCTGGTGATCGTGGCCTTTGGAATGAACGACGCATCGGGACGCCCGGCTGCGGAATACCAGAAGAACATCAGCGCAATCGTGGCGGGGATCAGCGAGCGGCAGCCGAACTGTGAATTCATTCTTGTCGCTTCGATGCCGGGCAATCGGGACTGGGCGACGCTGCAGCCGGAGCTGTTTCCGCAGTATCGTGACGCCCTGAAGGCTCTCAGTCGTCCGGGCGTTGCTGTGGCTGATCTGACATCGATCTGGTCCGGCTTTCTGGAGCACAAGCAGGACCGGGATCTGACGGGAAACGGTGTCAATCACCCGAACGACTTTGGTCATCGCGTCTATGCTCAGGTGCTGGGGACGTTGCTGACGCCGACAGGTGAACCACCGGCGATCACGGAGTCACCGCGGGAGATTGTTGCGGGGCCGCTGCGACTGACCGAGCAGCTCCTGCGATCGGGTTATTCCTATTCCTATGCGTGTGCGGCGGCAGATCTGGACGGCGACGGAGATCTGGACATCACCAGCGCCGATGCGGAGTGCAACAACAATGTGTATCTGCTGCGGAACGAGGGACAAGGCCGTTTTCGCCATTCATTCATTCAGAAGTATGCGATGCAGGCGGATCAGCCTGTCCGGCTTGAGCGGCATGCGCTTGGCGACGTGAATGGTGACGGTCGTCCGGATGTTGTGATCGTGGACAACCTGAAGTGGGACGTTCGCTGGTTCGAGAATCCCGGTGCCGCAGCAATTTCCGAGCCATGGATGCTGCATCGAGTCAGTGCGGCAAAGGAAGTGCCAGGCGCCTATGACGTTGCACTGGCCGATCTGGACGCGGACGGTGACCTGGATGTGATCGCGTCCAGTTGGCGCTTCGGTAACCGGTTTGACTGGTTTGAGAACGTCGGGCGCCCGGGCAATGGCGGCGAGTGGGTGCGGCATGAGATTGACAGCATGGTTGGTGAAACCCGGACGGTCATGATCGGAGACTTCAGCCGCGACGGAAAGCCGGATTTTCTGGGCACTGCCCGGTCGAGCAACCAGGTCCTGTGGTATGAGAATTCCGGTGCACCTCTGTCGCAGCCGTGGAAGAAGCACGTGGTTGACTCCACCACGGTGGCACCGGCGCATGGGCACCATTATGATCTGGATGGCGACGGGGATCTCGACGTAGTGATGGCCTTCGGCATCGCAGCCCCGGTTGCGAATGATTCCCCGGAATCTCATCAGGTCGCCTGGTATGAAAACCTGGGATCACCGGGAGCGGGGACAGAGTGGCGAAAGCACTTCATTGATCCGTCCTTCCCGCAGGGATTTGAAGCCGTGGCCGGTGACCTTGACGGCGACGGCGATCCGGACGTTGTTGCCACGGCCTGGGGCAGCGATGGGCGTCTGGTTTGGTATGAGAATACCGGGAACCCGCAGGGCGACTGGAAACGGCACATGATCAAAACCGGGTGGCCGATGGCTGTCACCGTGATCCTGAAGGACTTTGATCAGGACGGACGACTGGACATCGTGGCGTGTGCTGAGCGTGGTGCCAATGAACTGCGCTGGTGGCGGAACGCGGGACCGGCGGCTGCGAAGTAGCCGGTGCTCCGCTGGGCGCGCGTGGGAGCTGCGGCAGCCCCACGCGATCACCCTGCGACGACCCTCGCCCAGCGAAGGTGAGTCAGACTGGCAAAGGTGCACCACCAGGATGCCAGCAGCTCGCCCTGCTGCGTCGTCATCAGCGACGGCGCTCCGAAGGCGATCGTGTCGTGACTGCGAGGATAACGATCCGGACTGCTGACGCCGATCTGTGTCCAGCCCGTCGCATCCCAGACGCGCAGGCGGTCGTCCAGGTTCCATGTGCGACCGCGATCGTGGGAAAGCACGATCAGGAAACCCGGCCGGGCACCTTCCCGGTCCGTATAAATTGCGGCCAGTCGTCCATCCGGCAGTTCGGTGACGCAGTTGGTCTGCCCGGGGATCCCGGTGGAATACGGGGTTTCCCACTGCTGACCGGCGGCATCGGCTGCCGCCGCGTGAATCGGCAGGTTGACCGGGCCGCGGGCAACATCGCTCATGTCAGCGGTCCAGAACAGCGAGAACAGTCCGCCGTCCCGCAGGCGGATGGGACGACCATGCCAGTACCCGCGGCCGCCGCGTGACTTGTCGGCGATCACGGTCGGATCGGACCAGGTGCGCCCCTGATCGTCCGAAAAGAAGCCCAGCATCCGTGGTTCATACGGTCGTGGATCGTGGTATGCACGCCATTCATCGACCACGGCCAGCCAACGTCCCGAAGCCAGTTCAATGATCGACTGCGCCGGACTGACCACCAGATCCTTTCCCAATGTCGTCACCCGCGGCGGAGCCCAGGTGCGACCACCATCGTATGACTCGAACAGGAGAGGCTCGATCCGGGTGATTCCGCCGGTTTCACTGAACATCGGCCGCGCGGGATCTGAGCGGTCTGCCCGCATGGCGAACACCACCAGCCGCCCGTCACTCATGCCCGAGAGAAACGTGCAGTGAAGTGACCAGTGCCGATCGTCGGGCGAGGCATCTCGCAGCACGCTTTCGTCCTGCCAGGTGGCACCGCCGTCCACGGAACGCAGGCGGCCGAGCGTGCTGTTGGTGGCGTACATCCCGTCGCCCCGCTGATACAGACAGAGAAACTCGGATTCCCCCAGCTGCACCACGGTGGGAAAGAAAGCCGACACGTGCCGGTGCGCCGGGTCGGGATTGATATACAGAATACCGCTGTCAACGATGCTCAGTGGTGACACGCTCCGGGGTTCCCTGTTCTCAGCCTGCGGACAATCACGCCGGGACGCCCATGACAGTCCCGCATCGTCTGAGTCTGAAAGGGAAACACTGGTCCGTCAAGTCCGGCAGGGCCGAGTGGCTTCCCCGGGCCCGCAGGGAGGAAAAATCAGCATGTTCCTCACGGTTCAGCACGGCTCAGGGGGAGCTTCGCCTACCGGGGAGCGATCCCTGACGCGGTGTTTCGGAAAAACTTCGGACGGGGGCGGCGAACTCTCCCGACTTTTTTTTCGGTCGGAAGAGTTTATCTCCGGACAGCCCGCTGGTAAGATAGCACCGTTCGCTGGTGTGCATGGCATGCTGCGAATTGACCAATCCCGTCCCACAGAACTGGAGCCACTGCAATGAAGCGTCGAGGATTCACGTTGATCGAGCTGCTGGTTGTGATCGCGATTATCGCCATTCTGATCGCGTTGTTGCTGCCGGCCGTGCAGCAGGCTCGCGAGGCTGCGCGGCGCACGCAGTGCCGCAATAATCTCCATCAGTACGGTCTGGCACTCCACAATTATCACGATGTGTTCGGACGATTTCCCAACGGCGTGATCTGGGTGCGCCCCGGCGCCGCAGTCGCGACCCCGTCCAATCAGGCCACTGGGTCTGTCGGCGACAATTATCAGGGACCGCGGACGAACTATATGATCGGCCTGTTTCCGTATTTCGAACAATCCGCCATTTTCAATCTGTTCAACATGAGCGTTGGCGGCATCACGTGGCATGGCAACAATTTTGAGGCCACGAACACGGCGACTCCCTCGGTGATGCTTTGTCCCAGCGATGGGCAGGCACCGACACAATTCGTCCCGGCGTGGAGCGCCCAGAAGATTCATAAAACGAACTACATGGCATTTTTCAGTGGTCTGCAGCTTGCCGACGTCTGGACTTCGAATCCGCGTCTGAAGGCTGCCTTCGGCGTTAATCGTGGAGCGGGGATCGGCGACATCCTCGATGGAACCAGCAACACCATGTTGTTCTCCGAATATCTGCGAGGAACTGCGCCGAATGAAATCCGCGGGGCGGCGCTGGTGGACGAACCCGCCTCCGGCATGCTTTACACCGAATTGGGGCCCAACAGCAAACTGCCGGACCGGATTTATCCGTGCTGCAACTCCCATTTCTCATACCCGGAACTCAATTTGCCATCGATTGACGGGGACGGGAATTTCACCGACACAGCGGGGGCGCGCAGTCGCCATGTCGGCGGGGTCCAGTCGCTGCTGGGTGATGGATCCGTACGTTTCGTCAGCGAAAACATTAACATTCTCGTCTGGCGCGGACTTTCCACGATTTCCGGTGCGGAAGTCCTCGGAGAATTCTAGTGCTCTGTCACACCTTAATTGTCGGGTACACGGATTTC
>SXGS01572174.1_pt1 | contig 10951 bp, 8 predicted proteins | sample 3174681 | NCBI WGS metagenome assembly SXGS01 (sample SAMN11356861, study PRJNA531348) | freshwater metagenome | isolation source: freshwater sample F1-80 | place: China: Fuxian Lake, Yuxi | collected 2017-12-25 | reverse complement strand
GGTTGTGCATGTCACCAAGAATTTCCTGATACGCACCGACCAGGAAGATGCCCAGTACATAGTCTTCACCGTCGCGCAGTTCATGGACAGGCAGGCTGGTTTCAATCGACTGCTCGTCCACGTATTGGCGAATTTTGCCGTCGGAGTCGCAGGTGAGGTCTTGCAACACGGCGCGGCGCAGCGGCTCTTCTTCCAGGCGCGACAGCGGCAGAATCGGCAAAATCTGGCCAATCGCCCAGGTGTCCGGCAGGCTCTGGAACACCGAGAAGTTGCAGATGTACTTGTCGGCCAGCTTGTCGTTGAGTTCGTCCAGCACGGCACGGTGCGAACGCTGACGGGCCTTGAGCTGGTTGTGCAGGCGACGGCAGATGGCGAAGTAGCACTGCTCGGCCAGGGCTTTTTGCGCCAGGCTGAGTTTGCCGGCCGAGTATTGCGCGGCCACTTCTTCGATGTAGTGAGTGGCGCGCCAGTAGGTTTCGGCGACCATTTCCGGGTCGCTGTCTTCCAGCAGTTCGATTAGCACCTGCAGCACTTCAGGTTGCTCAACCGAGGCGTCGATCTGCGGCACTTTCTCGTTGTGCCGCTCCACGTCGGTCACCTGCACCAGCAACACGGCGTGGTGCGCGGTCATCGCCCGGCCGCTTTCCGAGAAGATGTGCGGGTGCGGAATTTCCTGGCGGTCGCAGAATTCCTTGAGCATGTCGACCACGGCGTCGGCGTAGTCCTGCATGTCATAGTTGATCGAACTGGCGTTGCGTGAGTGGGTGCCGTCGTAATCGACACCCAGGCCACCGCCCACGTCGATGTGATCGACCGGCAAGCCCAGTGCGCGCAGTTCGCCGTAGTAACGAATGGCCTCGCGAAAGCCCTTGCGGTAGTCGGCGATGTTGGCGATCTGCGAGCCCATGTGGAAGTGCAGCAGGCGGATGCCCTGATCCAGCCCAGCGATTTTAAAGCGCTCGACCACCTGCAAAATCTGCGCGGCCGACAAGCCGAACTTAGACTTTTCACCGCCCGTATCAGCCCACTTGCTCGAGGCCAGCGACGACAAGCGCACGCGCAGACCGATTTGCGGGGCGACTTTAAGCTCGGCCGCTTCCTCGATCACCAACTGCACTTCAGATTCTTTCTCGATGACGATAAAGACATTGTGCCCTAGCTTCTGCCCCATCAAGGCCAGACGGATAAACTCGCGGTCTTTGTAGCCATTGCAAACGATGGTGCCGCCCTTGGGGGCCAGCGCCAGCACGGCCATCAGTTCGGGCTTGGAACCAGCCTCAAGGCCGATGGACACGTCCTGCGTGGCGATGATGTTTTCCACCACCGCTTCCTGCTGGTTGACCTTGATCGGTTACAGCGCGGTGTAGCGGCTGTGGTACTCCAGACGCTCGATGCTGGCGTCAAACGCGCCGGTCAGGCGGCGTACGCGGTCCTGCAAAATATCCGGGAAACGCACCAGTAGCGGCAACGACAAACCGCTTTTACGCAGTTGATCAACCTGGTCATACAGGTCAATCGGCTGGCTTTCAGGGCCTTTGGGGCGCACTTCAACCCGGCCAGCATCATTGATCGCGAAGTAACCCGCGCCCCAATGGCGAATGCCATAGACACTGCGGCTATCGGCTACGGTCCATTGGCTGCCGTCATCTTTGCGTGTGCGTCGTGCAGACATCGAAGTCTCCCTTGCTGGCGGTAATGGCCTTGGCACAGCCAAGACGGGTACAGAATAAAGTCTGGAAATGACGATTGCTCGGCGAGGCCCCAAAGGGCCGCCGAGGGAGTGAAAACGACGGGATCAGCCGCCGGACTTCTTGGCTTTGAAGCCCTGTTTGATCAGCTCGGCGAGCAACAGTTCGACGTGATCGCCCTGGATCTCAATCACCCCATCCTTGAGCGAACCGCCGCAACCGCAGCGCTTTTTCAAGGCGCTGGCGAGGTCCTTGAGCGGCTCTTCAGCCAAGGGTACGCCGCTGATGGTGGTGACGGTTTTACCGCCACGGCCCTTGGTTTCACGGCGCACGCGCGCGATGCCGTCACCTTCGGGGATCTGGGTCTGCTTGCAGATGCAGGCGTCCACCGGCTGGCTGCAGTCGGGGCAATGCCGACCGCTGTCAGTGGAATACACCAAGCCGCTGAGGGCGGCGAATGAAGAGGCTTTCTTGACCACCGGCTTGTCCTCGAAGGGGTCAGGATAGCGACTGGTCGACAGGTACAAACGCGTCAACCGCGAAGCCCCACTCTGGCAGGGGCAGCGCACCCAGGCAGCAGGGCCTGGGCTTGAAGGTCGCGCAGTGTAACGGCAAAAAGCGCACCTGCTAAGTGTAAAAATGCGCCATTAATCGGTGGATTGGCGACGCCGTTCGAGATGCCGAACAAAACGCCTCGGTATCCTGCACAAACCCAGCACTGACGCTGGTTTTGCGGCACACGCACAGGCGCCACAGGGTTTAACAACGCGATACCTAAGCGGCATTAAGCGACGGCAGATGACGCCATCTGCATCCGCTTATTGGGTCGCCGCCAGATACTGGCGCAACGCAATCAGCGAGTCAGGGCAATACGGCACATGCTCGGTCTCGGCCAGCGCCTGATCGAGGCTGATAAAGCGCGCCTCCAGCACTTCCTCGGGCTGCAACGTCAGCGGCGCATCGGACACCGCCGAATACACCCTGCACCACAACCGGCTTTCCGGAGCGTCGTAAAAGAAGTGGGCATGCTCAACCAGCGGCACATCACGAACGCCCAGTTCTTCGGCCAACTCGCGCGCGGCGGAGTCGGCATAGTCTTCGCCCTCCAGCACCATGCCGCCTGCTGCCATGTCCCAATAACCGGGATACAACGCCTTGCTCAGGGTGCGCCGGTGCACGCACAACTGCCCGGCGCTGTTGAACAGCAGAATGTAGGTGCAGCGACCAATCAAATGCTGCGCGCGCAACACGCTGCGCAGCACCCCGCCCAGCGGCTGATCCTGCTCGTCGACCCAGGCAATACGTTCGGCATCGGAGGCGGCGCGGTGCGCCACCTCGGCATCAGACCAAGGCACCGATCAACCCTGCGACAGCAGTTGGCGCAAATCAATCAACCCGGCATTGGCGCGCGAAATGTAGTTGGCCATCACCAGCGAGTGGTTGGCCAACAGGCCATAACCGCTGCCGTTGAGGATCATCGGGCTCCACAGGGTTTCCTGCGCGGCTTCCAGCTCACGAATGATCTGCCGCACGCTGACGGTGGCGTTCTTCTTCGCTAGCACATCGGCGAAGTCCACCTCGATGGCGCGCAGCAGGTGAGCCAATGCCCACGCCTGGCCACGGGCCTCGTAGAACACGTTGTCGATTTGCAGCCACGGCGTTTCGTAGTTCACGCCCTCGATAAAGTCGGCCTGCGCCACGCTGCCTGCCAGCGCGGGATCGACCACGGCGGTGTTCAAGCGCACTTGCCCGACACTGGCCGACAGACGCTGCGAGAGCGAACCCAGACGCGTGGCGGCATCGCCCAGCCAGTTATTCAGGTTGTCGGCGCGGGTGTAGAACTGCGCATCGGAGCGGGCTGGATCAGCTAGGCGATTGAGGTAGCGGTTGAGCGACTTGATGCCCTCGCCGTATTCCGCCTCAGAAGCGGGCAACGCCCAGCTTTTGTTATCGAAGTGAAAGCGCGGTTCGGCCTTGGCCAGATCCGGGTCTTCGGTCGATTGCGACTGCGAACGGGTGAAGTCCTTACGCAGCGCGCGCGACATATCCCGCACCTGCACCAGCACGCCAAACTCCCAGCTCGGCATATTGTCCAGCCACAGGCCTGGCGGGGCGAGGTCGTTGGACAGGTAACCGCCCGGCTTGTCGAGCAACGTACCGGCCACCTGCTTGAGCGTTTCTACGGTGGTGTAACCGTTTACCAGCTTGTGCCCACGCGCTTGCGCGGCGGCTTCGGCGCGCTGCTGCACGGAAAACTGTTCCGGCTCCTGGCTCCAGTACCAGCCCACCAGCAAGGCGGCAAACAGGTACAGCCCCAGCAACCCGCCAAATACACGCATCGCCCAGCCCCCGGCAAAGTAGCTGCGTACGTTATCCACTGAATCTGCCGCGCCATCACGCGCCCCGGCAGTACGATTTTTCCAATCCAGCATGGCGTTGTCCTTTCACTCAAATGGCGAAGCAGTTCAGCACGCGCTTAACTCACCGCACGGCCTTTAACGAAACGTTCGACCACAACCTGCAGGTCAGGTTGCACGAATTGCTTTGCACTATAAGGGATGCGACGGCCACTGCGCAGCGCCGGGGGGCCAACTAAGCGATGGTTTTACTGCTACCGTTTGTGTGAAAGCTTAGACAAAAGGCCGACGCCAATAGATCGACGGCGAACGTAGTGACCTCTGCCAGTGTTAGCATTGCCAGCATTACGCCATTATCTGTCAGCACCCACGTCCAACCGAACCCAGGCCATGACCGAGCACGAAGATCCCAGCCGCGACCGCCTCAAACAACACTTCGCCCAGCGCGTAATCAATCAGGCACGCCAGGTGTTGGAAGTTTGGCAACGCCTGCAACGCAGCGAGTGGAACGAAACCGGCATGGGCGAGTTGCGTGAAGCTACGCAAATGCTTCAGCGCTACGCCGAACGCTTCGAGCAAGCCGAACACAGCCAACTGGCCACACAGATTGATGAGTGCCTGCAACGGGTGGCTGATAACCGTGGCCGCCTCAATAGCGAGCTGATCAACCAACTCAATCAGTTGCTGCAACGCCTGTCGCGCACCGGTCTGCGCCATGGCGACAAATTTGAGCAGACGCTGTTGCCACCCCTACGCAAGCCGGTTTATCTGGCATTGCAACATCTGGAGCGCGCCGAACAACTGGTGCAGCGCCTTGAATTCTTTGGCATGAACGCCATTGCCTTGGACACCGCCAACGCCTTTCGTAACGCCATTCAGCAGCGCCACCCGGCCGCGATTGTCATGGAAGTCGATTTTTCCGGCCCCGGTTGCGGCCTGCATTTGGCGCACAGTGTGCAGGAAGGCCTGGAGCACAAAATTCCGCTGCTGTTCTTTAGTGCCGAAGAAACCGACACCATGACCCGACTGGCCGCCGTGCGTGCAGGCGGGCGTGAGTTTTTCAGCGGCAGCCTGGATGCGTCCAACCTGTTTGAGCGCATCGAGGTGCTGACCAATATCGCCCAATACGAGCCTTACAAAGTACTGGTTGTAGACGACTCGCGCGCCCAAGCCACGCACACCGAGCGCGTCCTCAATAGCGCAGGCATTGTCACGCGCACGCTGATCGAGCCGATTGAGGCCATGAACCACCTGGCCGACTTCCAGCCGGATTTGATCATCCTCGATATGTACATGCCCGAGTGCAATGGCCCGGAGCTGGCGCAGGTGATCCGTCACAACGACCGCTATGTCAGCGTGCCGATCATTTACCTGTCCGCTGAAGATGACTTGGACAAACAGCTTGATGCCATGAGCGAAGGCGGCGACGACTTCCTCACCAAACCGATCAAACCACGTCACCTGATTGCCACCGTACGCAACCGCGCCTCCCGCGCCCGCAGCTTGCGCGCGCGCATGGTGCGCGACAGCCTGACCGGCCTGTACAACCACACCCACACCTTGCAACTGCTGGAAGATGCACGCTTTCGCGCCGCACGCGATGGGCAACCGCTGAGCTTTGCCATGATCGACATCGACTTTTTCAAGAAGGTCAACGACACCTATGGCCACCCCATGGGCGACCGCGTCATCAAAAGCCTGGCGCTGTTCCTCAAGCAGCGGCTGCGCAAGAGTGATCATGTTGGGCGTTACGGCGGCGAAGAGTTTGCTGTGGTCATGCCCAACACCGACGCAGCAGCAGCCAACCGCGTGCTTGACGATATTCGTCAGCGCTTTGCGGAAATCCAGTTTTCAGCCCAGCCTCATGACCTGTCGTGCACGTTCAGTTGCGGCATTGCCCAGCTTGCACCGCACCTTGACGGCAAGCTCCTGTCGCAGCAGGCCGATCAGGCGCTGTACGTGGCCAAGCATGGCGGGCGCAACCAAGTGGCCATATACCAAGACGAATAACCTGACCGCTTGGCTAAAATAGTGTGACGCACCCCGCGCCGTCACATTAACGTCACGAAAGAGCAATAAATTCAAAGACTCAGTGGTCGCACTGCAATCGCTAGGCGGCCCACACCGTTTCTCTTCCGGTTGAGTCTTATGCGCCTGAAATTCATCACCAACCTCAATACCTTGCTGCTGGTGACCGTTTGCGTGGCGCTGGCCGCCACCCTTTGGTGGTCACAACGCGCCCTTGAGCGCCCTTATCAGGTAATGACCCAGTACCTGAATCTGTCGCAGCAGTTCCAAAGCAATGCGGCCACCAACATCAGCGCGTATCTCGACAGCGGTGACGCCCTGCGCCACAGCGCTGCTCTGCAATCGCTGAGCAGCCTGGAGCAGGCGCTGAGCGAACTGCCCGAGCAACTGGCAACCAATCTACGCCCCAGCGTGTTGCAGCTCAGTGCATTTACGGCCAATGAACTGCTGGCTGCCGGCAAGCTGTCGGGCGACCCGCAAGGCTTGCTGTTACAGGCCGAGCGCGAAATGGATGCCGTCCTAGAGCAGCTGGCGCAGTACGCCGACACGGGCCAAGGCAGCGCCGCAGAAAGCTATCGTCGCCCACTGTTCAATGCAGCAAGACACCTGACACGCCTAGCCCACGCCCGCGACAAGCTGGTGCGTAGCGGCCGAGGCGAGCTGGCCAGCGAAGTGGAACGCGAGCTGGCCGCCCTAAATAAGCAAGCGCAAACGCTCAACGACTTGCCACTGCTGGGGGTTGCCGACGCCAGCGCTTCATCCACCAACGCCTTTGCCGACCTTTTAGGCCTGGATGCCAGCAACGAAACCAGCCAGGCAGAAGACAAAGGCATCGCTCTCAAGCGTGACCTAAGCAACCTGATCAGCCGCTACCCCGCTGAGCTGCAACGCACCCGAGGCCTGATCGAGCAGCGCAGCGCACTGGCCAGCAGCACGCGCGAACAAGTCGATCAAGTGCAGCAAGCTCTGGCTGCACTGGAGCCGCTGGTGCGCGCCGAGCACGGGCGCATCCAGACAGAAGTACAACTGATTCTGGGCCTGATGATTGGCTTGATTCTGCTCATTGCCCTGATCATCGACACCCTGCAGCGCCGCCTGACAAGGGTGCTTAGCCAGCTCGCACCGGCGCTCTCAACCTGGGCGCAGGGCGACTTTGCGGCGGATATCCGACTTAACTCGCGCACCCGCGAACTGCGAGACATCGAAGAGTCGCTCAATCGACTGCGCGCTTACTTGGTCGATCTGGTCGGCACCATTCGCCAGCACGCCGAGCAGGTAGTCGGCTCCAGCCGAACCCTGGCGGATCTAAGCAGCGAGCTACACAACGGCGCGGAGCGCCAAGTGGGTGATACCGCGCAGATCCGTGACGCGCTGGGTGAGTTGCAAGCCACCATCCAGCAAGTGGCCGGCGATGCCAGCCAGGCCGCCGACGCCAGCCGTGACGCCAACCGCGCGGTTGAGCACGGCCAACAAGTGATCGGACACAGCCTGACCGGCCTGCATGAGCTGGTTGATAAAGTGCAAAACAACGCCCAAGCCATCGAGCGCCTGGCCGAAGAAACCGCCACCATCGGTAATGTTCTGACCGTGATTCGTGGCATTGCCGAACAGACCACCCTGCTGGCCCTCACCGCGGCCATCGAAGCGGCCCGCGCCGGTGAGTTAGGCCGCGGTTTTGCCGTGGTAGCGGATGAAGTGCGCTCGCTGTCACAGCGCACCAGCGGTGCCACAGCACAAATCCAAGAGCTGATCGGCCGCCTGCAGCAAGCGGCACTGCAATCAGTGCAGGCCATGCGCACGCAAGTGGAACACGCCGAAGCCACTGCCAGCCAAGCCGAAGCCGCCGATGGCGCACTCGTCGAAATTGTTGCCGCGATCCGCACCATTGCCAGCATGGCCGAGCGCATTGCGGATGCCACTGCCCAGCAAAGCGGTGCGGTCAGCGAGATTCGCGGGCACAGCGAGCGCATCCACAGCCTGGGCGGCGACAATCTGCTGCACATCGGTGAAGGCCGTAAGCAGGGCGAGCAGTTGCTGCAACTCGGCGGTCAATTGCATACGGCCGTGCAGGCGTTTCGCGTCTGAGCATTGCGCTGCGCGGCAATCTGCCGCGCACCATCGGGCCTGCTGACAAGACCGTTTACAGGCTAAGGCATGCGCGCGGCCACAGGCCTCCGCTATGATGCGCCGACACCCGCATTACGAGCCTGCCATGCACCGTTTACTCTGCCTGCTTCTGCTATTAGTTGCGCTGCCGACCAGCGCCAGCCTGTTCGACAAGCCGCCCGTGCCGACCCAGTTTGGCGCGCCGCTGAATAACAGTGCTGATTTTCTGCCGGTGCATGAGGCGTTCAAACTCAGCGTAATCAGCAGTTCCAGCGAGTCGATCAAACTGCGTTTTGTGGCGGCTGAAGGCTACTACCTGTATCGCCATCGGTTCAGCTTCAGCAGCGAACCATCGGATATCAGCCTGGGCCAAGCTGTCCTGCCCACAGGGCAAGCCAAGCACGATGAGTTTTTTGGCGACATCGAGGCGTATTACGGTGTGCTGGATGTGGACATACCGCTCGATAATCCGCAAAACCGCCCGTTCAATCTCGCCGTCAGCTATCAGGGCTGTGCCGACAAAGGCTTGTGCTACCCACCTGAAACCCAGGTGCTGCCGATTGGCGGCGGCGCACCGAGCAACAGCGCCGTGCAAACGACGGCAACCCAGTGGAGCTGGGCGGATCTGGCGTTGTTCTTCCTCGCCGGTCTGGCGCTGACCTTCACCCCTTGCGTGTTACCGATGCTGCCGATTCTCAGCGGCGTGGTGCTGCGCGGCCAGCCAGGCGGACTGCGTAGCCTGGTGCTGTCGCTGGCTTACGTGCTGCCGATGGCCCTGAGCTTCGCCACACTCGGCGCGCTGATGGGCCTGTTCGGCGCAGAACTGAACCTGCAAGCACGCCTGCAATCACCGTGGGTACTGGTGCCTTTTGCGATTTTCTTCGCCCTGTTTGGCGCGGCCAGCCTGGGTTTTCTTGAACTGCGCCTACCCGCCGCTCTCGACGACCGCTTACAACGCCTGACCCAGCGGCTGAAAGGCGGCACGATTCTCAGTGCAGCGTCATTGGGTGTGCTGTCCAGCGTGCTGGTTTCACCCTGCGTTTCCGCACCGCTGGCTGGTGCGCTGCTGTACATCAGCGCCAGTGGCGATGCCTTGGGTGGCGGCCTCAAACTCTTGGCCCTGGGCCTGGGCATGGGCACGCCACTGGTGCTGTTTGCCGTCGGTGGCGGCGCGCTGCTGCCGAAATCCGGCCCCTGGATGCTCACCGTGCGCAACCTGTTCGGTGCACTGCTGATGGGGGTGGCCATCTGGCTGCTGGAGCGCGTCGTACCCGGCCCGGTCAGTCTGGCACTGTGGGGGCTGTTGGCCGCCGGTGTGGCGCTGTGGCTCGGGGTGCTGGAGCTAACGCCGAAAACCCACCATCAAAAACTCGCGCAACTGCTCGGACTGCCGCTGCTGGTCTATGCACTAGTGGCCTGGGTCGGCGCCTTACAGGGCCATGAAGACCCCATGCGACCGCTCGGCCAAATCGTCAGTAATGCCGAAGCCACACCGGTGAAATCCAGCCAGTGGCTAACCGTCAGCACCCCCGGCGAACTAGATGCTGCCCTGCGTAATGCACAGAGCAACGGCACACCCCTGCTGCTCGACTGGTACGCCGACTGGTGCATCAGTTGCAAAGTCATTGAACGCGAAGTGCTCAACGCGCCGCAGGTCACCCGTCAACTGGGCGACTATCAATTGGTCCGGTTCGACATCACCGAAAGCAACGCAGCGCAACGCGCGCTGCTAGACCGCTACCAACTGTTCGGCCCACCCGCTATCCAGTTGTTTGATGGCAAGGGCGAAGAATGGCTGGACCTGCGAGTCGTCGGCGAAGTGGATGCGGCAACCTTTGCGGCTCGCCTGAGTGCCGCACGGGAACGCTTCTAACCACCCGAGTCATATATTTGCCGCAAACAGCGGTCATCGTGTCGACTACTGCCGATAACTGGACAGCCCCGCGCTGTCGCGGCATAGTCCTGCGCAGTGAAAAATAAGGAACATGGATCATGGCGACCTTTCTGGTACTGCACGGCCCCAATCTCAATCTGCTCGGCACCCGCGAGCCGGGGGTTTACGGGGCTGTCACCCTGGAACAGATCAACCTCGACCTGGAGCGCCGCGCCCGTGAAGCCGGCCACCACTTGCAGTACCTGCAAAGCAATGCCGAATACGAGTTGATCGACCGCATTCATGCGGCGAAAGACGAAGGCATCGACTTTATTCTGATCAATCCTGCCGCTTTTACTCACACCAGCGTCGCATTACGTGACGCATTGCTGGCAGTGAGCATCCCATTCATCGAAGTGCATTTGTCCAACGTGCACAAACGCGAAGCTTTCCGCCATCACTCCTACTTTTCCGATGTAGCGGTGGGAGTGATCTGCGGCCTTGGCGCCAGCGGTTATCGGCTGGCCCTGGAGGCTGCAATCGAACAACTTGAACTTAAGCGCCCCTGACCTCACCGGGAGTTGAACCACTATGGATATTCGTAAAGTCAAAAAACTGATCGAGCTGCTGGAAGAGTCCGGTATCGACGAGCTGGAGATTCGCGAAGGCGAAGAGTCCGTGCGGATCAGCCGTCACAGCAAGCAGCCGGCCTTTATGCAACAGCCGATGTACGCCCAGGCACCAGCACCTGCTGCTGCGCCGGTTGCCGCCGCACCTGTCGCCGCTGAAGCCGCCGCCGCACCTGCTGCTGCCAAGCTGAATGGCACTGTGGTGCGTTCGCCGATGGTCGGCACCTTTTACCGCGCCTCCGGCCCAACTTCGGGCAACTTCGTTGAAGT
>SXGS01245391.1_pt1 | contig 10952 bp, 6 predicted proteins | sample 3174681 | NCBI WGS metagenome assembly SXGS01 (sample SAMN11356861, study PRJNA531348) | freshwater metagenome | isolation source: freshwater sample F1-80 | place: China: Fuxian Lake, Yuxi | collected 2017-12-25 | reverse complement strand
GATGCAGACGATCTGGTGGGTCTCGATGACTCGACCCACCCTACGACTACGACTACTTCACTTCGCGAATGCGTAGTTTACGAAACTCCAATGCGGCACCCTCGGCTTGTAGGCCGATGTGGCCCTCTTTCGGTTGGAGGCCGGTTCCCTCCCAGGCCAGTTCGCCGTTGCATCGGAATGTCACTTTGTCGGCGACGACCAGCACATGCCACTCGTTCCATTCGCCGGCTGGTTTCTGCAACTTCGGGACGGGCATCGATCCGGTCAGCTTGCCGCCGATAAAGGCTCCCTCGCTCCCTTTTGCCAGGTTGAGCTGATTGGCACCGACCTTCTTGCCGCTCCGAATGAAGAAGCCGCTGTTGTATTTGTCTTTGACGGCTCGCCATTCAAACTTCATTTCGAAGTCGCCGTAGGCTTTCTCGGTGCCGAGATGCGGCTTGCCTCCGCCAGACAACTTGATGAGTCCCTCTTCAACCTTCCAATTGTCGGGGAGTGTTTTTGGCGGTGACTCCTGGCCGTCGAATTGCCAGCCGGCGAAATCCTTGCCGTTGAACATCGAGACGAACCCCGCGTCCTTCTCTTCCTTGCTGAGCGCATTGACGTCGTCGTCGGCCAACACGGGGATTGCGAGCAACAGCAAACAGCCAACCAATGAACGTGACATAACAGGTCTCCTTTGTGGGGCAGGTTTTCAACCTGCCTGTGAATACTCGGTGGAATTCAGCAACGTGGCTCTCGCGTTAAATGAACCGCCTCAACTCACTGGCAGGTTGAAAACCTGCCCCACAGATTCTGAGTTTGTCCGGCCGATGGCTGTGAGCCGAAAGCCGATGGCCGTTATCCTTTTTCTAGCCGCGAGAGATCAGGAAAAGGGGCTCTTCGCCATTCGTGTTGATTTCGGTGCCATGTGAGCCGCAAGGCGCTAGCCGCGGGTTCTTTTCTCGACCCGCGGCTAGCGCCTTGCGGCTCACGAATTCGTCTTCAACACGAATGGTAGAGAGCCAGAAAAGGATAACGGATTTCGGCCATTGGCTCACGGCTCTCGGCCGGGCATTGCGTTTCGGGAGACCAGACATGAATCGCGTTCCCCTGGTGTGCGTGTTGGTCAGTCTGCTGAGTTCCGTCGGAGTCGCGCAGGATGAGCCTCTCTTTCGAGAGACGCTCGACGTCAACATCCCGCACGTATCGAGCGATCCGAGCGTGAAGGTCGATTACGACATCGTCTATGTCCGAGCCGACCGAGCGGGAGACAAAACTCACAAGCGGTTCTTCACCGACTTCTCGCAGCCGGTGACGATGGAACCCGGAGCCGATTTGATGCTGCTGCATCCGGATGGCGCGGAAGAGGTGCTTGTGGATGGCGGCAAAGGGTCGGTGACGGACCCGGTGATCTCGCTCGATGGCGAGTGGGTCTATTACTCGTATTTGTACGACCTCGAAAAGCACAGCCAGTGGTCGCCACCGAAAGCAGGGGCCGACATCTTCAAGCTGAATTTGAAGACTCGCAAAATCATCAAGCTGACCGATCAGACCTTCACGCCCAACACCGGAGCGGCCAACTGGTCCAGCGACTATCGAAAGTCGGAACCGGGCAAAACGCATTTCGATTACGGCGTTTTCAACATGGGACCGTGCCCGCTCCCCGGCGGCCGGATCGCCTTCACCAGCAACCGCGATGGCTTCCGACCGTCGAAGGGTTATCCGACGATCGCGCTGCAACTGTTCGTGATGGATGACTCGAATGAGGGGCTTGGCCAGAACCTCGAGAAGATCGGGCATCTCAATATCGCTGGGGCGTTGCATCCGGTTGTGCTCAAAGATGGCCGGATCATGTTCAGCACGCTCGAATCGCAAGGGATTCGCAGCGAGATCTCTTGGGGCATCTGGACGATTCATCCCGACGGCACGAATTGGGCTCCGCTGATCAGCGCGTTTGATCCCGGCGGTGCCTCGAATGGATTTCATTTTCAGACGCAGCTCAGCGACGGATCGGTGATCGTCGAGGAGTATTACAACCAAAACAACAGCGGCTTCGGAGCGTTCATCAAACTACCGCCGACTCCACCGGACGGATACGCGGCGTTTGGTCCCGCCTTTATGAATGACGCGCGCAACAAGCCGTGGCGTTATGGCCGGCACGACAACGGCAAGGGGATTTGGTATCGGATGCCGTTCATGCCGACCGGGTCGGTCTCGCTGACGCCATTCACGCTCGGCTTTGAAGGCCCGGCCAATCCGTCGGTGCTCAAGGACAAAGACTCGCCGAAGGTCGGCAAGTTCACGCATCCGTCGGCCGCTCCGAGCAACCATCTGCTGACCTGCTACTCGCCCGGTCCGGTCAATCACCAATACACGTACCTGCCACAATTGGATGGCGGCATCTATCTGCTCAAGAACGGTGAGATCGTCGATCAGCCGTCCCAGTTGCGGCTCATCAAGAACGATCCGAACTACAATGAGTGCTGGCCACGAGCGGTCGTGCCTTACTCACAGGTCTACGGCATCAAGGAACCGCACGCGTTGAAGGCGTTGGCGAACGACGGCTCACAGTCAAAGCATTTGCCGGAGGGGACGCCGTTCGGTTTGGTCGGCTCGTCGAGCCTCTACAAACGGGAGAGCTATCCGAACGGTGTCGTGCGAGACGGGGACGTCACCGCGACGTATGCCGGCGGACATGATCCGTGGCGTGGGCTTGATGCCTTCACCAGCCACGGAAACGGCATGCCTCTCAACTGGCACAATCAAGGAGCCGATGCGGGGCTGTACTCGAACGACGACATTCATGCCTTGCGCATCATCGCGATGGAGCCGACAACCGATCGTCATCGCGGCGAGAATTCCGGCCGCCGCTTCTTCAATCACGCCAGCGAACGCTTTCGCATTCTCGGCGAGATCCCCGTTCGGAAAGGTGACATTCGCGATCCCGACGGAAATCCCGACACAAGTTTCTTGGCGAAGATCCCGGCCGACACGGCGTTCACGTTTCAGACGCTCGACGCGCGCGGACTGGTGCTGAACTCGGCGCAGACGTGGCATCAACTCCGTCCCGGAGAGATTCGTCACGACTGCGGCGGCTGTCATGCTCACAGCCAGAAGCCGACCGAGTTCTCACTCACCGCCGCCGCGAAGCCCGACTACGCAGTGTGGGATTTGGTCAACACGACACCGCTGCTGGGAAAATCCCAAACCAGAGTTGGCGAGCCGGAGGGCGTTAGCCCCCGGACTTCGGCCGTCGCGAGTCGTCCGGGGGCTGACGCCCTCCGGCTCACCAAGGCAGATCGTGCCGCCACCGTCGAATACTTCCGAGACATTCAACCGATCCTCAAACGAAGCTGCGTCGCGTGTCACACGAAGTCATCGGACAAACCCGCCGGCAACCTCGTGCTCGACGCGGACGACGAGCAGATTCAATTCGAGCACCACGGCAAGTTCCCTGGCACTTACCTGCGACTGGCGATGGATGAACGAGCGAAGTTCGGACACAAGCCGATTGGCTACGACTCGTGGGGATATCCGAACGCCTCTCGCTACATCCGCAAGATGCAAGCGCGGCGCAGCCTGCTCGTCTGGAAGATCTTTGGCGAGCGGCTGGATGGTTTCTCCAACGACGATCATCCCTCCGAACCAGAACCGGGAGTCGGTTACTTCGCGCTCAAAGGAGAGAAAGTCGAGACGTCACAGAATCGTCACAAGTACGACCTCGATTACCTCGGCAGCGTGATGCCTCCGCCGGATGCCGTCGCTGGAAAGTCACGCGGTCTTGATGGCAAGGCGATCAAAGTTGAGCCGCTCTCGGAAGAAGATCGACTCACGATCGTCCGCTGGATCGACCTCGGCTGTCCGATCGACTTCGATTTCGATCCTGCTCATCCGGAACAACGCGGCCTCGGCTGGATGCTCGACGATAACCGCCCGATCCTGTCGCTGACGTCACCGCAACCTGGCGCGAATGGTCCGCTCACTCGGCTATTGATCGGCATGCATGATTATGACAGCGGCTTGGACGTCGACAGCTTCGAGGTTCGTGCCGACTTCACGGTGAATGGACTCGCTGCCGGCGAGAACCTGGCGTCGAAGTTCCAAAAGAAATCGCAAGGCGTGTGGGAGCTCAAGCTGTCGTCGCCGCTGAAACAACTTCCGTCTGGCACGCTCAAGGTGGCGATTCGAGATCGCCAGGGGAATTGGTCTCGGATCGAACGTCGTTTTCAAGTCGGCTCAGCACAATGAGCAAACTCAAATCCGCCAGCGCGGACTGGTTCACCAGCATTTCAACGCCGTGAAAGGCGATCTCTCAAGCCGCATTTCTTCGCGGCCTCTGCGACCTTCTGTTCAATAAAGTAGCTTCTTTTGAAGAGAAGGTCGCAAAGGCCGCGAAGAGAGACCAAGCATCCAACTGTTGTGGAACCGGTCGAAAATCTGACTGCTACCCTTCAACGATGAGTGCCGTCACTGCTGCTCGCGTTCCTTCAACACGTTTTTCAAGTGCCGCTGTGCGGCTGCGGCGGTGTCCCACTTGCCGGCGATGATTTGTGGCAACGTTTCGTCCAAATCCATCGGATGTGTGATGTCCGCGATTCGGCCTTGGCCGTCCACGATGATGGCCGTGGGGATGGTGCTGAGTTCGGCGGCTTTCAACCAGGTCTTGGACATCGCGCCGTGGTCCGGGTTTCCGTCCGTAACTTCGTCAACGGCGATTCGATATTCGAGTTGGGCCTCCATCTTCTTGACGAGCTCTTCCGCCTCGGACACTTCCTCTTCCCAGATGTTGACGCCGATGAACGTCACTTCGGGGAATTCCTTCTGCAGGGCAGAAACGTGAGGCATCGCTTTGATGCACGGCTTACACCAAGTTGCCCAGAACTCAATGACGTAGACCTTGCCCGGCTCAAACGATGTCACCGGTTCCCCCTTGAGGAATCGTCCAACCTTCAACGCGGGAGCCGGCGATCCCACCGTCAGTGCTGGTGGAACAGGCTTGTCCTCGGCGAGCGGCTTGGACTTCGTCGCGGCTTCCGTGAAGCCCGGATCTGGCGGACTGCTCGGAGTCAGCGTGGGTGCGCGCGAACATCCCAAAACGAACAACAGCAAACCGATCGAACAACGTCTCATGACAATCCCTTTTGCATACGAGGAACTTGACCCACCGCGCGGTCACAGTTGAATCGTTTGGTGAGCCGGGTGGCGTCAGCCCCCGGACTAGGCGGCGTGCGGATGAGTCCGGGGGCTGACGCCACCCGGCTCACCATTAACTCTTACTGGCTCCCGCGAGAGGTAGAATCCACAGCCGGTAACGCGAACGCAGAATAAAGAGGCATTAAGGGCAATGCGAATGCCGGACAGAGCAGGAGTCCCGTCGCCGGTCCGAGCGCGATCGACAACAAGTGCAGCACAGGCACCAGCAACACGGCTCCGCCGACGGTCACAAGAATTGTTCGAGTCGCGACGCTCCACCGAGTGATCGACAACCCCGTCGCAAGCAACGCCGGCCAGAGGAACAGCGGACTGAACTCCGGCGCGATCATCGCCACGCTGATCCCCGCCAACGAACCCCATAACCAGAGTGCGCTCCACAACGCTTCGGGCGAGCATCGCCGCAGCAGCCACGAGGCGATCCCAAGACTGCTCGCCGCCGAAGCCAACCACAGTGCTGCGCTCAGCGCGTGCCCGTACCACACAAAGTTGCGAGGCAACATGCCGACGTCTTGCATCAGCCGGCTCAAGAACCAGCCGATTCCCACGCTGACGATCAGCACGACGAGGATCGTCGCGGCCATCAACATTCGCGCGCGGTGGCCGTCTCTCGTGAGAAGTGTCCGGCGATTAATCACGCACAGCAGCACGCAAGCAGCAATGCTCAGAGGCAAACACCACGACAGCGGGTAATGCACCACGAACAAGCCGAGCACATCGAAGAAGGCCGCGTCACCCGCAGTTGTCGGTAATTCCGCATCGGTCGTGGCGATCTGTCTTGCCAAGTTCAGGGCCTGCTCGCCGAAGTGCTGAAAGCTGCGGCGGTCGAGGTTCGCCAATGTGTCGTCCGGTTGGTGGTAACGATGAGCTCCGTCGCCGATCGCGAAATTGAAGCCTTGCCAGCCAGCCTGTTGAAACACGGTGAAGTCGGTGCTGTTGGGCATCGTCCGATACACGGCCGTGAACAGCGATCCGGTGATCCTCGGCCGAGCCAACACGTTAGACCAAGCTACAATGGCCGCTCGATTGCCGGAGTGCGTCTCGTACATCATCACCGGCCCGCTGGTCCCGCGCGCGTCGAAGTTCAACACGATCGGCTTTCTCGCCGAGAGCGGATGTCGCTTCACGAAGTGATGGGCTCCGAGCAGTCCCAACTCTTCACCATCCGTGAAGAGCAAATACAGCGGCCGTTTCAAAGTTGGTCCGCTCTTCGTCGCTCCTTCTGCCAGTGCCGTTGCGGCCTCGACCAACGCGGCGACGCAAGCGCCCGCGTCGCCCGCACCCGGCCCGGTGCGGCATGAGTCGTAATGACTCGCCAGGACCAGCGGCCGAACATCCAACTTCTCCGTTGCCTGATGTCGAGCCAGCACGTTGTGAATCACCACCTTGGCATCAGACTCAACCACCGCCGTTTGTACTTCAACCTGCCAGCCCATGTTCCGCAGCAGCTCGACTAGCCGATCTCGCACCAATTGATTCTCAATCGACCCGGCCGGATGTGGCTTCGATGGGAACAACTCTTCGTGAATACTGGCTGCTCGCTCGGCGGAGAAGATTGAAGAGTTGCTTGCCGATGCGTGCTCCTCCGAAATCGGTTGCGGGCCGCGATACAGCCAGCAGGCCAGCAGCTCGATGGCGAGCAACCCCGCTAGGGAAATCGCCACCGATCGGAGTCGAACGGACATTCGTTGTTTCATGAAATCTTTTCAGAGGGAATTAGCGGGAGTCTTTTGGAATTGAGGAGTTGTCGCGGTTGGCGTTCGTTCTGGCGAGATCGAATAAGAAGCCCATCCCAGTGCGTAGCCCTCTCCGAGATTTCCTTCCATCCACCAAAATGAAGGACACAGTCTTGATTGGCCGAAGAGAAATCGGCATCGTGGTACACGCAACGAACCGGCGGTCTCCTTGTGGAGGTGCGGCATGATTGAACTCGGACAAAGAGCGGCTCGCGATTGCCAAGGCATGTCTCGCCGAGCGATGTTGCAAGTGGGAGCCTGTTCGGCACTCGGCCTGTCGCTGCCGCATCTGTTAGCGAGGAATGCGGCAGCCGAATCGGGCCCAGCGGTGAAGTCCGTTTTGCTCCTGTGGATGTGGGGTGGTCCTAGCGCTTATGAGATGTGGGATCCAAAACCGAACGCTCCATCGAAGATCCGTGGCTGCTATGGACCGATCGCGACGGCCTCTTCTGGGATGCAGATCAGCGAACTGTTGCCGATGTGCGCGGAGAACTCGCGGCTGTTCACGATCATCCGCAGCATGGCTCACGACATGAAGGACCATAATCAGGGAGGCACGGTTGCGCTGACCGGCAGCTCGAATGGTTCGCAGGCGTCGGGGGCGGTCCCGTTTCCCGGTCGAGTTCGGCCGAGCGTGGGTTCGCTGGTGTCGTATCTGACTCGCCGCCGATCGGGCGACTGGCCGGCGTTCACGGCCATCGGCCCGAATTGCAAAGTCAGCGGTGCCGATCTACGCGGGCAATTGGCCGGAGCACTCGGAGCCGCTCACGATCCCTTCCGCATCGACAGCTTCACTCACGAGGACGGGTTCAAGATTCCACAGTCGATTGAACCGATCGCCGGGATCGGCGGTTCGCGGTTGAACGATCGCAAATCACTACTTGCCGGACTCGATGAAATTCAGCGGCGTACCGAAGCGGCGGATGCGTCACGATTCGGCGACTTGCAACGCAAAGCGTTCGGACTGCTCACCTCGGCCAGCGCGAAGCGAGCACTCAACGTCAACGAAGAGTCGGACCAACTGCGCGAGCGATACGGTCACACGGTCTTTGGCCAAAATTGTTTGCTCGGCCGGCGATTGGTCGAGGCGGGTGTGCCGTTCGTCCAAGTCAACTGGAGCGGCGACGCGGAAGACGAACAGCAAGGTGGCGACGGCGGCTGGGATTTGCACTACCGGCTATTCGAACGGATGCAGGATCGCTTCTGCCCGATCTTCGATCGCACCTTCACCGCGCTGCTGACCGATCTCGAATCACGCGGCCTGTTGGCCTCCACGTTGGTGATCGCAATGGGTGAGTTCGGCCGCAGCCCGGAGATCAGCAGCATCGGCGGCCGAGAACATTGGCCGTTCGGCTATTCAATCGTCGTTGCGGGGGGCGGCACTCCCGGCGGAATCGTGATCGGTTCGAGCACGGCCGATGGCGGCTATCCGGCATCACGCCCGATCCACCCCGTCGATCTGCATGTCACGGTGCTGGAGAAGATGGGGCTCGACAAACTCGAATTGTTCGTCAAAGGCTCCGAAGTTCTGGGGACGCCGATTACCGAGTTGGGGTGAGGCTAAAGAAGCCGGGGTTAGGTCTTCAAATTTCATTTTTGGCCTCGCGAATGAGCGTTTGCGTGAGATGGAAAATTGATGTGGGATTTCTGTCTGGGGTGGATTGCGACGCCAAAAATGAAATTTGAAGACCTGACCCCTGCTCGGTGCGCATTTCTTTGCCTACTCGTTCTCGTCTGTTATTCACGGCCCTATGCCGATGACACTCCATCGGTTGCTCGTCTGACGAAGTCGCATTTCTCCAAATTCTTCTTGCGCTATTCGCCAACCGGCATGCACATCGTCTACTCGCGGCACTACGCCAATCGCCGAGCGGCTAATCAGATTCTGGTCGGGCTGCATCTGGTCAAAGCGGACGGGACAGAGGACCGGCGGTTGCTGGCTGAGTTCGATCGCGAAGTGCAGATCCAAGAACATCCCGCCTGGTCGCCTGACGGCAAGCAACTGATTCTCTCTGGCGGAGGCAACGACACCGGCAACTCCTCGAAGGACACCTTCGTTTGCGACGTCGATATCGAGCTCAAAGCCACGCGACTGCGGAAGCTCATTCCCAGCCAAGGGGTGAGTATTGGAGAAGAGCCGTGTTGGTCGCCGGATGGCAAGCGGCTCTGTGCGGTCAGTACCACCGAGCGGCTGTTTGTTGTCGATGCCGACGGCAAGAACCTCGCGCAGATCGTGCAGGTCGATGGTTCGTATTGCCATCAACCCGATTGGTCCCCGGACGGTGAGTGGATCGCATTCGCCACCGATCGCGACGGCAACATTGAAATCTACAAAGTCCGTCCCGATGGCACCGATCTGACGCGGCTCACGCAATCGCCCGGTCTCGACGCGCACCCGCGCTGGTCGCCCGATGGTCGATGGCTCAGCTTCACCTCGAATCGCTCCGGCAACTACGACATCTGGGTGATGCGTGCCGACGGCAGTGAACTGCGTAATCTGACAAAGCACTCCGCGACCGACGATCAAGCGGCGTGGTCGCCGGATGGGAAGTCGCTCGCGTTCGTTTCAATGCGTGATGGTGGTTTTGACATTTACCGCATGGCGGTTCCAATCGAACTGGCCGTCGCTGACAAACCGGCCGCGAAGCCGACTCTGCCTGCGACGAAGCCGGCCGATGATCTCGTGCTGCATTACTCGTTCGATGAGCTGACCGATCAGTCCACATCGGCGAAAGACGACGCGGGCCGGCATCCGTTGGAGTTGAAGGGGGCCAAGCCGATGAGTACTGCGACAGGCCGATCTGCGCTGCACTTTGATGGAAAGGCCAGCTTTGCCTCTGCGGGCAATGCAACGACGCTGAGATTGACCGGACCGCTCACGATTTCGCTGTGGGTACGACCGGAGTCAGCGACGGGCAATGGCTATCTCGTGTCCAAGCACGGATGGAATATCTACCTCGGCACGGATGCGATCCCGCGGTTTGAAACCCGCACGGCCGAAGACAAAGCTTGGGACACGCTCGCCGCGAAGCAGCCGCTGGCCGCAAAAACCTGGTCGATGGTCACGGTGGTCTTCGATCCGAAAGCGGGTCACAAACGAATCTACGTCAACGGTCAGCTCTCTGCCGAATCGCCGCGCACGGACGGCTCGATTGGAGCCGCTGTCGGATATCCGCTCGAATTGGGTCACTACGTCGCGACCAAGACACAGTGGTTCCACGGACAACTCGACGAAGTACGCCTCGCGACCACGGCCTGGTCCGCCGAACGTGTCGCCAAAGAGTTCGAGCAACAATGCAAGCTGATCTCGCGGTAACACAGTAGGATGGGACAAGCTCGCTTCGAGCGCCGGCCCACCAAGCTTGGTTTCAATAATGCCGTTGTTCATCTGATGGTGGGCCGGCGCGGCAAAGCGCTGCTTGTCCCACCCTACGTTTCGCGAGCGCTTGTCGATGGCAAAAACCAATCCCATTGATGCCCGACTGAAACGACTGGTGGATTTGGCAGATGAGCCAGATTCAGACTCCGCTCGCGCCGAGTTACGGCGTTGCTTGCGTGAACCATCAAACCTCGTGATCGCCAAAGCGGCGGAGATCATCGGCGAACGGGAGCTGACCGAATTCACAGACGAATTGAAATCGCTCTGGGGACCGCTCTGTTCCGAGCCGGAACGCGACCGCGGTTGCACGGCGAAGGCGGCGATCGTCGATGCACTCGCGCGGCTTGGCTTCGACGATCCAGATTTTTGTCTGACCGGCATGAAGTACGAACAATTCGATCCCGGTTGGCCCTTGTCCGATTCGGCGGTCAACGTGCGCGGTGGATGTGCCGCGCTGCTGGCTCGGTCATGGAAGATCGGTGTCAACGACAAGCTGATCGCGATGGCCGAATTGCTGGCGGACCCGGAACGAGTGGTTCGCGTTCATGCCGTCAACGCGATCGCCGACGTCGGACATGAATGCGTCATCCCATTGTTGTGTGTGAAAGCGCAATGCGGCGACCCGAAGGTCGAAGTCACCGGAGCCT
>SXGS01035462.1_pt1 | contig 10952 bp, 14 predicted proteins | sample 3174681 | NCBI WGS metagenome assembly SXGS01 (sample SAMN11356861, study PRJNA531348) | freshwater metagenome | isolation source: freshwater sample F1-80 | place: China: Fuxian Lake, Yuxi | collected 2017-12-25 | reverse complement strand
GAAGCGGCTGTGCAGCAGCAAATTGACAGGCAGATCAACCCGCCCGTCATTCAACCACCCTTGCCCTGGGCGGCATGATGCAAGAGTTCACGATTAAGATTACGGTCGAGGAAGCCAACATCATTGCGCTGGGGCTGGGCAAGCTGCCCCTGGAAATGTCCGTGGCGCTGTGGCAGAAATTGCGTGAGCAAGTGCAGCAGCAAAGTAGCTTGACACCGGCTGAGACTACGGTATAAATTTACAACCGTACTGATGCGGCTCATCAGGTACTCGCATTGAGTAGACATGGACAACACTCCTGAAGTTGTAGCGGATACCACCGCGCCGGAACAGACCGCAACGGCTGCGCCTGTTCCCGAAGTAGCATCACCCGCGCCGGACGAACAAAATACGATCAAGACGTTCACGCAAGACGAAGTGGATGCGATGATTGGCAAACGGCTCGCAAGAGAGCGTAGAACGTGGGAACGAGATCGCGTTAGAATTCCTGAATCAGTTGCAACGCCAGCGCCTGTTGCGCAAGATCAGTACGAGTCTGTTGAAAAGTATGCCGATGCACTGGCTACTCAAAAAGCAGAACAACTGCTGCATCAGCGAGAAATGGAGCGCCAGCAGTCTGCAATTCTTGAGTCGTATCACGAGCGTGAAGAGCAGGCGCGGGACAAGTACGAAGATTTTGAACAAGTCGCGTATAACCCAAGTCTGAAAATCACGACCGTAATGGCTCAGACGATTCAGGCGTCTGAGATTGGCCCCGATGTAGCGTATTACTTAGGGACCAACCCCAAAGAAGCGGATCGCATCTCGCGTTTGTCGCCGTTCTTGCAGGCTAAAGAAATTGGGAAGATCGAAGCCAAAGTAACCGATAGTCCCCCAGTCAGGAAACCGTCTAACGCTCCAGCTCCGATTCAACCTGTCGCCGCTCGTTCATCAAGCGGCCCGGCCTACGACACCACCGACCCGCGTTCATTGAAGTCGATGAGCACGAGCGATTGGATCGCAGCCGAACGGCAGCGCCAGATCAGGGCATGGGAAGCAAAACACGGTAGGTAAGTTTTATCAACCAAAGGAGTTTTATAGATCATGGCTAACTCAATCTTAACGATTGACATGATCACCAGAAAAGCACTCGAGATTAACTAATGGTCTCCTCTGGGGGTAACCCCAGTAGAAAAACTGTGTGAATTCGGTGGACGTCATGTAGAATGATTACATGAAAACACCGAGCCAAGCCAAAAGTGAAGGTAATCATGATAGTGACAAAGCAGCAGAAGCACGCGAGGCTAACCGCCAAGCCGCTGCTCGCTATCGTGAACGCAACCGTGAAGAAGTTAACCGACGCATGCGTGAATGGCGTGAGCAAAACCGTGAAAAAGCACGGGAACACGCTCGCGAATGGCGCAACCGGAAATTGGCAAACGCAAGTCCCGAAGAAGAAGCGGCCATACGCGCTGCTGAAGCTGCAAAGACAAAGCGTAACCAAGACCGGCGACGCGACGAAGTATTTGCTGCCTATGGTGGCTATCGTTGCGCGTGCTGCGGCGAAACTGAGCGGATGTTTTTGTCGATCGACCACATCAACAATGATGGCAACATGGAGCGTAAGTCTGGTGCGTATCGCAGCAGCGGCACAGCGTTCTATCTTTGGTTGTGTAAGCACAAGTTCCCGCCCGGCTATCAAGTGCTGTGCATGAACTGTCAGGTCGGTAAACACAAAAACGGCGGCGTTTGCCCTCACCAGCGGAAGGTGTAACGACTATCCCGTAAGGGAGTACGGCCAAGCGGCCGGAAGCGCACAGCCCCTCGTAAGAGGGTGAAGAGATAGTCTGCTCTGCATGGCGACATGCAGCAGCCCGAAAGGGCGGTCAAGGCGTAGCGAACCTTGGCGAACACATGGCCTCGAGAACAACCTGGTGATCACCCGAAACGTAAACCGTCAGTACGACGATTCGTTTGCTGTTCAAGGCGCAAAAATTGGTTCCACGCTGCGTATCCGTCTACCGGACCGCGCGCTGGTGACCGACGGTGCTGCGCTGCAAGTCCAAGACGATCAGGAGCAGTTCACTACCCTGACCGTATCAAGCCAGAAACACATCGGCGTGAACTTCACGACCGCTGAGTTGACCATGCAGCTTGATGACTTTGCAGAGCGGGTGCTAAAGCCTCGTATCAGCCAGCTTGCCTCCAGCATCGACGCTGACGTTGCCAACTCGTATAAGAGCGTGTTCCAAGCGGTCGGTACGCCTGGTACTACGCCCAGCACCAGTCTTGTGCTGCTGCAAGCGCAACAGAAGCTGAACGAAGCCGCTGCGGTAATGGACCCCCGCTATGCAACCGTTAACGCGGCTGCAAATGCGTCGCTGGTCGAAGGCATGAAAGGATTGTTTAACCCAGTCTCTACCATCAGCAAGCAGTTCAAGAACGGCATGATGGGCGAGGGCATTCTGGGCTTGAACGAAATCAACATGTCGCAGTCGATCAAGCAGTTCACGACCGGCAGCCGCACGGGCGCGCACACTGTAACGACCACCGTGGCCTCGCAAGGCGCGACCACCATTGCCATCACCGGCACTGGCTCGCAAATTATCAAGCAAGGCGATGTGTTTACGGTTGCCAGCGTGTTTGCGGTGAACCCGCAGACTCGTGAATCGACTGGCTCGCTCCAGCAGTTTGTCGCTACGGCTGACGCTACCGCGTCAAGCGGCGCGTACACTGTCAGCGTCAGCCCGGCGATTTACACGTCGAGCCAAGCTCTTGCGACCGTGGACTCGTTTCCGCAAGCCAGCGCGGTAGTGACCTTCATTGGTAGCGCCAGCACTCAGTACCCGCAAAACTTGGTGTACCACCGTGACGCCATCTCGTTTGCAACTGCTGACCTGCTGATGCCGCAAGGCGTTGACATGGCTTCGCGCCAGGTGCATAACGGCATTTCGATGCGTATTGTTCGTCAATACGACATCAACAATGACCGTCTGCCCTGCCGTATTGACGTGTTGTATGGCTTCTCGGTCATTCGCCCGCAAATGGCTGTTCGCCTCTGGGGCTGATAGAATTAGGGGGCTACGGCCCCCTTCCGCTACATTTTTGAAAGGATTAAATCATGGCTCTTCCTAATGGTGCAGGCGGCTATCAGGTCGGCGCAGGCAATCGTGACGAAACCGTCATGGGCGCTACGGCTGCCCCGCAAACCGCAACCGCTACGGCAACGCTGACTGCTGCTCAGATTTTGGGCGGTGTGTTGGTAGCCGACCCGTCAACTTCGGCTGCGACGTACACGCTTCCGGCTGCTACTGCTATTGACACCGCGTTGACTAACGCGATTGTTGGCAGCACGTTTAATTTGTCAATTGTCAATCTTGGCACGTCAAGCGGTGCGGTTACGTTGTCAATGGGCACAGGCATTACTAACGGCGGCAACGCTGCGGTAGCGGTAGCAATAACGTCTAGCGCAGTATTTCGGTTCCGTAAAACGGCAGATGGTGCCTACACGGTCTACAAGACCGCATAAGGGGAATACGTCATGGCTAACAATAAATCTGTTGGCGTGGCGTACTCCGACCCCACCCTCACGGCGTTCTACCTCAACGCTCCGGTCACCAAGACCGCCAGCTTTACGCTGGGCGACGAGGAAAACTACGTGATTTGTAACGGTTCTGCTGCCAACGTCACCGTGACGCTGCCCAGCGGTTCTGATTACATCGGTCGGACCGTCACTCTTAAAAATCTGTCAGGCACCTATACGGTGATCTCGGCGTCCTCAAACGTCAAACCGTTAGCTTCTAGCTCTGCTGGCACGGCGATTCTCGCCGCGACTGCGGGCAAGTTTGCGACGCTGGTTTGCGAAGACGGGACCAACTGGGTCATCATGGCGGCTGCCTAAACGGACGGGGGCTTCGGCCCCCGACTTCTATGCCCATCATCTATCTAAAACACCCTGTCCACGGCAATAAGGTAGCAATTGCTGACTTGGAAGCAGAGCTTGATGAACAAAACGGCTGGACACGATATACTTTAGGTGTAGACCCTGACGGGGCCGTAGACAGCGTGCCGGAAAACCAACTCGCGCGCCGAGGTCGTCGTCGCAAGGAGATGGTCAATGGCAACTACAGCGGGTGACCTTATTACGGGCGCGCTGCGCCTGATTGGTGTTGTAGCAGAGGGCGAATCGCCTTCACCTGAGTCGGCAACCGATGCGCTGACGGCTATGAACCAGATGATTGAGTCGTGGAACACCGAGCGGCTGTCGGTGTACGCCACGCAAGATCAAGTCTTTAGCTGGCCTGCGGCTGTAATTAGCCGCACGATGGGACCAACCGGCAATTTTGTCGGCAATCGGCCAATTTTGATTGATGACTCAACGTACTTCAAAGACCCGTCTACTGGCGTGTCGTACGGCTTGAAACTTATCAATCAGCAGCAGTATAACGGGATTGCGTTGAAGACGGTGCAAAGCACCTACCCGCAGGTTATGTGGGTCAACATGACTTATCCCGATATTGACATTTATATTTACCCAGTGCCGACGCGAGTGTTGGAGTTTCACATTGTGTCGGTGGAAGAGCTGACGCAACCTGCAATTTTAGCAACTCTGCTGTCGTTTCCGCCAGGCTACTTGCGAGCGTTTCGGTACAACTTGGCTTGCGAGCTAGCGCCTGAGTTTGGCGTCGAACCTTCGCGCCAAGTGCAGCGGATTGCGATGACGTCTAAGCGCAACCTGAAGCGCATCAACAATCCTGACGATCTGATGTCAATCCCCTACGCTATCGTAGGATCTCGCCAACGGTACAACATCTTTGCGGGCAACTTCTGATGAAGTCGCCTATCCTCGGTGCCGCCTATGTTGCCCGCAGCATCAACGCTGCGGATAACCAGCTTATCAATATGTATCCCGAGTCTACGTCGGACGGCGGCAAGACGGCTGCGTATTTTCAACGGGTGCCGGGAATTTTAAGCGTGTTTGACCTAACGGGGTCAGGCAGTATTCGCGGCATGTGGGTCGTTAAAGACGTCCTTTATGTGGTAGTAGGTACTCGGTTTATCTCATTAACAGGAGTTGGCACCAGCTCCGTCGTTACAACGACTATTAGCTCTAGCATTTCCGGTACTGGCTCGGTCAGCATGGTGGATAACGGCATACAAATTTTTATTGCTACCAATCCTGAAGGCTACATCTACAACATTGACACGACCGTGTTTGCCCAGATTGGCGACCTTGATTTTCCTGGCGCTGTCACCGTAGGCTACATCAACGGCTACTTTGTGTTCAACGAACCAAACAGCCAACGGGTGTGGGTGACGGAACTGTTTGACGGCACCAGCATTGAGCCACTGTCGTTTGCCAGCGCCGAGGCGTCACCGGACAACGTGGTGTCGTTGATTGTTGACCACAAAGAAATTTGGATCTTTGGCAACAACTCGACTGAGGTCTGGTACGACGCGGGTCAGCCCGACTACCCGCTTGCACCTATCCAGGGCGCGTTTCTCGAAACGGGTTGCGCAGCACCCTACTCGGTTGCCAAGATGGACAACAGCGTCTTTTGGCTGGGCACCGACGCTCGCGGCTTTGGCATGGTGTACCGCGCTCGGGGCTATCAACCGCAGCGTATCTCGACGCACGCAATTGAGTACGCCATCCAAACTTACAGCGTCATATCAGACGCGATTGCGTACACGTATCAGCAAGACGGGCACATGTTCTACGTGCTGACGTTTCCGACCGCAAACGTCACGTGGGTGTACGACGCGTCCACGCAAATGTGGCACCAGCGCGGGTATGTTTCGGTCACCACAGGCCAGCTAAACCGTCACACGCCTACCTGCATGGCAACGCTTGGCACACGCGTATACGTAGGGCACGATACCGAGGCTAAAATCGGCGCTTACGATTTTGCGGCTGTTAACAATGAATTTAGCGCCGCTCGTCGGCAGACTTGGTTGCGGTCGTGGCGGGCGCTGGCATCTGGTGAAAACACTCTGAAGCGCACGGCGCAGCACAGTCTGCAACTTGATTGCGAAGCAGGGACGTCAACAGCGACGGTGCCTGCTCCAGCCGTGCCAGGCATACAAGGTCCACCGTGGGTAGTATCAACATCAAACGGGACCGAGTACATAGTCACCAACCCTATTGTGTTGACAAGCAACGGTACTGCGTACCTGCTACAAAATGCACAATTTGCGCTTCAACAATGGCCTATCAGCTCCACCGATATGATTGCCAGCTTACGTTGGTCAGACGACGGCGGCCATACGTGGTCTAATTTGCACGCTACCTCAATGGGTTTTCAAGGCCAAACCGGACGCCGCGTCATCTGGCGGCGGCTGGGCATGACAATGAAGTTGCGCGACCGCGTTTACGAAGTCAGCGGATCGGGGTTTGGTAACGTCGCCATCATGGGCGCAGAGCTGATTGCGAGCGGCACCAATGCCTAACATCACGCGCATCCCTGCTGCCCGTGTGCCGGTCATTGAAGGGCCGGACAACGTGATGCAGCGCGAGTGGTATCGTTTCTTCAACAACTCCTTCACGCTGTTGGGTTTGGGGCAGAATCAGTTTTCGCTGGAAGACGTGCAGACTATTCCGGCAATTAGCACACCGCAGATTGCTCAATCTCGGTACGGTTCTTTCTTTGACACGACAACGCAGACGGCGACCGCGCCTAACGTAGCCTACGGCATGACGTTTAACTCGACTGCGTACTCGCAGGGAGTTACGATAGGTTCCCCAACGTCGCAAGTGTATGTTGACCGACTTGGTATTTACAACATCCAGTTTTCGGCGCAGGCAGACAAGACGTCCGGTGGCATTGCGTTCCTCTACATTTGGATTCGCATAAACGGCGTAGATGTGTCAAATTCCGCGCTTGAAATTCGCATTCAAGGCAACAACGCCGAAGTTTTAGTAACGCGGAATTTTATATCGCAACTAAACGCGGGCGATTATTTTGAGTTAATGTGGTCTACTACTGACACAGACTGCATACTAATATCGCGCGCGATAGCAGCGCCTGTGCCTGCCATTCCCTCGGTCATTTTGACCGTTACAAATAACATCTGAGGTCGAACATGGCAACCATCTCTCCAAGTCTAAAGTTACAGTTTTTAGATGCTAACGGCGACCCGTTAGCGTATGGGTTTCTATACACTTATGCAGCGGGCACAACTACGCCTAAAGTAAGTTACACAACCGCCGCGCAATCGACTGCCAACACTAACCCAATTGTGTTGGACGTACGTGGTGAAGCTACTGTGTGGTTGCTTGCGGGCGAAGCTTACAAATTTGTGCTGCAAAACGCATCGGCTGTTACGCAGTATACGGTAGACCAAGTTACTGCTGCGGGCACTATGTCCACGCAGAACGCTAGCGCAGTAGCTATTACTGGCGGCACGATTAGCGGTGTTACTGTTAGCGGCCCCATCACCGGCAACGTCATCGGCAACCTGACTGGTAACGTGACGGGCGACCTGACCGGCAACGTCACCGGCGGTACTGTTGTAGCGACGTCCTACAACGGCGGTCAGCTTGCTGGCTTGCGCAATAAAATAATTAACGGAGCGATGGAAATTTCGCAGCGTGGCACTTCGTTTACAGTAAACACCGGCGTTGGCCCCGCTTACACGCTTGATCGATACTCTCGTATTTCAGCAAGCTCTGCCCAAATAACAGTAACGCAAGAACTTGATGGTCCGGCTAGCGAGCTTACGTTGCCGTATAGCCTTCGTTACACAGTAGCTACGGCTGACGCTGTTACTGGGGCGACAGATTATTGGACATTGATTCAGAAAATTGAAGGTTATTCAGCCCGCGATCTAATTGGCAAAACTTTTACGCTTTCGTTTTGGGTGCGATCCGCTAAAGTTGGTACGCATTGCATAGTGTTCTATAACAGCGACTTTCCTAGCGCTGACCGATATTACATTGCTGAGTACAGCATTTCAGTGGCTGACACTTGGGAATACAAAGAAATTACCGTTATAGGCGGCTTGATTACCGCTGGCACTTGGAATTGGACAAACGGCTCTGGGCTAACCGTAGGGTGGACGATAAACTCCGGAACTTCCCAACACGGCGCACCCGGCAGTTGGCAATCTGGGTGGGAGCTGGCTACTTCTTCGCAAGTTAATGTGCTAGATACTATTGGCAACATTTTTGCTATTACGGGCGTTCAAGTAGAAGTTGGAGACACTGCTACGCCGTTTGAACACCGGCCATTTGGGGTAGAGCTTAGTATGTGCCAGCGCTACTACGAAAAATCGTTCCCGTACGCTACTGCGCCTGCGCAAAATGTTGGGTCAACACTAGGCGCTGCACATGGAATTGGTCAAGTTCTTAACCAACGGTTTTCTAGCGGCATAACTTTTGCCGTGTCAAAAAGAGCAGCGCCAACTATCACTTCCTATGCACCTGATGCGGCGACGGCTAACTGGTCAACTTATGCTGGCGTAACACCTATTTCATCTACGGCCAACATTGGGGATAATGGATTTGCCTTAATAGGTAGCACAGCCGTTGGCGCAGGCGAGGCGTATTCTATTTATTGGCAAGCCGCAGCGGAGCTTTAACCATGTACCAACTAACACCGCAAGCCATCCGGCGTCTTAGCGACGGCGCTTGGATTCCAATGGACCCCGCCAACCGCGACTACCAAGAGTATTTAGCGTGGGTGGCTGAAGGCAATCAATCGTTGCCTGCCGAGGACTGACATGCCTATCAATGCCAGGACGCTGGTCGAAGCTACCTCGGTCGCGCCGGTCCAGACGGCGCAGTACGTGGCGATCGTTACTGCGGTCGTCATTGACAAGATGACCGCTACCAACTACAGCTCGGCTGCGCGTACAATCAGCGTCAATCTGGTGCCAGCGGGGCAGGCTGCGGGCGACAGCAACCTGATCGTCAAGGCCAAGACCTTGCAGCCGTCTGAAACCTACACATTTCCTGAGATTGCAGGGCACATCTTGAACACCGGCGACTCGATTTCAACGCTTGGCAGCCTTGCTGCGTCGATGAACTTCCGCGTGAGCGGCAGGGAGATTTCATGAATCCAGAACAACTTAAAGCTGCTCTGCGCTCGGCAGGCTATCTGGTAGCGTCAGAAGGTGGCGGTGGGTTTGGAACTGAGCCTGGCGATCCGTTTATTCCTGGTCCTACCACCTACTACTATTACGGTCCCCGAGGCCGCGTTTCAGCTACGGAAGCGGCGGCGGCGATTGGTATTCCTGAATCAACTTTAACGTCGATGGAAAGCCGTTTGGTGGCGACGCCCGAAGAGTCGGCGTCGTTATACCCCAGCCAAAGTGGCGGGTTTTTCTCGCACTTAGCGGGTCTTGTTACCAGCCCGTCGTTTTTGTTGGCGGCGTCAGTCGTAGCCCCTAGTATTCTTGCCGCAGAGGCCGCTGGTGCGGCTGGTGCTGGGGCCGCTGGTGCAACTGGTGCTGGGGCCGCTGGTGCAACTGGTGCTGGGGCCGCTGGTGCAGCCGGGGCAGCGCCGTCTGCCGCCGCCACCGCGTCTCCAGTCATCACATCACCGCTGGCCGCGCCGTCAGTGTTGGCTGGCGATACGCTAGGGGCTTCTCTTTCAGGTTTAACTGCTGAACAGATTGCAGCAGCTACGTCAACGAACGCGCTTGCACCTACAACGGCAGGGGCTAACGCAGTCAACGCGTTGGCACCTGTGTTTGACCCTGCGTCTGCGTTAGAAACACAGCTAACGGCAACGCCCGGCGCAGCAGTAACGCCTGTGTTTGACCCTGCGTCAGCGCTAGAAACGCAACTGACCGCTACGAGCACTCCGGCAGCCGTTAGCCCCGCCGCCGTAACGCCCGTCACGACTAACGCGTTAGCACCGACGTTTGATCCTGCGTCAGCGCTAGAAACACAACTGACCGCAACGCCTAGCGTAACGGGTTTGCCTCCGGGCGCGCTGGACACGCTCGCCAAGTTTGCCAAGGACTACGGCGTACCATTGGCGTCGCTCATCAGCGGCATTACTGGCTCGCAGGCCGCGCAGTCAGCCGCTGACACGCAGGCTCGTTCGGCAGCCGAAGCGCGCGATCTTGCGCGGCAAATTTACGAAAAGCAGGTTTTGCTGCAGGAGCCGTTCCGCACGGCAGGCATAACCGCGCAGAACCAACTGCTGACGCTCTTGGGCTTGCCTGGCGGCACGCAAGGCGCTGAGTTTGGCAGGTACGCCCGCCCGTTTGGTATGCAAGATTTCCAGGCTGATCCCGGCTACGCATTCAGGTTGTCAGAAGGCATGAAGGCGCTGGAGGCCAGCCGCGCGGCCAAAAGCGGTCTGCTGTCGGGGTCAGCGATGAAAGCCGCAATGCGCTATGGGCAAGAAATGGGTTTGCAAGAATATGGCAATTCTTTTCAACGAGCCCAAATTGAACGCGCCAATCGACTGCAGCCGTTGGGCAGTTTAGCTGGCATGGGCCAAGCTGCTGCGGCAGGCCAAGCAGGTTACGCGGGTCAGTACGGTCAGACCGCAGGCGGCCTGACGACCGACATTGGTGCGGCAAGAGCGGCGGGCGACGTCGGTGCTGTCAACGCGCTGACAGGTGCGTTGAACACGTACCTAAATTATTCAGCCAATCAAAATTTGGTCAATGCACTTCAAGACCCTGCGCTTCGCCGTAGGTCCATGTACGGCCCTGCCATCCCAGTCTGAGGTCACGCTATGCCAATTAATCCCGCACTCGCGTTGCAAGTCAAGGGGCTGGAAATCCCCAACCCCCTTGCGCAGATGGCGCAAGTCACGCAGATCCAGAACGCTCTGCAACAGCAGCGCATGGGCGACATCCAGATGCAGAACGCGCTGCGCGAGCAGCAGCGTAAGCAAGGGCTGGAAAAACTCATGTCGGGTTTTGCGCCAGATGCGAAGACAGAAGATGTTGCGCCTGCGTTGCAGCGCGGTGGCTACTTTGTCGAGGCGCAAACACTCATTAAGTCTCGTGCG
>SXGS01327009.1_pt1 | contig 10953 bp, 4 predicted proteins | sample 3174681 | NCBI WGS metagenome assembly SXGS01 (sample SAMN11356861, study PRJNA531348) | freshwater metagenome | isolation source: freshwater sample F1-80 | place: China: Fuxian Lake, Yuxi | collected 2017-12-25 | reverse complement strand
GCTGGATCTTGCCGGGTATTCGGATTCGGAGGGTTTCGGCCAGGATGACGGTGTGCGCCGCTTCGCCTGGCGCTATCGCGATTACGTGATCCGATCGCTGAACAGCGACAAACCCTATTCGGAATTTGTGCGCGAGCAGATCGCCGGTGACGAGCTTGCCGGTGACGCGAAGCCCGGTCCGATGAACCAGGAGAATCTCGACCGGCTCGCTGCAACAGGTTTTCTGCGAACCACGCCAGATCCGACGAACGCTCCTGAGCGGGGGTTCATCGCGGAAAGGTTGAACATCGTCGCGGATGAAGTGGAAGTACTGACTTCATCCATGATCGGCCTCACGGTGGGCTGCGCGCGCTGCCACAATCACAAGTACGACCCGATCCCGCAGCGCGACTACTATCGTTTGTCGGCAATCCTCCAATCGGCCTACGATCCCTATGACTGGCTGCCTCCGAAAAGAAGGGAATTCGACGCGGCGCTGCCACGGGAGGTGGCCGAATACGAGACTCACAACCAGCCGCTCAACGCCGAGATTGGCAAGCTCGAAAAGAGTCTTGCGGAACTTACGGCTTCGTATCGCGAGGAATACCAGCGTGACGTCAAGACCGAGACCTTCGAGGATCCGGCGAAGATTCCCCTCGATAAATTGTTCGCGAAGTTTCCAAAATTGAAGCAGCGTGGCGAACCGGTTCAGAAGGAACTGGATGCCCTGAAACGGAAGTTGCTGCCGAAGCCGCACGTGCGCGTACTGATGGACAACGGAGGCGAACCTTCGGCTTTCTATCTCTTACGCCGCGGCGACCCGCTCACTCCCGGCGAACGTGTCACACCCGGAGTTCCGTCCGTTCTCAGTGGAGCGATTGAGCCATACCGCGTGACGCCGCCGTGGGAAGGAAGTACAAGTTCCGGACGGCGCCTGGCGCTCGCGCGGTGGCTCACCCAACCGAACCATCCGCTTACCGGACGTGTCGCGATGAACCAGATGTGGATGCGCCATTTCGGCCGCGGCATCGTTGCAAGCCCATCGAACTTCGGCCGCGCGGGCAGCGTGCCGTCGCATCCTGAATTGCTGGACTGGCTCGCGGTCGAGTTCGTGTCTCGCGGGTGGAGTCAGAAGGCGATGCATCGGCTGATGATGACTTCTTCAGCATACCGGCAGTCCTCGTCTCTTCGTGAGGCGCCTTCCGCCGATCCGGAGAACCTCCTGTTGAGCCGCATGCCTTTGCGGCGCCTGGAGGCAGAGGCGCTGTACGATGCCGCGCTCGCGGCGACCGGACGGCTGGACGCGAAGATGTTCGGGCCGCCCGCCGACATCGAAGTGAAGACTGACAAGGAAGTGGTGGTGAAGGCGGGACACGATGGCTACAGGCGCGCTATCTACGTTCTGCATCGCCGCCAGACGCCGGTAACGATGTTCGAGGTGTTCGACCAGCCCCCGATGACTCCAAACTGTATCGAGCGCCGCCTGTCGAACGTGGCCACACAGGCGTTGCAGATGACAAACGGCACGATGATTTGGGATCAATCGCGCTACCTTGCCGGCCGGCTGATTGACGAGTTCGAGCAAGACCGCGGCGCGCAGGTGCGGCAAGCGTACCTTCGAATTCTCTCCCGCCCTCCATCGGCTGAAGAAATTCACGCCGGCGTCGAATCGCTCGATCAGTTCGCGCGGCTGTGGCGGGAGAAGCTGGCTTCCGGGAATCCGGATGCTCCCGTTCTTGCGACGGCCCGCTGGCAATCGCTCGCGAGCCTGTGCCACACGCTATTGAACTCCGCCGAGTTCGCTTTCATCGATTGAGGACAGAACATGAACAACCCGTCCCGCCGCGACTTTTTCAACCGTATCTCCGACGGCATTCACGGCGCGGCGCTCGCGTCGATCTTCGGCGCCCGCGCCGTTGCGTCCACACACGAGGCGCCGAACCTGCTCGCGAAGCAGCCGCACTTCAAGGCAAAGGCTAAGGCCGTAATCCATCTATTTCAAAACGGCGGTCCGAGCCAGGTGGACCTGTTCGATCCCAAGCCGGGATTACAGAAGTACGCGGGCCAGATTCCGCTGCTTGACCTGAAGACGGATGTTTCATCTCCAATCTCGATGGGAGGCCTGCTACCATCTCCGTTCAAGTTCAACAAGCACGGCCAATGCGGCATGGAACTGGCGGAAGTTCTTCCGCATCTGGCGAAACATGTCGATGACATCGCCTTCATCCGTTCGATGTTCGGCGAGCACTTCAACCACGAACCGGCGCTGTTCCTGATGCATTCCGGGCGCACGATTCCGAGCAGGCCGTCGATGGGATCGTGGGTGTCATACGGGTTGGGCACGGAGAATCAAAACCTGCCGGCCTATATCGTCCTGGACGATCCGAAGGGACTGCCGATTAACGGCATCTCGAACTGGCAGTCGGCGTGGCTGCCGCCGCTTTATCAAGGGACGCGAGTCAGAACCGAAGGTCCGCCGGTACTGAATCTCGCCCCGAACCCCGAGTGGCCTACGCCGCTCGCCGCGGCACAGCGAGACCTGCTCAGGCGCATTGATGATGCACATCGGCGCGAGCGTCCCCATCAGCCCGACCTGGACGCGCGCATCTCCAGTTATGAACTGGCCGCGCGGATGCAGGTCGCCGCAAGCGATGTACTCGATGTCTCGAAGGAAACGGAGGCGGTGCGCGAAGCTTACGGACTGAACGATCCGCAAACGGCGTCGTACGGGAAACGTTGTCTGATGGCCCGCCGCATGGTGGAGCGGGGAGTCCGATTCGTGCAACTTTACATCGAAGGACAGATCTGGGACAACCACGAGAACCTCGACACGGGATTGCGCTACGCGTGCGGCAAGACGGACAAGCCGGTGGCGGCGTTACTGACGGACTTGAAGCAGCGTGGGCTTCTTGACTCGACTCTTGTGATTTGGGGAGGCGAGTTCGGACGTCTGCCGCTTGCCCAGAGCACGAACGGCCGCGATCATGGCCCTTCCGGCTTCACGACGTGGATGGCGGGCGGCGGCGTGAAGCCTGGGACTATCTACGGCGCGACCGACGATTTTGGACACAAGGCCGTGGAGAACCGCGTTTCCGTTCATGACTTTCATGCGACGGTTCTGCATCTGCTCGGGCTTGAGTTCCGCGACTTGGTTTACGAAAGGCACGGGCTTAAAGAACGGCTCACCGACCAGTTCCCGGCGCGGGTGGTGAAGGAAGTTTTGGCGTGAGGTAAGGGAGAGGCGAATAGGCAAGGCGCCGCCTTCGAGAAAACTGCTCCGACCAGCGATTCCGGTGCGTGGCCCATAGTGATAGAGCCCCGCGCCACGGGGCGATCCATCACCAGTACGCCGAACCCCGGTCGCCGCGGCCGCCAGACATGGATCGGGCGCCGTTTAGTTTAGCCGACTGCGCGGCCGCGAAGGCCGGCCCAAAGTCGGCCCACTCCGGTGGCTTCGGAATCGCCACCGCGGACCGCTGCGTCGTCGGCGAGAACTGCAGGTTCGACGGCCGCCCCCGCAACCCGTGGATCGCCATTGCCTTGCCTTACTCCTTCAACCGCTTGACAATTTGCGAACCCACCGAGCCGTCACGCCCATCTTCAGGGCGGTGTCGCGCTGCCTCATGCTACACGCCTCAACTCGCTTCAGCCAGTGCAGATCATCTCGTTCTCCTTTGCTCATCGCGATTCGTTGCATCCCTCACCTCGCGGTTGTCAAGAGGAACTTCTACCTGGCCGCGACAGTGAACTCGACTGGAGGATCAAGAGGTGGCGCCCATGCGCCTGTGATCCGGACACAACCAGGGATGCCGCGTCGATGCCGATTTAGGGATGCGGCTGCGCGTAAAGCCCGATGGCCGTGGGGTCCTGCCGCTGCCGCGCCGAGTCCCCGCGTGACTTGATGTTGGGAAGGTGGATGTGGGACAGTCGAAACATGCAACTCGCGGCGCGACTCATGCCACTTTGCCTGGCCGTGACCGTCTCGGCCCAGACATCCCGTCTCGACTTCTTCGAGAACAAGGTCCGGCCGGTGTTGGTGCGCAGTTGCCAGGGATGCCACGGGCCGAAGGTCGAGCAGGCCGGGCTCCGGCTCGATTCACGGGAGGCACTTCTGAAGGGCGGGACGCGAGGACCCGCAGTCACACCGGGCGATCCGGACGCCAGCCTCGTTGTAAAGGCGGTGCGCCACGAAGGGTTGAAGATGCCCCTTGGCGGCAAGCTGAAATTCGAGGAAATCGAGGCGATCGAGACATGGGTTCGGCAAGGCGCGTTGTGGCCGAATGAAGCCGCGACGGCAGTCAGGGCCAAGTCAATCCCGGAAAGAGCCCGTGAGTATTGGGCGTTTCAACCCGTCATCAAGCCAATACCATCCGCCGTCAGCCGACGCGACTGGGGCCGCACGCCGGTCGATACGTTTATCCTGGCGGCCCTCGAGGGAGCCAAGCTCACTCCGTCGCCTCCCGCCGATCGCGCGACTCTAATCCGCCGTGTCACGTTCGATCTGACCGGGCTGCCTCCGAAGCCTGAAGAGACCGTTGCTTTCATGAACGATCCGTCGCCTGAAGCCTATTCCAAAGTGGTGGACCGGTTGCTCAAGTCGGCCCGCTTTGGCGAGCATTGGGCCCGTCATTGGATGGACCTGGTGCGCTATGCCGAATCGCATGGCAGCCAGGGTGACTTCGATTTGCCCTATGCGTGGCGTTATCGCGACTACCTGATCCGCGCGCTCAATCAGGACGTGCCGTACGATCAACTGGTCCGCGAGCACTTGGCGGGAGATCTTCTCGCCAGTCCTCGCATCAACGCTGGAGAGAGTATCAATGAATCTGTGATCGGGACGGCGCATTTGCGTATGGTGGAGTACGGCTACATTCCTGTCGATGCGCTGGACGACCAGTTCAAGGTAGTGGACAACCAGATCGACGTGATCTCGAAGGCTTTTCAGGGGCTCACCGTCTCGTGCGCGCGCTGTCACGATCACAAATTCGATCCGATCGGTCAGAAGGATTTCTATGCGCTCTATGGAATTCTTGCCAGTTCGCGGCATGGCCAGCGGGTGATTGACACGCCTGAACACGTTAACTTGCATCGCGCCGAGTTGGCTAAGTTCCGCGGCAGCCTTCGCCGCGAGCTCGGGCGAACCTGGCTCGCAGCCAAACCAAACCTATCCGCGGAGTTGCCCGCTCCACCACTCGCCCCCGCCCCTGCCGGCAAGAAGCCCGCTGACCCTCCGAAACCCGACTACGGCCCGCTGGCACTTTGGCGCGAACTGAAGGACTTGACCCCGGGCGACGCATTCCGCGCGGGATGGGAGCGAGCCGGCGGGAATCTAAGGAAGGACATAGATGAGCGGCGCGAATTTAACGCAAAGGGCTTCAGCCGCGGATGGAATTTCGACAGCGGGGACGATTTCAAAACCTGGTTCCGCACAGGCAACGGTCTTCCGGACGAGCCGTTCAGGCCAGGCGAATTCTATGTATTGACCGAGGGCGATCGCCTGATAAATGGCGTCTATCCGGCGGGCGTCTACCAGCACTTGCTCTCGCGGAAGCACAGCGGTGTATTTCAATCACCACGCTTCAAGATCGACTCGGACTCAATCAGCCTGCGCGCACTCGGCGGGAATTTCGCCTGGGCTCGGGTCGTCGTGGAAAATTATGCACTGGGAAACGGCGGCATCTACCCAGCCACCGATCTCAATGATGATACGATGCGGTGGATCCGTTTCGACACCAAGTACCGGCGCGGCTCCCATGCCTATATCGAACTGGCGGCGCTTGAGGATCGGGCACGTTCGGCGACCGGAGCACATGCCGATGGCCGCTCTCATTTCGGAGTGGCGGAGGTGGTGTTTCACGATGGAGATCAGCCACCGAAAGATGAACTGACTGCCGCCCTCTTGCTGGAAGGGCCTGCGCCGGCATCACCCGCCCAACTCTCCGAGCGGTATAACGCGGTTCTCCACGGTTGCGTCGAAGCCTGGATAGATGGTTCGTTGAGCGACGCGCAGGCGGCATTCCTCGACTTCTTCGTGAGAAACGATCTCTTGCCGAATTCGAAGAAGCAGGTACCGGAATCCGCGGCTGCGCTCGTGGACAAATATCGGGTACTCGAAGCCGAGGTCCCCGTTCCACGGCGCGTACCGGCAGCCATGACAGGCACTTCGTTCGATCAGCCACTGTTTGTGCGAGGCAATCACATGAACCCGGGTCCGCCGGTTCCGCGCCGCTACCTGGAGGCTCTGGGAAGTCCTTCCTGTAGCAGCGATCAAAGCGGCCGGCTCGAACTGGGGAACTCGATTGCGAGTCCCGCGAATCCGCTCACCTCCCGCGTGATCGTGAACCGGCTCTGGCATCATCTTTTCGGACGCGGGATCGTTCGAACCGTCGATAACTTCGGCAAGAACGGCGAAAAGCCTTCGCACCCTGAGTTGCTCGATTATCTTGCAGCAAGGTTTGTCGAGGAGGGCTGGTCGGTCAAAGCGATGATACGGCTCCTGGTCACCTCGAGCGTTTACCAAATGAGCTCAACGCCTTCGGCGGACGCAGCCCGCCTTGATTCGGCAAACGACCTCCTGCAACACGCGCGCGGGCGACGGCTGCCGGCCGAGTCGATTCGCGACGCTATCCTCTCGGTCAGCGGTGACCTCGACCCGAAGCTCTATGGGCCGGGAATCGACGTCTATTACACGGGAAAGACCGAAAGCGGCGGCAAAGTGGGTCCGCTCGACGGGGCACGCCGGCGAAGCGTCTATCAAAGAATCAAACGCAACGCGCAGAATCAGTTTCTCGAAGTCTTTGACGCTCCCAAGCCTGCCAGCACGAGGGGCCAGCGGGACTCGACCAATGTTCCGGCGCAATCGCTGGCTATGCTCAATGATCCGTTTGTCATCGACCAGGCCTCAAAATGGGCCAGCCGGATTGTTGCCGATGGAGGCACGTCGGCGCGGGATCGCGTGGAGCGCATGTTCCGGCGCGCGCTCGGCCGCCGTGCCACGGAAGCCGAGATCACCGCGAGCCTCGATTACCTCACACGCGGTGGAGGAGACGAAGCGGAGTTACTATCCAACCAGAGAGCCTGGCAGGACTTTGCGCACTCGATCTTCAATTTCAAGGAGTTCCTCTATGCCAGATAGCGTGCCTGGCGTGCCTATGTTGAACAAACTCATATCCCGCCGCGAAATGCTCCGGCGCGCGTCTACCGGCTTCGGCCTCACCGCCTTTGCCGGCCTAGCCGCCGGGCAGGGCGCGAAGAAACCGCACTTTAACCCCAAACTGACAAGCGTCATTTTTTGCTTCATGTCCGGCGGCGTATCACACGTGGATAGTTTCGACCCGAAACCGCGCCTTGAGCGCGATGCCGGCAAGCCAATGCCCATGCCGGTCAAGCCAACGATGTTCAACGACGTCAAAGGCATCATGCCAAGCCCGTGGAGTTTTCGAAACTACGGTCAGTGCGGCATGCCGGTGAGCGAGTTGTTTCCGCACATGGGCGCTTGTGCCGACGATCTGTGCCTGATCCGTTCGATGACCAGCACGGCCAATGAGCATGCGCAAGGCAATTTCTACATTCACACCGGGCAGCCGTTTCTCGGGTTTCCGAATGCTGGCGCGTGGATCAACTACGGCCTTGGCAGCGAGAATCAGAATCTACCCGGCTTCGTTGTCCTCGCGAGCGGAGGTGTTCCGCTGGGCGGCATCGGCATGTACGGAAGCGGTTTTCTCCCGGCCGAGCACCAGGCTTCTTTGCTGTATCCCGAGGCAGTCGAGGCACTGAACAACATCAAGCCGAAGGAGGAGGACCGCGAACAGCAGCGCAGACTTTCGTTTGTGGCCGCGATGGACCAGCAGTATACCAGCCGGAGCAGCGCGGACCCTCAGGTGGAGACCGCGATTCGCAACTACGAGACAGCCTATCGGATGCAGACCGCTGTGCCGGAGTTGATGGACCTGAAGGGCGAAACGGAGGCCACCCGGCGGCTGTACGGGATTGACTCGAGTAACGCAGCCACGGCGGCCTACGGCAGACAGTGTCTGTTGGCGCGGAGGCTCGTTGAACGCGGCGTGCGATTCGTGGAATTGACCTGCCTGATGCGGCCTTCCGTTCCTGGCCAGATTGGCAACCCATGGGATCAGCATACGCTCCTGAAAGAAGGCCACACCGAAATGGCGCTGCAAGTGGATCAGCCGATCGCCGGTCTGATCAAGGATCTGAAGGCGCGCGGATTGTTCGAACAAACGCTTATCGTCTGGGCGGGCGAGTTCGGCCGCACTCCGTTCGCGCAGGGGGTTAACGGCCGCGATCACAATCCTTTCGGTTTCAGCATCTGGTTAGCCGGCGGCGGCGTGAAGCGGGGGTTCATCTACGGACAGACAGACGAGTTTGGCTACTACGCCGTGGAAAACACCATGACCGTGTATGACCTCTGGGCCACAGTGCTGCATTTGCTTGGCCTCGACCATGAACGGCTCACCTACCGGTTCAGCGGCCGCGACTACCGGTTGTCGGATGTGCATGGCCGCGTGATCCGCGATCTCCTCTCATAGTGCCGCAGCCGATTGCAATGTGGACTTTCATACGACCCCGGCGCCTCGCCCGGCCGCGTATATTCTGAAAGCTCAGTTCCCGCTTGCCGGCGTTTCCGGACGCCTTGGCAAGGAAGGCATCCATGCCGTATTCCGTATTCTCCCCGCTGACCCAACCCTGGCCCGTCGTGATTGTCTGCTGCGTATACTCCATTGGATGGGATGGTTGTCTGATTGACTGATCACTTTCACTTGACTCGCCGAGCAAATTGGGGCACAGTTGATCGGTGGTGTCATATTCGGTGCGCGTCCTGCGAGGTCTGATCGCAATCACGTCATGCCTGGTGTGATGCCCGGGGTTGGGAGATTTCGGGCCCAGCTCCGACTGCGGCTGACTTCAGTGATGGTAGGACGGTTGTTGTTCGAAAACTCCTGAAAGGTTAAAGGTGAGATCCTTGCGAGCTATTATTCTCTTTTGTCTCTTTCTTGGCGCAGCGTTGGCGCAAACGGACCGCGGCACGATCACTGGAACCGTAACCGACCCCGCGGACGCCGTCGTGCCCGCAGCCGCTGTCACAGCGACGCACACCGACACCGGCGCCAAATATGCCGCAGTTACGACGCAAACCGGCAACTACACGATTGCACAGGTCCCGGCGGGAATCTACGACGTCAGCGTGGAGATGGCCGGCTTCAACACGTTCGTTCAGAGAGGCATCCGGATCTTCGCCACGCAGACAGCCCGCATTGACGTAGCCCTGCGAGTGGGCGGCACCGCCGAGGTGATTTCCGTAACCGCCGATGCCCCGCTGTTGAAGACTGAGAGCGCGGAACAAAGTTCCACCGTCAGCAGGGAAAAGCTGAACGAACTGCCGCTCAACTTCGGAGCGCGGGGCAACACCTCCGCTGCCAGCATTCGCAATCCCTACAGCTTTGTCACGCTTGTGCCCGGCGGCAGCATCACGTCTTACAGTTCGATCAAGCTTAACGGCGCTCCGCTAAACACCTACCAGGTTCGCGTGGAGGGGCAGGAGGCGAACAACCAGAGGCTGATGATCCGCCAGGACCAGGTGCAGCCCTCGGTGGAATCGCTAGAGGAAATGTCCGTGCAGAGCAACAACTTCTCGGCGGAGTACGGACAGGTCACTGGCGGGATGTTCAATCTCACCGTCAAGTCCGGCACGAATCAAATCCACGGAAGCGCGTTTGAGTACTTCGTAAACGAGTCTCTGAACGCGGGCCTCCCTTACACCAACAATCGACGGGGCGGCCTGGTGCGCCCGGTCAACCGGAGACACAACTATGGCGGCAGTATCGGCGGTCCGGTCTGGTTGCCAAAAGTCTACGACGGCCGGAATAAGACCTTCTTTTTCTTCGCCCTCGAGAAGTTCCATCAGCAGCAACTTGTCGGCGGGACGCTCGCGACCATGCCCACCGACGCGATGCGCGGAGGCGACTTCAGCGAGGCTCTGACGAACCGCGCCCTGACAACGCAACTGGACCCGCTCGGCCGCTCCATTCTCGAAAACGTAGTTTACGATCCGCAGACCACCAGACAGGTGAACGGGCAAGTAGTCCGGGATCCCTTTGCACGCAACATCCTTCCCGTAAGCCGGTTCGACCCGGTGTCTCTGAAAATACAAGCGCTGATTCCGAGGGCGACACGACCTGGCCGGATCAATAACTGGGACCAGTCATTCGACGCAGCCACCGACAAGAACATCGCAAGCGTCAAGGTGGATCACAACTTCAACACGCTCGGTAAAGTGTCTTTCTATTGGTCCCGGTACTGGGGCCCGCACTACAACGGATCGGACGGATTGCCAATTCCGCTGACCCAGGTTCGACGCATCCGGACAAACAGTCATACCTTCAGAGTTAACTACGATGTTCCGGTCTCACCAACTCTTCTGGTTCACGCGGGCCTTGGGTTCCTGCGACACGTGAACCCTGACCAGAGCATTCCTGAGGTACTTGATTACGACCCGGTCGCCGGGATTGGCCTGACGGGGGCGCTATTTGGAAAGGGCTTTCCGAGAATATCCGGGCTGAACTCCGCGACTGGCGGAGGCATGTCCCTGGGCATGGGTTCGAACGGCGGCCTCGTATTCGCCGACAAACCTACAGCCGTCCTGAGCGCCACCTTTGTGAAGAACAGTCACACCTACAAAGCGGGGGGAGAGTGGCGTATCGATACGTTGACGGTGAAGGCAATCAGCGGAATGTTCGGCTCATGGACGTTTAGCCCCACGCAGACGGGCCTTCCGTCGACCCAAGGTCAGGCTTTGTCGGGCGGGGACTTGGGATTGCCATATGCCAGTTTTCTGCTTGGGCTGGGGAATAACGGCAGCATCTCCCACCCTCCGGATCCCCCATCGCGTAAGCCATCGGGTTCGCTCTTCGTCCAGGATAACTGGAAGATCACCCGGCAGTTAACAATGGACTTTGG
>SXGS01241479.1_pt1 | contig 10953 bp, 7 predicted proteins | sample 3174681 | NCBI WGS metagenome assembly SXGS01 (sample SAMN11356861, study PRJNA531348) | freshwater metagenome | isolation source: freshwater sample F1-80 | place: China: Fuxian Lake, Yuxi | collected 2017-12-25 | reverse complement strand
ACTCTCGAAGCAACGCGGCCACGGAGGTTTTGTTAGGGGTTCTTAGAACCCCTGTCGATCTCACGGTCTGGTTCCCCTGCTCAGGCGATCTCCTGACACTCGGATTCGCAACACTCTGCCGTAACAGTTCGCCTGAATCGCAGCCGCCCCACCGCCGGGGCGGCTGTTTTTTTTTGCTCCCGGCGCAGAACTTCCCCACACAGCACGCGAATTCCGTCACCACCCGTTACACTTCGCGGACCCTGTTCTGTGACTGGAGTCTGTGGATGGTGCAGCGGAACCACAAGCGTCTGGCGGGTCGTTCGATGCATGCCCGGTGGATTTCGGCTGGCTGCCTCCTGCTGGCTGGTTCTCTGGCCGCATGCTGCCGGGGAGGTGATGCGCTTCACTTCGTTACCGGAAATGATCTGAAGTCCCGACTGAAGTCAGCCACGGAATGGTCCTGCCGGGACGCCCCGGCAGCCGGTCAGCTGCAGCAGTTTCAGGAACTTACCGGGGTCGCCGTGGTGCTGGATCGCCGCATTGATCGCGACCATGCTCTGACGCTGGAGACAGGGTTCGTGTCTCGGGGACGGATTCTGGGGCAGTTCTGTGATTCTCTGGGCGACTCCGGCTGGAGCGCAACAGATCAGCTTGTCTATGTGGGGCCACGTGATGCTGCAGCGAGACTCCCGATACTGCTTGACGTCGGCCGCGAGGTCACGGCCAGCCTGCGGGGACAACTGACCTCAGCAGCATATCGACGACTGCTGGCCGCTCAGGCAGTGCGGTGGGAGATTCTGTCCGAGCCACGCGCACTGGTGCAGAACGCCGTTGTCAGCGCCGGTCTGTCCTGCGATCATCCGGAGCGAGTCCCGCACGATGTCTGGGATGCCGCGGAATGGCCCCCGATGCCAGTGTCGGATCAGGTGACGCTCATTCTGAATCAGTTTGATCTGATGTTGTGTCCGGGAAGTTCGCCGGCGTCCGTGGACATCGTTCCCGTCGATCCTGAGCGACTCCTGACACGCAGTTACCGTTTCAACCGCAGTGCGCGCGATGAAGTCACACAATCCTGCCAGCGGCAGTTTCCGACACTGAAGCAGCACTGGGTCGGAAATACTCTCAAGGTGACCGCGGGTCTGGCACAGCACATCTGGTTGCAGACCCTGTGGAACCAGCTGGATTTTGCCGCCCCCGGAGACACGCCGCTGCCGTCGGATTCACTGCTGTCGCGAAATTTTTCGCTCAGAGTCGAACGTTCGACACTGGGACAACTGGTGGAATACTTTCGCACGAACGGCATTCGCGTCGAGATTGTCGATGCCGACAGCCGGGAAGCTCGGCGGATGCTGCTGACCGATGTCACACTTGACCTGCGGTCGGTCCCGGCCGAACAGTTCTTTTCGACGGTCTTCGGGCCGTACTTTGAACGTGTTACAGTGGAGGCGTCACGAGTCGTGCTGCAGTCCCCGAAGTGAGCCTGGGGTCCCTCACGGCTGATTCTCCACCGTGCGGCACACGGGACATTCCGGATTTTTCTGAATCTGCAGCCGCGCGAACGTCATGGCCCGCAGATCACAGGTCAGCAGAGTATTCAGCAGGGGCTCACCGAACCCGGCCAGAACCTTGATGGCCTCCATCGCGGCCAGACAGCCGGCTGTCCCGGAAACGGCTCCAAAGACCGGAAACTGTCGACTCCAGACCGGTGGCTGTTCCGGGTACAGGCAGGCGAGACAGGGCGTTGCTCCCGGAATCAGCGTCGTAACCTGGGCTTCCAGCTCGTACATCGCACATTCGATCATCGGCTTGCGCTGCTGCACAGCCTGTCGGTTCATGGCAAACCGCTCCTGAAACAGCGGCGCACAATCCACCACCAGATCAACCTGTTCCACCAGTCGGGCCGCATTGTCTTCAGTCACATTCTCCGGCACGGCGACGATTTCCAGCCGCGGGTTCAGGTCCAGCAGCCGACGCCGTGCTGACTCAATCCGGGGCTTGCCCAGCCAGTCATGCGTCATCAGCAGCTGGCGATTCAGGTCACTGAGCCGCACGTTTCCCGCATGGGCGATGACCAGTCGCCCCACGCCGGCAGCAGCCAGCTGGTAGGCGACGACTCCTCCCAGTCCGCCAATCCGCGAGATCAGGACGGACGCATCCCGCAGCCTCGCCTGGCCCGCTTCGCCGAAATCCGGCACCCACATCTGCCACTCATAGACAGCACGTTCCTCCGCGGTAAGCAGGTGTTGGTCCGGCACGGTCAGGTTTCCATCTGGTTCCGGCAATCGCCCGATTCACGGAATCGCCCGATTCACGGCATTGAGGCTGCCGATCGGAGAGTGATCTTCAGACGTATCAGCCGCCGGAAATGGGAGATATGATCGTCAGGGTGTCCCCGTGACTCAGTCGGACCCGCTGTCCGCGAGGCACGATCGCGTCCTGCAGAAACAGCAACAGGGTAGGCTGCACGGCTCCTTCCGGTGTCAGCAGCAGCTGCCGCAGCTCCTCCCGCCCGGAAGCGGCCAGAAGTCGCACGGCATCGTCCGCGCAGGCCCCGTCACTCAGCTCAATTTCTTCGCAGCCAAGCCCCTTCACCGTCCGCACCTGAGCGGCATATCTCAGGGTCACACGCATGAATTTCACCCCTCCTGGTCTCGCAGAACAGGTTGGTCGTATTCGGACATCACGTGAACTGTACCGTCTGTCATGCGCAGGTGACAATCGCCCAGGATCCCGGCTTCCTCCGGATTGTGCGTGACGTGCAGCGTGGTCACACCACTCTGACGCGTGACCGATTTGAGCAGATCACACATCTGCCCGCGAGTCTGGGCATCCAGTGCACTCAGCGGTTCATCCAGACACAGCACCTGCGGCCGAAACGACAACGCGCGTCCCAGTGCCACCCGCTGTCGCTCCCCGCCGCTCAGTCCCGTCGGCGTGCGGTCCAGCAGTCCGGAAATACCCAGCAGTTCGGCCAGTTCGTCAACGCGGCGGGAAATCTGCCGACGGCTGACACTTCGGATCACCAGCGCAAACGCCAGGTGGTCACGCACCGACATCCCCGCAAACAGAGCTCCATCCTGCGGAACATAGCCAACGCCCCGCGCAGCCGGATTCAGACGCGTGACGTCGCGGCCACACAGCAGGATTCGCCCACTGCGAATCCGACGCAGTCCGATGATCGATTCCAGAATCGTCGTCTTGCCGCAGCCGGTTCGCCCCATCAGCATTCCGTACTGACCAGTGGGCACGGTCAGGGAAATGTTTTCCAGACGGAAACTGTCTGAGTGAAGCGCCATCCTGTCGACCAGAATCATGAAACCGGTGCCCCCCAGAGTCGCGTCAGCATCAGCACCACGATCGCCGCGGCCACCATGATCAGCGAGACCGCCACCGCCATGTCAATGTTCCCCACGTTCATTTCCAGAAATACTGTTGTGGAAAGAACTTCTGTCTTCATTCGCGTCGCGCCGGCAAAAATCAGCAACGGACCGAATTCTCCCAGCGATCGCGCCCATGCCAGAGTCAGCGCCGTCAGTACGCCGCGGCGAGCTTCCGGCAGCACCACATGACCAAACGCCTGCACTCGGCTGCACCCCAGGGAAATGGCTACCTGCTCACACCGCGGATCAATCTGATCAAACGTGGATTTCATGGTGCGAACCGCAAAGGCACACGCCACCGCAAACTGCGCCAGGACCACCGCGGGAACCTGGTAGACGATCAGCGGGGCCAGCCGTGAAAACGGGGGATACTGAAACAGTATCAGCAGGCTGAGCCCGATCACCAGAGGCGGCAGGACGATGGGAATATCCAGGATCGCGTCCACAAGACGACGCCCCGGAAACCGATGTCGCGCCAGCAGGTAACCCAGAGGGACTGCCACCAGCACCGACAACACGGCGGACAAAGTGCAGGAAATCATACTCAGCCGAATGGAATACCGAATTCTGCGGTCTGCCAGAGCACGGCCGATCGGTCCCTCAGAAAGGATCCCGAACCAGCTCCGCTCCCCTCCGTCTGCAGCGGGCAGGGTCTGTGCCGTCATGTATGCTCCATCCGCCAGCAGCATCCCCAGAATCAGCAGGACATAGAATCCCCCGATAATCCCAAAGGACCAGAAAAACGCGAGGTTCACGACTGTCAGCCGAGTGGCGCTCCGCGGCTGCCCCGAAAAGTCCCCGGAGAATTCCTCGGAATCACGCGGCAGAAGCCGCTCCCGCGCCGGCGATCCATCCGGACGTCCTGCCGCCGACCTGTCCGTGCCACTCTCAGTCACGACCGGCCGCCTGATTCTGCTCGACTGCGTCGGGGTGCTGCGATCCGGATGATTCCGGCACGGATTCTCCCGGGGTAGCCTTGTACTGAAACTCGAAGCCGACCGACCGGAAAGCTTCCGGAGAACTTGTCACCAGCCGATACAGCCGCCGAACGAGGTACTTGTGCGCGCTGGTTCTGGAAACACTCAGAGGCTGCACCGCACGCTTCAGATCGGAATCCACGCGGACAATGTCCACCCGGTCACGGTTCGCCAGCACGTCCGTAATGTAGGCGATGGCAGCATCCACGTGTCCCGTGGTCACGTCAGGCACCAGCAGCGCCGAGGATGGTTTCTCCACCACGACTTCTCCCGGCTGAACCTGTTTTTCCTTCAATTGATCATAGAGTCCCTTGTCCTGCAGCATTCGCCGCGTCAGCGCACCAATCGTGCACTGCTCGGGTTGTCCGATGGCCACGCGAATTCCGGGACGCAGCAGGTCCGCCAGCCCCTGGACTTTGGTACTGCCCCTGGGCACAGCGATCACGATCTCAGCCGACGACACCGTGGCCGCCTCCTGAAACCAGTCCTTCACGTTCTCCAGATGGTACAGATCACAGGCCATGTAGACGTCCGGAAATCCGAGGTCAATCCGCTGCCCGTCGATTCCCCGCATCCTTCCCGTCAGCGTGCCACAGCCATCGTAAATCGTATTGACGACGACACCCTCGCGCTTCGAGAACTGCTCGACCAGCCCCTCAATCGCCCGACGATTCACGGCACCGCAGAAAAACGTCACCGTCGGCTGCTCCGCCCACTCATCTCCTTCGACAACCCGCAGCCCCGACTTCTGAAACTCCCGCAGACCCCGATCTCGTGCCGTCAGGTACCTCCCAAATCTCAACGCCGCTGTGGCCTGCCGACTGGAATTCAGGATCGCAACGCTCACCTGTCCTGGCTCCCCGTCGAACTCCTCCAGTGCTACGGTCTCCATCCGGTCGCGATATCCGGGTGCCATGGCAAGGAAGTCCCAGAGAATTCCGGCATCCACCACTCCCATCTTGAGGTCGTTGGCCGAGTCGGTAACCGTCGGCTTGAAAACACCGGTCCGAGTGACCTGATCCACCAGCTGCTGCCACCGATTCGTGGTTCCCGCAGGCAGTCGCTCAAGTGCTTTCCGAACCGCTGCTCCACAGGCGGCCTGGTCCGGATCAGGTACGGTCAGAGTGATGTCAGGACGCAGCAGGTCATCCAGCACCCGAATGTGCTTCGGATTGCCGCGGCTGACCGCAAGCACCGGTCGCACATAAGCGATCGGCAGGATCTCTGCCGCCAGTCCCTTCGCAACTGCCTGGCGGACATAGGTTTCGTCAGCAGCCAGAAAGATGTCCGCGGAACCATGCTGATTGACCTCGATCTGACTCAGCAGCGTGTTCGAGCCACCGAACTGCAGATTCACTCGGACACCGAATTCTGCCTCGTACTCCTGTGCAATCTGCTCCACCGGTCCGCGAAAACCGGCGGCACAGTACATCGTCAGCTCCGTCGCAGCCTGGGATTCTCCGGTCGAATCCGTCTGCAGCAGCGTGGCCGTCAGAATGATGATCAGACTGGCACCGCTCAGCAGCAGCAGCCACAGCGGATTGATCCGCCCCCGGCAAGGAACAGAACTTCGATTGGCCGCCACCCGGCGGCACACGCGAAGTCCCGAGCTGCCCGCGGTGGCAGATTCGCAGCGTCGGAGTTGAATTCGCTGCCTCATCCGGGAGGTCCTCCAAAACGGAATTGTGTCGGGCGAGACAAAGCCAGTTGAGTTTCGGTCAGGATTGCCTGCACAACCTGACCGTGAACGTCGGTCAATCGATAGTCTCGGCCCTGGAAGCGATAAGTCAGCAGCTCGTGATCAAAACCCAGCAGGTGCAGCATGGTGGCATGCAGGTCATGCACATGAACTTTACCATCCACAACACCAAAACCCAGCTCATCGGTTTCTCCGTGGATGACTCCCGCCTTCACACCGCCCCCGGCAAGCCACATCGTGAACGCGTCGATATGATGGTCGCGACCGACCGACTGGCGAACTTCACCCATGGGCGTACGCCCGAACTCGCCGCCCCAGACGACCAGTGTGTCGTTCAGCAGGCCGCGCTGCTTCAGGTCGAGCACGAGCGCAGCGGAAGCCTGGTCGACCTCGCGACACACCTTCTCGAAATCGCCAGCCAGGGTTTCTCCCGGTCCTCCGTGGCTGTCCCAGTTCGTATGGTAGAGCTGGACGAAACGAACGCCGCGTTCCACCAGACGGCGCGCCTGGAGACAATTGGCCGCGAACGACGGCACGCCGGGCTCGGCACCGTAGGCCGCGAGTGTCGCGGCAGTTTCGCCGGTCAGGTCCATCATCTCCGGCGCACTGGTCTGCATGCGAAATGCCATTTCATAGGCATTGATTCGGGTGAGAATCTCGGGATCACCGATTTCCCCGAGCCGGGATCGGTTCAGCTCGGACAGCGTGCTGTAAAAGTCGCGTTCGCGCTGTCGCGAGATACCTTCCGGACTCTTCAGGTGCAGAATCGGGTCCCCCTTGGCCCGGAACGGGACTCCCTGAAACGAAGTTGGCAGAAAACCGCTGTGCCACAGCGCCGCACCTCCTCGCGGCCCGCGCGGTCCGCTCTGCAGCACGACAAAACCCGGGAGATTATCCGAGGAACTGCCCAGACCGTAGGTGACCCAGGCGCCCATGGACGGACGCCCGTGAGCCTGAAACCCCGTATTCATGAACAGCTTCGCCGGTCCATGATTGAACACGTCCGTCGTCATTCCCCGCAACCAGCAGACGTCGTCAACGATCCGACGATGATGCGGCAGCAGTTCACTCAGCGACATCCCGCACCCGCCGTGCCGACGAAACCTGCGGGACGTCCCCAGCAGAGTCTCAGTTCCCTTGAGAAACGCGAAGCGTCTGCCGGACAATAGGCTCTGCGGCGGTTTCTGCCCCGACAGTTCCTGCAGCCGCGGCTTGTCTTCAAACAACTCCAGCTGGCTGGGCGCACCAGCCATGAACAGGAATATCACCTGCCGGGCACGAGGACGAAAGGACGACACGCGGGGCGACAACGGACTGCCCGGATCCACCACCGGGCTCGCCGCCGCCTGTGCTGCGTCTGCAGCCAACAGTGCGCGGAGCGCCATCGCCCCCACCCCGACACCGCACTGACGAAAGAAATGTCGGCGGGTCGAATTCAGCAGAATTCGGTCCGGATTCAGCTCCGGAGAATGCACCTGTTCTGCGATTGCCACAAAGCCGCTCCGCGTTATTCCCGGGTGATGAAGTTGTCCGTGTTCAGTGCCAGCCGTGCAAGGCTGACCAGAGCCGCAGCCTCTGCCGGCGTCACTCGGCGGCGCAGCGCGTCGCTCGTGAGCTTCTCGGCCGCGGCAACATCCTGCGAACAGGCCTCCAGTTCGCGCAGGAAGTAGTCCTTCAGCAGCGACCGCTCCGAGGATGTCGGCCGACGACACAGGCAAAGCAGCCAGACGTGATCGATCCGCTGCTCCAGAGTCTCGGCAACCGCACCCGGGACATCTTCCGTCAGCCGCAGGGCCAGTCCCTGTGCCAGCTCCACAAATGCTGCGTCATTGGCCATGGTCAGCGCCTGCAGAGGCGTATTGGACCGCAGCCGATGGGTACACGTGACCTGGAAGTCCGGTGCATCGAACGTTGTGAACAGAGGGTAGGGGGCGCTGCGGAAAAAAAACGTATACAAACCTCGCCGGTAACGATCCTCCGGAGTGCCCGCACGCCACTTCCCGGAACCGCCCGACGAAGTGAAGGCATAGACGCCTTCGGGCTGCGGCGGAAAGACGCTCGGACCTCCCACCGTCCGATCCAGCAGGCCACTGGCGCAAAGCGCGGCATCGCGAGCTGTCTCCGCATCGAAGCGAACGCGTTCCTGTCGCGCCAGCAGCTGATTCCGCGGATCCTTCTGCCGAAGATCGTGTCGCTGGTGAGCTGACTGGCGATACGTGGCGCTGGTCACGATCAGCCGATGCATCTGCTTCAGACTCCAGTTGCGCCGAATCAGTTCGCCGCCCAGCCAGTCCAGCAGCTCGGGATGCGACGGCGGCGCGCCCTGTGCACCAAAGTCCTCATCCGTTTCCACCAGCCCCCGACCAAAATACCGCATCCAGATACGATTCATGGTGACCCGCGGCGTCAGCGGATTCTCCGGATGCACCAGCCACTCCGCCAGCTGCAGTCGCGACGCCGCCGAATGCGACTCCACCGGAACCCTCGCAGAAAAACTGAGCTGGGGCAGAAATGCCGCCGGAACACCGGGCAGCAGCGGGCCGGCGGCTCTGTCCGGACGTGTAAAGTCCCCTCGCACCAGCACAAACGTTTCACGCGGCCGGGGCAGCTCCCGCATGATCATGAGTTTTGCCGTCGACGCAGTCGCCCCGACAGCAGACTGACCAAACACTTCGCCCCGGGGCACTTCGATCGTCGGACCGGTATCATTCACGTCTTCCGTCGAATCGAAAAATGCCAGAAACTGATAATACTCACGCTGTGAAATCGGGTCGTACTTGTGCGAATGACACTGCGCACAGCCAAACGTCAGTCCCAGCCAGACGGCTCCAGTCGTGTTCACGCGATCGATCACTGATTCAACGCGAAACTGCTCCCGGTCCGAACCACCCTCCTGATTGATCAGCGTATTCCGGTGAAACGCCGTCGCCATCAGCTGCCGCCGGCCAGCGGCCGGCAGCAGGTCACCCGCGATCTGCTCCACGGTGAACCGGTCAAAGGGCATGTCCTCGTTCAGCGCCTGAATCACCCAGTCGCGCCAGGGCCACATCTCTCGCTGGCCATCGTTCGCGTATCCATTGGAATCGGCGTATCGCGCCTGATCCAGCCAGTGTCGCCCCCAGCGCTCGCCATAATGCGGAGACGCCAGAAGTTCGTCCACCAGCGATTCGCAGGCATCAGGAGATGTGTCGGAAGTAAACCGCTGAACTTGTGACGGAGACGGCAGCAATCCCAGCAGATCGATCCACAGCCGCCGAATCAGCGCCGGACGATCCGCTTCCGGTGAAGGCTGGATACCCTCCTGCTCAAGTCGCGACAGCACGAAACGATCGATCGGATTCCGAGCCCAGGCGAGCTGCCGAACTGACGGAAGTTCCTCCTTCTGCAGTGGAAGAAATGCCCAGTGACCTTCGTACTCCGCCCCCTGTTCGATCCACTTTCGCAGCAGTGCGACCTCGTCAGCCGTCAGCCGCGGCTTCCGCGACGCCGGCGGTGGCATCACCGTTGCCGGATCCTCCGCCAGAATTCTGAGAAGCAGTTCACTTTTCTCCGGCACCCCCGGAACGATGGCGGCGTGGTCGTCGTCCTGCCGCATGGCGCCTTCCCGGAGATCCAGCCGCAGTTCGGCTTCCCGTTTCTTCTCGTCCGGACCATGACAGGCAAAACAGCGATCCGCGAGGATCGGTCGAATGTGCAGATTGTAACGCACCTTCTCCGGCAGAGAGGCCGCCGGACTGCTGCCAATTCCCCCGACAGCCAGCACCGCGCCAGCCACCCACACCCGCAACAGCAACTTCCCCGGTATCCCGATCCGGAAAAAGCGTGTCGATCCCATTGTTCGCTGCATCAAAGGAATCCAATGCAAGTGTCTGCCATGCTTCGGCACCAGTCGTTGTCAGCCCTCAATCCCGGTTCGCCTCCCGAATCACACTTCGGAGAGTCGTTCGGCGGAGTCACCGAACTCCTTCAGGGACAGACCGAATTTGTCCAGCAGCGACAGGTACAGGCTGCACATTCTGCGATTCGACTGCCCCGCATAGTCGAGCACCCGGCCACCGCGAAGCTGTCCGCCGGCGCCACCAACCAGTACGCACGGCAGATTACTGGCATCGTGGCTGCCTGTCTGCATACTCGACAGGTACATCAGGACGGAATTATCCAGCACGGTCCGCTCGCCCTCCTGAATCGCATCGAGCCGGCGGGCGATGTAGGCAAACTGTTCCAGAAAGAACTGGTTCACTTTCAGCCAGTCGGGAGACGCTTTACCACGATCGGAGTGCGACAATTCATGGTGCCCGACTTCGACATTCAGATGTGGAAACTGCAGGTAGCTGTGATCGTTGTTCAGCTTCAGTGTACAGACTCGCGTGGCATCGGTCTGAAACGCCAGCACCAGAATGTCGCACATCAGCCGCATGTGTTCAGCGAGGTATTGGGGAATCCCAGCCGGCGGCCGTGGCACGTCGGGCTGATCGAGGGGCGGCCGCCACCCCTGGAGTTCTCCCTGTTTTCCGGAGTGATCGAGGCGCTGTTCAACCTCACGCACGGAATTGAGGTACTCGTCCAGCTTCTGCTGATCCGCGACGCTGATTCTGCGGCGAAAGCGGCCGGCCTCCGTCAGCACTGCGTCCAGGACACTCCGGTCACCACGTGCCGCCCCATTCCGAAACAGCCGGTCAAACGCCAGGGCCGGATACAATTCCAGTGGCGTCGGAGCAGTCGGTGAACTCCACGAGATATGCGAGCTGTAGAGCATCGAGTAATTCTTGTGAATGCCCGGATTCGAACGCTCGCAGCCCAGCACGAGACTCGGCACCTTCGTGGAACGCCCATAACGCTGCGCAATCACCTGGTCGATACTTGTCCCCGAACGGATCTCTCTACCCGACGCCAGCGGCGCCCCCGAAAGCAGATT
>SXGS01592264.1_pt1 | contig 10954 bp, 9 predicted proteins | sample 3174681 | NCBI WGS metagenome assembly SXGS01 (sample SAMN11356861, study PRJNA531348) | freshwater metagenome | isolation source: freshwater sample F1-80 | place: China: Fuxian Lake, Yuxi | collected 2017-12-25 | reverse complement strand
TTCCAATACTCTTCCCGTAGTTCGCTCTACCAGTTGATAGTGATGATGAAGTTGATTGTCCTTCCATAAGTCCCTCATTAGCAAGCAAATCGAATAGGTTGCTTTGAGCTCGCCGTAGCCTTGACCGGCGCGCAATTGATCGGCATAAGTCGTGCATGCATAGTATAAGGCTCGCTTGGCAAAACTCGAATGAACGACGATTTGTACTTCTACGACGAAGAGCCGCCCCTGACTGTCAGTCGCCTTCACGTCGACGCAAACAAGCTTGTCATCCTCGAAATCTTGGAGCGAAAAGGGGTTCTGGTACTCGACTTTTTCGATTGGATCGGATAACTGCAACACAGAATTGAGCAAACTGATCAAACAGATTTCATTGCCAGGTTTACCAAAGATTTTGCGGAACGCAAAATCGATCCAAGCCCGGATTCCTATTTTCTTCGACACGCTTAACTCGTCTGCGCGGAGGGCGAACCAGTAACCGCATCCAATTGTAACAAGTCTTGTCGCTGCCCGTCGAATTTATTCGTCGATCAACAACTAATGTGAGACGAAGCAACTAGCAACAGCGCGTTGGCGTCGCTCGAAGTTTCGATCTCGATGAGAAGCAGAATTTTTGAGACTTCCCGGTGGTCCCGCTGCAAGGCCTGAGATCGCGCATTGAGTGATTTGGCGCCTTCAGCCTTCAATAAGACACGCCCTCCCAACGATCCAAAAAATCTTCGGCGCCGGGAACTTGCAAATGGAGTAGGCAACGATATTCGGCGTGCCGCATCTTCTGTTGATCTTCGGGTTCGACGTCATCGAGCCCTGCCAGGTGTAATAACCCGTGAATGACGTACAGCAGCAATTCATCTTCGGGCGTCCAGCCAGCGGACTGGCTTAATCGAGCTGCCGTATCGGCACTAGCGATAATTTCTCCTTCGACGTGTTCGTCGCTCTGCTCGAACACGAAAGTGATAACGTCCGTTGGCCAATCGTGTTCAAGGTGTTCACGGTTTAGTTCGTGAATGGTCGGGTCGTCGACAATAGCGAGGCTAACATCCATGGACGAATAACCGTACTGGGTCGCTACCCAGTGTTGGGCCGCGCGAAAACGATTACTGTCGTCGCGCATCGTGTTGACTTGGTAAGTGAATGCCAGTCGAAGTGGAGCGGGCTGGTTTGGTTTCGACATCACGCGGACTGTTGGCCAGGATATTTGATGCGGCCATGGTAGATGGCGGTCAGGGACTTTACCAACGACGATTTCGATTGGTCGAGTTGTTTTAAGGTTAAACCGCATTCGTCAAACTGGCCGTCGAGCAATTTCTTCAATGCGATCTGGTCGACCAACCCTTGAATGCGCGAAGCGGTGGGTTCCACTAAGGTTCTGCAAGCGCTCTCGACGGTATCAGCTAACATCAGCACCGCCGCTTCGAGCGTTTGAGGTTTTGGGCCAGGATATCGAAACGTGGTTTCGGAAACTTCTTCGCCGTTAGGATCTTGCTGGCTACGTTTGGCCGCTTCGCGATAGAAGTACTCGACCAGCGTAGTGCCGTGATGCTGCTCAATGAAATCAATGAGAGGTTGGGGCAATTTATGTTGTCGAGCCAAGTCGGCGCCATCCTTGACATGAGCGATGATGACCAAAGTACTCATGGCCGGCTGCAGTGAATCGTGGCGATTGCCCCCGGCGCCCTGATTTTCGACAAAGTAATTCGGTTTGAAGATCTTGCCAATATCATGAAAATACGCACCGACGCGAGTTAGCAGACCGTGAGCCCCGATCGATTCTGCCGCCGCCTCGGCGATCGCGGCGACATTGATTGAATGGTTATAAGTACCTGGAGCGCGTTGAGCCAACTGGCGCATCAGTGGATGGCTGGGATCGCCCAACTCGATTAAGCTCAAATCCGTTTGCACGCCGAATATGCGTTCGATGAACGGCAACAGCGCAGGCATCAGAGCGCATGCGCACAGCGTGAACAATCCCAATCGGCCAGATTCCCAAGTCAAGCTGGCAAGGAGATCTCGTAGCGTCGGATTATCCAGTGAATTCGCTGACGCCGCACGAGCGATACCCTGCAAGGATTCGGTTCCATAGAGCTGCCCCAACATAGTCTCGACACCCAGATGCGACAAAGCTACGACCGCAGCCGTGGCCAAACCAACTTGAACCAATTTGGTCCTCGTTCGTATGCGACCCAGGAAGAGTATGGCTGCACATGTCCCGCTGGCCAGCACCACAAACTCTCCGATATCAAGCCCCAATACCAATGTAATCGCTAACGCCAGGCAGTTGTTGATCAGGATTGCTACTTGCCGACCGTAGGCAACAGTGGCGGTGATTGCGCATATCGCCATAGGAATGATCTCGGCTCGCCACGGATCGCCTGCCGTAAATCGGCAGAGCAGAGCAGTAACCAGAATCAGCGACAACAAACGAAACAGTTTTCCAAAGTCGCCGATCAAGGAGCGATCGAACTGGTAATAAATGTAGACACCACAGAGAAGATACAAAGCCCCGACCATCCCCAGAAATGAAAGCACGCGAACCGCTGAGTCCGTCCACGGCAACTGAGAAACCCATACGGCGTGTTCGCGACGCAGCAGCGGCAAATCGGTGGCTGGCGAAAGCGGAATGCCTGCACGCGCTAGCGAACTAGTCGTGGACGCGTAGGCGGTCATGACTGGCTGTACGGATTCGACGGCCCGCTGCCGCGACTGTTCACTGTACTCGTGGTTATAGGAAAGAGTCACCGGCAGTTTGGGAATCAGATAATGGTTGACCATCTTGGCGACCACCAGCGACTCTGGCTGTGCAAACGTGATACGAAATTTCTCACTGACTCGCTCGGGCAATTGCGCAACAACTTCGGCATGACGTACGCGCGCGACCTCAACCTCGCTGGTGTCCTCAGATCGCGCAGTGGGATAAACGAGGATCGAACGCTGATTGCCAAGTTCGATGCTATGTTCGAGCGACTTGAGCAGACCGGTCTTCTCGAACGGCTCCAAGATCGTGCGCATTGCAGAATCGAATTTGTCGAGCTGCGCCTGCTCGGCCAGCAAAGCTCTAATGGCTAGCAGTGCATCTTGGGGAGAGAAATCCAACTCGCCACCGGTCGATGGAATATAGGCTTGCAAAGCTTCTCGTTGGTCGGCTTCCAAATCTTCCAGCGGTTTAGTACCAAGCAATCGAAACAACTGATCTTTAATGGCATCGCGAAGCTGCGTGAGCGCTTCCGGCCGGTTTTCATAGTAACATAGCACCTCGCGCCGACGTTGTTCGCGAACGACTTCCGTCTTGTTAGGATCGGGAACTTCAAACGACACTCGAGCTACGATAGCCCGCGGCGGCACATAACCTTCGCGGTATGGGAACGGCGGCTCCCAGCCGCGTAAGATGACTAGCATCCCGACCGCAGCGGTACAGGCTAATAAAAATTTCAAAATGGCTGGCCCGCTTAAGAGTTGCTGGGTCCAGAGCCGCCACGACGACCGTTGTAACTGAAGAGAAGCTACGCGCTCGCTGCGCGTGCGAACCGAATTGTTTGTGGCCATACGGCTATTTCTGCGAGTTCAACTCGCTGTCCTCCTGCTGATTCGGGCTGGTTTCGCTGGAGACCCGCGACTCATAACGCGATACGATCTCTTGAACCAAGCGGTGCCTAACAATGTCTTCCGTTCCGAGCGTAACAAAGGATACACCATCGATCGATTGCAGCCTACGCCAGGCATCTCGCAATCCACTAACCACCCCACCAGGGAGGTCGACTTGCGTGATATCGCCCGATACGACAATTTTGGACCCTTCTCCCATGCGAGTCAAAAACATTTTCATTTGTGCAATGGTAGTATTTTGGGCCTCATCCAAGATCACAAATGCCTCATTCAGGGTGCGACCTCGCATGTACGCAAGTGGAATTACTTCGATTACGTCATGCTCCATCAAGTACTTCACTTGGTCATAATCCAGCATTTCGTTGAGTCCGTCGAGCAACGGTCGCAAATACGGATTAAGCTTGGCCTGCAAGTCGCCGGGCAGATAACCCAGACTTTCGCCAGCCTCAACCGCCGGACGCACTAAAACGATTTTTCGGATTGCACGGGTCTTGAGGGCTTCTACTGCCAGCGCCACGGCCAAATAAGTTTTGCCGCATCCGGCCGGACCGCGACACAGAGTTAGATCGTGGCTTCGGATTGCTGATACGTATGCAGCTTGTCCAGCAGTTCGCGGTTTGATCTTGCGGTGTTGATAAGCCAGATCGACTTCGACGTTGAGAGCTTGAATATTGCTGGCCCGCTCTCCGTCCTTGGCCGCGATTCCCAAAACCTCTTGAACATCGAGAACAGTCAAGCGGCCTTTACGCTGCGCCCGTTCGCGCATCGTTTCCATGGCTCCCGTCGCTTGTCGCACGGGATCTTCTTCGCCAACAATTTTCAATCGCCCGTCCCGATGGGTAATCATCACTCCATAGTGATTGCGTACCATCCGCAGATACTGATCTTGCGGGCCGAATACGCTAAGCACGATCGATGGATCGGCTAGTACGAGAGTTGCTTCCGACATCCGAGAGCTTCCATGAAATTGCTTGCTACCCTTTTTGCCGCGGCTAATCATCAAGTGACCGAACTAAGTCGTAGTGACCGCAGTTAATTCATTGTAGAGCAAACTGGGCGATTGTGAGTGATCGAAGTTTGAAGAAATTCACTGACCTGGTCCACTGACGATTCCCGCTACCACAAGAATGTAACCAACAACACCGGCGGGTAACAGCGAATCAGTCACATCCCAAAGCCCTCCCAATCCTGGTAGCAATCGTCCACTGTCTTTGGCCCCAACCTCGCGCTTTACCATCGACTGGCTCAGATCGCCAACTAACCCGGCAAGCGTCAGGCCGATTCCCATGATTGCACATCCGAACCAATCGACACTTACCCGGTCACCGCCAAATAATGAACTTGCAAACCAATCAAAGTAAATAATTGCGGCAATGATCGCAGTGATAATTCCACCACACAAGCCTTCGACGGTCTTTCCCGGGCTGACCTGAGGACACAGATTTGTTCGGCCCAACGATCGACCTGCGAAGTAGGCTCCCGCATCGCTGAACTTGGTAATCACGATCATGCCGACAGCCAGCGTCAATCCCCAACCTGAATCCCCAATCAATCGCAGCGCCAACCAGAATGAAAAGCTGATGCCGAAATATGCTGCGACCCAACCCGCAACCATCGCTTGTAACATGGCGTTTGAATTCGCCGTATAGTGTCGCATGAACCAAATAAAACAGCCCAGCAGCGCGCATGCTGTAGCCGTTAATGGCCAGCCCAATTCACCTAATAGACAATCCGGAGGATAAGCAGCGCCACCGATCGGCCACAACATGGGTATCAGCGCTGCCACCATGATTCCTAAGCAGCCCATTAAGCCAGGTGCTGCGGGGAATTTCAACTCATGCTTGGCCAACAATCCAGTACATTCAATTGCGCTACCGAACATCAAATAGACCGCTAGGCACGCCATCCACAGTCCTTTGCATCCCGCTAAATCCCAATTAGCGTCTAATGCCACGCAAACAAGCGAACCCGAGATGATAATTGCTGCCGAAAGTAGTCGAAGACGTAGCATGAGCGAATGTGATTACCAGCCAATATGTTCCGGGGTTCTAAGCATCTCGAATGCGCGAATAAAAGCTCTACGCGCAAACGAGTGAGTGCCAGGAACGGTGCACTCGCTCGCGAGTCGGGCTTGTTTTGGTAAAAAATCTTCTGCCGCTCGCCTTAGCACAAGCCACCGAATCTTCGTTGACGATTGGCGAATTCGCGAATCGCCATTTCCAAATGTTCGCGACCGAAATCGGGCCAATGGGTTTCAGTAACCCACAGCTCCGCGTAGCTAATCTGCCACAACAGGAAATTGCTGATGCGCATTTCGCCACTGGTACGAATTAACAAATCAGGTTCAGGCAATCCAACAGTATAAAGGTGTTGGTCGATATCAACTTCGTCAATCTCGTCTATTTGTAATTGGCCCGCTTGCACTCGGCTCGCGATTGCCCGCATTGCATCGACTATTTCGCTGCGAGATCCGTAGTTGATGGCCAAGCATAGCGTCATGCTGGTGTTTTTCTGGCAGGCTTCGATCGTTCGATCCATTTCATGCTGCACTTCTTCAGGCATGCGATCGCGACGGCCGATTATTCTCAGTTGCAAATTTCTAGCGGCCAAATTGCTACGCTCGGCAATCAGGTAAGCTTTTAACAAATGCATGAGGAAGTCCAATTCCTCCTGAGGGCGCTTCCAATTCTCGCTGCTCAAGCAATAAAGCGTCAGGGCCTGGATGCCCAAGCCTTGACAAGCTTCCATAGTTCGACGGACGGCTTCCACGCCCAGTCGATGCCCTTCGATTCGCGGCAGTTTCCGTTGTTGAGCCCAGCGCCCGTTGCCATCCATAATCACCGCAATATGTTTGGGACGGCGCTCCAGCGGAACGTCGGGCAGCGATTCTGGGTCAAAGTTAGCGTCGAAGTTCATGGATCCCGACAGTTCGCAAATGCGTTCAATTGACTAATCCACCAGCGACAATAGTTTGTCTTTGTCAGCAAAAATGGTCTGGCGACGGTCCGGTCCCACAGAAACGATTTTCACGGGCACGCCTATCAGTTGGCTGATGCGCTCAATGTAGCGCAGTGCCTGACTGGGGAGTTCGCCAAGATGTCGCGCACCTGTTACGTCAGCTTTCCAACCTTCCATTGTTTCATAAATCGGCTTGGCTCGACGCAATGCACTAGCGCTACAGGGGAATCGATCGACGCGTTGGCCATCAATATCATACGCCACACAAACGTGCAGCTTTTCAAAATGACCCAGCACATCCATCATCATTAATGATATGGCATCGACGCCGCTCAACCGCGCTGTATAACGCACCGCTACTGCATCGAACCAACCGCAGCGCCTGGGGCGACCAGTGGTCGTGCCGTACTCGCGCCCGATTTCGCGAATTTTCTGCCCGGTCTCGCAGGTGAGCTCAGTTGGAAATGGTCCGCCACCGACCCGCGTTGAATAGGCTTTGGTCACTCCGATGACGCGCTTAATCCATTTAGCAGGAACTCCCGATCCACCTGAGATTCCCACTCCCGATGCATTGCTGCTGGTGACAAACGGATACGTTCCATGGTCGATATCCAACAACGAACCTTGCGCACCTTCCATTAATAGTCGCTTTCCAGCGTCCAGTTGATCGAGCAAATAATTGGTAGTGTCACCGACTAGCGGCCCGAGCTGTTCGGCCCACCCTGCCGCCAATTCGATCACCTTATCGGACGAAAGTTGATCGGCCAGTTCTTTGCCACCCATACCAGCCAACATGGTTTGTTTCGCAGCAACGATGGTTCCCAATCGCGCTGGCAAATCGTCTTGCAGCAAATCAGTCATTCGCACAGCGAACGTCCGCCCGACCTTATCGCGATAACAAGGGCCAATTCCCCGAAGCGTCGTGCCAATATTCTCACCTTGAACTACCAAACCGTTGAGCAACTGATCTTCCAGCAGATGCCACGGCATCACCAAGTGAGCGCGCTCGCTGATCTGCAAATTCTTTCGCGGATTAACGCCACGCGCCTCCAGGCCGGTCAGCTCCTTAAGCAACGTCGAAGGTTCAATTACGACTCCGGGAGTAATTAGATTCATCACGCTGGGATGGAGAATGCCGCTGGGAACATGATGCAGTTTATAAACTTGATCTCCACTGACGACCGTGTGTCCCGCATTCGCGCCACCTTGATAACGGACCACGCAATCATGCTCAGGGGCCAGCAAATCCACTAGCTTTCCCTTGGCTTCGTCACCCCATTGCAAACCAATCACACAAGCAGCAGGCACGCCGACGGTCTCCTAGCAATTATGAACTGCCGATGAACCTCGGCGTACGGTTCCGGGGTTCCAACAACAGCCCCTCCGGGCAGTGGAGGTTTTTGCAAACGAAGCAGTATCCGCCCACTCTCGAAACCCGTCAAGCGACCGACGCACACGTTCCAACCGGCGAAATCCCCTATAAGGCGACCGGCAAATGGGAATTTACCATTATGAGCCCGACGAGCAAGCGAGTGCGTCAATCCAGGCACGCGTCAATCCATGCCCTCACTCGTTTGTGCGTCGGGCTTGTATGGGTAAATTCCCATCTGCCGCTCGCCTAATTTCTGGCGCCAAGCGAAACTTAACGGGAATCGAATGCAGTATCTTTTTTTCCGACCGCCCAGACAATGGACAAAGGCGAGTAGGAAACGTATCGTAGATTCACTGATCGTAGGGATAGTTCAATCAGATTCCTTCATTAATCTTTTCTCAGAGGTCTTGAAATTATGAAACGCTCAAGAGGATTTACCTTAGTCGAGTTGCTGGTCGTCATCGCGATTATCGGTGTTCTGGTCGGATTACTGCTGCCTGCGGTTCAGGCGGCGCGCGAGGCCGCTCGCAGAATGCAATGCTCGAACAATCTCAAGCAACTTGGACTCGCGCTGCACAACTACGCGGACACATACAAGTCATTTCCCTATCGTCGTGGTGGTACAACGGGTTCGCCAGGCCAGTCTGTAACCACTAACGTTAACAATCAGATGCACAATTCTGGTCGCATCAATGGTTTCATTGGCCTGTTGTCGTTCTTTGAACAAGGAAACATGTACAACCTAATCCAGGCGGGAAATGCCACTGGCGCGCCTGGTGGGCCTCGTGGCGATCAGAATTGGGCACCTTGGAACACGCCGCCTGCCACAATGAAATGCCCTTCCGATGGTGGCGCTACTACCGGCAAAAGTCACAGTTACGTGTTCTGCCAAGGTGATCAGGTCGAGGGCATGAATTCTCTGTTGAACAACCGAGGTGTTTTCGGCCGCTTTCTGACGCGCCGCTTTGGCGACATGTCCGACGGTACCAGTAACACATTGGCGCTCAGCGAGATTACGTCCAACCTACCAACCGGTAATGGCGGCCAATTCGGTTTCGTCGCGCAAGCTCGTCAGATTCGCATTAATCAAGCGTACGTCCGAGACGTTTTGGGAATCGTCAATTCTCCGGCGCTATGTCGAACAAGATCCGATGGACAATACTACCTGGCAGGTTCTGTCGTACATGGACGCCGCGGTTTCAACTGGACCGATGGTCCAGCAGCATTGTGTACTTTTAATACAGTTCTACCTCCCAATTCACCAGCCTGTGCCGAGGCGGGTGATTTTGGTGACCAAGATAATTTAACTTTTCCACCTCAAAGCAATCACACCGGTGGAGTCAATGCAGTCTTTTGCGACGGCTCGGTGCGGTTTATCGCCAATACCATCGATACCGGAAACCTCGGAGTGCGACAGTTGCAGTCGGGACCGAGCAATTACGGTGTTTGGGGCTCGCTGGGTTCGATCAGTGGCGGAGAAGTTTCGGCGTACGACAACTAAGGTGTAGGATCGATGCAAACCAAATTACTTCTGCGAATTCAGGCATGCTTAGTATTCGGCCTTGCGTTGCCGTTTATCGGCTGCGGGGGCGATTCGCGTCCGCCCACTTATCCAGTGACTGGAAAGGTGACATGGAAAGGCGAGTCGGTGGATAAAGCATCGGTGATCTTTGTTCCGGATGGACCAGGAGAATCCGCGTCAGCCGAAACGGACGCTAATGGTGTTTACAACCTAACCACTTTCGTCGCTGGCGATGGAGCTCGGCCGGGCAATTATCGAATCAAGGTTATGAAGTACAACATGCCCAAGTCGGAAGCGACCACGGACAGCCGTAATTTGACCTACGAAGAAGAACAAAAAATCTACAATGATCCTTCGGTTCGTCCTACTCCGCCCCCCAAGAACTCGTTGCCCGCGAACTACGAAAACGAAACCACATCCGCACTGACGCATGTCGTCGCCGAAGCACCGTCCGTCAAAGATCTCGAACTGAAGTGATATCTGCCATGCTCAAACGTCTGATGATCCTATGTGCTGTACTGGCAATGGTTGCCAACGTTGCTATCGGACAGAAGAAGAAAAACGCCAATCCAGCGATGATGCCAATCGAGGACCAACCTGGCCTACCGCGAGTACTATTGATTGGCGATTCGATCTCTATTGGGTATACACTGGCCGTTCGCGAACAATTGAAAGGTGCCGCCAATGTCCATCGCCCTACCGAAAACTGTTCATCGACAAATACAGGCGTGGCCAAGCTGGAATCGTGGCTAGGTGAAAAACCCTGGGACGTAATTCACTTTAATTTTGGCTTGCACGATCTAAAGTACGTGAAACCAGGGTCGAACCTAATCGTACCGACAGACACGCCCGGGAGCGGTTTCCTGGTTCCTTTGGATCAGTACGAATCGAATCTTGAAAAGATCGTCGCCAAACTTAAGACCACCAAAGCTAAACTGATCTGGTGCAGCACGACGCCTGTGGTTGCGGAAACTACCGGGCGCACCACCGAAGATCCGCCGCGCTACAATCAAATTGCCGAACGAGTCATGCGCAAGCACGGAATCGCAATCGACGATTTGTTTGCTTTCGCATCACCGCAACTGAGCGAAATTCAGATTCCAAAGAACGTGCATTTCACTCCCGCAGGCTCCAAAGTACTTGCTCAACAAGTCGCCAAATCGATCACTGAGGCCTTACGTTCAAAGTAGTGTTCCGCACAAGTGTGTGCCACGTCCTTGCGGCTAGTGATCACCGACATTCCAAGCGTCATGACCATCGCCGGAGCCCGCGGCCAGCCAAGTCGGAATGTCAATGCTGGAATCTGGTGTGCCACCGGTACCCGTTAACAACGTTCGGTTTATCCAACCTCTTACGATTTATTTGCCTTTCAACAGGGGCCGACGGTCTGCCCACAGCAGTTCGACACATGTTTGGTGGACTTGTGGATTTGGCCGTTGGAAAACTGATATTCTCGTCTTAAAGCTCAAGTGCGGCAGAATGGTTCTTACCAATACAAG
>SXGS01125743.1_pt1 | contig 10954 bp, 9 predicted proteins | sample 3174681 | NCBI WGS metagenome assembly SXGS01 (sample SAMN11356861, study PRJNA531348) | freshwater metagenome | isolation source: freshwater sample F1-80 | place: China: Fuxian Lake, Yuxi | collected 2017-12-25 | reverse complement strand
CGCCTCGTGAACGTGATGCCCGTGAAAGCCCTGGCCGCAGAACGCCGGAATCAGCGCCGGGTGAATGTTGAGCACTCGCCGCTCGAAGTCCGGCGGGATGCGGATCAGCGACAGGAACCCGGCCAGCGTGACCAGATCGACCTGAGCCGCTCGGCAGCGGTCGAAGATCGCGGTGGAAAAACTCTCGGCCGAATCAAACCGCTTCCGAGCAATCACCTCACACGCCAACCCCTCCTCGCGAGCACGCTCGATCCCGGCAATGCCCTCGCGGCTGGCGATGACGACGGCGATCTCGGCATTCAATTCGCCGGCTTTGATCTTCTTCAAGAAGTTGACCAGCGTCGTCCCGCCTCCGGAGATCAACACTCCCAACCGAATCGGCCGATCCAGCTTGGGCGAACGGAACGAAGAGGGAACGTTGGCTGTCATTCGAGTGTCCTGTTTCATCAGTGAAGATCAGCGGAGATTAGCGTTCCCGTGAGTTCTTCTCGAACGAGTTTGGAACACTAATCGACGCTAATCTTCGCTAATTGGGACAAGGGATTTTGCTGGGAAGAGTTCAGCGTTCTTTTGCAGGAACTCGTCGCGCCAGCGGTAGTGGTCGAGCAGAGTTGCGGTGTCTCGGCGGAGCAAGTGATACGCGAGATAGACGGCCTCGATTGTGGCCAATCCGGCGGCGGGGTCGTCGAAGACTTTCGAGACTCGCGGGTAGGCGGTTTGACATGCTGGCAGACTGCGAACGGGGAGGTGCGCGTACTTCTTCTCCATGCGTTCGGCCAGTCGCCAGGTGCCGTCGATGACGAGCAGTCCGCTGTTTCGATCCGCTTCGCTGAGCAGCGGCCCGCCGATGCCGAGCCGGACGTAGCCATTGAGCGATTCGGGGCCGTCGTCGGGGTAGGTCCAGAAGATGAACTCATTCCGTCCGCGCAGCGGTTCGACCGAGCATTTGTTTCGGTTCTCACGGCGGTGGACGACGATGATCGTGGGCGGGTGATGCGGCACGAGGGTCTGTGTCCTTGGCTCCGCCTTGTGGCGGTTGTTGCTGGGGGAATTCGGCGGCAATAGAGTGGGTTCGTCAGTCGTTCGCAAGCGGCGCGGTGCGGAGCGTGTTTGATGACGTTGCTGTTGTGTCCCGAATGTTGCCAGTGGCGCGAGCCGTTTGAGGGTCGCTGCCCCGTGTGTGCCGGATCGCTCGATCTCGCGATTCCCGATCCATCATTGGAGACGATTGCGCAGGAGATCGGCGACCTACAAGGACTGCTTGGCGAGGCGAATGTTTCGCGCGGCGACATGCCGAAGCGGGGCCGCTTGTTGGCGACGACCAACGGGTTGCTTTTTGTTCCGTGCGAATCGCGAGTGATCGTGTTCACGAACGACGATCGTGCGGGGAGCGCGATACGACCTGGCAGGCTCGGCCGATGGATTGATCGGTGGTGGTCATGCCTGAGCGGACGCGAACCGGCGGCTCGATTCGCGTGCGAATGCCGTGTGAGCGAGTTGGCAGCCAGCGACCGGCTCGCGTTGGCGGAGTTGCTGCGGTCTGATCCGGGAATTCTGTTTTGGTCTCGCGGCATGATCACAACGTGGGGGAGGCAACACGGTCAGTGGGAATTGGTTCGACGGAAAACGTATTCGTGGCCAGAGCGGATTGCGATGCGTGATCGGGATGGCGATCGTGCTCTACAAACTTGGTTGGAGACAACAGCGTGACCGCTCCCCATGAATGTTCGTTGACGGAATTCCTCGATCTGCTGCGCGAGTCGCTGAGCCGAGACGCTTGCTGGGGTGTCGTGCTGAGCCAGCCGTGCCGTGGTGCGGGCGGCTCGCCTGCATCTATGGAATCAGAGCATGTGCAGGCTAGCCCCCCGCACCGCAAGCTTGCCGTTCGCCCAGTCGAACTTTCGGGGCATCGGCAATACCAACTGGCCGAGCGGCGCGGGAAGCAAGAGTTTCATCTCAACCTCACCGCCGATGAGTTACTAACTCGGATCACGTCCGAATTCGGCGAACGGTTCGAGCAAGCAGACCTCTTTGCGCCGGACGCCGACTATTCGGCGCGAGTGATTCGCAAGGGCATCGCGCGGCTGACGCGACGCAAGCCGTCGAAGTCGGCTCCAACGCTGACGCATGATCGCGGCAAACAATACTTGATTCCGGAAGGCCGACCCTGTCCATTCTTGGCGGAGATCGGCGTGATGACTCCGGCCGGGCAGGTCAAAGCGGCGAAGCAGGCGAAGTTTCGGCAGGTGAATCGGTTTCTGGAATTCGTGGACGATGTCTTACCGGAACTACCGGCGCAGGGAGTCATCCGAGTCATCGACTTCGGGTGCGGCAAGAGTTACCTGACGTTCGCGCTGCATTACTTGCTGACCGAATTGCGTGGCCGAGAGGTCGAGATCATCGGTCTCGATTTGAAAGGGGAGATCGTGTTTGACTGCCAGCGAATCGCAGAGCGGCTTGATTGTCGCGGTCTGCGATTCGAGGTTGGTGACATCGCCGGCTATGCGGCAAACGTGCCGGTGGACATGTCGGTCGCGCTGCACGCTTGCGATACGGCGACCGATGCGGCACTCGCTCAAGCGGTGAGGTGGCAAGCGAAAGTGATTCTCGCAGTGCCCTGTTGTCAGCATGAGGTCTTCGGCTTGCTGACGGATGACTCGTTGCCCGGTTTGTTGCGGCACGGCATCTTGAAGGAACGCTTCGCCGCGCTGGCGACTGACGCGCTGCGAGCGGCACTGTTGGAGTCGGTTGGTTATCGGACTCAGGTGGTCGAGTTCATTGACTTGGAGCACACGCCAAAGAATCTGCTGTTGCGAGCGGTGCGAATAGATCGGCCTGTCGCCGATGCACACGAGCGGTACGAACGGCTGAAAACGCAACTTGGCCTGCGGGACTTCGCGCTCGAGCGGCTGCTGTGATTTAGTTCTACAGCGCACTTTTTTGTTGGAGTTCCGCCTTTAGGCGGTGGTGTAACCGGCTAAAGCCGGGTCTTCAGCTCGAACGTGCGCCGTCAGACCTGGACGGGCAAGAGTGCCCGTCCTACGTCGGCTCAAGCGAACTTTGCAGGGCGTTGCACAGACGGTCGATTTGTACGCGAGTGTTGTAGAGGTAACACGACACGCGAATCAGCCGTTCGCCGTGCCAATGGATGATCGGGATCTCGATGCCGAACTTCTCCCACAACGGAGTCTGAAGTTGGTCGCGAATCCCTTGATTCGGCGGGCCATCTCCCAGGGGCAGCGGCATCGCGATCATCGAACCGTACCACTCGCGACTGTCAGGGATCGGCGGTTCGAGTCCGGTGAGTTCGACGATTCGCTGTCGAGCGTACTTCGCCAACTCGTGTGTTTGCTCGCGAAAAGTTTCCAAGCCGAAGCGTTCCAAGAATTCGATCGCGCTCGGTATCGCCAGAAAGGGTGCCGGATCGCGTGTGCCGAGCCAGCGGAACTCGTCTTGCCAATGTGCCGGCCGGCCGCCGACGCTGCCGCCCCAGCTCATTACCGGCGGCGAGAGTTTCTGTTGATGCCGCTTGGCGACATACAAGAATCCGCTGCCGAACGGAGCGCTCAACCATTTGTGTCCGCTCGCGCAATAAAAATCGCATCCGAGTTTCCGCAGGTTGATGTCGATCATGGCGAGCGCGTGAGGTCCGTCGATGCAAACCTTAATGCCGCGCTTCGCCGCCTCGCGGCAGATGGCTTCGACGGGAAAGATCACCGCCGTCTGCGAGGTGATGTGGCTGACGACAATCAGCTTCGTGCGTTCGGTCACGCCGGCCATCAGTGCGGCGACTTGTTCCTCAGCCGACGTGATCGGTCGCGGCAGCAGTTGCACGACGATTTTGGCTTGTGTTCGGTCGCAGGCTCGACGCCAGATGCGCATCACCGCGCCGTACTCTTGATTCGTGAAGAGCACTTCATCGCCGGGTTGCAGCGCGACACTGTCGGCGACGATGTTCATCGCGACGGTGGCGTTGTCGCAGAACAGCAGATCGTTGCCATCTGCGCCGATGAGTTGGCCAAGTCTCTCAGCGGCATTGTCCAATTCGGATTCCATCTGCCGCAGGAAAAAATCCATCGGCTGACGTTCGAGTTTTTCGGTCCACGCCTGCCGAGCCTCGCGCACGCAGCGCGGCGAGGGGCCGAACGAGCCGTGATTCAAATACGTCACACCTTCGGGGAAGGACCATTCATCGGATATCGGCATCGGGAAATCCCTCGTTTGTTTCTTGTGCCATTTTTCGCCAGCTTGAGTTTTTCCGAAGAGACGGTTGGCGAAACATGAAGGGCGGAAAATGAAAACACAGACGATTTGCCGACGTATGAAACCGCCCACGCCTCCGGCTTGCGGTCTGACAGCGGCGGGCCAATTATTCCGCGTCTCCCACCAAAGCAGGAGTCTGCCAATGAAGCTTTCTGAGCAAAGCCATCCACAGTTGATCGACGAATACCTTCGAGGCCCGATGCTGCTGCGCGACGCGGTGGCCGGGATGACTCGCGAGCAGTTGTTGGCTCGGCCGATCGCCGGCAAGTGGAGCACGTTGGAAATCATCGCGCACCTCGCGGACTTTGAGCCAGTTTACTGCGATCGCATGAAACGCGTCCTCGCCGAAAATGAGCCGACACTCTTCGGCGGCGATCCCGACAAGTTTGCGGCCAAGCTGGCGTATCACGGACGGGATCTCGAAACGGAACTGTGTCTGATCGACTGCGTCCGCCAACAAATGGCGGCGATTCTGCGAACCGTTCCAGACGCCGACTTCCAGCGCATCGGACGTCACAGTGAAGCAGGACCGTTGTCGCTGCGCACATTTCTCGAACGCATCACCGGACACATTCCACACCACTTGCCATTCATCCTGGAGAAGCGCCGCTCACTGGGCGTTTGACCGAATCGCAGGATCGCAGCTCAATGAAAGCGGTCGATCTCACATGGCAGGTTTGCGCCGACGATGGCTGAAGACTCCGTCGATTTTTGGCGACTGTGGGCCGCTGTCTTCTTCAACGGTTGCACGCAGGTTTCCGAGCTGTTTTTCCGAGACATTGTCGGGTGCCTTGCCGCGCCAACACAACCGCAGAGCGTTGTCACGCAGAGGATCGTTACGAGGCAGGCACCGCAACGCGAGGAATTTGAGATCACGTTGTCGCCCCCAAGGATTGCCAATCAGAAACGGTGTTGGCCGGCTGAGGCGTTGCGTTTCGGATGGTCGTTGAGTTCGCCTTCGTCAACACACCGGTCATCGACATGCCGAAGAATCGCTGCAGGCCAGTCGCTCGCATCGTCACGAAATACGCGCACGAGGCGAGGAATCCGAACACGCTGAAGTCGAGATAACCGCAGGGCTGAATTTCGCGAGTCTGCAAGTCCGTCACGTCCAATCCGCACCGCTGAGCGGCGGACTTCAACGCAGCTGCCGAGTTCAGAAGGTAGCAGGTTGGAAAGACATCCTGTGGATCGGCTCGCTTGGTCAGCGCGAGGATCCGCTGTTTGAGCCCGTAGGGCATCCAGTACGAAGCAATCATCGCGGGATGCCAGCGGTTGGGTGTCAGAAACAAGAACTTTCCGCCCGGCTTGAGCACCCGTGATAGGTTGCGGAAAAAAGCCGTCGGATCGGCGACGTGTTCCAGCACATACCGGGCGACGGCCAAGTCGACAGTGCCGCTCGGAATCTGCCAATTCGGATCGTCCGTCAGAAGCGTGAATGATTCGAGATGCGGATTCTCAGCGGCGGTCGGATCGGGATCGATCCCCCAGAGTTTGATCTTCGAATGTGTGCGCCACGGGTACGGTGCGATCACACCTCGGCCGCAGCCGACATCCAGCACGGTCATGCCCGGCTCGACGGATTGCGCGATCAGCTCGTGATAGACCGACATGCTGGTCGGCATTTCGCCAAACATGCGATTTCGCAGCTTTGCGGCCAGAGCAGAGGGCATGATGATGTTCTCCGATTTTTGATTTTTTGATTTTTGATTTTCGATGGCAGGCCAATCGAAAATCGCAAATCACAAATCGAAAATCTCTTACCCGAATTCTGGCCGGCGGCGACCGAGTTGATCCTTTAGCCGAGCGACGATGCTGGAGTGCATCTGGCTGACGCGAGACTCGGAGAGTCCCAGCGTGTTGCCAATCTCTTTCATCGTCAACTCTTCGTAGTAGTACAGGATGATGATGAGCCGCTCGTTGCGGTTGAGGCCCTTCGTGACCAGCTTCATCACGTCTCGTTTCTGGATGCCGTTCGTCGGGTCTTCGCCCTTCTGGTCTTCGAGGATGTCCACCTCGCGGACATCCTTGTAGCTGTCGGTCTCGTACCACTTCTTGTTGAGGCTGACGAGATTCACCGCGCTGGCCTCGGCCTTCATGCGGTCATATTCCTCGGTCGAGATTTGCAGCTTGGCTGCGATGTCCGCATCGGACGGCGGATAACCGAGTTCGACTTCGGCCTGCTTGCGAGCTGCTTCGAGTTTGCTGGCCTTGCTACGAACGAGCCGCGGCACCCAGTCCATCGTGCGGAGTTCGTCGAGCATCGCACCACGGATACGCGGCACGCAGTACGTTTCAAACTTCACGCCCCGTTCCATGTCGAACGCTTCGATCGCGTCCATCAGGCCGAACACGCCAGCGGAGATCAAGTCATTCAGATCGACGCCATCCGGTAGCTTGGCCCAGACTCGCTCGGCGTTGTACCGCACCAGCGGCAGGTAGCGCTCCATCAGCGTGTTGCGAAGAGTGATATCCGATTGGTCCTTCTTGTAGTCGGTCCAAACGTCGGTGAGTTGTTCTTCCGTGAGCTTCGTAAGCGACATGACAAAACCCTCCGTGGGTCATTCCAGAGTCGATGGTTGAGGCAGGATTCGGAGCAAGTCCGAACGGTGAGGTGGGGCGAAGCGGTGACCTCCGGCGAACCATTCAGGCGCAGGACTGGCACCAACTTCTTTAATCAGATCGGCAAACTGAGGGAATGTTCTTGAATCCTTTCGCTACAAATTTCCTAACCGTTAAAGTCGTTCGAGCAGAGTCTGAGTCCGAACCGGTCTCGCACTAGCCAGCAGTCGCTTCGCGATTGTTCGCACATCGCGAGTGGCCGCGCCTTCAGGAACGGTCTCGACAAACGGCCGTCGCGCGGCAACCGCATGTGCGACGGCAGAGTCCTCCGCAACCCAGCAGCCAGAGGGTGCCGGACAACGCAGAAACATTTCGACGGTCTGTGAGAATCGGTTCAGAATCTGCTTCGCCTGATCCACCGACTCCACTCGATTCACCAAGACTTCCGGCATCGCCGACACATTCCCCTGCCAGGCTTTGAGCGTGGCATACGCATCCGCGATGGCCGTCGGTTCCGGAGTCGTCACTAAGAACGTCACGTCAGCAACGCTCGCGAATCGCCGAGCAGATTCCGACATCCCGTTCCCGGCATCGACGAACAAAACATCGTAGGCCGTTTCCAGGGCCGCAAATTGCTGAGCCAATTCTTGTGACGCCGCAAATTCCAAGAGACCGCTGGCTCCTGGAACGACATTGATGCCCGCCGGTCCTTTCAGGATCACTTCTCCGAGCGACTTTGCGCCGGTGAGCACATGCCCGAAGTTCCAATAGCAGTTCAATCCGCACAGCAGGTCGAAGTTGCTCGATCCCGGATTGATGTCCAGCAAACAAACCCGCGATCCCGCTTGAGCCGTCGCGACCGCAAGATTGAGAGCGAGATTGGATTTGCCGACGCCCCCTTTACCACTCGTGAAGACGACAATCCGTGCACCCTCGCTCGCCGACGCCGACGTGTCGGCCAAGCGGCGTTGGATGAGATTTCGCAGAGTTGAAGCTTGGTCACGCATTGAGATTTCAAAATGCAAAAACAGATTGAAAGTTGCAAATTGCAAATGGAAGAACAACTCCACGTCGCCCTTCGTTGCGGTTCAATTTGCAACTTGCTCCGCCGCGGCGGATGCAATTTGCAATCTCCGCCCAACTGCTACGTCTCCAACTTCTCCTGCCCCAAAACCAGCCGAGCCATTCGACTGGCATTGGCACATTCCATGTCATCTGGCACATCTTGTCCGGTCGTCAGGTAGCTCACCGGCAGCGGCAGCCTCCGAGCCGCCGTCAATAACGAACCCATACCGGCCGCTTCGTCCAACTTGGTCAGGATCAAAGCGGTCGTGTTCGCGGTCGCAAACTTCTCGCACGCCGCACGCAGGCTGCTAACCCCAGCGGTCAGACTTAAAACGAGATGCACTTCATCCACTTGAGCTTCCGCCAGCAGCGCGTTCAGTTCTTGAATCTTCAACTCGTCGCGCGGGCTCCGCCCGCCAGTGTCGATCAGAATCAAATCCAGTCCGACGAGTTCGTCCAACGCTCGCCTCATTTCGAGCGGACTGGTGACGACCTTCATCGGCAAGTCGATGATCTCGGCATAGGTGCGGAGTTGCTCGACCGCCGCGACCCGAAACGTGTCCACGGTCACGAGTCCGATTTTGATCCCGTCGCGCAGCCGAAAGTTGGCGGCCAGCTTCGCAATGGTCGTTGTCTTGCCGACGCCGGTCGGCCCGACGAGCGCCACGACTCGGCGACGGCCGGGAGTCGGCTTGATCGGTGACGCCATGCGGAAGTCGGACTCGACGAGTCCCGTCAACAGTGACTTGCAGTGGGCGTGATCGTGAAGCTGCTCCGGCTTCACATACCGGCGGACACGGAAGAGCAAATCGCGAGCGACCTCTTCTTCCACATCGCTGTCGAGCAGTTCGGTGTAAAGCTGAAACAGCTCCGGTGGCACTTCGCTGTCGCCACCCAGATGCCGCGACTTGTTCAAGCTTTCGAGCATCCGCTGAATCGAATCCAACCGCTCGTTGACTTCGACGGAACCGCGGAACTGCGACAGTTCGGGAATGTTCGTCTTGTCCGAGTACGCGACATTCGGCTTCGCTCCGCTGGGCTTCACGGGAGGCGTCGCGATCAACCGCTCCAAGCTGGGGCTGAGTTCAATCCCGCTGTCGCTCGGTTCAAACCGATTTGGATCGAGCAGTTCACGTTCCAGATGCTCCGCCAACTGAGAGGGAGACAAGACACGCGAGTCGTCCGAACTGAAATGATTCGTGAGACTTTCAGGCGAGCGGGGCGGCGTCAGCCCCCCGATCGTGGCTTGCAGAGCCGGGGGGCTAGCGCCGCCCCGCTCGCCGGATTCATTCATGGCTCGCGCTCGGCGCGGGTCTCCTGACCCCGCCGTCTCCACGCGAGCGATGACTTCCACCTCGCTTCGAGACTTCAACCACGGAAACGCGCGCCGCTGCACGATCGAGCGTGTGTTGACCACAACCGCTTCTTCGCCCAGTTCGCGGCGCATGATCCGCATCGCTTCCTGCATCGAGGCGGCTCGGAAAGTTCGAATATCAGGCATGGATCACTCCTGCGCCGAGCGACAAGGCAAAGGGAATTTGCCCCAACGACTCGACCTGTGTGTCACGAGAAATGTCGTTCAAACTGAGAACCGTCAAACGGGGGAACTCGGTCGCCGTGATGTGTCGCAAGCCCAGCCGCACTGCCGACGAGGTCGTCAGTACGAGACTGGTTTCCGTCGTCGCCAGCATCTCGGTCAGCGATTGCCGAATCGCATCGCTGGTCGCGAGCGACAACTTCACGACTAGTCCGCTGTCGCTGAAATCGACTCCCGCCGCGATCACATCTTCGAGGTCAGGATCGAGTGTCACGACTCGGAGCACGCGCTGCGCATCGCGATGACGCTGACAGATCGTGCGAGCCAGCGCCGAGCGAACGTACTCGGTCAGCAGCACCGGGTTCTGCGTTCGCCCAGCGTAATCGGCCAGTGTTTCCAGGATCGTTTCCAGATCGCGAATCGGCACCTGCTCGCGTAGCAAGTGCTCCAACACTTGATGCACGAGTGCCGGCTTCAGCAGCGACGGCACCAACTCATCCACGACCTTCGGCGACGTGAGCCGCAAGTTGTCGAGCAGCCCATGCACCTGCTGCCGAGTCAGCAATTCCGCCGCGTGTTCGCGAACGACTTCGTGCAGGTGCGCGAACAGCGCCTCGGTCGGATACTGCACGAGATAGCCGAGCAACTCCGCACGATCGCGAAGATCCGGTTCAATCCAAATCGCCGACCGCCCCGTCACCGGATCGACCGTTCGCTCACCGGACAGTTCCCCTGAGACAAACGACGTCCGAATCGCCAGTAGCCGATCCACGCGAGCCTCGCCCGTTGCGACCGGAATCCCGCGCAGCTTGAGTTCGTAAGCAAACGGCTCGGATCGCAGGTTGTCTTTGATCCGCATCTTCGGCAGTAACATGCCCAACTCATGTGCGATGTGCGTTCTCACCGCCGAAATCTGAGCCAACAAATCACCGCTCTGCGCAAGCGTCACGAGACCGGGACCGATCGTCAGCTCCATCGGATCAACTCGCAGAAAGTCTTCGACTTTCGGAGCCGGTTTGTCTTTGGACGCCGTCACGGCCGGAGCTGCTTGCTGCTCGGCGTGTGTCTTGCGGAGCATCGTTCCCACAATCGCACAGCCCGCCGCCATCGCGATCAGCGGCAACGCGGGGAGGCCGGTGAAACTCATTGCCGATAAGAACGCCGCCGCCAGGAACAACGCTTCCGGATGCCGAAATGTCTGATGAATCACATCGCGCCGCAAATCGCTGTCGCTAGACGAGCGAGTCACGATCAGCCCAGCCGCCAGCGAGATCAAAAACGCCGGCACTTGGCTAACCAGTCCGTCGCCAATCGTCAGTCGGGTGAAGACATCGGCCGCTTCACCGATCGGCATGTCGTTCTCGAACACGCCCATGTACAGCCCACCGACGATGTTGACCGCCAGAATCACCAACCCCGCGACCGCGTCGCCGCGCACGAAGTTGCTGGCTCCGTCCATCGCCGCGTAGAAGTCCGCTTGCCGAATCAAATCCTCTCGCCGTTGCCGAGCTTGCTCATGATTGATCG
>SXGS01304141.1_pt1 | contig 10957 bp, 7 predicted proteins | sample 3174681 | NCBI WGS metagenome assembly SXGS01 (sample SAMN11356861, study PRJNA531348) | freshwater metagenome | isolation source: freshwater sample F1-80 | place: China: Fuxian Lake, Yuxi | collected 2017-12-25 | reverse complement strand
TGCACATCGGCCATGCGAAGTCGATTTGCCTCAACTTCGGCATCGCCCGGGAGACGCACGGACGCTGCAACCTGCGGATGGATGATACCAATCCCACCAAGGAAGAGGTCGAGTACGTCGAGTCCATCCAGGCCGATGTCGATTGGCTCATTGGCGGTTGGGCCGACGACCGCCTGGGCCGCAAGGTGCCCGGCGATGTCAGCGGGTCCGCGGTGCTGCCCTCGGAGGCCTCGGGCCGTCCGCTCGAGCCGTTCTTTGCTTCCGATTATTTCGAGCAAATGCTCGCCTTCGCGGTGGAACTCATCCGCCGGGGCAAGGCCTACGTGTGCGACCTGAACCCGGAAGAGATGTCCGAGTACCGGGGTGTGCCCGAGCGGCCCGGCAAGCCTAGCCCATGGTGCGAACGCTCCGTGGAGGAGAACCTCGATTTGTTCGAGCGCATGCGGAAGGGCGAGTTCCCGGACGGCACCCGCACCCTTCGGTCGCGCATCGACATGGCGTCGCCGAATATTCATTTGCGGGACCCGGCCCTGTACCGGATCCGCCATGCCACGCACCACCGGACTGGAGACCGTTGGTGCCTCTACCCGATGTACGATTACGCCCATCCGATCAGCGATTATTTGGAGGGCATCACCCATTCCATTTGCACGCTCGAGTTCGAGATCCATCGGCCGTTCTACGATTGGGTGCTTCAGTCGCTCGACCTCCCGCGCACGCTGCCCCGCCAAATTGAGTTCGCCCGCCTGAGTCTCGGCTACACGGTGATGAGCAAGCGCAAGTTGCTGCAGCTTGTCGAAGAAGGCCTGGTCAGCGGTTGGGATGATCCGCGCATGCCGACCTTGAGTGGCCTGCGTCGTCGGGGCGTTCGGCCCGAGGCGTTGCGCGCCTTCGCCGCCGCCATCGGCGTGACCAAGTACAACGGCCTCACCGAGGTGTCGGTGTTCGAGAGCTGTATCCGCGATGACCTGAACCTCGTGGCCTTGCGACGGTTGGCCGTACTGCGGCCCATCAAGGTGGTGTTGACCAACATCGCCGAGGGCGAAACTCACTGGTTCGATGCGGTGAACAACCCTTCCAATCCGGAGTTGGGCACACGCAAGATCGCCTTTACCCGCGAGCTGTGGATCGACTCCGACGACTTCATGGAAGTGCCGCCGCCGAAGTATTTCCGGCTGCGTCCGGGCGGTGAGGTGCGCCTTAAGTACGCCTGCATCATCCGCTGTGACGAAGTCGTCAAAGATGCCGCCGGTGCGGTGGTCGAACTGCGCTGCACCGCCGATCTCGAGACCCGCAGCGGCGGAGCCAACGCGGCCAAGAAGGTCAAGGGGACCATCCATTGGGTCAGTGCCGCCCATGCCATTCGGGCCGAGGTGCGCCTGTACGACCGGTTGTTCACCGAAGAGGCGCCGGAGGCCGACGGGAGGGATTTCAAGTCGGTCCTAAACCCCGAGAGCTCTCAAACCATCACCGCTTTGCTGGAGCCGACCCTGGCTGAAGCGCGCCAAACCGATCGCTTTCAGTTTGAGCGCGTGGGATATTTTACTCTCGATGTGCCGTATTCCCCGACGGGCGTCGCACCGACCTCGGTGCCGCTGATCTTCAACCGGACCCTGGGACTCAAAGACAGTTGGGCCAAGGAAATGGCCAAGAAGTAGCCACTGCGTTCACTCCGTAGCCTGCATCCATGGATCCGGATCTTGCCTCGTCCAAAGCTTGGGAACTCCTGCGGCGAAGCCTGTCGCGGGATCGCCTGGCCCATGGGTATCTCTTTACTGGCGATGACCTGGATTCGCTCGAGGTGGGGGCGGAGGCGTTGGCTCAGACGTTGAACTGCTCCGCGCCTCCGGAACGATCCCCGGGCGGCACCCCCATGGCTCCCTGTGGCCAGTGCCCCAACTGCCGTCGGATCGCCGCTCGCAATCATGCCGATGTCACCTGGGTGCGTCCGGAGAACAAGTCTCGCCAAATCAGTGCTGACCAGACGCGCGAGATCGTCCGCATGATCACTCTCAAACCCATGCAGGGGTTTCATAAGATGGTGATCTTTGCCGGGGCTGATCGCATGAACACGTCGGCGGCCAATATCTTTCTTAAAACCCTCGAGGAGCCGCCGGCCGGTTCCGTGCTGATTCTCCTGACCACCGAGCCGAGCCGGTTGCTGGAGACCATCCTTTCCCGATGCCAACGGGTCAGCTTCGGTGTGAGGCTCTTTCGAGTGGGTGATGAGGTCGGTCGATGGGTCACCGATTTCGCGCGTAAAGCCGCACCGGGTTCGACCGGGGTCTTGGCTCGTTATCAGCTTCTGGGCACCTTGCTCGAATCGCTGGCGGCGGCGCGTGAGGTAATCGAAGAGCAATTGACTGCGACCTCGCCGCTAGCCAAGTACCCGGATGCCACACCGGTCCAAAAGGAGCAGTGGGAGGATGCCCTGACCGCGGCCATCGAGGCCGAGTACCGTCGTCGTCGCGGAGAATACCTGGCGGGCCTCCAGGCCTGGCTGCGCGACGTGTGGCTGCGGGTTTGCGGGGTCACGGGCGAATCGGCCTTCTTCCCCACGCTGGAATCTGCCACGGAGGCCGTGGCGGCCCGCCTCAAGGTGGCCCAGGCCCAAAATAATCTGGAGAGTTGGGAAAGCACCCAGCGACTCCTCCACACCAATGTTCAGGAGGCCTTGGCCCTGGAAGTCGGTCTGCTGAGGTTGACCTTGTGAATGGCCCCGCATCTCCCACCCGTTCTTCCAGTCCGGAAGCCCTGCGTTTCTTTGCCCTGATTTTCGGCGCGTTCTTGGGGCTTTGCATTCTGAAGTGGGGCAACCCCGTCATTCTCGATGCACAAATTCCCATGCCCCGGGATGCGGCGGAGTGGCTTCAGCAGCCGTGGCCGTCGCGCCTGGCCCCGCCGTTCCTAATGGTGCTCGTCGTGGTCGGAGTGATGACTTCCAAGCCGATGGAGTCGTTCCGGGGTCGCCGCATTCCAGCCCTCTTGCTCATCTTGCCGGCCATCTGGATGGCGTGGCAGTCGTTGGCGGCGGGGCGTTCGGTGGATCCGGTGCTCACCGGGTTGACACTCCCTCAACTGGCCGGTTGCCTGGCCTGCTACAGCCTTGGGTTCCTGGTGTTGGGTCCGGCGCTGCGCAGCGGTTGGCTCTGGGTCGGACTCATCGCCGGTTTCGGACTCTGCCTCAACAGGGCCGCCCAACAGCATCTCTTCGAATTGCGCCAAGACTATCAAGTGTTGCTCGAAGGGCAGGCGACGGGTTGGACTAATTTCACGGAGTCGTCGTTGGCGGAAATGAGGGCCAATCTTCTGCTCATTCAGACCAACGGCGTGGAAATTGCCAATCCGGTCATCCTCGACAAGATGCGGCGGGCGCGTGTGAACGGCACGATGGTTTATCCGAATGCGCTGGCTGGAATGATTCTGTTGCTCTTGCCGGCGTCCTTGGCGGTGCTGGCAACGGTGAGCGCCACCCTGAAGGCCTCGGTCCGGCGCTTGGTGGTGGGTAGCTTTGGTCTACTGGGACTCCTGACCCTGTATTGGACGGGTTCTAAGGCCGGTTGGTTGGTAGCGATCGGGGTCGGTGCGGTCGCACTGCTCTTGCGGCCGGGTTCAGCCCGAATCAAGGCGGCTTGGGTGGCGCTGTTATTGGCCGGTGGACTGGGGCTTTTTGGACTTCGCTTTGCCGGCTACTTCGCCAAAGGGGCGACCAGCGCCGTGGCTCGAACTGATTATTGGAAAGCCGCTGTGCAGAACACTTGGGAGCATCCGCTCTGGGGCAGTGGTCCGGGAACATTCCAGCGACCTTACGCCCGCCTCAAGGCTCCGGAATCGGAGATGGCTCGGTTGGTTCACAACGATTTCCTGGAGCAAGCGAGCGACTCCGGATTGCCCGGATTCGCCTTCTATACGGCTTGGATCGGGGGGCTGCTTTGGACCTTGGGTCGGCGAATCACCCGTGAAAAAGACCTTGAGGCTCAGCCCCTGAAGGCATCGCCCGCGGGTGCGGCGCAAATTTCGGGTGCCGGGTGGCCGGTGTGGCCGGAGGCAGACCGTCAGCGCCTAGAGTTGGCGGTTTTCATTGGCCTGCTCGGGTGGTTCACCCATGGATTGGCTGAGTTCGGACTCTACATCCCCGCCTCGGCATGGACCGCGTTCACCTTGGCGGGCGCTCTGCTTGCGGGCGTGATGCCGCGACGCTGAGAGCCTGTCTGAAGCGGATTGGTCGGAACCGTCAGCGGTATTTCTGGTTCTCCGCGTACCACGCCACCGCCGCCATGAAGGTCACCACCGCCAGCACCGCGAAGAAGATCTTGAGAACGCTGTAGGGTCGTTCTCCGGCGATGTTTCCGGTGTAGCCGTTGATCACCACTTGGTAGCTCTTGCGTCCGTAGTCGTAGGTCAGCAACCAGACGGGCACCAGGATGTGCTTGAAGGTTTGGCCGCTCCACTGAATGGAGACCTGCAAATTCATGTGCGTGTCTCCGGGAACCTCGCGGGCGCAGAGCGAGCGAACTTGATCGGCCATGTCTTGTCGAGCGGCGGTCGCGGCTCCCACGAGGTCGATTTGATAGCGCTCGACAGTCCAGCCGGCGACGAACCCATCGTGATACGGCACCAGTTCAGCGGTGGGAAACGGTTCAATTTTGCGCAGGAGGTCCGACTTCACGCCCTTCGATCCCGGCACGAGTTCATCGTCGAAAAAGTGCGCCAAGGAGCCGGAGCTCGGGACCCAGCGCGTGTGGCGGACTTGTCGGGTCTGAGAGCGTCCGTTGGAGTCGGTGTAGGATTCGGTCGTGTAATAATAGTACCCGCTCAGAGCAGTCCAATGAGCCGCCGCGTGCGCATCGAAGGTCCAGTAGGGCAGGTACACGCCGTGGACCGTGTCGGTGAGGGCCCGTTGACCGAGGTTCGACGGGGCAAACCAACGTTCCGAGTACCACTTGCGGATGCTCTCGCGGATCTGGCTCTCGGCGATGCGCAAGGGCAGTAGGCTTTCAGGCCGAATGGATTGCTGGAGTTCTTGATAGGGGACCAATGCCGAAGATCCACAGAAATCACATCGCTTGCCTGCCTGTTCGGCCTCGAAGACCGAGATGGCGTTGCAGCTTTGGCAGCGGACGGAACTGGCCTTGGGATTCCAACCGCGCGCGGAATCGGGCAGTTGTTCAAGAGCCTCGGCCAGATCGTGCTCGCGGATCGTCTCCTTCTGAACCAGCGCCTCGGGGTGTTCGCTGGCAGGGGTGGCACAGTAGGCGCAGACAAGGGTCTTGGTCGACGGATCCCAGGTGGTTTCTCCGCCGCAGGCCGGGCAGTGAAACTTGCCTTGGGCTTGACGCTCAGAGGTCGGAGGGACCGGAGGCATCAGTATCGGTGGCGGGACGGAATCGGGAGTCACTGGGAGTCGTGGGTCAGGGGTCCCGGTTGTGAAGGCCTATTTCGGATGAGAGGCCAACCATCCACGGATGGCTGCCGCTTGGGGGTGGCTGGGTTCGAGGGCCAGCACCGATTCGTAGTGGTTGCGTGCCTTGGCCGGGTCGTCCAGTTCGCCGGCGTACAAGCCCGCGGCGGCCAGATGGAGCGCCGTCTCGGTGGGCTTGGCGGCGAGGAACAGTTCGATTTGCTCGGCGGCGTCTTGGGAATGGCCGGCCTGCTTGAGCGCCACGGCGAAATTGCGACGCGACTCGGAGTCGGCGGGGCGGAGAAGCAGGGCCTGCTCACAGGCGACGAGAGCGAGATTCAAATCTCCCTGATCTAGGGCGACTAGGGCGAGGTTGTGATAGGCCTCGTGGAAGGACGGATCGACCTCGGTGGCTCGGCGATACTGGGCGGCCGCGTTAATGAGGTCTCGGCGTTGATGGGCGCCAATGCCTTGCTGAAAGTGCGGTTCGGCCGCAGTGCGATTGCCCGCAGGCAGCAGGCCTACCGCGCGTCGGACGTAGCGGGGCGGGGCAGGGCGCCGGACCTGAGCGATTTCGGTGCGGGGTGCCGGCTTGGACGGAGCCGCTGAGGCTGTCGCTGGAGTCGTTGCGGCGGTGATCGGCGCAGTCGCTGGGCCCACGGCGGCGGGCGGTGACAGAGGCGTGGTTTTTTTCTGCGGCGAGGAGCTGGGTTTGGACGCCGCCTTGGCGGCGACCTCGGCGGGGTTTCCCGGCGGCCTGGCATCGGAGGCCGCGGCGGTGTTGGTTTCCGAAGACTTGCGAAACCACTGCACGGGGTTGGCCCATTTGCCTGGGGTCACGCGTTGCCACAGCGAGCGCTTGGCAGGGTTATTGGCGTCGTCGGTCTCCAGCGGAGCGGGGGTGGTCTTGCCTTCGGCGGCGCTGGGAGAGGTGATCGCGGCGGCTGCAAGCTCGGTGGGCTTCTGAGGCGCAGGCGCTGCAACCCCTGTGGGAACGGGTGCGACCGGTTTGGCGGCGGGTTTGGCCACGGGCTCGTCTTGGGCCGGACGCAGAGGCGGATCTTCCTGCACGTTGACGACCTGAAGCGGGGGCGGAGGGGTAATTTGCGGAGGGGCGACTGGCTTGGCGGCCGCGGGCTCAGGCGTGCGGGCCGGGCTCGACGGAGGTGTCGACGGAGCGGTCGACGGAGGTGTCGTCGTCGCCAGGGGTCGCGGGGCTTCGGTCACGGCCACAGCATTGGTCCGTGGGTTGGGTGCCACTGGGGCGGTCGGTCGGCCGGGTCTCTGCGGAACTAACGGCGTCGGCGCATTGGTGCTGACTAGGGCGGTGGGCGGAGTCGCCGGGGTTTCCCACTGGCGGACCAACTCCTGCACGGCGGCGCTTTGAGGGGCGCTCGGGTTGACCGCGAGCCAGCGGCGATATTGGGCCGCCGCGGACCGTCGATCCCCTTGAAGCTGATGGGAAACCCCCAGGTTGTAGAGAGGCGTGGTGGCCGCCGGGTTGAGGCTAAGAGCGTATTGGAAACAATTGACCGCATCCTTGAATCGCCGTTTTCGCAGACTCAGCAGGCCCCGGCTATTCCAACCGTCGGCACTAATGGCCCCAGTTGGTTGGATGGAGGCGAAGGAACGCTCAGCATCGTCCCAACGACCGGACTGGAACTGCACTTGAGCAAGAACTTCCCAGACGGCGGCATCTGTGGGGTGGGCCACCAAATAGGCCCTCAAGCCCTTCTCCGCTTCCAGCAGTTCACCTCGTTCGAGGTGGGTAATGGCCAAATTGTAGGTGGCCTCGATCCGGTTACGGTCGACCTCTAGAGCTCGCAAATAGGCCCGGCGGGCCTCGTTGGTCTTGCCGCTAGCGTGGTAGGCAAGCCCCAGATGATTGAGAGCCGGGGCGTTTTGCGGAAGATCCAAGGCGGCCCGCTCCAGCAATGGTATGGCCTCGGTTGACTTGCCGATTTGGAGCAGACGGTCTCCCTCGATCAACGCCCGTTCTCCCGAGGGGCTGCATCCGCCCAGAAACAGGCTCAATGTGACCATCGAAGCCTTGCCGAGGGAAACGGGTGAGGGGAGTCGTTTCGTGTTCCCGTGGGCGTTCATCCGTGGAGCTGGAGAGGAGCGGTGTTTGGCTGAGACGTAATCCGTGTCATCGGAGACGTCGATCGTGGTGGGCGCGACAGGACTTGAACCTGCACAGCTTTCGCCAATGGATCCTAAGTCCATCGTGTCTGCCAATTCCACCACGCGCCCAACGCCGACATCAGCACTCCGCTGCAGGAGTGCGTTCCCCCATTGCTAGGCCGCCAGCCGTGTTTTGGCAAACACAGGCTCTGGCCTAAATCACTATTTCTTGAGGAGAGCGTACTCCATGGAGTCCACCAGCGCCTCCAGCGAGGCGGTGATGATATTCTCGCTCACGCCCACAGTGCCCCACTCGCGCTTGCCATCGGTGCTCTGGATGAGCACGCGGGTCTTGGCTCCGGTTCCGGCGACGCCGTCAAGGATTCGCACCTTGTAATCGGTCAGGGTCAGCGTTCGGATTTTGGGGAACGACTTGGCCAGCGCCGAGCGCAGAGCCCCATCCAGGGCATTCACCGGACCATCGCCCTCGGCCACCGTGTGATGGACTTGATTGCCCACCCGCACCTTGACGGTGGCTTCACACACCGACTGCGGACCGTTGGCCCGCATCGAGACATGGTAACCATCGACGGTGAAGAGCAGCTCGGGGTTGTTATCGAGCACCCCGCGGATGAGCAGCGCTAAGGACGCCTCGGCCGCCTCGTATTCGTACCCGGCGTTTTCCCTGTCCTTGATCTTGGAGGTGATGGCCTGGGTCTCCGGTTGGCTCGCGGTTAGCTTGAAGCCCAGCTCGGCGGCCTTCACCAAAATATTGGTACGTCCGGACATGTCACTGACGAGCACGCGGCGGTGATTACCCACCGACTCTGGGGTGATGTGCTCGTAGCTGCGAGCCACGCGCTCGATGGCGTGCACGTGGATGCCGCCCTTGTGAGCGAAGGCGGTTTGCCCGATCCACGGTTGACGCGGGTCATGGCGCATGTTGGCAACACCATCCACAAATTCTGACAACTCCTTGAGCTTGGGTAGTGACTTGGCCGGCACGCCCCGGAATCCCATTTTGAACTGCACGATGGGGATCACGCTGGTGAGGTTGCAATTACCGGTGCGCTCGCCGTAGCCGTTAATCACACCCTGAATTTGGGTCGCTCCGGCCTCGAGGGCAGCGATGCCATTGGCCACGCCCAGCCCGCAGTCGTTGTGGGTGTGAATGCCCAGGGGAGTATTGAGCTTGCCCTTAGCAAAAGCGGTGATGCGCGCGATTTCCGACGGCAGGCATCCGCCGTTGGTATCGCACAGGCAGATGATATCGGCACCGGCCTGCTCGGCCGCCTGCCACGTGGCCAGCGCGTACTCGGGCTCATCCTTGAAGCCGTCGAAGCTGTGCTCGGCGTCGTACACCACGGTTTTTCCGTGGTCTTTCAGGAAGCGGATCGTGTCGCCGATCATGCCGATGTTCTCATCGGGCTTGGCCCGCAGCACCTCGGTGACGTGCAGCAGCCACGTTTTGCCCACGATGGTGATCACCGGCGTCTCGGCATCCAGCAGCATGCGAATTTGCTCATCGTTCTCGACGGCCACGCCCTTGCGTCGGGTGAAGCCGAAGCTGGCGATGCGAGCGTTCTTCCACTTGCGGCGCGCGGCCTGCTTGAAGAATTCGAGATCCTTCGGATTGGAACCCGGCCAGCCGCCCTCGATGTAATGAACCCCGAACTGATCGAGCCGCTCCGCGATCCGCAGCTTGTCGGAGAGCGAGAAATTGATGCCCTCGCCCTGGGAACCATCCCGGAGCGTGGTGTCGTAGATTTCGATCTGCTTTGGCTTCATGAATGAGATCTCTGTCGTGGTGTCGTGGAGTGCGGCGTGAGGGGAATATCAAAAAACCCCGTTCCGGCATGCGGAACGGGGCTTCTTCCCAGGCGTTCAACAGTACCGGCTCTCGGATCGTCCCGGAATCTTCCGGATTCCGATCTGCTCGATCTGCCCGATCAATCCGATTGCCTGAATGGAGAGGTTGAAAAGCATGGCACTTCGACCCTCAACAAATGCCAGACCCCGCCCCGCCACGCAAGGCGCGGATTTCGAGGAAGGCGCGGGCTGGTACGGGTTGCGGTTCAGGTTGCCGTCCGGGTTGCGGTCCGGGTTGCGGGAGCGGAGGCCCAAGGCGGGTTTGGGTCGGCCGCCTGAAGATCGGTGTTCGCGGAAAACCTGCGTGCCGTGCGCCGAACAGTGAACCCGATTCGCGACCGCGACGAGCCGGAGATGCAGGAGGTGCAGGAGGTGCAGGAGGTGCTGAAGGTGCTGAAGGTGCTGAAGGTGCAGGCGATGCTGGACTGCCATGGATCCCGGACGGGGGCTCTCTTCGCCAGCAGTCCCGGCCTGACAGAGTTCCGTTCCGGCGCGCTACCGGTGAAGGGGGTGGAGTTGGTGGTTGGGAAGCGCCGTCTGTGCGGTGACCTGAGTCCCGAGTCGGCCCTCGCGATCCTGCAAAAGACCCCGCCCGACGCGGTCTGGACCCACGACCAGGCCCATGCCATCACCTCAATTTTCGGCCCCTTCGACGGCACAAAATTTTTGGAACGTCACTACCTGAAGGCTCAAGAGAACTCCGTCGGTCACCTATAAGTGTTCAAAAATCATCAATGCTCTAGAGAATCAGATCCAAAAAAGGGCAGAATAACGCAAAATTCCCCACAAAAGAGGCCAACATCCTAGTCACTCGAATCGAATTGCACGAAAATGATGCCCAAAAACTTAAAAACGTTGACTGATTCGAATACCGAGTTTAGAAATCAACCATAAACCGATGAAAAAGCTTACCCAACCATGGAAGCTGCGCCGAAGTTTCGGCAGTCAGCCCGTTGGGAATGTTGATGGCCCGAGGTGGCCCAAGGCAGGCATCGCCACCCAGGTGATCCCCGCCCAATCATCGCGCTGGACCTTTCACAAAGGTCAGAGCCTCACTGCCGACCTGCCTCACTGCCGACCTGCCGACCTGCCGACCTGCCGACCTGCCGACCTGCGTACTTGACTCTACCCGCAGCTCAGATGTTCCCACCACCTTCAACTCCAAGGTTGGGAATTTCTACGGAAGTCTTTCCTCCAGACCACTCCTGCCCTTTCAAGGCTCAGCAATTATCCGAACGTCGTCTCCGGTGTTACCGCGCGGCGCAATCTTCCTCAAGTCTTTCTTCCCCACTGGGGACAGCGAGGAACACTTTCGCTTGCATTTTCATCAACGGAGTCGTTGCCGCAGATTCATAAGATAGTTTAATTTCACAAAACACGTTCCTTGCCCAGCAATTAATTGAATTCAGCTCGAATCAAAAATGGCCGCGCAATTTTCTTTCTGTAATTTCAGTGGGCATCAGGTCGTGGGCGGGTTGGAGGAGTCCATGCTGAGGTAAATTTTCCCGGTCTCCCAATCTTGGGAGATCTCGGTGAGGAGGGCGGAGACGAGGCGTAGGAGAG
>SXGS01249479.1_pt1 | contig 10957 bp, 9 predicted proteins | sample 3174681 | NCBI WGS metagenome assembly SXGS01 (sample SAMN11356861, study PRJNA531348) | freshwater metagenome | isolation source: freshwater sample F1-80 | place: China: Fuxian Lake, Yuxi | collected 2017-12-25 | reverse complement strand
TGCCGAGTTGAGGGCGCTGGGCTCATATAATGGTCGCCATCGATGATTTCGTGCCGCTTGCCATCATCGGGAAAGCACTGGTACTCTCGGTACGTATATTTGCCAGTCGTATTAACAGGAGCATTCATACTCGCGCCGATCAAAATGAGTTGCCGATGCGTGCGATTGAAGTGGAGCATAGCACGATCGTTGCAGGCATTCAAATTATACTGCCCACTTCGACAACAATCCCAACTCACCGGTTTACTTTTTTCCTACCGTGTCGCTGCGACGGACCGAGATCAAGGGCTGCGAAAAATACTCTTTGGCAGAAACCTCTTTGAAATCTGCGAGCATTTGTTGGGCGCTGGCGATCTTTGAGTGATCGTCGGAATTGAGCTGCCAAGACGGATGCAAGCGGCAGCGAACTTGGCTGGATTGGCCATTTTGTTGAATCGTTCGAGTTAATTCTGCGGGCAACATGCCTTTCTCGGTAATCGCCCGATTCAATGCCAGGCGGACGTACGGTGGAAAATGAGGAGGATACATGGCGCTCAGCCGAGCCGACCAGTCGGCAAAGTTGGCATACTGGCGAGCCATCTCTGCATCGGGCGGTGACTGCAACGAAGCTTGATAAGAGAATTGCGGACCGCCGACATGCACGGCGCCTGTTTGCTCATTTATTTTCACTTCAGTTGCCGGTGCCAGCACCTTGGCAAGCTCACTTTGTTCGGCTTCCTTTCGAGCTTCCGTCAACCATCTGCTCAGCTCAGCGGTTTCAATGGGCGCTTTGATCCGTCGATGCGGATCCAGCAGCGTTATCCGCCCTTGACCGGCATCGACAATCATCACGGCCAACGAATCATCGCTCGCAAAATCGAAACAGACTCCCTGATGAAACAGCGTGATATTCTGGCGAGCAGGTTTGGCGGAGTCCCCAACAAATATATCGGTATCCACTCGAAACGAAGGGGGTGCAGCAACCAACGAACTGATCTCTGCCAATGTCACCACAACTCCGAAAGTAAAAACTCGATGCCACGAGAACATGCTTCACCACGATATACGCGACCAACGGAACAACCATTACCTAACGCGGCACACATCGACGGATGCCGCGCCCAAGACTACAGTTTCAGTTCGACCGAGTCCAGGCTGAACCGATTGCTGGCATTGGGGTAAAGTCAGAGTACCGTGTAAGAATTGTCTGGTCGAAATCTCGTTAAGGCGCAATACCGTTCAACGAACGTGGGATAAGCTTCCAGCGCTTCCAGCTTGTCAACCTGTAGCGGAGTTTCGCCATTGCTTGCACAAGATATTGACAAGCTGGAAGCTTATCCCACGTTCGTTGAACGGTATTGCGCCTAAGCGCGCCTAAGCGGGGTTTAGACCAGCGGAGGCCGGGGTGTAGCGACAGAATTCGTGTCGGCTGTTTGGGGCGAATCCGTTGATGGCTTTGAAGTGCAAATAGTGGGTCAGGCGAATCGATTGCGGGAAAATTTCTATTAAGTTAAACGTGTTTTTTTCTTGCTCGCGACCTCTGCCACGCCGCGATGTCGACGTGCCCGATTGAGCGATGATGATGCCGCGTTCGCGATGAACTCCGGGGTAAAAGTCGAGCGAGTTACCGATATAGGAACGGTGCAAGTGACCACCCAAAATCAACTCGACTTCTAACTCGATGAACCTCATGATCGCTCGCCGCGATTTGGGCATCGTCGAATCTCGCAAATAATCGGGCGCGGGCGCGAAGTGGTGGTGAGCCACGACAATTCGCGTCGCACCGGTTGGCGTGTCATGGAACGCTTGCTGGCAGAAATCCAATTGCCAAGAATCGATTCGTCCGTTAGTAATCGCGGTCCTGGGAGCGGTAGAGTCGAGCCCTACAATTACAGCCGACGGAAGTTTCAGCACTGTATTGAGTTCGTCGCAAATTAGCTCGCGATACAGCCGGTGCGGGTAAAGTAATCGTTCGCGCACGCGATAGAGTGGTACGTCGTGGTTGCCCGGAACTACTAATCGCGGAACGTTCGGCAAACGGTCGAGAAACTTGCGAGCATCGATAAATTGCGATCGTTTCGCTCGTTGCGTCAAGTCACCGCTGACAACAACCGCGTCCAACTTCAGTTGATGAGCCGTCTCTAAGAGCGCTTCCGCTACTGGCGGAACCAATGGAGGTCCAAAGTGCAGGTCCGATATCTGAAGAATGCTCAGCAACGGCACATCGGCTTGTTGCAGTACGCACGGCTTGAGAATATCCGATTCGATCAACGGAGTCTCCTGTTCATTAAACGTAACCAGTCCAACATTTCCTACCAGCCGATGCACCCCATGGCTTGACTGAACTTCAAGGTTAGCACATTCTGCTTATTCCAGGTTGGCAGTCTGTCAGAGATTTGAGATCTGAGATCTGATATTTAAAATTTGACATTTGAAATCTCTTAAAGCAAAGACTTCCAATAAGTGTAACACTGTTCAACTAAGTAGACCCTTTTCCAGACGCATCCGTTTCCTGATGGGTCGATTACGAGTTTTTGGAGGAAGCATGTCACTCAGTAAACTCATGCTACTGGCCGTTAGCGCGATGATTCCGCTGGTAGATGTTTTCCTCGCGAGTGCTGCGCAGTCCGATCGACCCAATATTGTGGTAATGTTGGTAGATGATATGGGAGTGATGGATACTTCTGTCCCATTCCTGACTGATGCATCGGGAACCGCCAAGCGTTATCCGTTGAACGATTATTATCGAACACCGAACATGGAGCGACTTGCGTCGCAAGGAATTCGGTTCAACAACTTTTATTCGATGAGCGTTTGTTCGCCGACCCGAATATCTTTGATGACCGGGCAAAATGCGGCTCGACATCGTACGACTAACTGGATCAATCCTGATCGCGATAACGGTGGTGAACAAGGACCGAGGGAATGGAATTGGCGCGGTCTTAAGAAGGGTGACACCACGCTCTCTGGCGTTTTGCAGAAACATGGTTATCGCACGATTCATGTCGGCAAAGGGCACTTTGGTCCGCGCGATTCCGAAGGCTCTGAGCCCCGGAACTTGGGCTTTGACGTCAACGTGGGAGGCGCGTCCATTGGAGCGCCAGCCAGCTATTACGGCGAAGAAAATTATGGCCATGCTGGTGCTCAGCGCAAAAAGACTGCCCCAGCCGCCGTCCCGGGACTCGCCAAATATCACGGAACGCCGACGTTTCTGACCGACGCGCTGACGATTGAAGCCAATGCGCATGTGGCGGAAGCAGTAAAAAGTGAAAAACCATTTTTCCTATACTTTGCTCAGTATGCCGTGCACGCGCCGTTTAACTCCGATCCTCGATTCGCACCCAACTACCGAGATTCGGGCAAGCCAGCGGCCGCACAGGCCTTCGCAACACTGATCGAAGGGATGGACAAATCTCTAGGTGATGTCATGGACAATCTCCAGCAACTGGGCGTCGCCGAAAACACACTGATCTTCTTTGTTGGCGACAACGGCAGTGATGCTCCGTTGGGCCACCAACACGAAGTTGCGTGTGCGGCTCCGCTGAGAGGCCGCAAAGGTGCGCACTACGAAGGTGGTATGCGAGTACCATTTCTCGCCGGTTGGGCAAAGAACAATTCACAACACCCGGCTCAATTGCAACTGGCGATCCCCGCGGCCAAAATTCAATCTCAACAAGCTGCCGTGTTCGATCTGTTTCCCACAATTCTCGAAATTGTCGGTGCAGCCAGCCCTCGCGATCACGCGGTGGACGGTAAGAGTTTACAGTCTTTGTTGAAAGGACAACGCGATCTTCAACGGTCGGAAACTTTTCTGATGCACTATCCGCATGCTCCCCATCGCACTGATTACTTCACTGTCTTTCGTGACGGCCAGTGGAAAGTAATCTATCACTACTTTCCGACCGAAGTCTCCGGCAATTCCCACTACCAACTCTTTGATCTCGAGAATGATCCGTTCGAGCAGCACGACGTTGCATCGGCACAAAACACGGTACTGCGAGAAATGATGGCCAAGTTAGTAGCAGCGCTAGCAAGCCATCAGGCGGTAGTGCCCTTGGACAAGCAAAACCAACCTGAAATTCCAATGGTTCCTTGACAGGAGTTAATTCGCATTCTGTGGAGACAATCGTCGAGGAACAATGAATTGATATCACGTGTTGTTGACCACAGGATCATCACCGGCATAATCTGCTTCATCGGTTGTTGGAATTCTACTACAGCCGTTGAAGCTCAAGTCAATGTGGCAAAGCCCGGACTGGCTGTGGTTCCATTTGACGCTCAGCAAGCCAAACAACATCAAATCCAGTGGAGTCGATTTCTGCGGTGCGAGATAGAGAGATCGAATCGAATCGACATGGATTTGGTGCTCGTTCCGCCGGGTGAATTCCTGATGGGTTGCTCGCCGGAAATGCTGGAGGCGACCCTGACCTGGGCGGATCGCGTACGACAACTGGCGCCTGGTACGGAGCGCCGCAGAATACAGGACGAAGAGCGCCCGCAGCATCGAGTTGTTATTACGCGTCCATTCGAATTGGGACGAACGGAAGTTACCATCGGCCAGTACCGGCGATTCGTGGAGCAGACAGGTTATGTTAGCGAAACGGAGAAGTTTGGTGGCGGCAACTCGGCGCTCACCGACGAGAAGGATTCGCGCAAAAAAACAGCGGTGTGGAAAACGCCCGGCTATCAAGTAACTGACAACTCGCCGGTAACACAAATTACCTGGAATGACTGCGTCGTGTTTTGCAATTGGTTAAGCGGCGAAGAGAATCTGCCAGCCAGTTATACGGTACAAGTCGATGCGACTTACAAACTTGTTCCCAGCGGCGTCGGCTACCGTTTGCCAACGGAAGCGGAATGGGAATTTGCTTGCCGCGCGGGAGCGACTGGCCAATATTCCTTTGGAAACGATGCAGCTCAATTGCCCGAGTATGCTTGGTTCGACAAGAATGCAGATCATGTAGGTGCAGGCAAGGTTGCCTCCAAATTGCCGAACGCTTTCGGGTTGTTTGACATGCACGGCAACGCGTGGGAAAGGTGCCAGGATTGGTTCGCCGCCGACTGGTATTCTCGCAGCCCCCTGGCTGACCCGGCCGGACCGATCGAGGGCGCTCGCCGCATCGCTCGTGGCGGCGCTTGGCATTACTTTGATCTCCACTGCCGATGTTCCTATCGCAACAACTCCTCTCCGATCGGACGAACGGGAAACATCGGATTTCGCGTTGCGCGTACGATAACCGTTAAGCAGGATTGACATCTCGTACGTGTTGCTCGCGCACAAGCTTAAGCCCCATGGAAAAAACTCAATTGGACAATTGTATTGCCTGCGGCGGTGAGGTCACAATTTCGCTGCGCGAGGTGCGCGATCCAGATAGCCTAGACGCCTTCACGATTGGGCGCTGCGCGAATTGCGGCTTAGGAAAAACGGAGCCAGTTCCGCAGGACCTCGGAGTTTATTATTCGGATCAGTACTATGGCAATCGACACGGATTCACTCAGAATTTATGCAACCGTCGAAGGTTGCGTTGGATCGAGAGCCAAAGACCAGATCACAACCAGCGAAGGTTGCTGGACATTGGCTGCGGCGATGGCAGTTTCTTGCAACTGGCGCGGCAAGCTAACTGGGAAGCGTTTGGAGTGGAGCGTTCACCACAGTCTGCTCGCATGGCCGGCCTGGAGGTATTCGAATCGATCGCGCAAGTCAGCGGAACTTTTGATTGCATTACTTTGTGGCATGTTCTAGAGCACCTAGAAAACCCCGAAGAATTTCTGTGTGCGATTCGGCGGTTGCTGTCCGACAATGGAACCTTGTTCATTGCAGTTCCAGATTTCGGCAGCTTGCAGGCGAAGTTGTTTGGGAAACATTGGTTGCATCTCGATGTTCCCCGTCACTTGTTTCATTTCACTCAGCGCTCGATTGCTCACATGTTCGATCGACACGGAATCGCCGCACAGCGAATGCGCGCTTCGGAGTTGGAATACGACTTGATGGGCTGGGTTCAAAGCGGGCTAAATTGCGTGTATCGTCATCCCAATCAACTGCTTAAGATATTAATGGGGCGGAAAATCGAATTGAACTTCATCAGCCGCGCCATTCATCTCGCGCTAGGTGTGGCGTCGAGCTTGCTGGCTTTCGTTCCGACCGCAATCACCGGATATTTAGGCCGCGGCGGAACGCTGGTTATCGTCGCGAAGCGAAATCAGAACACAGCCTAAATGGACAGCGCCGTTTTCATTTGCAGTGGAAAGAACAAGTCGTTGCAGCGAAATCGTTTAACCCGCAGCCGCTAGGCGAGGATTGGTTTGAGTTTTCGAACTTATTGCAAAGCCAAGCACAACCCAATCCTCGCCTAGCGGCTGCGGGTTAAACGACGAAAAGGCTAGGGCCAAAAGCCATGCCTTGCACACAAAATGGCGCTGTCCAACTAACGTCCTAACAGCCGGTAAAATTCAATGCATCAACCAAGGAATTGCTTCTGATATGTTTAAGAACCGGCGTGTGATTGTCGTGATGCCTGCTTATAACGCGGAAAAAACACTGCTGCGAACATGTGAGGAGGTAGATCGACAGATCGTCGATGAAATTGTTTTGGTCGATGATGCGAGTTCCGATGCGACGGTTCGGCTCGCTCGAGAACTGTCACTGCACGTAATTGTTCACCCAAAAAATCGCGGTTACGGAGGTAATCAGAAAACGTGCTACCGCGCTGCATTGAATCTGGGTGCGGACATCGTGATTATGGTGCATCCCGACTATCAATATACGCCTCTGTTAATTCCAGCGATGGCGTCGATGATTGGCAATGGATTGTATGATTGCGTCATCGGCAGCCGAATTCTCAGCGGCGATGCGCGCCGAAGTGGAATGCCTTTGTACAAGTATGTGTGCAATCGCGCTCTGACGCTGGTACAAAACATGGTGATGCAATCCAAGTTAACGGAATTCCATACCGGTTATCGCGCTTTTTCTCGCGAGTTGCTGTTGGCATTACCGCTTGAAGAGAACTCCGACGATTTCGTGTTTGACAATCAAATGTTGGCGCAAATTCACTACTTCGGATTCAAAATTGGCGAAGTTAGTTGCCCGACGAAGTACTTTGCAGAAGCTTCTTCGATCAATTTTCGCCGCTCGTGCCAATACGGCGTGGGGTGTTTGTCCACTGCCACCAAGTATCGTTTAGCAAGGTGGAAATTAATCCACAGCCGATTGTTCCATTCCCAAGGCGGCAAATTGGATATCACCCAGTCACCTGCGCCAGCGCCAACGACCGACAGTGCACCAACAGCCCAGGGTTAAGTCATTTGCCTTGGGCGTCGGGTGGAGACAGACCCATACGAATATCGACGAGCCCCGTATTGCTTTGCGCTGGACCGGGCGTGCTACGTCCGCTGGCTACGATGGTTTCCAGGAGAGCGGTCAATTCTTGGACTTTATCGGGATGCGCTGCGAACTGATTGTTGCGTTCACCGAGGTCGCTTGCCAAATCATAGAGCTGAGGCGACTTGAGCGCTCGCGCGCCCGATGAGCCTGGGCGCGGTTCGCTCCAGCCTCCTGAGTCGGTACACAATGACAGTTTCCACGCCCCTTTGCGAATTGCAAACGAACCATTGATTGAGTGGGAAACCAAGTGATCGCGCTTAGGTGGCGCAGCCGAGTCTAGCAACGTCGGCAAGAAACTAAAACTATCTTCGGCAGCATGAACTGGTATCGAAACACCTGCAATTTCGGCGGCGGTGGCGAACATATCTACCAAACTAATCAGTTGCCCACTCTCGCGAGCCGTTGTAACTCGCTGCGGCCACCGCACAAGAAACGGAACTCGGTGACCGCCTTCAAAGATATCAGCCTTGTGTCCGCGCAGTGGACCGCTGGGGTGATGGTCCTTATTCGCCAGTTCATCAAACTTGGCCTGAGGCGAACATCCGTTATCACTGGTAATGACCACAAGTGTATTGCGTGAAATTCCCTGTTGATCGAGCGCACCGAGAATTTCGCCGATCGCCGCATCGGTCTGCACGACAAAGTCCGCGTACGGGTTCATGCCACTGCGTCCCAAAAAATTCGGTTGAGGCAGAATGGGCGTATGAGGTGACGCCAAGGGCACATACAATAAAAACGGTTTTCCATTGCGCGATTGCACTGCATGGCGATTGATAAAGTCGACCGACTTTCGTACTAAGGTCGGTAACACATCCGCCGCTTCGAAGCCCGGTGCAGTCGGACCTTTGCGAGTTTTCGGGCCATCGCGGCGTCCGTCCATCATCAAGAACTCGCGATCGTCAGTAGGTAGCGCGACAACTCGATCGTTCTCAATGAACGTATAGGGCACCATGTCAAGCGAAGCGCTGATGCCAAAATAGTAGTCGAAGCCCACGCTGTTGGGACCGTTGGAGATCGGCTGTCCATAGTCAACATTGAAGACTTGTTCGCGCGGTTCGATATTGAGTTCGGTAAGCTCCTTGCCGGGCAACTTCGCCCAGTTCATGCCGAGATGCCACTTCCCAACGCAGCCAGTATTGTAGCCAGCCGATTTCAAGAGCATCGCGATAGTCATCCGGTCCTGCTCGATCAACCGTGGGCTGAGTCCTCCAAGCACACCCTTTTTTAGTTTTGATCGCCAGTTATATCGACCGGTCATCAACGCGTAGCGAGTCGGAGAACACACCGACGAAGTTGTGTGCGCATCGGTAAAGCGAATTCCTTGAGCGGCTACTCCATCGAGAGTGGGCGTGGAGATCTTTCCGCCGTAACAACTCGGGTCGCCGTATCCAAGGTCGTCTGCCAGAATGAAAACGATGTTCGGCAGAGGAGCCTCAGCCGCGCACAGCAATTCAACTCCAGTCTGCCACACAAACGCAAAAACGATCGCTAATGCAACTATTCTAAGATCCAAGAATTCTCTCCGTTAATAGATCGATGCGGTTACTGATTTCGCCGACGGGTATCGAGGGTGCGTGTCAATGGTGTACGACTTGCAAACGCAATTGCTAACGATTCTCGCTTGTTCACTTGCTCGTCGCTGATGATGGATTTGCCGAAAAGGTGACAAAGGGAAATACCTCAGGAATATGCGAGTCCCAGACTCCGTGCGAACTAAGTGCCCAGCCACCAGAGTCTTTTGCGGGAACTGCTTCGCGATACTGATTAAATCGCGAAAAGTCCATGCGCCAAACGTCGCCGGGCCTGGGCGGTAATGCTCGCTGGTCGCCAAGCATGAATGACTTCATGCCTTTCCACGGAAACGCTAATTCGACGGTCCAGCCTCGATCGCGATCGCTGGAATCATTTAACGTACCATCGATTTGTACGGCAAACTGGGCGCCGGGAAAGTCCCATTTCAAGTATGCCCATCGTTGGCCGCGTGGATGATTTTTTAGTCCCACTCCGTTAAAAGGCTGGAATTTTGTCTGTGATTTAGTTTGGTCGAATTCGGGGAGCTTTGCGAAACCACTGGACTCGAAGTTGTCTTGCCAAATGAATAGCCCTTCGTAGACTGTTCCATGCGCGTTGATCTCAAATTCGTAGTAGGCATCGGCTCCTGCCACGAAGAACTCGACGTCATTGTCGTAGTAAATCGGCGCATCTCGCTCGGTAAATTTGGCCTGCACGAATGGTTCCTCGATCCAATATCCAAGATACAAAAACTCGTCATTCCAAAGCACCGAGACACGAGTATCATGAATCGTCTGCTGGCCATGAATTAAATCAACGAATCTCGGCGAGCGATGCGCATGACGCCAACTGACTTCGTCTAGTTTGCCGTCCACCTTGATCGGGCCTACCGTTCTGCTAGCTTCGATGCGAACAATCTCGCCCAACGCTTTCGGCGGAAACTGCGGTTGAATCTTAGACTCTACCTGCGCATACAGTAACCCATGTGAAGAAACCAACCATAGCGCCCAAATAAATAGCAGGCTTTTCGCACGAAGCAGATGAATTCTCGGACGGCCATCGTTTGAGCGAAAACCTAGACTGGCTGGCGGTGTACTGCACATTTGAAGACCCTTTCGGATAGCCGAGCAATCACCATGGCGGCAAGTTACCGCTTCGATTCTGGTTTCGCGGAGGCTCGAACCGGCTCGCGGCTTCATGCGATTCCATGCGCTTCTTCGTACTGTCGGATCTTGTCCTCATGTTCGAGCGTCAAGCCGATATCGTCCAAGCCGTGTAACAAGCAATGGCGTCGGAACGGCAGCACTTCGAATTCCAACGACAACCCGTGCTCATCTGAAATGAGACAGAACTCCAGGTTGATCGTGAGTTTATAGCTAGGATGATTTGCGTGCCTTTCAAAGAGATCATCGATCACCGATTCGGACAACCGAATGGGCAGCAAACCGTTCTTGAAGCAGTTGTTGAAAAAGATGTCGGCGAAGGAAGGCGCTAGTACCGCGCGAAATCCGTAGTCGTCTAGAGCCCACACTGCATGTTCGCGGCTGGAACCCGAACCGAAATTGCGGCGCGTGACGAGAACTGAAGCTCCGTTGACTTCGGGTTGGTTCAATTCGAATTCTGGGTTGGGCGAACCGTCATCCTTGTACCGCCAGTCGAAGAACAAGAACTGTCCAAAGCCAGTCCGTTCGATTCGCTTGAGAAATTGCTTTGGGATGATCTGGTCAGTGTCGACGTTAGCTCGATCCATGGTGGCCACTAAGCCGGTGTGAATCGTAAACGGTTGCATAGTTGGGTTGCTCGATTCTTAATATCGGAGTTGCGATTGACGAGTAGTGTGAATTAGGGTTCGATCAGTCACTGCAAGATAGTCAGTCAAGCTGTCTGGGATTTAAGTACAGGCACTGAAATTAGTTTATTCACGCTTTGTAGTTCCAGTGGCGAATGTCGATAAAACGACCTTCAATAGCGGCGGCGGCGGCCATAGCGGGTGAAACCAAATGGGTTCGGCCGCCTTTGCCTTGTCGCCCTTCAAAGTTCCTGTTGCTGGTCGAGGCGCAGCGCTGGCCGGGCTCGAGGCGATCG
>SXGS01740491.1_pt1 | contig 10958 bp, 7 predicted proteins | sample 3174681 | NCBI WGS metagenome assembly SXGS01 (sample SAMN11356861, study PRJNA531348) | freshwater metagenome | isolation source: freshwater sample F1-80 | place: China: Fuxian Lake, Yuxi | collected 2017-12-25 | reverse complement strand
GGGCGCGGGCGGCGCCACGACGGGCGGCGCCACGACGAGCGGCCAGCCGACGGGCGCGGGCGGTTCTCCGACGGGCGGAATGACGACCGGGCCGATGAGCGGCCAAGGCGGCGGCGCGGCGAGCTGCCCCGCACCGCCGAGCCCGCCCGGAAGCAACACCTGCCCCGCGGTCTGCACCGGCGGCTGCCACCTCGGCAACAAGCTCTGCGTCGTCGCGTGCATCGGAGAGGAGGCGTGCGTCACGCAGACCATCACGTGTCCGCCGAACATGGACTGCAAGGTCGAGTGCAAGGGCATCGACGCCTGCGACGAGGTCACCGTCAACTGCCAAGCCACCTACGCTTGCGACGTGGCGTGCTCGGACGGAGTCGACGCCTGCGTCAGCGTGCAGCTCAACTGCACCGACGGCGCGTGCGGGATGACGTGCGGCCTCGGCAAGGACGTGTGCAAGGACGCGGTCGTCACCTGCGGCACCGGGGCTTGCAGCGCGAGCTGCGGCGGCGGCTCGGCGCCGGCGGTCAGCTGCAACGACGCCTGCGCCTGCACGGCGTGCTGATGGGGTAATGTGTCATAGGCCCGCGCGCGTCATGAGCCATTGCGCGTGACCGACGGGCCATCTCCTCACCGTGGCGAAATCACGCAAACGCACCCCGCGCCAAGCCGCCGAATCCGCGGGCGCGGGGCCCAGCCGCTCAGCCGCGGCGGGCCGCTCAGCCGCGGCGGGCCGCTCAGCCGCGGCGGGCCGCTCAGCCGATAGCGGACGAGCCGCCGATAGCGGACGAGCCGCCGATAGCGGACGAGCCGCAGATAGCGGACGAGCCGCAGATAGCGGACGAGGCCGCGCCTCGTCGCTCGGCTCGCGCCCTCTGGAGCGGCGCTTCTGGGCAGAGCTCGCGGCGATCGCGGGACTCGGCCTCGTGCTGCGTCTCGTGCACGCGTCGACGTGGTGGTCGTCGACGGGCGGCGCGCACATCTTCGACGCGCGCTACTACCACGATCTCGCGCGCGGCCTCGGGGAGCGCGGAGCTGGCGCCGCCGCGGAGGTCGCCTCGTTCGCCAACGTCGGCTACACGTGGTTGCTTCGCGCGCTCGCGTCGTCGGCCGGCGAGTCGCTCTACGTCGTCGCCGTCGCTCAGGCGGTCGCGGGCGCGCTCAGCGTGGTGCTCGTCGGCGTCGCCGCCAGATCGCTCACGCGCTCGAGCACGGTCGGGCTCGTCGCGGCGGCCCTCCTCGCTCTCTATGCGCCGGCGCTGCATTTCGAGGCGCTCTTGCTGATCCCCGCCTTCGATCTCTTGCTCGCGTCGGCGGCGCTCGCGCTCGTCGCGATCGGGTCAAAAAAGAGCGCCGCCATGCCGTGGTTCCTTGCCGGGGCGTGCGTTGGAGCGGCGACCCTCCTTCGCGCATCGAGCGCCATCGCGGTCGTGAGCTACGCGGCGGCGGCCTTCCTCTTGCGGCGCTCGGTTCGGGAGGTCGCGCTCAAGCAAGCCTTGGCTGTCCTCTTCGGCGCGGCCCTCTTCGTCGTGCCGGCCGCGGTGAGCGCCAGCTCTGCCGCGGGCGAGTGGGTCTTCGTGTCGGCCAACGGCGGGATGAACCTCTGGGTCGGCAACCACGAGCGCGCGACAGGGAGCTACGAGAACGCCCCTTTTCTCGGCGCGTCGCGCGGCGGCGACTTCGAATACACGCTGGTGACCGAGCGCGAGCGGTTTCACGAGGAGGCGCGGCGCCGCACCGGCGACTCGAAGCTCACCCTCGTGGCAGCCGATCGGTATTGGGCGCGCGCGGCGCTCGCCGACATCGGCAGTGCCCCGGGCGCGTGGCTCGCGCGGACGGTCGCCAAGGCGCGGCTCTTGATTGGCAATCAGGAGCCGCGGACCAACTCCGCCTTCGAGCTCACCCTTGCGCTGTCCCCGCTCGTGCGCGTGGCCCCGCTGCGGTTCGGCGTGCTCTTCGCCCTCGGCGCCGCAGGGGTCGCCCTCTTGGCCAGGCGACGACGCGCGCGCCTCGTACTGGTCACTTCGGCGGCGCTCGCGGCCCCGCTCGCCGCTTGCCTCCTGTTCTTCGTCAGCGGGGAATATCGGCACCCGGCGGCGGCGCCTCTCGTCGTGCTCGCCGCCGCGGGGCTCGTCGCGACTGCCAAATACGCGAGGCGGCGGATCTGGCCACGAGGTCGTCGCGGTGCGCTCGCCATGGCCCTCTTTGCCATGGTCATGCCGCTCGCGCTCACGCTGCCCAAGCCGGGCTGTCTGATTGCCAAGGATCTCAAGGCGTACTCCGACGCGCTCGCCTCGCCCGGCTTCGGCGGACGCATGCCGACGCGGGAGACCTATGCGGCGGCGCGCGCGCTCTTGGCGCACGCCGGCGACGACTACCCCTCAGCCGTGACCGGGCTCGAGGGCCTGTTGCTCGTGAGCTCGAACGAGGCCATTCAGTTTCGCGACGAAGCGGCGGCCCGGCGGCTCGTCGAGACGGCAAGCTCCCTCTGGCAGCTCGCCCCGAGCCCCGCGAAGGGATTGGCCCCTTCGGACGCGCGGCGCATCCACAACAACCTCCGCAATCGCGTGCAGCAGCTCGCCCGGCAGCCGTTCGTCGCGGAGTGGGAGACTTTGCCTACCGAGCTCCAGGCACTCGGCGGGCAAAACTGGGCCGAGGCCGAGTTTCTCATCGGCATGAAGAAGCTCGCCGAAGCCGAGCGTTTCCTCGATCGGGCGCTCGGGCTCTGCCCCTCGTCGGTCGAGGTGCTCGCGGCCCGGGGCAAGCTCGAGGAGGCGCGCGGTGGCTCCCCGACGCAGTGGTTCGAAGCGAGCCTCGCGGCCTTCCCCGCGCTCGCGCTGCCGGCGTTGCACCTCGCGTCGTACTACCGCGGGCGGGGCGAGCTCGAGCGCGCGCGGGAATACCTCGAGCTGGCACGCGCCCGCGAGCCCAAGGATCCGGGCGTCGCCGAGCTCGAGCGGACGCTGCCGCGGCCGGCCTTGTAGCGGACTCCGCCTCAAGGCCGCGCCCGGGTGATGATGCGTTCCACGACGGCCCGACGCGAGTATGCTCGTGCGGCGTAGCGGACCCGCATGAACCAACCGGCAGCGAAGAAGGGCGACAAGGTCGTCGCCGTCGATACCCACATCGTGATGGTGCCGTCGCCCGGTGGACCCGTGCCGACACCGATGCCGATGCCCTTCAACGGCATCATCATCGGCGCCGTGGACACGCGCGTCCTCATCGAGAATTTCCCTGCCGCGACGAAGGGCAGCACCGCGCAGAACGTCCCCCCGCACCTCCCCGCCGGCGGCCCGTTCCAGACGCCGCCGAAGAACGAGGCGAGCATCAGCGCGGGCAGCGCCACGGTGCTCATCAACGACCAGCCGGCGGCGCGCATGGGCGATCCCGCGCAGACCTGCGACGACGTCGGCGCCCCCGCGAACGGCACGGTGGTCGCCGCGTCGCGCGTCCTCATCGGGTAGCGCGGTAACGGCGGAGTAGGGGCGAGGGGAGCGACGGGAGGCGATGACCGCGGCACCGCGCGAGTACGGAGGCGTCACGCTCGAAGCGTACGCCGGGGTCGTCGCGGCGCTCGCCGAGGGCTTTCCCCTCGCCGAGGTGTTGCGTCGTGAGCGCATCCCGAGCGAACAATGGGGCGCCGCCGAGCCCGAGTGGAAGCGCCGGCTCGCGGAGGACGGCGCGACCGGCGGACCCTATTTCGCCCTCTATCAGGAGCGGCTCACCGTGGCCGAAGAGTGCCTATCGCGTGCCGTGGCGCCCATCGACGACGGACTCGAGGCGTGGCTCGCGTTCCTCGACGGCTGGGCGAAGAGCGCCGAGCCGCGCGCGTACTGGCAAGAGAAGCTCGGCCTCAACGTCAATGACGTCTCGCGCCTGCGGCGCCGGTGGCAGAAGCGCATGGCAGAGGACAAAGAGGTCGCGATCGCCGCGGCCGAGACAGCGGCACGCGGCGCGGGGCCCTTGCCGCCGCTCCGCATCGCGCCCGCCGCGCTGCGTCCGTTTCCGTGGTCCAAGGGCGGCGGCGCCGCGCCACCGATCGCTGACGGCGGTTCGGCCGGGTCCGCGCCCGCCGCGCCCGCCGACGAGGAGTTTTTGCTCGATCGGTACGCACGGATCAGCGCCGAGCTGGCGGCATTTCCGCGGGCGCGGGCGGCGGTGTTCGGGCGCCACGGCTTGACCGAAGCGACGTTTCGGGAGCTCGAGAGCCGCTGGCGACCCGCGCTCACGGGCGTCGTCGGGGCCGACTATCGGCGCCTCGTCGCACATCATCGTGCGCGGCTCGACGCCGGGCAGAAGGCCGCATTGAGCAAGAGCGCGACCGCGGCGGGGCGGCTGCCGCCGGCTCCGCCGCCAGCCAGCGCCGCTCCGCCGCAGCAGGCCAATGTGCCGCCGGCCAAGGCGCCACTGGCCAACATGCAGCAGGCCAATGCGCCACTGGCCAATGCGCCACTGGCCAATGCGCCACTGGCCAACATGCAGCAGGCCAATGTGCCGCCGGCCAATGCGCCACTGGCCAACATACAGCATGCCAATGTGCCGCAGCCCGCCATGCTGCCCCGCGCCGCCCCGACGACGGAACCGCCTCCGCCGAGTGTTGGCTCGGTGAAGGACGAGACCGAGCTCTACTTCGCGGCGATCAGCGACGACGACGCGCTCCCGTTCGTCACGGCGGTCGGGATCTCGCCGAGCGTGCTCGAGGCGTTCGCGCAGGTCGAGCCGCATCCGGGCGCGGGCGAGACCGCGTACGCGACGCCGGCGTTCGCCGACGAGGAGGTTCTGCCCTTCATGAAGCCCGCCGAGCCCGAGGCTAGGCCGCCCTCGAGCGAAGGGCCCGAGCCCGCGCGGAGCCCACCCGCGGCCACCCCCGACGTCACGGGAGCGAGCCCGCCGGCGCCACACGCGCTGCGGCAGCTCGTCGCCGTCTCGGTGGAGCTCGGGCTCGCGCCGACGCAGGCCGTCGCCATCCTTCGCCACTACGGGCTCACCCCCTCGAGCGCGCGTGACGGCTTCGCGGCGATGGAAGCCGAGCGCCGGCGGGATCCGGCGGTGCAGGCCGAGTGGGAGCTGGCACACGCGGAGTACACGGCGTACCGCCGCACCGTGCGATGACCGCCGTCGACCGTCGTGGTAGCAGCAGCAAATGAGTGAAGGGCGGGAGGGCGAGGGGATCCCTCGGAGCGGCTTGGGGCAAAGCCCGGGCGCGCGAGGCGACTCTCCCTATGAGCTTTACCTCGCGGCGCTGCCATCGGGCCACGTGCGCGTGGATGCGTTCCGAGGCGAAGAGCGACTCAATGCGCCGTGGTGGCTCGAGGTCACGGCGAACGCGCCAGGGATCGGCGAGGAGCTCTCCCTGGCGGTGGGCGGACAGGCGGCCTTCGTGATGCGCACGGGCGCGGGCGAGCGCGTATTTTCGGGGATGGTCGCGGCGGTGCGTGTCGTGGGGCACGACTCCGCCGGCGACCGCGTGCGCTTCTGTGTCCGCGTCGTATCCAGCCTCTGGGCCCTGCGCTTCCGCCGCCGCTCGCGCGTGTTTCAGAACATGCGGGTCGACGCGATCGTCGGGACGATCTTGTCGGAGGCGAATGTCGAGGCCACGTGGAACCTCAGGCAGATCTACCCGGTCCGCGAGTACTGCACCCAATACGAAGAGAGCGATGGGGCCTTCATCGCGCGACTCCTGGCAGAGAATGGCATTGCGGTCCGCCACCAGCCGCCCGAGCTCCGCGCTCCCGAGGGCTTGTTTGGCGGGGACAGGCTCTACTTCGGCGACGACGCCGCGTTCTATGAGCCCATCGGCCATGCTCATGGGGACGCGGGCAGTCCACGCCTGCGCTGGTTGGGCGCCTCGGACGCCGGTTCCATGGTCGCCGACGGGATCACGCACTTCGAACCCGAAAAGCGCCTGCGAACCAACGCCGCCACCTACTGGGAATACGATCCCGAGCGACCGAATGCCGTGCTGTCCGCCAACGCGCGATTGCCAGGCTCGGGCGAGCTCGGTGCGGGCGGCGGCGGGGCGAGCGGCGCGGGTGGACACCGCGCGGAGCTCGAGCATTACGAGCATCATGGTCAATACCACTTCCGCAAATGGGAGTTCGGCCTCGGCGAGCCCGAGCGAATTCTGAGGCAGAGGCGCCGTCGGGCGGACGTCGCCAAGGGAAAGAGCTGGTGCTCGGCGCTCGTTCCTGGGGGGCTCTTTCGGCTCGACGACCATCCGCTCGAGGCACTGAACAAGGACTACGCCGTCGTGCGCGTCCGGCACGAGGGAGCTGCGACCACCACCGAGGCACGCCGCGAGAGCTATCGCAATCGGTTCGAGTGCGTCCCGAGCGGCGTCGTGTACTGCCCAGCCCGTCCGCGCACGCGGACCGTGCTCACGACGTTGACGGCCACCGTGGTCGGCGGCCGAGAGGATGAGCTCTTCACGGACGAGCTCGGCCGCATCAAGGTGCAGTTTCACTGGGACCGCGCCGGCAAGCGCGATCAACACAGCTCTTGCTGGCTGCGAACCATGCAGAGCTGGAGCGGCGAAGCGTGGGGTGCACAGTTCATCCCGCGGGTGGGGATGGAGGTCGTCGTCGCGTTCGACGGCGGCGATCCGGACAAGCCGCTCGTGCTCGGCGCGCTCTACAACGCCACGCACCCGCTGCCGTTCGGCACGGCGCTCGAGAAGACACGAAGCGGCTTTCGCACGCGCAGCACACCTCGGTCCGACGGCTACAACGAGCTCTCCTTCGACGACGCGGCCGGCCGAGAGGAGATTCGGGTGCATGCCGAGCGCGATCTCGTCGAGGTCGTCGGCCACGATCGCGCTTCGACCGTGGGCCACAACGAGGTCAACACCGTCGCGGGAGATCAGACGACGCAGATCGCAGGTTCGCAGTCGACGCGCGTCACCGGGGCGCGCCGGTTCGAGACGCTCGGGGCGGAGTCGGTGAGGACACTCGGCGACTGCGAGCTTCACGTTGGGGGGGAGCGACTGCACCTCGTCGGCGGCGACGAGCGGCGCACGATCGACGGAGATGAGCTCGTGACCGTCAACGGGCGCGCGCTCCACACGGTGGCGGGCGGTCAGAGCTTGCGCGTGGGCGAGAACTACTCGGTCAGCGTCGGGAGCGAGGAGATGCCGGGCACGCTGGACCTCTATTCCTGGGGGAGCACCATGCTCGGTTCGGGCTTCGATGTCTCGTTGAGCGCGGAGCGGCGGATCGTGCTCAAGTGCGGCGAGAGTTCCATCGAGGTCGGGAGCGACGAGGTGCGCATTCGAGCGCCCAAGCTGCGGCTCGATGCGGACCGAGAGCTCGTGGTTTGCGCGAGCGACTCGACCCTCAAGCTCGACGGGCGCGCGGAGCTCGCTGCAAAGGAGGTGCGGCTCTTTTCTGCGATGGCCAGCCTCGAGCTCGACGAACATGCCCACCTCGACGGACAGCTCGTGAAGCTCGCGTGCGGCGCGGGCGTCAAGGGGGAGGTCACCGACGACGAGGGCCAGCCGCTCACGAGGCCTCTGCGCCTCAAGCTGGCCGACGCGCACTACGAGGCTTACGGCAACAAGGAGTTCGTCGTGAGGGCTGGCGGCGCACGCATCGAGGGGCGCACGGGCGCCGACGGCGCGGTCGATGTCGCCATTCCGATCGATGCCCAGGTGGCGGAGCTCACCGTCTGGCTCGGGCAGCGGCCGGGCGGCCCGACGCGCCACTACACGGTCGAGCTCACTCCCGTCGAGCCCGCAGATTCGGTCGTGGGCGTCCAGCAGCGCCTTCGTCACCTTGGCTATTACTATCGGTCACCGAGCGGCGAGCTCGACGCCGTCACGCGGCACGCCCTCGAGGCGTTTCAGCGCGAGCACGGCATCGACCCGACCGGAGAGCTCGACGACGCCACGCGCGCCACGCTCGGCGACGCCCACGGCAACTGACTACGAGGGGAACGTGACTGCATCGCGCAGCGTGAAGTGCATTCTTCGGAACGAATCGCGCCACTCGCTCGCGCTGGCCGGAGCCGAGCTCGCGCACGGAATGTTCGCGACGCTGCCGCCAAGCGCCGTCCCGCCCGGCGAGGTCGCTGCGTGGGAGGCCGAGAGCTGCGGATTCATGACCGGCACCGAGGGGCACGCTGCCTATCTCATCGGCGACACCGGAGGCCGGCTCATCGTCTCCTGGGACAACCCGTTCATTGGCGAGAACGCGTTCACGCAGCGCTCGGTGTTCATCGCGGAGGGCGAGCACTACGAGGCTCACGATCCGATGCGTCCAGCGGCGCTCGATCCGCGCCGCTACGAGCCGGAGGCGGCGCCGCCCCTCGCGCACGGCGAGAACGTCGAGGTGACCTTCGTCTTGCGGCCCGTCCAAGAGGAGCAGGAGGCCGACCTCGAGGAGGCGGCCCCGGACCAGCCGCCACCCGCGCCCGAGACGCGCGCCGTCGCGCACAGCGGCGAGTGTTCGGTGCTGCTGAGAGACGCCAAGGCCGAGTTCCGTAAGCTCGTCTATGTTGGCTTCAACGAGTACCCGGCCACTTCCGAGGCCATGGCGCTCGCAAAGGGCGGGCTGCTCGAGCCGCCCGATGCCGTGGCCTACGCCGCGGGCGGTGGTCTCCCGGGGAGCGAGCTTCCAGGGAACATGGCGTACGTCACGACCTTCACGCCGGCGTCGCACGGGAAGATCGTCAACGAGCCCGTCGAGGCGTTCGCCGCGAGGCTGACGACGCTCGACCCGGAGTTGCGTAGCCGTTATGTCGCCCTCGAGAAGAGGTGTGACACAAAGGAAAACCAAGTCCGGGTGAGCGTGAAGTATCCCGGGCACGCGGTCGATCGAAGGTACGGGATTCGATGCCTCGCCGTGGCGTTCGATCACGCGCAGCGCGAGCTCGGGCGCGGCGGCGTGGCATGCGGAGATGTGAGGAGCGCGCCCTTGAAGCGGCTCGTGCTCTCGGCGCATCATTGCCCATGGATGGTCAATGGGGAGGTTGGCGTGCTCTGGGGCGACAACGGCTTTGGCGGCAACCACACCTTCGAGCGGGGCCTCAAGGTCATGCAGGACCTGTGGTCTTTGGGAACTATTTTCACCAGCGCTAGCGAGCAGGTCGAGGACTTGATGTTCTCGGCGTGCCACACGGGGTACTCCACTAAACACGTCCTCGTCCCCCAGCTGGTCGACGTGTTTCCCAGCCTGAGGACCGTCTGGGCCTATGAGAGCCTGTCTCCGTCGAACCCGAAGTCCGACGAGGCCATCTGCAGCTGGGAGAGGGCATCGCGAGAGCCTCGGGCCGAGAGCGCCATCGTCGAAAAGTGCCGTCAGGCGCGCGCCAAAAAGTTGTGGCTGCCGGTCGTGTGGACGGGGGGGCCCGAGAATCTCGAGCCACAGCGTGGAGCGACCCCGACGAAGGTGGCTTGATGGCAGGCGCACTTCGCACTTCGCTCGCCGCGCCCGCTCATCGCACCGGGTTGCTGCTCAGCGCTCGCGCGCCTCAGCGCTCGCGCGCCTCTCCACCATTAGCGGTTCTGCACGTATTGCATTGGCGCGGAGCGAGCCCGCCGCCTTCGCACGCGCCGCGGCAGCTCGTGGCCGTGTCGGTGGAGCTCGGGCTCGCCCCACCTCGGCGGTCGCCATCCTCCGCCACTGCTGGCTCACCCCCTCGAGCGCGCGTGACGCCTTCGCGGCGATGGAAGGCGGCGAATTCGCTCGCCCTCGGCCCGAACGGGTGGCGCGCGAATTTGTCATCGAACTTCGGACGTCGCGACCAGCGTGGGCGGCATGATCGACAAGGTGGGGATCGGTTTCATTGCGATGGTGGCTTTGGCGGCGTGCTCCGAGCCAACGGCCACCGGATTGTCTGACCCGAGCGGCGCGCCAGGGGCTTCGTCGACTCCCGGTGGCGCGACCGCTGCCAGCGCGGCGGCCACGGCCTCGGCGGCCACCTCGATCGCGGCTGCGACCGCCTCGGCGACTGCGGCTCCGGCGGATCCCAACGTCCCCTCGGCCGACCCAACTGCCGAGGAGTGGAAGGCCGCGCCGGAAGGTTACCTCCGCGACGTCACGGAGAGTTGCAGGGCCAAGGTCGTGCGCGAGTGGGTCCGCATCGTCTGCCGCGTCGGCAATGATCCAACGTGCAGCGACGACGGTGACCGCAAGGTGAACTTCGCGCTCGGGCTGGGCAAAGGCCCGCTCAAAGCCAAGGTCGCTCGCGATGAGCACGATGCGAGCCTCGTGTTTCGGTTGGTCGAGGGCGTCGAGCTGAAGGCGGCTCTGCAGTGCAAGTTCCCCTATCCGGTCCTGTCCCGCTGGACGGCGGGCAAGCCCAAGCCCGCGCCGATCGCCAAGATCATGGGCGGCAGCGAAATCGGCAGCTCGTGCCTGTCGGAGATCGACTGCGGCGCCGCCGGCATGTGCCACGACAGCGCTCGCCTCACGGACAAGGACTCCGTGGGTCGAGCCACCTGCGTTGCGAAGGATTACTGACATGCAGCGCGGGATCCCCCTGCTCTTCGCGTGCGTCCTGGCGTGCGGCGCGCCGCCGCTCCATCCAGCGCCAGGGTCGTCGTCGTTGCCGGGCGCTTCGGGCTCGGCCAGCCCGGTGGCCGCACCGGGCTCGGCTCGAGCGAGCGATCCCTGCGTGACCGCGGAGGCTTTCGCGACCGGCGTGAAGGAGCGCATCTCGCAAGGGCGACTCGACGCGGCGAAGCGGCGCTTGGAGAAAACACCCGAGGGCTGCGCGAAAGTCGCGGCGACGCTCGTAGAGCTGCGCGCCTCGGTGGAGTCGGCATTGGCGAGCGACCTCGGCGCGGACGAGCTCGTGCTCGCTGGCCGGCGTGCGCGAGAGGCCGGCGACCTAGTACCGCAACGCAGAGGATACGATCGATTGCGGGCGTAGCCGCGGGACTTCCTCGGCGGGGATGCAAACCGCAATGCTCCTCGCTTGACGGGGGACGCGGCCAATCAGGCCGCGGCGCTCGAGTTCGATGACCATTC
>SXGS01475817.1_pt1 | contig 10958 bp, 10 predicted proteins | sample 3174681 | NCBI WGS metagenome assembly SXGS01 (sample SAMN11356861, study PRJNA531348) | freshwater metagenome | isolation source: freshwater sample F1-80 | place: China: Fuxian Lake, Yuxi | collected 2017-12-25 | reverse complement strand
GTCTTTGCGGCTGATGCGCAGCGCAGCCGGGCGCACCGCACGCAACCCGGCCAGCGCCACCACCGCAATAAACAGGTCGCGCCAAAACACCAGCGCCAGCGGCGCCAGCTGATAGCGGTTGAGCAGCACGCTGAAGAAGATTCCGGTGGTGGCCCAGGCAGTAGTACCCGCCAGCGCAATCAGAACACTGCGCGTGCGATTGTTGGGAATCTGCATCGGTTACGGTGCGCTCCTAGTTGAGTATATGCCGGCGGAGTCGGTTGAGAAGTCTCTGCAGTGCTACTTTTATGATTGCCGATCACGGGCACTCTGGATTGTGCACCAGCAGTAATGACAATCGCAGAACCTCAATCGTACAAAATTCGCAGCTGGGGAACAGGCGTAGCAATATGTCGATCGGAGCATAGAAAGAGAACTGACAAGTAGTCGCGGCGGAGTGCTGATCAGGTGTTGCACTTTCAGAATCCATCCCAAACATTTAGGCCGGCGCGGTCACAGTAGCATTGACGCGCAAACCACCATCTCTAAAGAAGAGCTCCCACCTTTACGGTCGACACAGCCAACAAGCTTTCAAGTCACAAATTTATTGCAAACGCACCCGAGCAAAAAAATGTTCATGCGCTAATACCGCGCCAGAAGTGAAGTCTGAATAGGACCAGTATTGGGGTGCTGTAGGAGTACTTTCCTTTAGTGAACCATTTAGAAAGGCATGGTTGTACTACCTACAGCTACCATGCGCCCGCTACAACCACCCGCTACGCAAACTTCCGGAATGGAGATCTACTTACGAAGGCCTGCTCCAATTCCTTGACACGGAAAACTAGTTGCATACAATAGTGGCAGATTAAACATCTTGGATATCCACCACTCACCATGACCAGAAAACGATTTTTACGGTATTGGCAATTGTATTTGCTATTAATTTTACCTATGCTGTATCTCCTAATATTTAGGTACATACCAATGATTGGGGTGCAAATCGCCTTTCGGGAATTTAATGCGGTGGACGGGATGTGGGGTAGTCCATGGGTAGGAATTACCCACTTTACAACTTTCTTTTCGTCGCCGCGTTTCTTAACTATAGTTGCCAATACCGCCCAAATCAGTGTGCTATCCATGGTGTTTGGTTTCCCAGCTCCGATTGTTCTTGCACTTTTCTTGAATGAAATCCGTAATGGCATCTTCAAATTATCGGTTCAATTAGTGACCGCTATTCCTCACTTCATTTCCACAGTCGTCATGGCTGGTCTAGTACTTCTGTTTTTAGAGCCCAAAGGGTTTATCGGGCGGCAAATGCACATTTTTGGAATCCAAGACTCAGTTAGTATCATGGGAGTAGCAGACCTCTTTAAGTACATATATGCTCTCTCAGATATGTGGCAGCATATGGGCTACAACAGCATTATTTATTTGGCTGCCCTATCAGGAATCAACCCGGAGTTGTACGAGGCCGCTAAAGTTGATGGTGCAAATCTGATAAAAAAAATTATTCATATTGATTTACCTGGCATAATGCCCGTCATTATTATTCTGTTTATCTTGAACACTGGGCAAATCTTGCAGGTAGGGTTCGAAAAAACATATTTACTACAAAACAATCTTAATTTGCCGGGGTCCGAGGTACTCCAAACTTTTGTGTACAAAATTGGGTTGTTGAACGCAAACTACAGCTATTCCACGGCTGTAGATGTCTTCAATTCCGTCGTTTCTTTTGCATTTTTGGTCATGGTAAATTTCATTGTAAGAAAATATTCCGAAAATAGTCTATGGTGAAAAAACAATGGTAAAGCGACCAGCAATCACAGGTGCTATTGAGGACAGGCTCTTCCTGTTTGTTGTTTACTGTGTAATTTTGGTATTACTTGCCGCAATTGCTCTGCCTTTGCTTCATATTCTAAGTTCATCAATCAGTGACCCTGACGCAGTGTTGCGTGGTGAAGTAGGTTATTATCCCAAGCAAATATCATTAATTGCTTATAAAACAATTTTCGAAGATGAAGCCTTAGTCAGGGGGTTTTTTAATTCCGTCTTTTACACAATTACAGCGACATTTGTGCAGGTGGGAGCCACAATTATGTGTGCCTACCCTTTATCCCGGCCATATTTGTATGGTAAAAGCATCATCACCGGTATGGTTCTTTTAACAATGTTCTTTAGCGGGGGCCTTATCCCGACATATCTCGTGGTCAGATCTCTAGGACTGCTCGATACCCGATGGGCAATGGTTTTACCTGGCGCAATGGCAGGATTCCAAGTTTTGGTAGCCCGAACCTTTTTCCAAACAGCAATACCTGAAGAATTAGTCGAAGCAGCGGAACTGGATGGGGCCTCTCAAATCACAATCTTCGCAAAAATTGTGTTACCGCTATCCACGCCAGTAATTGCAGTACTAATCGTGATTTACGCGGTGGGTAACTGGAACTCGTTTTTTGAGGCAATGATTTATCTGAACTCAACTGAACTATTTCCGTTGCAAATTATTCTAAGAAATATTCTGGTCATGAACAAACCCGTCGGGACCTATGACACAGTTCGAATGATGCAGCTACTTCGACTCACTGCGCTGCTGAAGTATGCACTCATTGTAGTTTCTAGTGTGCCTATATTATTGGCTTATCCGCTGATTCAGAAGCATTTTGCACGAGGACTGACGGTTGGATCAATAAAGGGTTGAACAAGCTGGTGGGGGACCCCAATTGTTTCAACTTCCGGAAAAATTCTTCACCTAAAATTTTGAGGGGTAGTACAAAGTTTGTACCCGAGGTGCCGACTAAAGAGTAATTCCACTATCGGTTTTCGGCTCCATCCCTGAGGATAAAAATCATGTGTTATAGTAGTGTTGTGGAGAAGGAGAAATCTTTTTGTCAAGGAGGCGCTTTATTGAATAAAGTAAAATTGAATATCAGCCCGTTTGTACGTTTTCGAATTTCAACTCAAGGAGAATACTTAAAGAAATGAAGGCTCAAATAGCCTGGGTAAGTGTAATGATATTTCTAGTCTCGGCATGCACGCCAGCACCAGTTGCAGAGGCTCCCGCTACTGACAAGTCCGCCGCAGCTATCGTGATACCGGTATTTGCTTACAATTCACCACTTTCGCCGGATATGGACACCACCGATTTCACTCTCATGGTTGAGAAAAAGTTCGGCGTCGATTTCCAATTTTCAGTTGTGTCCTCTGATGACGTTGTCGAAAAACAAAATCTTTTGCTGGCAAGCGGCAACTATACACCCGTGATGTTTGGCCGATTCTCGCAAAACGACCAGATAAAGTACGGGCAGAGCAAGATTTTCGTTCCTCTTAATGATCTGATCGAAAAACATGGGGACAACATAAAAAAAGCCTTTCAGGCGTCGCCTTACTTGAAGAAGGGAGTCACTAGCCCGGATGGCAATATCTATTCGTTGCCCGGCCTGGAAGAATGCTATCACTGCGATTATGCGCAAAAACTTTACATAAATGTCACATGGCTAAAAAAACTCGGCCTGAAGATGCCCACCACAACTGACGAGTTCGAGAATGTGCTTCGGGCATTTAAAGAAAAAGACCCTAATGGCAATGGTAAAGCGGATGAACTTGGTTTGACCGGCGCTGTTAGTTGGTGGCATGGTGAACCGCACGGCTTTATCATGAATGCCTTCATTTACGATGATGAAGAAAAGTTTATAAATTTGAAGGATGGAGTTGTATACACTCCCGCCAATACACCAGAGTGGAAGGAGGGTTTAGAGTTCATCACTAAACTATATGCGCAGGGTCTCATTGACCCACTCGGTTATACACAAAATTATGATCAACTAATGGTGGTTGCCGAAAATAAAGAGGCTAATGTCGTAGGTACGTTCACCGGAGGGTGCTGCATGCCCACCCATGAGGTGGCTAATGCACGGTGGACAGAGTATGAGGTAATGCCCCCAATAAAAGGGCCAAAGGGAGTGCAAAATGTGGGGTATTTTGGCGAGGGGGTAGAAGAAGGTATATTCGTCATCACTGATAAAGCTAGTGAAGACCAACGGGTCGCCGCAATAAAGGTGGTGGACTATCTTTATTCTGAACATGGGGCAATCAGTGAAATGTATGGTCCGGAAGGCATAGGTTGGACGAAAGCAAAACCAGACCAAAAAGGCATCGATGGCAATCCAGCTCTTTACGAATCCGATGAACCTTCTTCGCGAGACGACGGGAGAAAAAATGTAACATGGAACAACGACCTCAAATACACCCCGAAGCGGGTCTTTGACGGGCGCGCCCAAGTTCAGGATACAAAAGATCCGCAGGGTTATGAAAGATATTTAGCGGTTGAGACTGATAAGTTGGCTCCTTTTAAACCAAAGGAGGTGTTTCCGAGGGCTATTTGGTTTGATCCTAAAGATGCTCAAACCATTGCGCAAATGCAAACTGACATAACTGCTTACATACGGACTAGCACACTGCAGTTTATAACTGGACAAAAAGATTTAGCCAAGGATTGGGATGCCTACGTAGAGGGGTTCAAGGGATTGAGGCTTGATGAGTACCTAAAATACAATCAGGTTGCCTTCGATCAGCAGTATAAATAAAACCTGCTAAGGAATAAAAGAGTCCGCTGTGGCAGCAGCGGACTCTTTTATGTTAAAGTGCAACTGGAACCCTCTTCAACCCTGGATGTTTCCAAAACTTCGTCACACTAATAGGCACTGAATTGCGTTCTAACCAAAGGAAAAATTGAAAGCTTTCTTGCTTCACGGAAAAGGGGACTTAAGGTCTGCCGATCTCGACCAGCCTGTTCTGCTTTCGCAGCAGGTGCTGATTAAGGTGCGCCGAACTGGAATCTGCGGATCAGACATGCATTATTTTTTGCATGGTCGGGTGGGAAAATTTGTTCCAAATCGACCTTTTGTGCTTGGCCATGAATTTGCAGGGGAAATCGTGGAGCTCGGCGATGGTGTAGACCGTGGTTTGCTTGGAAAACGCGTCGCCGTTGATCCTTCCATTCCTTGCGCCAAGTGCGAATTTTGCCGCCGGGGCCGCTACAATCTCTGTTTGTCAATGAGATTTTATGGCTCTGCAAGCTGTGATCCGCATTTAGACGGTGGACTGTCCGAGTTCGTAGCCGTGCCTGCGGAAAATTGTTACGAGTTGCCAAATTCTGTAAGTTGGGGTGAGGCGGCCCTGATAGAGCCGCTTTCAGTCGCAGTACACGCTGTTTTTCGGGCAGGTCGTGTGGCTGGTAGCTCCGTCTTAGTAACCGGTGGTGGACCAATCGGACAGTTTGCGGCCCTGGTCGCCAAAGCTTTTGGTGCAGCGCAGGTCGTCCTTAGTGATGTTGCCAACTACCAGCGCCAAAAGGCTCTGGAGTTTGGAGTCGAAGCGGTGCTAGATGGCACTTCCGCATCCTTTGAAGCCCAAGCAATCGAGTTGTCACGTGGCGGTTTCGATATCGCAATTGAAGCCGCAGGGGCAGCCCGCGCGCTCCAGCAAGCCCTTGCTGTTGCGCGGCGCGGCGCCACGATAGTCCAGGTGGGCACGTTGCCATCCGAAGTCACCTTGCCCCTAAACGACGTAATGGCCCGCGAGCTCAATCTCGTCGGTTCTTTCCGGTTTGCAAACGTGTTTGGGATAGCCCTAGATCTTGTTAGTTCGGGAAGAGTACACATTGCGCCCTGTGTAAGTGCTGTGCTTCCGCTTGATTCCGCTCAGACAGCAATGCAACGTGCAATCGCAAAACTAGATGTGATTAAGGTCCAAGTGGAACCATGAGATTCAGCGCCTTTGGCGACATAGGCCGTCAAGTTTCGTCCATCAGTTTCGGGGCGTCTTCGCTCGGCGGTGTCTTCCATACTGTAGACGAAGCCGAAGCCATAGCAACAGTGCACGCAGCTCTGGAGGCTGGCATAAACTATTTTGATGTTGCACCCGCTTATGGTGGCACACGATCTGAAATAGTGCTTGGTAAGGCGCTGAAGGGTATTAACCGGTCACGCTATCTGCTTTCTACAAAGGTTGGCAAATATACGGATCCCGCCGGTTATGGTACAGACACTCTTGACTATTCGCGGCTGCGAATCCGAAATTCAATCGACGAAAGTAGCGCGCGTTTGGGCACGGACTACTTTGACATTATTCACATTCATGACATCGAATATCAGAACCGGCGGCATACCACAGCGGCGCTGACCGAAGGCTACGCCGCTGTTCAAGAGCTCAAACGGGAAGGCCGGATTGGCGCAGTTAGTTTCGGCATTTACCCCATGGATCTTTGGCAACAGATTTTCGACTCGCTATCCATCGACGCGGCTCTGATACATAACCACTACTGTCTCAACGATACGCGGCTGCTCGAGCTGCTGCCGATCGCTCGGCAGCGCAACATCTTCGTCATCAACGCCTCACCCTTTGCCAGCGGACTGCTTACAGACCGGGGGCCAGCAGACTGGCATCCTGCAAACACTGAAGAGAGAGCTGTTTTTAAGAAGGCATCCCTGTTCTGCGCCGCACAGGGGGTTTCGCTCAGTCAACTAGCGCTCCAATTTTCCAGCCAGCACCCAGAGATACCAACCACTATGTTCAGCACTGCCAACCGAAAGTCACTCTCGCAAGTACTTGAATGGCATAAGCATGGATCCGACCCGGTCTTGGTCGAAGCGGTGCGCAAGATATTGGCACCAGTATCCAACCGAGACTGGTACTAATGATTATCGACGCGCACCAACATTTTCTCGAATACACGGCTCACCCTGACCATTATGTTTGGATGAACTCGGCCTACTCACAGTTGCGCAGGAATTATTTACCTGAACACCTTTTGCCCTTGCTTGTAGAGAATGGAGTTGAGGGCACAGTTGCAGTGCAGGCGCGCGAGCTTCGGGAAGAAACACTTTTCCTTCTCGCTATAAGCGACCGCTGTCCGTTTGTAAAAGGGGTAGTGGGGTGGCTCGACCTCTGTGCTACAACGCTAGATGCTGATCTCGAACACTGCACCGAGCATCCCAAGTTGTCTGGTCTTCGCATGTTAATACACGACCAATTGGACGTCGATTTCGCTGACTCGCCGGCCCATTTGCGTGGTGTCAGCCGGCTAAGTAATTACAACCTGACCTACGATCTATTGCTCAAACCAATCCATCTTCCCGCGGCGACACGATTAGTCGACCACTACCCAAATCAGATGTTCGTGGTCGACCATATTGCAAAGCCCGATATTCTGCGTGGCGAAATCGAACCATGGCGTTCAGGTATCGCAGACATTGGTAGGCGCCCCAATGTGTTCTGTAAACTTTCGTCCATGATCACGCAAGCGCACTGGCAAACGTGGTTGCCGGAGCAGATTGAACCTTATCTCGATTGGACACTCGAATGTTTCGGCGCGCAGCGGCTGATGATTGGGTCAGACTGGCCCGTATCGACATGCGCCACGGATTACAAAACAACCATGAATCTTGTCGTTCAATGGGCCGCGCGGCTGAGCCCCACCGAGCAACTAGCCGTGCTTGGCAATAGCTGCTCACGATTTTATCATCTGGGGGAGTCCTTACCATGCCCGGAATAACCAGCATCCGCCGTTTTGGTATCGTAATTGGCATTCGAGAAGAGTGTATTGCGGAATACCGTCAACTCCATAACGGGGAAGGTGTACGTGATTTACTGCGCTTAGCCAACATGCGCAATTTCAGTATTTTTCTGCAGCGGATGCCTGACGGCGGCCTGTACGAGTTTGGCTACTACGAGTATGTCGGCAGTGACTATGCAGCAGATATGGAAATGCTCGCGGCCCACCCGCGCAACATTGCATGGCTGAGTAGATGCGATAGCATGCAACTACCACTCCCGGGAACAAGCGGCTGGACTGAAATGGAAGCAATATTTTTTAATGCCTGATTCGTTTGAATCAGTTTGAGTGGAATCTATAACAGCACACCGCCCGCCAAGCGAATGATTAGGCTTAACAACGCTTCGCTTGGAAAGCTCGCTGGAAACGTGGAGCTGCCGGGATATGATCGAGGCCGGGTCGCACCGGGGATCGTACACATTGGCTTTGGAGCTTTTCACCGTGCTCATCAAGCGCTTGCAATAGATGATTGCCTGCGCGCCGGATACAGCGAGTGGGGAATAATCGCAGCATCTCTCCGCAGCTCGGCCACACGCGATGCATTAGCTCCCCAAGATATGCTCTATACAGTGGTAATAAGCGGTTGCAACCAACGTCGCCACCGGGTCATCGGGTCAATTATTGACGCGATCGTCGCACCCGAGAACCCTAATCGGCTGATTGATGCGATGTCAGACCCGCGCATTCGCATTGTTAGCCTGACGATTACAGAAAAAGGTTATCTACGAAATAGCCGGGGAGACCTGGACCTAAGTCTACCCGAACTACTTCATGACTTTGCCAATCCGCTGGCGCCTGTTTCAGTTTACGGATTTTTAGCGCTGGCACTTTTGCGTCGCAAGCAAACCGATACGATGCCATTCACAATCTTAAGTTGCGACAATATACCGGCCAATGGTACAGCCGTCAGATCACTTCTTGTACAGTATGTTGATCAGTTTATCCCTGCACTTGCAGATTATGTGCGCGATTACGTTCGATGTCCTTCAACAATGGTTGACCGTATTGTTCCAGCAACAACCGACGAGGACCGGCGCTTGACAACACATGAGATTGGCGCAGTAGATGCATGGCCAGTGTTTGCAGAGGACCACTTAAGTTGGGTGATAGAAGATAACTTTTCAGCAGGCAGGCCACCCTTTTGTACGCCGGGGTTGGAGCTCGTTCGCGATGTCAGGCCATTTGAGCTAATGAAAATTCGCCTGCTAAATGGTGCGCACTCGGCTATTGCCTATTCCGGTTTGTTACTGAACTGCGTAACGGTTTCGGATGCTTTTGCAAATCCACTAATCGAAACATTTGCCAAGGCCATTTGGCGCGAAGCTATTCCAACCCTGAAAACCTCAAATTTCACTCTGGAGAAATACGTTGAACAGTTGGCCGCACGCTTCGCCAACACACAAATCAAACACAAATTGGAACAAATCGCATCCGACGGATCACAAAAGCTGCCGCAGCGAATTTTAGATCCTGCTCTCGAGCTCATTCGCGGTGGCTCAAGACCAGTTGCCCTTTCCATGTGCCTTGCATGCTGGATCCAATCCCTAACTCTGCTCTCAACAACCGCCAAGTTTAGATACCCTGACCCCAAAATGGATTTTCTAAGTAAGGTCTGCAAAACCCATTCAAAACCTGCGGGTTTGGCAACTGGAATTCTGCCGCTTCTAGGATTAGATTTTAAGAACTCTGATCATGACTTACTCCTCAAAGAAGTTGTGGAAGCGCTTGAAATACTTCAATCTACAGGAATATCCAACTCTCTACTAGTCGTTACCAACCGGCTTTTGCCAGCCAGCGCGGGAGCATAACTTAGTTATGAAACAAACTTGGCGGTGGTTTGGACCTGATGATCCGGTAACTTTGGCTCATGCCAGACAGGCGGGAGCCACAGGCGTGGTTACAGCCCTACACCACCTAAATCAGGGTGGAGCTTGGCCGCTAAATGAAGTTGAAAAACGAAGGCGAGATATTGAGGCAGCCGGGTTGCTCTGGTCGGTTACTGAGAGCATTTCTGTTCATGAAGACATAAAAACGCGATCAGGCAACTATCAAAAATGGGTCGATTCGTACAAACAATCAATGCGGGCTATAGCTGCGAGTGGAATAAAAACGTTATGTTACAACTTCATGGCAATCACAGACTGGACGCGAACCAATCTTGCCCATCCGTTGCCTAACGGCGGAACCGCTCTTCGTTTTGATGCCATTGACTTTTGCGTGTACGACGTTTTTGTTCTCCAACGCCAGAAGTCAGAGTTGTCATACTCTGCTGAAACCATTTCAAAAGCTCAGAGCCGACTTAGATTGCTTACCCCAACAGACATTGAGCAACTTGAAAATAATCTAATAGCCTGGGTACCAGCTCGCGAATGTATCCATGATCGCGCGAGCTTCCGGCGCGCACTTACTTCATACAACAATGTGGACACAGACATACTGCGTTCCAATTTAATCGATTTTGCAAGGGAAATAATGCCTGTCGCAGAATCCGAGGGAATTAATCTTGCAATTCATCCTGATGATCCGCCGTTTCCACTTTTTGGATTGCCGCGGGTCATGTCTACGGCCGCAGATGCCCGCGCCTTTTTCTCTGCGGTACCCTCGCCTAATAATGGTTTCACACTCTGCACCGGATCATTGGGTGTTACCAAAGACAACAATTTACTTGAAATCATAAATGAATTTGGCGCGCGCATTCATTTTGTGCACCTCCGAAATACCAAGCGCGACCCCGACGGCTCATTCAGTGAAGCGGAACATCTCGGTGGAGACACTGACATGGTGGCTGTGATTGCAGCGCTCCTTCGAGAAGAACACCATCGGCGTGCCACCGGACGGGCAGACCACGAAATACCTATGCGACCCGATCACGGCCACGCCATCCTGGATGACATTGGGAAACCAATATATCCGGGCTATTCAGCTATCGGAAGATTAAAAGGCCTCGCCGAATTGCGAGGAGTTATGCTAGCTCTATCCGAACGCGCGTAAACCCCACTGTATAATCCACATGTCAGCAAAAATCAAATACGGAGTTTCAAAAATGTCACTAATGAAAAGAGCGGTGATTACCGGGGTCAAGGCAACACAACTTGTTGACACACCTGTGCCAAAACCCAAAGAAGACTGGGTGCTGATAAAAGTAATGGCGGTGCCCCTGTGCACCGAGTATAAAAACTGGCTAAGCGGATCTGAATACCATGGCCACGAAGCAGCCGGAGAAGTTGTTGAAGTTTCTCGGCCTGGAAAAGTCAAGGTGGGGGACCGCGTAGTGGTCATGCCTGGTTCACCTTGTGGAAAATGCGCGCTCTGCATCAGCGGGGAATATATTCACTGTCAAAACAATCACAACCCCGCGCACATTTCTGGC
>SXGS01771648.1_pt1 | contig 10959 bp, 7 predicted proteins | sample 3174681 | NCBI WGS metagenome assembly SXGS01 (sample SAMN11356861, study PRJNA531348) | freshwater metagenome | isolation source: freshwater sample F1-80 | place: China: Fuxian Lake, Yuxi | collected 2017-12-25 | reverse complement strand
CGCCGCCGAGCGAGCCGCCGCTGCCGCCGCTCGCTCCGCTGGCGCTGCCGCCGCGCGCGCCGGCTGGGCCGTTGGCGCCGTTGTTGCCGCTGTTGCCGTTGCCGCCGCGGCCGGCGATGACGTCGAGGTCGCGCAGGGTGAGGCGGTCGCCGCTGTTGTCGACCTTGAGGGTGATGGCGGCGGCGCTGGCGGTGGTCCGGTTGGTGACGACGAGGTTGAGGCGCTCGATGATCACGGGGGCGGTCAGGTCGGTGGCGATCAGGGCGGTGTCGGAGGAGGCGGTCAGGGTGGATCGGTTGCTGGTGCGGGAGCGGAAGTCGGCCGCGTAGCCGCCGAAGAGGCCCACGCCGGAGCGCAGGGTGAGGGCCGAGGAGGCCGTGTAGTTGCCCGTGGCGATGAGGATCTGGGTGCGCTCGGGCCTGGCGGCGGCGATCTGGAGGGCCCTGCCGAGGGTGGCGACGGCGCCGCCGGCGCTCAGGCCGTCGTTGACGTCATTGCCGTTGGAGCGCACGAAGATGGCGCGTTCGAAGTCGCCGTCGATGCCGTCGCAGTCCTCGTCGACGCCGTTGAGGTCGGGGTTGTCGTTGGCTCGCTGGAAGGTGCAGGCGTACTCGCAGCCGTCGCCGAGCTGGCCGTTGAGGTCGACGAAGCCGGTCAGGCAGGTGGTGTCGCAGACGCCGCCGCCGCAGGTGTTGCGCGTGTTGGGGGTGTTGCAGCGGTTGTCGCAGCGGCCGCAGTGGTTGGCGTTGGTGGCCAGCTGGACCTCGCAGCCGTCCTGGTCGAGGTCGTTGCAGTCGTCAAAGCCGTTGTTGCAGCGGTTGACGCGGCAGGTCGAGGCGATGCACTGGCCGGTGGCGTTGTCGGGGGCGCACAGGTTGCCGCAGCGGCCGCAATGGTCCAGGGAGGTCCGCACGTCCGTCTCGCAGCCGTCGCCGATGTCTGCGTTGCAGTGGGCGAAGTTCTGGGCGCAGGCGCCCAGGGCGCACTGGCTGTCCTCGCACAGGGGGGCGGAGTTGGGCAGGTTGCAGCGGTTGTTGCAGCGGCCGCAGTGGCTCACGTTGGTGGTCAGATCGAAGTCCTCGTCGATCCGGTTGTCGCAGTCGTTGTCGATGGTGTCGCAGGCTTCCACGGCGCCGTTGTTGATCGAGCAGGCGTACTCGCAGCCGTCGGCGGGGTCGCCGTTGGTGTTGTGGAAGTTGGGCTGGCAGCTGGCCAGGAAGCAGCCGCTCTCGTTGCAGCCGGGGCTAGCGTTGTCGAAGCGGCAGGCGTTGTCGCAGGTCAGGCAGGTGGCCGGGTCAAAGCGGCCGCGCTCGCAGCCGTCGTTGAACTGGTCGTTGCACTCCAGGAAGTCGCCCACGCACCGGGCCACGTCGCAGGCCCCGTCGAGGCAGCGGGCGATGGCGTTGTCGGGGTTGGCGCAGACGGTCCCGCAGCGTCCGCAGTTGTTCAGGTCGGTCTGGAGGTTGAAGTCCTCGTCGATCTGGCCGTCGCAGTCGTTGTCGATGCCGTCGCAGGCCTCGGCGCCGCCGTTGGACACGACGCAGGCGTACTCGCAGCCGTCGGCGGGGTCGCCGTTGGTGTTGTGGAAGTTGGGCTGGCAGCTGGCCAGGAAGCAGCCGCTCTCGTTGCAGCCGGGGCTGGCGTTGTCGAAGCGGCAGGCGTTGTCGCAGGTCAGGCAGGTGGCCGGGTCAAAGCGGCCGCGCTCGCAGCCGTCGTTGAACTGGCCGTTGCACTCCAGGAAGTCGCCCACGCACCGGGCCACGTCGCAGGCCCCGTCGAGGCAGCGGGGCTCGGCGTTGGGCGGCGGGGCGCAGTCGCGGCCGCAGCGTCCGCAGTTGTTCAGGTCGGTCTGGAGGTCGAAGTCCTCGTCGATCTGGCCGTCGCAGTCGTTGTCGATGCTGTCGCAGGCCTCGGCGCCGCCGTTGGTGATCAGGCAGAGGTACTCGCAGCCGTCTTCCAGGTCGTTGTTGATGTTGTAGTGCAGCGGCTCGCACTCCTCGATGTCGCAGGAGCCGTCCAGGCAGATCGGGACGGCGTCGGGGAAGGCGCAGGCGCGGCCGCAGCGGCCGCAGTTCAGGACGTCGTCGAGCACTTCGAAGTCCTCGTCGAGGTCGCCGTCGCAGTCCTCGTCCTCGCCGTTGCACAGCTCGACGCCCTCGTTGGCGATCTGGCAGAAGTACTCGCAGCCGTTGGAGGGATCCTGGTCGATGTCGTAGCGATCGGCGTTGCACTGGCCCAGGGCGCACTGCCCCTCGACGCAGAGGGCGCCGGCGCCGTCGAAGCTGCAGGCGTTGTCGCAGCGGCCGCAGTGCAGCGGGTCGCCCTGGAGGTCGAAGTCCTCGTCGATCTGGTCGTCGCAGTCCTCGTCCTCCCCGTTGCAGACCTCGGCGGCCTCCGGGTGGATGTCGGGGTCGTCCGGCGCGCAGTCCTCGCCGATGCACTCATCGCCGATGCCGAAGCCGTCGTCGTCGGGGTCAAAGCAGGCGGAGCACAGGCCGCTCTCGCGGCGGCACTGGGGCGATGGGCCGTCGGGGCCGTCGACCTCGACGCAGTCGAAGCCCTCGGGGCAGGCGCGCAGAGCGCAGCTTCGGCCGCAGAAGTCGCCGTCGACGTACTCAAGGCACAGGTCGCTCAGGCCGCCGCAGTCCGAGTCGGCCGCGCAGGTCTGGCACAGCTGGTTGGTCTCGGGGAAGCACAGAAAGACGCGGTCCGCGCCGGAGTTGGCCACTGCCGAGCAGGTGAAGCCCTCGGGGCAGGTGGAGTCGTTGGGGTCGCAGAAGTCGGTGCACACCCGGCGGGCATTGCCGGGGACCTCGATGCAGAAGCCGCTGGGGCAGTCGTCGCCGTCGTCGCAGGGGTCGCCGACCTCGGGCTGCGGCGGCACGTCCTCCTGTCCCGCGTCGGGCTCGGGCTCAGGCTCGGGCTGCGGCTCGGGCTCGGAGGCGTCCAGATCGTCGACCAGAGCGCACTGGTCCTCGACGCAGCGCTGATCGTCGGCGCAGTCGTCGTCCTGGCGGCACTCGACGGTGGTGACGCCCGGTGAGGTGTCCTCGGAGCAGGCGCTCAGGAGCAGCAGCAGCAGGAGCAACCCTGCGTGGTGAGCGAGCGGTCGGTGGCCGTGTTGCATCATCGAGACGCCTCCTGAGGCTGCGTTGAGTCGCGGCCATGATGGTAGCAGCGGCTCGAGGCGCTCGCCAGTATCAGGCGACCGATTCGCGCAGCTGGCGCCGATGCTCGCGGAAGGAGAAGCGGATGATGAGCTCGCGGTCGCGATCGTCGATGACGATGAAGTGGCAGGCGACGGCGGGGGTGGTGCGGCCCATGTTGGGGGGATCGACGCGGACGACTCGAGCCATCAGGGTGATGTCGCGCTGGCCGGGCTCTCCGAGGCCGAAGGTGGCCTGGATGACGTCCCCGGGGTTCAGGGTCGCGGCGGTGACCAGCCGAAGGCCCACGCCGGAGATGTCCATGACCGTGTCGCTGTGTTCGGCGCGGCCGCCCTCGTCGATCTGGGTGAGGCGGCGCTCGACGGCGTCGAGGCGCTGGTTGAGGGCCTTGAGGACGCGCACGAGGGCCGGGTTGTCGATGTCGCGGGTCAGCGGCGTGGCCTCGGCGGTGGAGCGGCCGCCCAGGCCAGCGGAGAGGTCTCTGGCGTGGGCGTCGATCTGATCGAGCTGGATGCGCTTCCAGCGCACGGGGAGCTGGGAGCGCACCCGCAGGTACTCCCGGCGCTCCAGGCGGCTTGGGCCGCCGAGCAGGCGCAGGGTCATCCCGCCGTCGACGACGTTCTGGATGCGGCGGGCCGAGGCGACGAACCAGCCGAAGTCGGCCGCGACCTGGATCGAGATGACCTGCCCGAGGCCGACGAGCGCCTCGGCGTTGAGGTGGCCGCCGAGGTTGAGGTGGATGACGTCCTCGTGGGAGGCCGCCACCAGGCCTTCGAAGCGCCCGCCGGAGCCCTCGACCGGGCCCTTGCACACCACATGCGCGCCCTGAACGAAGACGTCGGCGGCTCTCTCGGTCGTCGATATCATGGCGTGCCTCCAGCGTTTTTCAGTGACTCAAGGCCTCAGGGGCCGGATCGAGGATGTGGGCGATGGACAGGGCGCGGGGGCCGATCTCGTACTCGATCAGGTCGGCGACCAGCGCCCAGTCCTCGGCGATCTGGGCCTCGTTGAAGGCGTCCAGCGCGGTCGACAGCGCGCCGTCGAAGGTCTTGAGGCGGACGCGCTGGGGATCGTCGCTGGAGGCGCTGGCGCGGTCGAGGAGCAACCGGATGAGGTGGAGGCTGTCCTTGAGCAGCTCGGCGGCCTTGATGAAGTGCATCAGGGCCTTGTCCATCTGGCCCAGGCGGAAGGCGCGCGAGGACAGCCCCAGGCGGCTCTGGATCACGGCGCTGGCGTCGGAGATGTCGGCGGCGCCCAGGTCGGCCGCGGCGTTCACGGGCTGGCTGTAGAGGGTCAGCGAGGCGATGGCGTCCAGGGGCAGGCTGTCCAGCAGCGCGTCCTCGTCGGTGCGCCAGGCCAGCCCGTCGATGACGATCTCCGACAGGACGTGGTCGCAGATCATGTGGCCGTCGCACACCATCGCGATGGCGGTCGCCACCGAGGTGCCCTCGTCGATCGGCAGGATGACGGGCTGGTCGTTGATGGCAATGTGGGGTCGGCTCATGGTTCTCTCCCTGCGCGCCTTGTGGCGCTCACCCTTTGAGGTAGAAGGTGCGCTGCGCCGCCTCAGGCGCCCGGTAGTTGTTCAGCGCGCTCTGCCGCGCGCGGGCCTCGTGCAGCGGCGTTCGCCACCGCGCGCAGGCCTGGGTCAGCAGCGCCTGGGCCTGGCCGTCGAGCTCAAGCAGCGCTTCGATCAGGGCGCGCTCGTCGGCGTCGAAGGGGTGATCGTCGAGGGTGTCGATGAGCGCCGAGCGGCGCCTCTCGTAGTCCGCGACGAGCGCGAGGCAGTCTTCGGGGTCGAGGTGGTCGAGGGGGCGCTCAAGCAGCCCTTCGGCCAGCGCGATCAGCTCCCCGAGGGCGCCTTGGCGGTCGCGGTTCATCGCCTCAGCCCACAATGGAGAGGGCGGCGCGGGGGGCGCTGGCCCAGCTGGAGGGCTCCTCGCTCGGGGCAGGGTGGCCCTCGGACGTGGGGGCGTGGCCCTCGACCTGCTCGACGGCCAGGGCCCAGGACTGGCGCAGGTCCGTCAGGATTTCGATGACGACGGCCAGGGGCTCGGCCTGGTTGCGCCGGTTGGCGTCGGTGATCTGGTCGAGCATGAAGCGGTAGAGGGCCGAGAGGTTCTGGCACATCTCGGGGGCGGCCTCGTGGTCGAGGGTGACGTCCAGCTCCGAGATGACGGCGTGGGCGCGGCTCAGGCGGGCGCCCTTGAGATCCGGGCGGCGCTGCTCGATGGCGACGCGGGCCTGCTCCAGGGCCCGGATCGCGCCGTCGTAGAGCATCAGCAGGATCTGGCCTCGCGAGTTGGTGCTGGTGGCGGTCTTCTTGTACTGGGTCAGGGCATTGCGCATGAGCGCCTCCGTGGGTCTGGGCGGTCGCGCCGCTCGGCGCGCCCTTCTCTCTTGACATCGGCGGTCAAGGGCTCGGGCGTGAATTTGAGGGGTCAGAAGATCCCGATCCGGGACTGGAGCATGGAGGACTGGTCGTTGAGCCGGGAGACGAGCTGCTCCATGGACTGAAACTGGGCGCGCAGGCGCAGTTCGAAGGCGTCGACGCGGCGGTTCTGGGCGTCGATCTGGCGGTTGAGGTCGCGGACGCGGCGATCGAGGCTGCCCTTGCGGCTGTCCAGCGGCCCGCCGGCCTCCAGCATCCCGTTGATGGCTTCGTCGAAGCGATCGGCGAGGCCGTCGCCGTCCTGGGTGAAGATGGACAGGGTGCCGTCGAGATCGGCCTCCATGGCCCTGGAGAGCTGGGCGCGGTCGAGCTTGAGCTGCCCGGTGGAGGTGGTGGTCAGCCCGATGCGGGCGGCCGAGTCGAAGGTCGAGCCGTTGGGGACCAGCGCCTTGAGGGTGTCGCGCAGCGCCTTGCGGGCGCTCGTCATCGTGGTGTCGTTGACCAGCATGGTGCGCTGGCCGATCTCGGCGGGCTTGACCTTGGACTGGATGAAGTCGACGACCTCGTTGAAGGCGCCGACGAAGCGCTCGATGGCGTCGCCCTGGGCCTGAGCGTCGCGGCTGAGGTTGAGGTTGACGGTCTGGCCGGTCGTGGAGCCGGTCAGCGTCAGGGCCAGGCCCTCGATGTCGCCATCGAAGGTGTTGGTGCTGCTCTCCAGGTTGAGCCTGTTGTCGACGGTGATCTGGGCGTCCTGGGCCGAAGAGAGCCTGTTGCCGGCTCGACTCAGGTCCAGGCGAAGGCTGCCCGATTCCTGAAAGGAGACCGCGTGCTCCTGGCCCGTCTGGGTGCCGCTGACGATGAGGCGAAAGCCAGCGGCGTCGCTGGCGATGCTGGCCGTCGCCGCGACGCCGGCGCCGTTGATGGCGTCCTTGAGGCCCACCAGCGACATGCCGTTCTCGACGGAGATCGGGGTCGTGACCCCGTCGACGGTGATCCTCAGCGTCCCGGTCCCCAGGGCGGCGTGCTGGTCGCTCTGGGCGTCGGACATGACGCGGGAGGCCTGGGCGAGCTGGTTGATCCGGATCTGCCACCGGCCCACCATCGCGGTGCCGTCGGCCGTGGCGGTCAAGGCGGCCGGGTCGGAGCTCTCGATCTTCATGCGCCCGAAGGTCTTCGGGTCGGCCATCTCCTTGGCGACGCCGCGCAGCGACTCGAGGCGGCTGCGCAGGGTGGAGTAGTCCGAGATGGCCTTCTGGGTCTCTCCGCGTCGCCGTTCGGTGCGCTGGACCGTCTGGCGCTCCAGACCGACGAGGCTGTTGACGATCGCGTTGGTGTCCAGGCCGCTGGCCAGACCCCCGAAGGATATGGGGTTCATAAGCCTTCTCTGAGTGAAGGCACGGCGGCGGCCCTTGAGCTGGGCTCAAGGGCCGCCGCCGGGCCGAGGGGATTGTCGTTCGTTGCTCTAGCCGAGCAGCGACAGGGCGATCTGCGGCGCCTGGTTGGCCTGGGCCAGGACGGAGACGCCGGCCTGGACGAGGATCTGGTTGCGGGTCAGGGCCGCGGTCTCCTTGGCGATGTCGGCGTCCATGATCCGGGCCTTGGAGGCCGACAGGTTCTCGACCGAGGAGCCGATGTTGTCGATCGTGATCCCCAGGCGGTTCTGGAAGGAGCCCAGCTTCGAGCGCACGGCGCCGATCTGCGTCAGCGCGCCGTCGATGATGCCCAGCGAGGTCTGGGCCTTGGCCGAGGTCGAGACGGACTGCGTGTCCAGGAAGACGCCCCCGGCGCCGAGCTTGTTGGCGCGCATGTTGGTGATCGAGATGGTGATCTTGTCATTGGCCGTGTTGCCGCTGCCGACGTGGAAGGTCAGACCCGCCGAGACGCCGCCGTCGAGCAGCTTGATGCCGTTGAACTCGGTGTTCTGGGCCAGGCGGTCGAGCTCGGTGACGAGGTCGGAGAACTCCGTGTGCAGGAAGCTGCGGTCGCCGTTGTTCAGCGCGCCGTTGGAGGACTGGATCGACAGCTCCCTCAAGCGGCTCAGGACGTCGGTCATCTGCTCCATGGAGCTCTCGGCGGTCTGGCTGGCGCTGATGCCGTCGCCGGCGTTGCGCTTGGCCTGCTCCAGGCTCCGGATCTGGGTCTGCATGCGGGTGCCGACGGCCAGCCCGGCCGCGTCGTCGGCGGCCGAGTTGATCCGCAGCCCGGTCGTCAGCCGCGCCATGGCCTTGTTGAGTCCCTCCTGGGACTTGCTGAGGCGCCGCTGAGCGAAGATGCTTGAGATGTTCGAGTTGACGTTGATCATGATTCCTTCCTCCGTGAAACTGTTGGTGGACATCGAGACCGTCGGGGGAGACCTCCTTGCCCCTCCCGGCGATCCCGCCTGATCCTCTCATCGGATCTCGAGAGGTGATCTTGAGCCCTCTGAGCTCATTTCTTGCCGAGGTGGACGGGGTTGACGCGATGCGTCATATAAGTGTTTGAAATTTCAGGTGAATCCAGACTGGTTTCGGGCTGGACTTGAGGGCTGGGGGTGTGTTATCTGCCCGCCGGCCCCCTGATGAGGGGGTGGCTCAAGACGACCGGGCGCTGGACAGCTCAAGACCCAAGGAGACAGACCGTGGATGTGATGACCTATGCCGAGCAACTTCGCTTTGGTGAGATCCACCTGGTGAGCGACGAGAAGACGGGCCTCAAGGGCATCGTCGCGCTCCACAACCTCAAGCTCGGCCCGGCCATCGGCGGCTGTCGCTGCATCCCCTACCCCAGCACCGACGCGGCCATGTACGACGTCATGCGGCTGGCCCGCGGCATGACCTACAAGGCCGCCATCAGCAAGCTGCCCCACGGCGGCGGCAAGAGCGTCATCATGCGGCCGCCCGTCCTGGAGCACGGCTCCGAGGCGCGCCAGCGCTTCTTCGAGCGCTTCGCCGACTTCATCGACTCCCTCGGCGGCCATTACCTCGTGGCCGAGGACAGCGGCACCACCATCGCCGACATGGACACCATCCGCAGCCGCACCCCCCACGTCCTGGGCTCAGGCGCCTCGGACGCCTCCGGCGACCCCTCGCCCTTTACAGCCCTCGGCGTCCGCCGCGGCATCCAGGCCGCCGTCAAGTTCCGCTACGGCCGCGACGACATGGACGGCCTGCACGTCGCCATCCAGGGCCTCGGCAATGTGGGCCACCACCTGGCCCGCGAGCTCCACGACCTCGGCGCCCGCCTGACCGTCACCGACGTGCGCCCCGAGGCCATCGCCCGCGCCAAGGCCGAGTTCGGCGCCGTCGGCGTGGCCCCCGAGGCGATCTACGCCGTCGACGCCGACATCTTCGCCCCCTGCGCCCTGGGCGCCGTCATCAACGACGACACCATCGACCAGCTCAAGGTCGACATCGTCGCGGGCGCCTCGAACAACCAGCTGGCCGAAGACCGCCACGGCCTCGGCCTCAAAGAGCGCGGGATCCTCTACGCCCCCGACTACGCCATCAACGCCGGCGGCCTCATCAACGTCGCCTGCGAGTTCGAAGGCTACGACGCCAACAAGAGCCTCCAGCTCACCGCCCAGATCTACGACACGATGCTGGCCATCTTTGACCGCGCCCAGACCGACGCCGCACCCACCAACGTCATCGCCGATCGCATCGTCGAGGAGATCATCTACGCCTGAGGTGCCCGCCGCGCCCGCCGCGCCCGCCCGAAGCGTCGAGCTTCGGGCGACCGCGCCGCCCCGATCCGGCGGCCTCCGCTTGCCGTTTGACAGCGCCCGCGTTCAGTCATAGCCTCGGCCACCAGGCGCAAGGACGCGCCCGCCGATGTCTCGACGTCTTTACTGAGGATTTTTATGGAGATGAGGCGCTGCACCCCCTGCGGCCTGATTGGGCTCCTGCTCCTGGCCGCGCTCGCGGCCTGCGATCAGCCGCCGCCCGATCCCCCCGCCAATCCCGCCGCCGCCGAGGCCCCCGCGCCCAAGGCGGCCCCGCCCGCGGAGGCGCCCGCCGACGCGGCGATCAAGGTCGACGCGGATCCCTTCGACGAGCCCAACCACGCCTTCCGCCACAAGATCCGGGAGGGCCAGACGCTCAACCCGCTCCTGCGCCGCAATGGCCTCTCTCCCCGTCAGGTCATCGAGCTCGTCGCTGCGCTCGAACCGCTGATCGACCTTGAGCGAAAGACCCGCCCCGGCGACACCTACGCGCTGGCCGTCAACGACGAGGGCGATGTCATCGCCTTCGACTACAAGAGCCGCCGCGGCGGTGACTTCTTCGTCCGCCAGCAGGGCGACAAGCTCGTCTCCTCCAAGGACACCCCGCCCGATCTCAAGCCCCGCGCCGAAGACCCCAACCTCCAGAACTCGCCCGTGGCCGAGAACCGCGATCCCGGACCGGGCAGCCCCGTCGTCCTGCGCGACCCCGGCGAGCCCCAGGACGAGGCCGATCCCATCGCGGTGGTCGCCCACGAAGACCCGAAGGAGCCCGAGGTCCCCGGCGTTGCTGATGCCGATGGCGTCGCAGATCCTGGCCGACGGCGTCTCGGCGTTGATCGTGCCGACGGCGTCGCGGACGGCGTTGATCGTGCCGACGGCGTCGAGGGTCAGGCGCTCGCCGCGGCGGGCGTGGAGGTGATGGGCCCGGCGCCGAAGGCCGACGCTGCGCCCTTGGATCCGAAGCAGGCGGCCCGCGAGGCGCAGCTGGCCCGCGCGAAGGAGGCGGCGGAGCGGCGAGAGGCCGAGCGCGCGGCCAGAGCCGAGAAGGCCAGGGCCGAGGCCGAGGCCCGCAAGGAGGCCGAGGACGCGGCCCATCAAGCGCGCGTGGACAAGGCGCGGGCCGAGGAGGAGGCCAGGGAGAAGGCGTTGGCGGCGCAGGCCCGGCAGGCGCGCAAGGGCGCCGATCTGCCCACGAACATCGTGGAGCTGGTCAAGGGCTGGTTCGACACCGACGATCCTGTGCGGCGCAAGATGATCGCCCGACAGCTCGAGCGCCAGGGCGGCGCCAACGCCACGCGCCGAGCGCTGGTGCGGGCCTACAAGCCGCGCGGCGGCAAGACCGGGCTTCAGGTGCGCGACATCAAGGTCGAGGGCCGCGTCGACAGGTACTCGATCTATGTGCCCAAGCGCTACAGCCCGGCCAGAGCCATGCCGCTGCACATCAGCCTCCACGGCGGCGGCGGCAATGGGCCGGGCAACTGCGACCGGCGCTGGGGCGCCGACTGGCCCGACAAGTTCATCCTCGTGTGCCCTTCGACCCCCGGCGGCCACTGGTGGTCGCCTCAAGGCGAGGCGACGGTGCTGGCGGTGTACCGGGAGGTGCTGCGGGATTACAACGTGCAGACCGATCAGGTCACCGTCGGGGGGCTGTCCAACGGCGGCACCGGGACCTACCACCTGGCCACGAAGTTCCCGTGGCT
>SXGS01128303.1_pt1 | contig 10959 bp, 9 predicted proteins | sample 3174681 | NCBI WGS metagenome assembly SXGS01 (sample SAMN11356861, study PRJNA531348) | freshwater metagenome | isolation source: freshwater sample F1-80 | place: China: Fuxian Lake, Yuxi | collected 2017-12-25 | reverse complement strand
GTTGATGAGCCGATGTTTGCGGTGCTTCTTCTTCGGCCACGGATCGGGAAAATAGATGTGCAGCGCCTGTGCGCAGTGCGGCGGAAGGAGGTGCTCGACAAAGTAGGCGGCCTCGATGCGGAGCAGGCCAAGATTGGCGAGACTGGCGCGGCGACCTTTGCGGTCGAGTTTGCGCAAGCGGCCGAGGAGCCGCTCGACGGCGAGAAAGTTCCGCTCCGGATGCAGTTGCGCGTACCGGGCGAGGAACGAGCCATCGCCCGCGCCCAACTCGACTTCGAGCGGCTGCGGGGCCGCGAAGAAATTCTCCAGCTTCAACCGCTCGGTGATCGAAGTGAGCGACTGGATGAGCGTGGGGCGTTCGTCGAAGATCGATGGCATGCGACGCAGAACCGGATTCGTGGATGGGTTCTCCATTTTTCCGTCATCCTTTCCCGACGAAGAGCGCGAGCGACGCGGTGTAGCCGTGGAGAAAATTGCTGGTGCCCACGGGACCGATTTCGCCGTTGCAAAAGAAACCGGCCAAACCAAGCGGGCCGAAACGTTGCTGCACAAGCGCGGCATCGTGGCTCGGCGAACCGAATAGATTTTTGCCGCGCCCATTGCAGCAGCAAAGGCAAGCGCCGTACACGGGTCGGCCGGCCACCGCGGCGTGTTCCTTGTCGAGTAGCGCGGACAGGTCTTCGGTCGCCGCCGTGGCGTCGCGCCGGTGGAACTGGAGCGTCTGGCCGGTGCGAGGCAGGGCGCCGATGGAGATGCTGCCCGCCTTCGGATCGCCGCCGAGCAGATTGCGGATGAGAAAATCGCCCCGGTGAAACTCCTCGGCATACTCGTTCACCACGAGCCCGACGAAGAGGTTGCCGCGCGACTTCTTCTGCTCCTCAGCGGAGAGCGTGTTGTACGTTTCCGCCAACACTTGATAGGCAGGGCGATTGCCGATGGCGTGGATCACATTGCGCTCAGCTTTGGTAATCGGCCACGGCTCCCCGATGGGCGTGCAGCCCTGCGAAATGACGCCGGCGAGCGCGACTTCGCCCCCGACAGAAACCGCCACGCCACCTTCCTCGAACACATCGCCGTTCAAATACACCTGCGTGGTGCGCGCGGTGAAATCGCCGCTGGCAAGACCGCCGAGGATGGGCGCGGGCGCGTAGGCTTCGTTCCATTGGCTGAGCCACGCCTCGGCGTCGATATGAAATGGATCGGCAAAGGCGAGCCAGCCATTGGTCCTTTTGGGTTCCACGCCCGTCTCCGCATGCCAGTAGCCCGCGCCGCTGCGTTCCTCCACCTGCGCCTGTGTGAAACGGATGGCGTGCAGCTCCGCGCCGGGCAAGTGATAGAGCGCGAGCACGAGCCCCGCGTTCTCCTCGATCTCCTCGCCGCCAGCGATGAGGCTCTGGCTCGAACAACCGGCTAGCAACGGAATCTGCGCATGCACGCGGAGAATCTCCAGCACCTGCTGCGCGTTGCCGAAGAACTGCGGCGTGAGGAAGACCAGCCCGAGCGTGACGCGAGGTGCCGCGAGGCGCCGGCGCAAATCTTCAGCCCAGCGCTGCAGGCCTACTTCATCGAAGCCGCCCGCCCAGTGCGCCGCGACGCTGAACTCGTTCCGCATGGGAGAAAGCTACGATTGACCGGCCTCACAGGCAAAGCAGAAGTGCCCCGCCCGCCGACAGTCCCTCTCGCGAATACGCTGCGAATAATTTTCCATCAAGGGCGTTGACTTGTTGAGATGTGAGTCCTAGTCTCACAATTGTCGAACGAGCTAACCTCGTTCCCCATTGGGCAGACGCCCTTCCGGGTAGTTGACGGAGGAAAAGTAGTATGGCGAACGCTGGACAACCGCGCGGGCCGCATGGGCCGCGCTTCAATGACACCGCGCCGGACATCGTTCTGGACGCGGAACAGGCGCAACTCGAGGCGTTCCTCGCCTCCCTCAAATGGCAGCGGATGGTCGCCGTGCTGTTCGAGGAAAAGTCGCAATACGAGGCGCTGCACGCCCTCTTCAAGGAGCAGCAGGAACTCATCGTCCAACGCGCGGCCGACAAGCTGCTGAACAACGTCCTCGCGGCGAACCGCCGCCTCGCGACCATCGCCACCGTTCGGCAGGACCGCGAGAGCTGCCGCTGGGCACTGGCGATGACGCTCGGTCTGCCCCGCGAGATCAATTTCACGCGTCTGGCCGTGATGCTGCCGCCCGAGCGGCGCGAACTGCTCGACGGCCTCATCGAGGAGAACAACCGCGTGCTCTGGCGCATCCACCAGTGGATTCGACAGAACCATCAGCTGCTCACCAGCTCGCTCACGCTGATGACGCAACTCGAAGTGCTGTCCGAGCCGACGGCTCCCGATGCCGCGCCGGAAAAACGCGTGGTGAACCTGCGCGAGTTCGCCCTCTGGACGATGCTCTCCTGCTCGCACCAATTGGCCGACGTGGCCTAGTGGCGCGACGCTCTTTCCAAAATCCCTCCGGGAAAACAAACAGGGCCGGCATCACTGCCGGCCCTGAATTGTTTGAGCCACGGTGGGCGTGCGGAGGTTCAGTTCCTCACTTCGCCGCCGTCTTTGCGCCGCCGGTGTGCTCGATGCGGACGATCTGCGTGTCCTTGTTGTTGCCCCACGCAGTGCCGAACTCGATCAGGTAGAGACAGCCGTCGTCGCCGAGCTCGAGGTCCATCGGGCGCTTGAAGGTCATGCTGGGGCAGAACCGGTCCATCGCGAGCGAGCCGTCGGCTTTCTTCGCGATGTTGTGGTTCTCGTCGAGCTTCACCGCGATGATCCAGTTGCGGCTCCACTCGTAGATGAAGAGCGTGCGGTCGAATTCCTTCGGCAGCTTCGCCGGATTCTTCACCTTCTCGTCGAAGTAATAGACCGGGCCGGCCATCGCGGTGCGACCGCCGCTGCCCACCGCGGGGAAACGCGTGCTCTGCCCCGGTGGATAATAGATGAACGCCGGTTGCGCTGGGGGAAGTTGCTTGATGCCGGTGTTGTTCGGCGAATTGTTGACCGGCTTGAGCGCATCGTGGAACTGCGGCTCGGCGGCCTGCCAATCCGTCGGCTTCGCTGGCAGCGGCGTTTTCTTTTCCTTCACGGCCTTGTCGTAGGCCTCCTTGTTTTTCTTGTTCTCACCGCGCGCGGTGAAATCGATTTTCGCGTACGGCTTGTTGTCGGCGACGAAGTAGGGCCAGCCGAAGAAGCCGGCGGTGCGTGCCTGGTTGATCTCGTCGAAGCCCGCCGGACCCCGCTTCTCGCTCGGGCCGCCGGCGTCCGGACCGACGTCGCCCCAGTACACGTAGCCGGTCTTCTGGTCGGCACTCACGCGGAAGGAATTGCGCGTGCCCATCGCGTAGATCTCCGGCCGCGTGCCGGCGGTGCCGGGCTTGAAGAGGTTGCCCGCGGGGATCGTGTAACCGCCGTCGGCCTTCGGGGTGATGCGAAGCACTTTGCCGGTCAGCGCGTTCGGATTCGCGCTCGACTTCTGCGCGTCCCACGGACTGCGACCGGCGCGATCGTCGCTGGGCGAAAACCCGTCTGAATCGAACGGGTTCGTGTTGTCGCCCACGGCCACGAGCAGATTACCGCGGCCGTCGAAGGCGAGCGAGCCGCCGACGTGGCAGCACTGCTCGCGCTGGGTCGGGATGTCGAGGATCGGCTTTTCGCTGGCGAGATCGAGCTTCTCGGCCACAAGCGTGAAGCGGCTCACGCGGATGACGCCGGCCTTGGCGCCGTTGGCGTCCTTCCCCGTCTCCGGCAGCGAACGGTTCAGATACACCCAGCCGTTCTTGGCGAAGTCCGGGTCGAGCGTGATGCCGAGCAGCCCGTCCTCGAGCCCGGTGAAGGTGTCGAGCTTGGCGATGACGAGGCCTTCCTTCGCGCCGGGCTTGATCAACTTCACCGTGCCGTCGCGTTGGGCGTAGAAGACGCGACCATCGGGCGCCACCGCCAGCTCCATCGGGTCCTTGAGCGAATCGGTGAACTTCCCGTCGATCTGGCTGTCCGCCTCGAGAATCACCTTGCGGAACGCGCCGTCCGCCTGCGGACCACTCGGCACGGGCCCCTCGTCCTTCTTCTTGACGGGCGCTTGGGTGGTTTGAGCGAGAAGCTGGCCGGCAGCCACAAGGCTGGCGGTGAGGAGAACAACGTGTTTTTTCATCGTGCTTTTTGGACTGTTTGGACGGCGCCTCATTCACGCGAATGTGAGACACCGAGTCCGCCAAAGCTAGAGAAACGGACGCGTGGAAGCAAACCCGAAACCCGTGCGCCAGCACGCCATAGAAAACCGGCCGGGCCAAGCCACGGCGCGGAAGGGAGGCTTACTTCTCTGCCTTTTCCGCCTTGGTCGTCGCCGGCGTTGCGGTGCCGTTGCGCTTGGCAAGAATGGCCGCGATGATCTTCTCCTTCAGCTCGGGCTTCTCGATGAGCGACTTCTTGGCGGCCTCCTTGCCCTGGCCGATCAAGTCGCCATTGAATTGGAGCCACGCGCCTTTCTTGTCCACCACGCCATTGGCGATGCCGACGTCGAGCACGCTGCCCTCCTTGTCGATGCCGTGATTGTAGATGATGTCGAACTCGGCCTCCGCGAACGGCGGCGCGACCTTGTTCTTCACCCCCTTCACCTTGGTGTGGTTGCCGATGGCGTTGCCCTGCCCGTCCTTGAGCGTGTCCTTGCGGCGGATATCCATGCGGATGGAGGCGTAGAACTTGAGCGCTTTGCCGCCGGGCGTGGTCTCGGGGTTGCCGAACATCACGCCGACTTTCTCACGAAGCTGGTTGGTGAAAACGCAGGTCGTCTTGGACTTATTCAGGATGGCGGTGAGCTTGCGGAGCGCCTGGCTCATGAGGCGCGCTTGCATGCCCATCGTGGCCATGCCCATGTCGCCCTCCAACTCGGCCTTCGGCACGAGCGCGGCCACGGAGTCCACCACGATGACATCGAGCGCGTTGGAGCGGGCGAGCGTCTCGCAGATGGTAAGCGCCTCCTCGCCGGAATCAGGCTGCGAGACGAGCAGTTCGTCGAGGTTCACCCCGAGCTTTTTCGCATAAGCCGGATCGTGCGCGTGCTCGGCGTCGATGAACGCCGCGAGACCGCCGCCCTTCTGCGCGTTGGCGATGACGTGGAGCATGAGCGTGGTTTTGCCGGAAGATTCCGGGCCGAAGATCTCGATCACGCGGCCGCGCGGCACGCCGCCGACGCCGAGGGCGAGGTCAATCGCGAGCGCGCCGGTGGGGATCACCTCGATCTGCCGCTGCGCATGGGCATCGCCGAGGCGCATGATCGCGCCGTCGCCGAACGCCTTGGTGATGGTGGAGACGGCGGCCTCAAGATCGCGCTCACGGGCGGCGGCTTTGGCTTCCTCTGCGGCGGGTTTCTCTTTTTCTTTGGCCATAACGAAAAGCTCCTCTTGCGGTTGTCGCGCGGGAGATAATGCGCCGCTAACGAGGCAAGTCAATCGAAGGTTGAGCGCCGCCCGGAAAACTTCACCGGCACGTGTGCGCCGTGTCCGGTTTTTCCATCTGCCCGCGCGTCACGCCGAGCTGGCTCTGCAGCTTCAACTCGCGCCAGAGCCGGTCCCCCATGATCTCGCCGCGCAGAAGCTGGCGGTACTTCGCGAGGATGCGCTCCGTCTCCGCCCCCGTTTCGTTGAGGAACTCCACGCGGAACCGCCGCACGCCGAGCGCGATCAGCCGCGCCGTGAACTCCGCGCCCGTCTGCGCCCGGGCGTTGAAGACCGTGTTGCGGCAGCCGGCATCGGCCTTGAGCGGATGCTCTACCCCGACGCGGTCGCGCAATGTCACCGAGTGCTTGTCACACGGCCGGCCGCAGTCGCGGTAATCCTTGCCGCTGGAAAGAAACGCGCAGAACACGCAGTGCTCCATGTGAAACATCGGCATATGCTGATGGATCGTCACCTCGAACCACTCCGGCGGCGTGCCACGCAACAGCGCTTCGAGCTGCGCCAGGTTCAGATCGTAGCTGGCCGTGAGCCGCTCGAGGCCGAAGCGGTTCTTGAAATACTCCGCCGCGAGCGGGTTGGCGACGTTCAGCGAGAAGTCGCCCACCGTCCGGCAGCCCGCGAAGAAGCGCAGGTGCTCGTGGTTGCGGACCAGATAACCGTCCGCCGCGCACGAGCGGACCAGGTTCAAAATCCATTCCTCGCCACTCTTGAAAACACGCGGCGGCGCAACCCAGATGGTCGAGGTGGGAGAGGCTTCGCAACCGCGCGCGGTGCGGAAAAGCGTGACGGCCTCGCGGTATTTCTTCGGATCCTCGAACTCGCAGTAAATTGTGCGCGCATCACAACGCAGCGCCGCCGCCAGTTGTTCCAACGAACGGACAAGAACGACCAGTTCCGCCTCGCCTGTCCCGCTGGGAGATGGCGGCGCGACCGGTGTTTCTGTGATGGCGGCGCTCCGCAGCCTGACTTCTTCGCGGCTGGCAAGCGTCCACCGTTTCGGTTGCGCCCGCAGCGCGTCCAGCTGCGCAACGGCATCGCGGCGGAGGCGATTAAGCTCGCTCATCGGCAGCATCACCTCGCCCTCGATTTCGCTCACCAGCTCGCCGAGCCGGAACGGCGTGCCACCGAGCCGGCCGAGTTGCTCGCGCAGGCGTTCCGGCGTGAGCGGCTGTTTCTCGGCCGCAACGAGCGGTGCGGTGGATTGCACCTGCGCCACATGCCCCGCCTCGTCGCGGACGATGAGCGTGAACGGCGCGCCCGCGTGGCCGTGAACCTCCATGCGCACCGGTCGCTGAAATTTCGGCGCGTCGCCCTCGAACGTCTTGCGCAGCTCGCGGTCCAGCTCCGGATCGTTCGTCTTCCAAACCTTGTCGCCGGCGTGAACGCGCGAGAAATCCACCGCCTCGCGCATAAAAGTGAGGACCACTTCTTGATTTGGAGCTTTTGGATTTTGACCGTGAACCTGGAAAACCCGACCGCCTTCCTCGTGATCATCGCCCCGGCCGGCATCGAACACAATACCATCTCCAGCCTTCAGCGCGGCCTTGAGCCGCACGCGGACGCGATCGCGCTCGACCCGGGCGACCTCGCCGAGATACGCGCCGCGCTTCTTCGCGAAGCGGCCGTGAACGAGCCGTTGGTTGTTGATGCCACCAAACCAGCCGGTGTGCAGCCCGCGCGAAAAGGCCATCTCAACCTCGTACCGCTCGCTGCCACCGACGCGCGGCGGCGCGGGGCTTTTGTCCGGAGCCGCGGGACTATGCGTCGTCGTCGCTTCGCGGGGACCCAGCGCATCCAACGCCGCACGGTACACACGCGTGATACTCGCGACGTACTCGGGCGACTTGAGCCGGCCCTCGATCTTGAGCGACGCGACCCCGGCCTTCACCAATTCCGGCAACACTTCCAACCCCGCGAGATCCTGCGGGCTGAGCAGATAACGGCGCGCGCCGAGTTCCACGAGCTTGCCGTCGGAGATCAGCTCGTACGGCATCCGGCAGGCTTGCGCACATTCGCCGCGGTTGGCCGAGCGGCCGCCCAGCGCCTCGCTAGTGAGGCATTGTCCCGAGTAGGCCACGCAGAGGGCGCCGTGGACGAAAACTTCGAGCGGCAACGAAACCGCCTGCGCCGCGCGGATCTTCTCGATTTCGGCGATGGAACATTCGCGCGCTAGCACGGCCAGCTCGCAGCCGAGTTCCCGCGCGAACTCCACGCCCGCGGCGCTCGTGAGGGTCATCTGCGTGGAAGCGTGAATCGGAAAATCCGGCGAGATCTTGCGGATTAAACGGCAGATGCCGACGTCCTGCACAATCGCCGCATCCACACCCGCGGCGATGATCGAGCGCAGGTAATCCTCAGCCGCGACCAACTCGTCGGCGAAGACGAGCGTGTTGAAGGTGACGTAGCCGCGCACGCCGCGACGGTGCAGAAACTCCATCAGGCGCGGCAGGGCGGCCTCGGTGAAGTTGTGTGCGCGCATCCGCGCATTGAAGCGGTCGAGGCCGAAATAAATCGCGTCCGCGCCATTCTCCACGGCGGCCTTGGCGCAGTCCCAGTCGCCTGCCGGGGCGAGCAACTCGGGTATCGGCGGGCGTTGGACGTTTTGCGTCATTTCAGCATGGATTAAACCATCAAGACGCAAAGCGACCAAGCCATTTCAGGCCGCCTGCTCGGAATCCCCGCTTGGTCTCCCAGCGGCTTGGTGGTTCAATCCGGTCATGCGCGTGCTGATCATCGGCTGCGGATACGTCGGCCTTCCGCTCGGGGTGGAGTTGGCGCGGCGCGGCCATGAGGTCGTGGGCGTGCGCCGCTCGGCTGAGAGTGCAGAAGATCTGCGCGCGGCGGGCATCACGCCGGCCGTGGCGGACGTCACGCGGCCGGAGACGCTCGCGGCGCTGCCGGGGCCGTTCGACTGGGTGGTGAACGCCGTGTCGTCCAGCAAAGGCGGCGCACCCGAGTACCGGCAGGTCTATCTCGAAGGCGCGCGCCATCTGGTCGATTGGCTCGCGGCACGGCCGCCGCAGAAATACATCCACCTCAGCAGCACGAGCGTGTACGGCCAAACGGACGGTTCGGTCGTGACCGAAATCGCGCCCACCACGCCGGCGAATGAAACGAGTCAACTGCTCGTCGCGACGGAGCAACTGCTGCTCGAGGCGGCGCGCGCGCGAAATTTTCCCTCCGTCATTCTGCGCGTGGCCGGCATCTACGGGCCGGGTCGCGGGCACCTCTTTCAGCAATACCGGCGGGGCGAAGCACGCATCGCGGGCGACGGCAGCCGGATCCTCAACATGATCCATCTCGACGATGTGGTGGGCAGCATCCTCGCAGCGCTCGAGCACGGACAGGCGGGCGACGTCTTCAACGCGGCTGATGACGAATCGGTTTCGCATCTGGCGTTTTTTCAATGGCTCGCCGCGAAACTGAACCGGCCACTACCGCCCTTCGCCAGCGAGGCGGAAAACGCCGCGCGCAAACGTGGGCTGACGAACAAGCGTGTGGCGAATGCGCACTTGAAATCAGCGCTGGGATACGCGTTCAAATACCCAACCTTCCGCGAAGGTTACGCGTCCGAAATCGCGCGGCTGGGGTTGGCTTAACCGATGCGAAACGAGATGCGGGCGATGACGTCCTTGCCAAAGGCGTGCTGGAGGCGTTGAAGGATTTCGCGGCGGCGATAGCGGACGATTTCGTCGAGCCACACGCTGCTGTCCACGTTCACGAACAGCGTGCCCTTGTTCAAGCCGGCGGGCTTCGCGTGGGCGGCGATGGTGGGATCCAACAAGTTCTGCCACACGCGCGCCACCTCGGCCTCGGAGAGCCGCCGATCGAAACCGAGCTTCTCCAGCAGCGCGGGCATCACCTGCGCGAGGGACGTCGCGCGGTCGGCGCGGGCCTTCTCGGCGCTGTGCAGATCCACGCGCCGCCACTGCGCGAGCGCTTGACGGCGCGCGCGGGCGGCGGGATCGGGCGCGGGTTTCATGGTGAATCCCATCGGGGCGCGAGTCTGCCGCGCCCGTGAGCGCGGACAACGCGCGGTTGTCGGAACTTGTTCACGCGCTGTTCACGGTTCGCCGCGCAACAGGCGGACGAGGTTGAAGTTGAAGATAAGCTGCAGACCGGTGAGAAGCGTCAGCACGTACACGGCCTGCACGAAGACGCGCTCGGAGAACTTGCGGTTGAGCCAGACGCCGAGCCAGACGCCGAGCGGCACGAGCGGAAAATATCGGGCGCTGGCCAGCAACGTGTCGCTCGTGATGATGTCGTTGCCAACGAAGAACGGCACCTTGATCCAATTGATGCAGGTGAAGATGAGCACGGTGGTGCCGACGAAAATCTCCTTCGGCATCCGCTGCGGGATGATGAAGACACTCACCACCGGGCCGGCACCGTGAGCGAAGGTGCTCGTCACGCCCGCGCCGATGCCGCACGGCACGCCGAGCCAATGGTTCGGCGCAAAGACCCCCTCGGCACGGAATATTTTCTCCTTCACAAACTGGAACACGACGAACGCCACCGCGAGCACACCGATGGCGAGATTCAGTTCGCGCGCGGAGAAGCGGCCGATGAGCTGCACGCCGACCACCACGCCGACCACCACGCCCGGCAGCAGGTAGCGCAAGTTCTTCGCCTCCCATTTGCGCCAGTAATGGTAGAGCGAGAAGGCGTCGCCGGCGCAGAGCAGCGGCAGCAACACGCCGATGGCGTAGGTCGGTCCTCGATCCGGCGCGGCGAAGGCCAGCACGCAGAGCGGCGTGGTGAGCATCCCGAGCCCGCCGCCGAACCCTGCCTTCGATAGGCCGATGAAGAGCACCGCCGCACCGGCCAGGAACATCGTGGACCACTCGTTCACCTCCCCGTTTTGGGCTGCGACAGGTGGAATGTCGAGCCGCGAGTCGGTGCGTGAACAACCTGTGAGCAAGAAATAACCAAGGAATTCGGCCATTTTCTTGACTGCACAACATCAAGTGTGTTACCCAAAACGGCCATACACCACTTTGTGGTTGGCCAAGGAGCGTATGCGTTGCCCTAAGTGCGGTTGCCAGAACGATAAAGTGATTGATTCCCGCGCCTCGCGCGAGGGAGCCACCATTCGCCGACGCCGCGAGTGCATCGGGTGCGAATACCGATTTACCACGTACGAACATATCGAGCATCAGCCGCTCGTCGTTCTCAAGCGCGACGGACGGCGCGAGGAATTCTCGAAGGAGAAGCTGATGGGCGGCATCAAGAAAGCCTGCCAGAAACGGCCCATCAGCCAGCAGGCCATCGAGGATTTGACCGAGCGCATCGTGGGGGAGATTTCCAACGAGTACTCCGAAGAAGTGCCCGGCGGCGCCATCGGCGAGCGGGTCATCAACGGCCTTCGTAATCTGGATGATGTGGCGTACGTCCGCTACGCGAGCGTGTACCGGCGGTTTCAGGAGGCGACGGACTTTGTGCAGGCGGTCAAGAAACTCGAGTCGAAGAATGATACAGCTACATACCCACTGCCTGGCATTTGAGC
>SXGS01085217.1_pt1 | contig 10959 bp, 14 predicted proteins | sample 3174681 | NCBI WGS metagenome assembly SXGS01 (sample SAMN11356861, study PRJNA531348) | freshwater metagenome | isolation source: freshwater sample F1-80 | place: China: Fuxian Lake, Yuxi | collected 2017-12-25 | reverse complement strand
CGTGCTGAGCAGCTCCGTGAGCGGATCTTGGGCCAGAAAACTGGGCGTTTAGTAATTTTGTTTGAGTCATTCGGCTTTAAATATGGCATTCCAAAAGATGCTGATTACGTTTTCGATGCCCGATTTTTGCCCAATCCGCATTGGGAGCCTGAGCTGAAAATTTTGACCGGGTTAGATCAGCCGGTGAAGGATTATTTAGAAGCACAGCCCGTGGTCGCCAAATATACTTGGCAAATTAACAGTTTTATCAATACGTGGCTCCCCAGTTTAGAGCGTAATAATCGCAGTTATTTAACGATTGCGATTGGCTGTACCGGTGGACAACACCGCTCGGTATATATTGTCGAATCGTTGGCTGAGAGTTTCCGCGCCCTGCGTGAAGACGTGCAAATCCGTCATAGAGAGTTAGTGAGACATCATGCCAAATAGCTTTAAAGCCACTGTCACCATCGTCAACCAACTCGGTTTGCATGCACGTGCTGCCACCAAATTAGTGCAATTGTGTCGTCAATTTGAGGCCCAAATCGAATTACAACAGGATGGCCGCTCTGCAGACGCCAGTAGCGTGCTCGCACTGCTGATGCTGGCAAGTAGTAAAGGCAAAAATGTTGATGTGGTCACTACTGGTGAGCAAGCAGAAATGGCGCTCAATGCGGTTGTCGCTTTGATAGAAAATGGCTTTGATGAAAGCTAATTCTTTATTGCTCTGACTTTTTATGCGAATGCTTTAACCACGTTTGAAACCAGTCTTTATGCTGGGTTTTGTCCAGCATCGGTAATTTTTGATGCAGAGCAACCTTAATCAGCATATGGGCAGTGATGGGCGCGCTGATAAATAAAAACACCGCAATTAATAGTGTTTGCACATTAAACTCTAGCTGGATGCCATTAAAAAACAGCAAACTGGCGCACACTAAGCTACCAAGTCCCAAAGTGGTTGCTTTCGTCGGACCATGTAACCGCGTATAGAAATCTGGCAGTTTGACCAAAGAAAAAGAGCCTAGCAAAATAAAAAATGCGGCAATGATTAATAAAACACAAACAAAGATCTCAAGCATCACTCTCTCCGATCATTCAATAATATCGCCACGCAATAAGAACTTACAGACTGCAACAGTGCTGACAAATCCAAGCATGGCAATTAATAACGCGGCTTCAAAATACAATTGGGTTGCAGTATACAGCCCATAACACAACAGCAAGGCAATGCTGTTGATATACATGGTATCTAACGCCAACAGTCGATCTGGCAGCGTTGGGCCTTTGCATAACGCCCATAAATTTAACAGCAACGCAATGCCAATGACCCCCATCACGCCAATCAACACAATACTGATCATTGAAAAATCTCCAATAATGGCTGCTCATATCGCTGTTTCAATTCGGCAATTAATAACGCTTCGTCTTGGACATCGAGCACATGCAATAACAGGAATTGCGGCGCGTCACTATTATGCGGATAAATATCTGCACTGACAGTGCCAGGCGTTAAACAGATAGTACCTGCCAATACGGTAATCCCTAACGGATCTTGGATTTGTAAAGGCATCAGCACAAATGCAGGCTTTAAGTCGGCATTGGGGCCCAGCACACGCGTAACCACTTGCACATTGGCCACTACAATATCCCATAATAAAATACCGAGATAACGCAGACTCAGTATCAAGCGTTTGGTGATATTGCCTTGGATCCGCAAAGATTGATCATGAAAACTCAGGGTTAGCCAAGGAATAAACCATGCTAAAAATACCCCGGTGATGAGGTGGATCGGAGCCACGCTATTGTTCAACAATAACCAAACCACCAGCAGCAACAAACTTCGAAATGGTGCGGGAAGTAACTTCTGCATCTTAACCTCCATGGACCTGGCGTAACGGCGATGAAAAATCTGTGGCTGCTTGGGTAAAGTATTGCAGCAACGGCTCGGCAATCACGACAAGGCTCAGCAGACTCACCAGCAACCATGCAAGACCCGCCCAATGCCATTTCGACACAGCGTTCCCTGTCGATTGACCTGGTAATAATCGCCAAAAAATAGTGCTCCCCGTGCGGCTTAACACAATCAACACGATGAGGCTGCCAAGTAACAACACCGACCAAATGGCAGCCTGCCAAGGACTCCCCGCGACGGCCTGTAGTAACTGGATCTTGCCAATAAAGCCTGACAGCGGCGGCATCCCCACTAAAGCAATCGCCAAGATTGCAAAGGCCCACCCTGTGGCGGTTTGATATTGCAAACGACGACCTCGAGCAACGCGATCGGCGAGATTGCCACGCTGCGCTGCAATAATATCGGCAAGTAAAAATAATGCTCCCCCAGCTAACGTGGAGTGCACGGCGTAATACAACAAGGCAATATCGGCACTGACCATGCCAACACCCACCAAACAAAGCAAAGTGCCCGCAGACAGCAGCACCAGTGCCGCTGCGATACGCCGCAGATCAGAGGCTGCGAGCAAAAGCAGGCAAGCAATGCTCATCGTCGCAAGGCCAGCGATCACCATCAGCGATTGACCAAAACCTGCTAAGCCACCCGCGTCGGCTGAAAATAGCTGAGTAAACACGCGGAACAAGCTGTAAATCCCAACCTTGGTCATCACTGAAAACACACATGCAACCAACGGCGACGCCTGACTATACGCTGAGGGTAACCAGAAATGGAAAGGTAACATCGCGGCTTTCAGTCCAAACACCACCAGCAGTAAGCCGCCAGCTGATTGCACTAACCATTGTTGAGACTCCGGCAATTGCGCAACTCGCATGCCCATATCGGCGATCTGCAAAGAACCCAGTTGCGAATACAATAAGGCCAAGGCCAACAAAAATAAGGCAGAACCGACCAGATTCAACAGCACATAATGCAGCGCGGCCCGGATCCTATTTTTGCCGCCACCATGGATCAACAAGCCATAGGACGAAATCAGCAGCACTTCAAAAAAGACAAATAAGTTAAACAAATCGCCAGTTAAAAACGCACCATTGACGCCCATCAATAAAAAATGCAACAACGCTTGAAAAAATGGTTCTTGTGTATCTTCTCGGCCACAACTAAACAACCAGCCACCCACCATCAACAGCGTGGTCAGTACAACAAACACAGCTGCCAATGGATCGGCCACTAACACAATCCCAAAAGGCGATGGCCAATCCCCTAAGGCATAGATTTGACTATTTGCCATCACCGCGATGGCGAGCCAGATCGTGGCGACTAAGGTGGCGATAAAGCCAGCACCACTCAACCAACGACGCGCTTGCGCTTGTTGGCCAAAGTAAGGAAACAGCAATAAAGCGGCGGTAACCACAGGAATGAGAATAGGCAATATCGGTAAATGACTCAGCATCAGCGCGGCTCCTGAGGTTGTTGGCCATCGACATGATCACTGCCAAGCTCCGCACGGGCTCTGATTGCCAAAACCACTAAAAACGCGGTCATGGCAAAACCAATAACGATCGCGGTGAGCACCAGTGCTTGAGGAAGTGGATCAGCATACACTGCAGACTTGCCAAGCACCGCGCCCCCGCCTGCCGTTAAGCCGCCACTGACAAAAATGAATAAATTAACGGCATAAGACAACATGGTCAGCCCTAACATCACCGCAAAGGTGCGAGCACGCAATAATAGAAACACGCCACAACAGGTGAGTAAGCCAATAACTGCTGCAATGATTAACTCCATCACTTCATCTCCTGCACTTGCGGACGGTGTTTGGTGGTGATTTTACCCAAATTCGCTAAAATCAACAGCGTTGACCCCACGACCGTCAAATAAACCCCCAAATCAAACACCATGGCACTGGCCAACTCGATTGGCCCACGATGGGTAAATCGAAGTAATCAAACCAAGACGTTAAAAACGGCCGTCCAACCACGAAACTACCCGCACCTGTGGCAAAGGCAAACAAAATCCCAGCGGCAATTAACGACGGATAAGCAATTAATAGGCGCTGTTTCACCCAATCCACCCCTTGCGCCACATATTGCAGGACTAAGGCTACCGCTGTAATTAAGCCGGCGACAAATCCCCCGCCCGGCATATTATGACCGCGGAAAAAGATATACACGGACACAAGCAAAGCAAGCGGCAATAAGGCTTGCGATACCACCGCCAATAACTTGGGATGACGATCATCACTCCAGAATCGGCCATCCATATCTGAGCCTGCCCTGAAAAGCGGGATCCCTGTTAACAGCTTATAGATGCCAATAGCGGCGATCCCCAGCACCGTAATTTCACCAAACGTATCAAAACCACGGAAATCGACCAAAATCACGTTGACGACATTGGTGCCTCCGCCGCCTGTTTTCGCGTTATCCAAGAAATACTGAGCGATTGAATCCACCGGAGTCGTCATCATGGCATAGGCCAAGCTTGCAACCACGGCCCCTAATGCGGCTGAGAGTAATAAATCCTTAAGTACCCGCGTCGGTGCGGAAGACTTCACACTTTTATGGGGAAGGAAATAGAGCGCCAACATCAATAACACCACAGTGACCACTTCAACTGACAGTTGAGTTAATGCTAAATCAGGCGCTGAATAACGGACGAACAACAAGCTAATCATCAAACCCACGCCAGAAATCAACAACAAAGATAACAAGCGTTGTCGATGGAACAACACCGTAGTCACAGCACACACCATCAAAATGAATGCACCAGCAGTCACGACATAGTCAAACTCAAGGGCTGTGCGTGAACCGGTGAGCGAGAGCAATTTGAATAACGGATAACCACAAAGCGCCACACTGGCCCATAACAAAACCGCGATATAGCGCTGGTAAGAGCCATTATCAAGCCAGCGCATGAGGCGAATCGCCACTCGGTGCAGGCGCTGCATCAAATCTTCAAACTGATAAATCGCCCGCACTGAAGTAAATCCTGCTTGAAATAAAAATAACTGCTTGCGATTGAAGTACAACAAAATACCGCCCAAAAACGCCAGCAAACTCATCAACAACGGCACATTGAGCCCATGCCATAGCGATAAGCTGTATTCAGGAGGTGGGCCTTGCAGTGCTGCCGCCGCCGCTAGTTGCAATAAATCACCAACGACATATTGCGGGAATAATCCCACCAAAATACACACGGCGACCAACACTTCCATCGGTACCCGCATATATCTTGGCGGTTCATGCGGAGTCCGATCTAACCCAACTGGCTGACCATTAAAGAAAATATCATGCACAAAACGCGCGGAGTAAGCCACGGACAACATCGCTGCCACGGTCGCTAAGATAGGTAACAGCCAAGACAAACTACCGAATACGCTTTGATGCAACGTTTCGGTAAAAAACATTTCTTTCGACAAGAAACCATTTAATAAAGGGACACCCGCCATCGAGGACGCAGCAACCATGGCAAGAGTGGCGGTCACGGGCATAAACTGCCATAAGCCATTAATTTTGCGCATATCCCGTGAGCCAGTTTCATGGTCGATAATCCCCGCAGCCATAAATAACGAAGCCTTAAAAATGGCATGATTTAGCACATGAAAAATTGCGGCAATCAGTGCTAAATCGGTATCTAAACCAATCAGCAAAGTAATGAGGCCCAAGTGTGAAATCGTCGAGTACGCGAGCAAGCCTTTAATATCATGTTGAAACAGCGCAAAGTAAGCCCCGACCAACAGCGTCATCAACCCAGTGAGCGTTAACACAAAAAACCATAAATCGGTGCCTGCAAGCACCGGATAAAACCGGATCATCAGAAAAATGCCGGCTTTGACCATCGTGGCCGAATGCAAATAAGCACTCACAGGGGTCGGGGCGGCCATCGCATTGGGAAGCCAAAAATGAAAAGGGAATTGCGCCGATTTCGTAAAAGCGCCACATAAAATAAGCGCCAACATGATGGGATAATTCGCGTGTGCCTGAATAGAACCGGCTTGACTCAAGACCTCACTAAGGTCGTAACTTCCCGCCATTTGCCCGAGCATAACCAGGCCTGCGAGTAAAGCTAAACCGCCAGCACCGGTAATTGTAAGCGCCATCCGAGCGCCTTTACGCGCATCACTTTGACCCGACCAATAACTAATCAGCAAGAATGAACTGATACTCGTCAGTTCCCAGAAAAACCATAATTGCAGTAAATTACCCGATAAAACGATACCAATCATCGCCTGCATAAACAGCAGTAAACTGGCATAAAACCGCGCCATCGGATCGTGATGATGCAAGTAATAACGGGCGTAAAACAGTACAAGACTGCCAATGCCAAGAATAAGACACAAAAAGAGGAAGGCTAAACCATCTAGCCGTAATGAGAACGCCAAGCCCAGTTGCGGCAACCAGTCGGCTTCTAGTACTAAAACATCACCTGCGAATACCCGGCCTGCCACAGTGAGGAGTATCGCCAAAGCGCTCAGTGGCGCAGCAAGGGCAAGCGCCGTCATCACATTCGCACGACGCTGTACCTTGGTATCTATGAGCAAGACAACGACAGCGCTCAGTAATGGCAACATCAATATCCATAGCAACATGAGCATCTATTTGTATCCTTTTGCAGAATTGAACAACGAAGCGGTTTTTACACTCAGTTCGGTATGGAAAAACAGCAAAATAATGCAGCACCCCCCAATCCATCAATATAACAGAGGGAGTTTCCTCCCTCTGTGACACGCTTAATGACCGCTGCTTTGTCCAACAGCCCCAGGCACATAATGATGGATCCAGCCCATCTCATAAAAATAATGCGTGACTTCAGGGAGCAAATACACCGTTGAAAGCAGCCCCACCACAGCCAACACAATCGTATAAGGCAACGCCATCCAAACCATCTTCATATATGACAAACGAATGAGTGGTGCTAATGCGCTGGTTAACAAAAACAAGAACGCAGCTTGGCCATTTGGCGTGGCCACGCTGGGTAAGTTTGTCCCCGCATTGATAGCGATCGCCAGCATTTCAAACTGCTCACGAGTAATATTCCCGGCTTCCCACGCAGCTTTCACTTCATTGATATACACAGTGCCAACAAACACGTTATCACTCACCATCGATAAAACACCGTTGGCTAAAAACAACACCGCCAATTGCAATTGGCCATCGAACGTAAGCACCCAATTAATAATCGGAGTAAATAATTTTTGGTCGATAATGACGGCGACTATGGCAAAGAATACAACCAACAAGGCTGTAAACGGCAGCGCTTCTTTAAACGCATTTCCAATCGCATGCTCATCAGTCACACCACAGAATGTGGTTGCCAGGATAATGACCATCAAACCAATCAAACCGACAGAGGCAATATGCAGACTCAAACAAATGATGAGCAGCACAGCAATCACGCCTTGCACCCATAATTTAGAAAAATCGCTCGCCGTTAAGCGTTCACTTTGAAAATTATCGTAAGCAACGAGTACGTCACGAACCGGTGTCGGCAGCTGTGCTCCAAAATCAAACAGTTTGAATTTTTCGACCACAATCGTTGTCAATAAACCGCAAGCCAACACAGGAATACTTATCGCGGCCATACGCAGTGCAAACTCGGCAAAGCCCCAGCCGACGGCCTCAGCAATAATTAAATTTTGCGGCTCACCGACCATGGTCGACACGCCCCCTAAGGCAGTACCTACCCCAGCGTGCATCAACAAGTTACGCAAAAAGCTGCGGAAATCTTCTAAATTTTGGCGTGAAAGATCGTGAACATCCCCATCACCGGTATGGTCATGGCTATCCACAAAGCCTTTGCCAGACGATACCTTGTGATAAATCGAATAAAAACCAACCCCAACAGCGATAACCACCGCAACCACTGTGAGTGCATCGAGGAAAGCAGATAAAAACGCAGACATCACACAAAATGCCAGCGAAATGCCTATTTTAGACTTCACCCGTAACAGAAGTTTGGTAAATACAAACAACAGCAGGTCTTTCACGAAGTGAATACCTGCAACCATAAACACTAATAATAAAACGACCTCGATATTCACCGAGACCTCATGCATCACTTTATCGGTGGACGTCATCCCCATGGCGATCGCTTGAATAGCTAACAATCCACCCGGCTGTAATGGATAACATTTTAACGCCATGGCCAAGGTGAAAATAAATTCGATCACCAGCAACCAGCCAGCAACATAAGGATTATTGATAAAAACCAATGGGTTAATAAACATAAACGCAATAATGGTTAGTTTGTACCAATTGGGAGACTGACCGAGAAAGTTCGAGTAAAGCGCTAAGGCCATGCCAGATGGTTTCATAGAGGTGTCCACTGTTGTTTGAAATAATGCAAACTTCGCAAAATGCGTCTGCTGTTATGAAGATAGCAAATAGCCTACAGTTTGTCGGTTAAAACCGGATTACAGTGCTTAAAACTACAGAAATTACTATCAGCCTCAGAATGTTATACCCATTCCTGCCGCTGATGTCTACGCTGAACCTGTGAAGTTGCGTTCAAGCGAAAGGCTTTTGTGTTTAATCCCACAGATGAAATTAGCCATTACCTTCAGGAAGTTGCAGGGGCGGACACGCGATTGGACTTAAATGATTAAGCCAAGCAATTTTTAGCAAGTCAGGGCTTCACTATTCACAAAATCGAAAAATTAGGCTTATATTAATGAGCTTCATAACCTTAGGACCTTATCATGGCTTTAATGACAGTAGCTGAAGTCGCCGTTTTTTTGGCGATTCAGGATATTCGTGTCGAGCGATTAGCTCGTGAAAATTTATTGGTAGCTGCCGGGAAAGACGAACAAGGCAAACCGATGTTCGATCAAGAAGATGTAAAACGTTATAAAGTGTTAGCTGAACGTTTGGGCGGTATCTAATCGTTCTAAAACCTCACAACATGGCTGCAGAATTCGCAAGTTGCTGCAGCTTTTGTTTCGCCTGATCGGCCTTCTGAGATGCTCCCGGTAACGTTAAGTACCACAACCAACAAAACCCCACATACAACTGTTTCGCCAACGTTAAACGCAGTTCGAGCTGTCCTTTGGCTTTTGGTCGAAGCTTTACATACTGCTGCAATAAATCCACTTCTGCCGCCGCATCCAACTCCAAGTTGATAATGAGGGCGGCTAAATCAAAGCAGCTATCTGCTTTTTGGCAGTATTCAAAATCTATCAACCATAACTTATGACTTTGCATCAATATATTGCCACTGTGTAAATCCATATGGCACAGCACCAAGTCTGACTCGACCTGGGAAAAGGCCGCAGCAATCGCGGCTAAGTGTTGATAGCTGGCTTCATCACTGGCTGACCAGCCCGCTGCAGGCACTTGCTCACGCAAACGAGGCAGGTATAGCAGGGTATCTAGCACAGGAGTTTGGACAGAAAGCCGATGAAGTGATGCCAATTGCTGAACCAATTGAGGTAACTCACTTGCGTGCAGCTCCCAACTAAAATGGCGGGCGTGGGTTAAAAATTCAGTGATGAGGATCCGCTGATGATTATTCAAACACAGCGGCGCCGGTGCAATCCCAATCGCCGCGGCCGCATGTTGACATCGCAGTTCTTGCTGTCGGCATACACCGGTCACAAATGTGGCATAGTGACGGAGTAAATAATGACCGCGCTGAGTATGGATATAGTAGTTATCGTTGGTACTACTCGTCGCTAATTTTTGTAGCGCCAATGGCAGATGATTTGCAAAAAACTCTAGTCGCTGACATAAATGCCAGATTTTCTGTTCAGTTGCTGTAACCGGAAGCTGCTGCGCCATGAAACATATCCTATTGCGGCTATAAGCGTATAAACGACAAACAGCGCGGTAAAGAAATACAAATCCTTTTGCAGGTACATGTAGATCGATGCCGCGTCAATGGCGACCCAATATAACCAATTTGATACCACTTTTTGCGCCACTAACCAAGTAGTCACTACCGCAAAACAACTAATTTGCGCCCCCAGCCATGCATAATCCGTGTCGGTATACTCACTCATCACATAGCCAAACAACAGCCCAACAACGCCAGTAAAGCCAATTAACTGCACGTGTCGAAGCCAGGGCAATTCATGCACTGCATCGGGTAATTGATGGCTGGTCTGTTGAATTTGTTGCCAATTCCACCAGCCATACAAAGCCATGCCCGCATAATATAACTGCAATAAAGCATCCGTATATAAATTAGACTGCATCATAATTTGCAAGGTGAGAATGGTGCTGAGTAACGCCGCTGGCCAGCACCATAAACTGTGCCGAATTGCCAGAATAGTATACGCCAGCGCCAACACAGTCGCGATGAGCTCTAATCCGGTTTGCAACTGCCACTGCGCAAACAGCTGAGGTAAAAAGTCGGTCATGGTCTTAAATCACCATGTAAAAACTTGCAGACAAAAATAACTTTGCCATAACGCTCAAACGACCAACGAATACAACGCTGCAGCGCGGCCATGACCGCATCATACTCCCCAAAAATTTGGGTACTCATGGTATTGGTGATCACATGCAACGCAGGCTCTTTGTTTAATTCGTCAATAAAACCCTGAATTGGCTCTAAATACTCGCTTGTCAGCGGATACTTACTAATTTCAACGGATAACTGCATGGTCGTGTCCTTCGGTCGCCGCCGCATGACTGCAGCGGCTTCGGGTTAAAATTGATAATTGGCCGAAATACCTACGCGACGAGGTTCAGCGAATTGCTCATATAAGTGCGGGGCATAGTCATCGCGCGGATCATTGCCGAAATAAAACCCACGAACGCCGATGGTTTTATCCAACAGATTGCGACTCCACAGCGCCAGCTCCAGCTGTTGCCATTGATAGCTCAACCGCGCATTGAACAACGAACTGCGCTTGGCTTTAATATCTTCCGAATCAGAATAAAAGTAGCCATTTTTAGCAGCAACACTCATCGACAGTTGCAGCCTATCACGAATTTGCCAGTCAGCACCGACACTCCATTGCAATTTCGGCGCGTTGGCTTGGGCACGGCCGGTTTTATCGACGCCTTCTTTGGTCACAAAACCGCGGATCTCCGACTCTAACAAGCCGACATTGGCGGTAAGCGCCCAAT
>SXGS01652495.1_pt1 | contig 10961 bp, 12 predicted proteins | sample 3174681 | NCBI WGS metagenome assembly SXGS01 (sample SAMN11356861, study PRJNA531348) | freshwater metagenome | isolation source: freshwater sample F1-80 | place: China: Fuxian Lake, Yuxi | collected 2017-12-25 | reverse complement strand
TACGAACTCACCGGACCAGATGCGTTGTCGTTCAAAGAAGTCGCGGCAATTCTCACCGAGATCACCGGACGCACCATCACCTACAGCCCGCTCAGCGCCGCCCAGTTCATCTCCGAGCAAGAGGCGTCCGGGGTGCCCGCCGATTGGGCTCACACCCTCACCGGCTTGTACTCCAAGATCGCGGACGGGTCGCTGGATTTCATCTCCACCGATATCGAAACACTGCTGGGACACCCCGCCCGTAGCTTCCGTAGTTACGCGGCTATCAACGCACAGGCATGGACAACCTAGCTACGGGCCCACCCCTGGTACACAGTGCGGTTCAACCGTTCTATCTTGCCGTTGGTCTGCGGCCGGTCACGCCCGGGGCGTTTGTCCACCACCGATCCGAGCACTTACAAGGCTTCGACGACCCGATCAAGTGGATCCACCTGGACTCACGAAACCCGTCCTGAACTGCTCCCTCGTCCACTGACGTCCGTCTCGGTCCACCTCCGTCCGTCCCGACTTGTGACACTCTCGTGACACCGAGAAACCATGGGTCAAGATCGTCGAGATTCGAGTTACATTGCTGTTCAGCATATCTCGGCGAAGCAATGTGGCAGCGACCGCGGGCCTTGGTGTCATGACCGCCGGGCCCACACGCGCGCTCCCCAGCATCACGGCCGGCCTTACCCGGTCGCCACGTCGACACCGAGCACGACTTCGTAGTGCACCGAGCGGCCGACATCGAAGCGCCGAGGAGTCCGGAGACGCGAACGGCGCACTCGCGTACTACTTCGCCGACAAAGACGCGCTTCTCCGCGCCGCACACGAACTCGTGTTCGCCGCGACGAACGAACGGATCGTCCGCGCCTCGGGTGACGCCCGCGGGATGTCTGCACTGAGAGCGGTGTGCTGGGAGATCATGCCCGTCACCGAGGAGTCACTGCTCGAAGCCCGGATCGCCACCGCACTGTGGCAGCGGGCGATGTACGACATCGACACGCGGGCCATCAGTACCACCGCGTGGGACAAATGGCGCCGCCTGATCGAGCGCCACCTCGACGACGCCGTCATCGACGGGGAGATCGACTCGATCGACCTCCCCGTGGCGGCGGACAACGTGTTGGTCGTTCTCATGGGCTTTCAGGTGACGGCCAGTCTGGCACCGCAATCCATGACGCCCGAACACCAGTGGAGCGTGCTCGAGCACTCCCTACCGCGGTCCTGACCCGACATGGTCACGCGAACGGCGACGGCGTCAGTGTGTACTTCGTCTGCAGGTACTCGTGGATGCCCTCTGCTCCACCCTCACGCCCCAGGCCGGACATCTTCCAGCCCCCGAACGGCGCCGCAGCATTGGACACGACTCCGACATTCAGACCCATCATCCCGGTGTGCAGGCGTTCGATCATGCGTTGACCGCGGGACAGGCTCTCGGTGTAGACGTAGGACACCAGCCCGTACTCGGTGTCGTTCGCCAGCCGCACCGCCTCGTCCTCGGATTCGAAGGTGGCGACAGCGAGAACGGGCCCGAAGATCTCCTCCCGTAGCACGGCGCTGCCGGCAGTCACACCCGTGAGCACCGTGGGAGCGTAGAACGTCCCAGGACCGTGGATGCGCCGTCCACCGGTGGTGACGACCGCACCGCGGAAAACGGCATCGGCCACCAACTCGTCCGTCTTGACGACGGCCTTCTCGTCGATGAGGGGACCGATCGTCACATCGGGATCGGTTCCGCGTCCGACGACGAAATGCTCGACACGCTCGGTGACCCGCCGAGCGAACTCCCCCGCGACGGACGAATGCACGATGAACCGGTTAGCAGCGGTGCACGGCATCGACCGTGACGGCGCCGTGATGGTGGTAGGTCCGGGCGGACTCTTCATCGGCGGATCCAGCGGAGCAACAGATAATAACCACTCCGCGTGGCATCGCTGGTAATCGCTCGGTGTCACGCGTGCTGCCCAGATGCGGCTACCGGGTTACCGCACCAGCGCATCGGCGCTCGCGCGGCGAACCCTGCGGGGATGTGTGCGCCCCCGTAGGCGTGACGGAATTCGCCCACGTCTATCCGGCTGAACACCTCCGGCGCCTGTTCGGCACAGATGCCGTGACCTTCTCCCCGGTCCCAGTCGACATCGATCTCCTCAGCGCTGTCGTGACCGGTCTTATCGACCACCGATCGTCGTTCAACCCTTGCATCAGCCGCTTACTGACAATAGTCTCATTCAATGATCGATCATTCAGAGAAGCAGCACCTGGACGCTACCGGCAGCGAGACGGCACGCGCGAGGATGCGTGCGGACACCCGCCGGCGACTGGTCGAAGCCGGTGGTCGAGCTCTTGCGGAGACGGGTCTCGACGGGATCCGCACCTCGTCGGTTGCGCGGTCGGCGGGAGTTGCGAACGGGACCGTGTACCTACACTTCCCCGACCGCGAGAGTCTGGTGGAGGCCGTGGTGACCACCGCCCTCAGCGAGCTGGCGAAGGCCTTGCGTCAGGTGCGGTCGGCCGAATCGCCGCTGTGGCAGACCGATCGCGCTGCCATCGAGGCCATAGTCGGGTGCGCAGAGCAGAATCGCGACATCGTGGTGGGGGCCCTGCGTGCGTATCCACTCGAGGCCGGCGCGGAGTTGTTCACGGAGCTGTTGGCGCAACGCCGCGCGGAGCTCGATACGGCACTCGACAAGTCCGACCCCGATGAGCCGGTCGACACGGAGGTGCTGGTTCGCGCTGAGTTCGGCGCTCTCACAGGAACATTGATCTGGTGGATGACCGAGGACACAGTGGTACCCCGCGAGAAGTTGATCGACTCCCTGGCCGAAATCGTCTCGCGCATGTCGAACCAGTCGACCCATCGCGACGCCACGGGGATCCCGACAAACCACAGCACGGACAACACAGAGGAGGTCACCTATGAGTGAGCCCACGTCATGCCCGCACGGCGCCAGAAATACCACGGGCGCGGTTGCGCTCGATCCGAGCGCATCGCACAAAGTGGAGACTGATCCGCCGGTGTACTCCGGCAATCTCTACTCCCGCGATGCGATCCGCGATCCCTACGCACGCTATCGCGATCTGCGTGACCTCGGGCCCGCCGTCTGGTCCTCGAAGCACCGCTGCTTCGTGGTGGCGCGATACCAGGAAGTGCACGACATCCTCGCCGACGACACAACATTCCGATCGACCGGCGGCGTCGCCCACACGAGGTTAGCCCAGTGGTCCGGATCGAGCACGACCATCGTCAGCGACGACGAGCGACACGCCCACCGCCGCAAACTCGTTACCGCGCTGCTGACCCCTCGGGCGCTGCGCGGGAGGCAAGGTGAGATCGAACAGCTCGCCGACGACCTGGTCTCCTCGGCAGTGGACCGCGGGGACATCGACGGAGTCGACGATCTCGCGTTGCCCATGCCCCTCCAGGTCGTACCCGACTTGGTCGGATGGCCGCAGTACGGGCGTGGCAAGTTGCTGGACTGGGGCATCGCCGGATTCGACTACGCAGGCCCGAGGAATGCACTGTTCCTCCGATCACTACCCGGTGTGATCAGCATGCGCATGTACGTCGGCCAAGTGGTGCGGCGCAGGGACGTGCAGGACGGAAGCGCCGCGTCGATACTGCTGGCGGCACTCGATGACGGACAGATCACGAAAGGCGAATGTGCGTCGCTGCTCATCGACCTGCTCGCACCCTCCATCGACACGACCGCCAGCATCATCGCCGCCGGGCTGCAACTGTTCGCAGACCGCCCCGACCAGTGGAAACTGCTGCGCGAGGACCGCACGTTGATGCCGAGCGCCGTACGAGAGATAGTTCGACTGGCCTCCCCGCTCCGGGCCTTCACACGGCGGGTGAACTCCGACACCATCGTCAGCGGGGTTCGCATGAAGGCCGGATCGCGGGTGCTGGTGATCTACGCCTCCGCGAACCGGGACGACCGATTCTGGTCCAATCCCGACGACTTCGACATCACCCGGGATTCCACGGCGCACGTCGGATTCGGCTACGGAGTGCACTCGTGCGCAGGACAAGGACTCGGTCGCATGGAGACCACTGCGATCCTGTCCGCGCTGCTGGACCGCGTGGAACGGATCGACCGGCGCGGCCCCGGCGAACGGGCCACCAACAACGTCATCTTCCGCTGGGAGAAGCTCCCGCTGCGGCTCGCGCCTCTCCGCGGGTGACATCGCGGCCAGGGCGCAGACAACGCTTGCGCTGTCCGGACAACCAGGTGTATCAATGTAATTGATCGATCATATAACTAGCGGGGGTAACTGTGATCGTACTCGTCCAGGTCCTGTTCACCTTGAGCATCCTGTCGTTCGCGCTGGTCGCGGCCGCGGCGGATCTGAACAGAACCCACGCCACCAACCCCGTGTGGGTGCCACATGCGCGCTTCCATGTGGTGTGGCAAGTCGCCACCCACATCGGCATCGGACTGCTGGCACTGGTCGTTCTCTGGGCACCGGTGGCGTCCCTGCCGGTCCGGTTCGCCATCGCGGGAACGATCACCGGCGTCGTGTTGGGCGGCTTCTTCATCACCGCGGCGACCATGCCGCTCTACGGCGGCGAACTCGCCGACACCAACGGCTACCGACCGCTGACCCTCGACATCGCCGGCCGAACACGCACCTTCGATCAGAACGTGCTGCTCTTCGCCGGAGGTGTGGGCTTCCTCCTCCTCGCCGGCGCTGTCGCACTCACGCTCTGAAGTAACTCATCGCACCTATTCAGCACACCAGGAGATCCGCACCATGAAGTTGGCAACAGGAAACATCGACGGAACGCACTGCGTTCTGACCGAAACGGCAGACGGGGGAATCGCATCTCTCGGGGCTGGTGACATCGCTCCGACGATGCGATCGATCATCAACTACACCGCAAGCGAGCGCCGAGCACTGGCATCGGTGATCGCCGACGGTCACCACACCACACCGGTCGACCCGGCCGACATCGAGTGGCTCCCGCCGGTGACGGACCCGTCCAAGATCGTCGGTGTCGCACTGAACAACGACGTCTTCAACTACCTGGCGGCCCGAAAGATGACCGCACCCATGTACTTCCTGACACCACCGAGCGCGATGACCGGGCACGGTACGCACATCGAGGTCGACCCCGCATGGGGTCTCGTACACCCCGAACCCGAACTCGCCGCCGTCATCGGCGCCACCCTCAAACGCGCGACACCCGAAGACGCGGCGGCAGCCGTGTTCGGCTACACCATCATCAACGACATCTCCTCGCCAGGACTCAAGTCAGACGACAGCGTCGAGTTGGTGATGCCCGAGGGCATGACCGTCGACGAGCCCTGGCGAACGATGCGCGGCGACGACGACCGCTCCCTCTACCTCACCTACCACGCACGATCCAAGGGAACCGACACCTTCGCGCCCATCGGACCCTGGATCGTCACCGCCGACGAGATCACCCGACCGAACGACCTCACCGTCCGCGGATACCTCGACGACGACCTCGTCCTCGAGGACTCCACCGCCAACCTCACCTTCAGCATTCCCGACGTCATCGCACACCTGTCCCAGACCATGACCCTCACGCCAGGAGACATCGTCCACTTCGGCACCGCAGCACGCCCCGCGCTACCCGACCGGTTCCCCACCATCCGCTCCATCGACCTCACACGCCACGGCCATAGGGTCAGCGTCGAGATCAGCGGACTAGGCCGCCTAGAAAACCCCATCCGCAGACTGTCCACCTGACCGAAGAGAGCACGATGGCGAACTACAACGACGAGCACTACCCCGACGGGCGGCGCGTGCGCGGAGCCCGCACCCGTCAGGCGATGATCGACGCCGCGACGTCCCTGTTCTCCACCCGCGGTTACGCCGGCACGGGCATCTCAGAGATCGCTCGCAGGGCGGGCGTCAACAGCGGATCGATCTACCACGCGTTCGGCAACAAGGAAGGACTCCTCGACGCCGTCATGCACACCGTCGCCGACACCATGATCATCTCGATCGAGACGCTGCCGCACCAGGAGAACGCCACTGCTGCAAAACGACTCGACGCCGCTGCCCGCATCCTCGTCGGAGACCCGGTGTTCCTGCGCCTGTTCCTGCTCCTCGCCCTGGAACAGGACGAGAACCCGACCGTCAGAGCAACCGTGGAAGCGGTGCGCCGACGCGCACGCGACGTCGTCGTCGCAGCCATCGAACCGTCCCTCGACGCGATACCGGCCGCCCAACGGCCCGCGGCAGCCACTGCCGTGGGCCGCATCGCACTCATCCTCCTCGACGGAATCTTCGTCTCTCACCAACTCGACAGCGAAGCAGGCGATCTCGCCGCCACACTCGCGCTCGTGACCATGATGGCCGAGCTCGCCATCGACAAGCTCCCCACCTTGCTTACAGACCCCTACTCGTCACCACCGACGACCCATCCCACGGAGAACCCATGACCATGCTCGCCGCCATCCGATCCGACATCGACGCGCTCGTCGCCGAATTCGCCTACCGCATCGACCATGAGGACGGACACACGGTGCACGAATTGTTCACCGCCGACGGCACCTACGACCTGTCCGGATGGGCCATCACCGGCCACGAGCAGATCAAGCGTTTCTACGACGACCGCAGAAACAGCGGCCCGCGAACCTCCCGCCACCTCTTCACCGGCCTACGCCTCGACCCCACCTTCACAGCAGAGACAGTGACAGGGAACTGCGTACTCACCCTTCACGCCCATGCCGGCGTCGCACCCCTCCCCCTCGACCCCATCATGATCGCCGACTACGCCGACACCTATCGCCGAGACGGAAACGGACAGTGGCTATTTCATCATCGCAGAGTTACGCCGATCTTCCTCGATACCGTCAGGCCAGACTCGACAGGAACCTCCGCATGACATACGCCGTCACCTTGGCGTCGGAGCCTCGTAGTCGAGGAATAGGTACGTCCTCCTTCCTGTTCTCGCAGTGCGAGCACGCCAGGGGTGTCGAATAGCGTCGGTCGACGGGACACCCGGACTGAAGTCCGATCCAGCTGATCCTTCACGTCGACGGTCGCGAATGACGGTTCCTGAGCAACCGACGAGTTGAAACCCAATCATTCCACCACGCAGACAGGTCAGCTCCGTCGAGGGCCGCCGCACATAGCGCGCCGAGGCTCGGCAACTCGGCGTTGTAAGGCGGGGCCGAACTCGCTCGACGCCGACGCTGTCGACGAGTCACAGGCGCGGTCCCACCGCTCGGCTTGTGAACACCGACGACCAGAATAGAGCCCGCGCCACTCCGTGCGGGGCACGACAGATCACGCACGACGATGCCGGCGTTCTGCACCGTGGTGCTGCCTCGTCACGCCGCCTTCGGCGCGCGTAAGACAGAATTCAGCGCGGCCTCCGGGGGCTAATCACGCAGGGCTTTAGGCAGGTCCGGAAAGACAGGTTGGTCAAGTCCGAGCGAACCTGAGCTCGCGACGGGACGAATCTGCAGGAAGCACCCTGTGCGATGAGTGTCGGCAGTTCGCGCGTGCATCATCGCGTGGGCATGACCACCAGGGGCGTAGGCATAATCGCGAGCCATCTTCACCGTTTTCCACGTACTGATCGAGGTGTGTTCGAAAGGTAACGCTGAGGAAATGTCAACGCTCCCAAGGTGACCCGGATGAAACGCGGCGCGCGACGCGGCGTGAAGGTTGTTGCGGATGAATCCCGGCAGATGCTGCGGATGCAGCACGCCGTGAACCACGACCACCATTGGTTCGTCGGGGGTCATTCTCGCGCTTCCCTCGTCGCTAGGATTCCAGCCGTGCCAGGTATCCCAGTCGTGTTCCCGGCTCACCTTCGCGACGAAGCCGTCGAGACTGAAATGACCCTCGCCGCGAACTGCGGTAGCAAGTGGCCCGCGGAAGGCCGCGAGAGCTGCCTCGTGTGAATCCCATGCGGCGACCAACGCGCGACCGGGCGGAAGAAAGCTTGCAAGGCTGAGCGAGTGCGTCGCGTGGTTCGCGTGATTCACAGTGGCCGCGCGTAGTCCCGCGATCGGTTGCCGCAGAGCGTTCTTCGCGCGTCGGCTCCACAGCCAAGGCCCCCCTGGCGGCCGGTCGAACACGTCGATAGTCAAGAAGTCTGCAGAGTGAGGCACGGGAACTCCTTTGTGTGCGTCGGTCGCTTCCGATCCACGGACCTGACGATTTGACTATACATTCCGTATAGCACTCTGTACATTACGTCGCACGTCGACGGATGCGGTGTCATCTGCGAAACCGGGAGGTAAAATTGAGTTCATACACACTTGACCGTAAGGTCGTGCTGCTCACAGGTGGTGGAAGTGGGTTGGGCGCCGCCACCGCGAATCTCCTTGCACGTCGGGGCGCACGGGTGGCCATCGCAGACATCGATGGTCTCGCAGCAGAGAATGTGGCCGCCGGAATCGTCGGCCCGCCTGCGATAGGACTTCACTGCGATGTCACCGACTTGGAATCGGTACGCACCGCGGTTCAGCGAACTACCACCGAGTTGGGTCCCATCGACGTGACCATCGCCAACGCGGGCATCCTCGGCCGCGGCGCTCCGATGCGCGATCTCATCCCTAGTGAGATGACCAAGGTGATTCAGGTCAACGTGACCGGCGTCCTGAACACCGTCTCGTGCACCATCGATTCGGTCATCGCCCGGCGGGGCCAAGTAGTCCTGATCAGCTCGGTGTTCTCGTACATCACCGGCCCGGGCGTGATCCCCTACGCAATGAGCAAGGCCGCAATCGAGGCCCTGGGCCGAGGGTTGCACGTTGAACTGGCCGGTCACGGGGCATCGGCGCTCACCGCGTACTTCTCCTTGATCGACACGGGAATGATCCGTGACGGTGTCGATTCGTCGCCGGCCGCGACCACACTGCTCGAAGCCGCCTCGCCCCGATTTCTCCTCAAACGCATCACGACCGCGACGGCGGCGACAGGAATCGTGCGAAGTATCGAACATCGGGACGCCCAGCTGATGATGCCGTCGCGGTGGAAGCCACTGGCAGCGATGCGTGGACTCGTGGGGCCGCTCGCCGATCGCAAGCTTGCGTCGGATCCGGCAATCCATGCCGCGCTTTCCCGCCTGGAGACATCCACAACGGAGTCGGTGTCGACATGAGCAGTCACGTCGACGCCTTCTCGCCGGCACACGAATTGCTTGCCCTCCTGGTCGCAGGCGAGGTGAGCAGTGTGGACCTCGTGGAGACGTACCTTCGGAGAATCGAGCAGCACAACGCTGCCCTCAACGCAGTCATCACTTTGGATGCCCCCCGTGCTCGCCGGGAGGCCAGGGAGTCCGATCGGCGCCGCGAGGAGTCGCCCGACGACGTGGGACCGTTGCACGGTTTACCCATCACGGTCAAAGATTCCTACGAGACGGCCGGCATGCGGACATCGTGCGGTCGAGAGGATCTGCGTCACTACATCCCCACCCAGGATGCGGAAGCCGTGCAGCGGTTGCGCACTGCGGGGGCTGTCATCATGGGCAAGAGCAACATGCCACCTGGCAACCAGGACGTACAAGCCGACAACCCATTGTTCGGGCCCAGCAATAACCCCTGGGACACAACGAGAACTTCCGGTGGGTCAGCGGGTGGGGGCGCAGTTGCTACCACCGCCGGACTCGCCGCCTTCGATTTCGCCTCAGAGATCGGTGGGTCGACGCGGATTCCTTCGCACTTCACTGGTCTCTACGGACACAAGGCGACCTACCGGTCGGTCTCATTGGTGGGCCATATCTCACCAGGCCCGGGCGTCCGCCGATGGTGCGAACCCGATCTCGCATGCGCCGGTGCACAAGTACGTCACGCGCGCGACCTGGTGCCGATACTTCGAGCGGCGACCGGCACACTCGTCCGCGACGGTGGCTTCAGCTACACCCTGTCGCCTCCGCGAGCGACCGAGCTATCGAGTTTCCGCGTCGCCGTTTGGTTCGAGGACGAGGACTGTCCGGTGGACTCCGACGTCCGTGGGGCCATGCGGAAGGCGGTCGGCTCGCTACGCGACGCAGGAGCCGTCGTCGACACCCACCCGTCGGCGATCCCGGTGACAATAGCCGAGTCGCACAGCGCTTTTCAGCCACTGCTGTTCTCGCAGCTCGGCGCTGACAGGTCAGGAATGACACCCTCCTTCGGCGCCTCCATGGCAGCACGCATTCTGCAGAATCCCCGCGGTGATGCGTTTCGCGCCTTCCGCGGAACTGTGCTGTCGCACTACGCGTGGATCGAAGCCGACGCACTACGTCAGGAGATCCGCGAACGGTGGGTAAAGTTTTTCGATCACTACGACATCCTGCTGATGCCAGTATCACCCACAGCTGCGCCGCCGCACCACGGGAAGCTCATAGACCGGTTCGGTCGACACTTCGAGGTCGACGGCCGACGACGTTCGTACTGGGATCAGATGAAGTGGTGCGGCTTGGCGAATGTGGCGGGAAGTCCGGCCACGACAATCCCGACCGACCACACCAGCGCCGGATTACCTGTCGGCCTTCAGGCCATGGGGCCTGCGGGTGGAGACCTGACGACCATCGAGTTCGCAGGGCTGCTCGGGGAGCGGCTTGCGGGTTACCAACGGCCGCCCGGGTTCGGACAGTGACGCTGGCGCAATTTCCGTGGGAGCCGGTTACAAAGGCACCCAGGTATTATATGTCGATGTGACCACAGGACCGCGTTCATACGGACAAGCATGTCCGCTCGCTATCTCCATGGATCTGCTCGGAGAACGATGGACGATGCTCGTGGTACGAGAGCTTCTCCTAGGACCGAAGCGCTTCGGAGATCTGGAACGTCGGTTGGACGGCGTCGGTCCCAACCGGTTGACGAAGAGGCTCAGACTGCTTCAGACGCACGGCGTGGTCGCGAAGACGGAGACCGGTGCATACGTTCTGACACCGGACGGCGAAGGTCTTCGGAGTCCCGTGACTTCCCTAGCGATATGGGGACTGCGACTCATGTCCTTGAGCGATCTCGCACAGGCACGTCCTGAGATGGTCGTTTTGT
>SXGS01599299.1_pt1 | contig 10962 bp, 11 predicted proteins | sample 3174681 | NCBI WGS metagenome assembly SXGS01 (sample SAMN11356861, study PRJNA531348) | freshwater metagenome | isolation source: freshwater sample F1-80 | place: China: Fuxian Lake, Yuxi | collected 2017-12-25 | reverse complement strand
GGGGCCAGCCGCGGCATCGGCCTGGCCATCGCCGGCCTCTTGGGACAGGCCGGGGCCCGCCTGGGGCTGGTGGCCCGCAGCGCCGGCCCCCTCGAAGAGGCAGCGGCCCAATTGAGCGCCCAACTGGGGCCGGACCGGGTGCTGGCCCTGCCGGCCGACGTGGCGCGGGAGGAACAGGTCAATGCGGCGGTGGCCCAATTGGCGGCGCAGTGGGGGCGGGTGGATATCCTAGTCAACAACGCTGGTCTGATTTCGCTGGGCGGCCCAATATGGAAGATCGAACCAGCCGAGTGGGAGCGGGTGATGGGGGCCAACCTCACCGGGGTGTACCTGTGCTGCCGGGCAGTGATCCCCTATCTCCAAAAGCAGCAGAGCGGCCGGATCATCAACATCGCCTCGATCAGCGCCCAGACCGGCGGGGTGTCGGGCGGGGCGCACTATTCCAGCTCCAAGGGCGGCATGATCTCGCTGACCAAGACCCTGGCGCGGGACTTGGCGCCTTTTGGTGTGACGGTCAACGCCATCGCCCCCGGCCAGATCGACGCCGATCCCAAGCTGCTCACCCCGGAACAGCGCGAAAAGGTGATGGGCATGATCCCCCTGGGCCGGCTGGGCCTGCCCGAGGACGTGGCACACGCCGTGCTTTTCCTGGCCTCGCCGATGGCCTCCTATATCACCGGCGCCACCCTCGACGTGAATGGGGGGATACTGAAGCGTTAGTGCTGGAGGTGGGCTCAGGAGGGCTTCTGGGATCGGCGCCAGTACCTGGCCAGCAGGGGAATCAAGAGCAGGAGGGCCAGCAGGACAATCACCCCGGCGAAGATGGAGAGATAGTGCTGGCTCAACAGCTCGGCGGCCTGCACCCCGTAGTGCAGCCCCAGGTACCAGGCCACCCCGTAGCGCAGGGTGCGGCCCAGCACCACGGCCAGCAGCATGCGCCGCCATTCCATGCCCAGCACCCCGGCCGAGAGCACGAAGAGTTTGGTGGGAAAGGGCGGCGGCCCTATGGCAGCGGCAAAGATGCCGATGAAGTCGTAGCGTTCCAGTTTCTGCCGCACCCACACCCGCTTTTCCGCGGCGCCGAAACGCGCCAGGAGCGGTTCGCCGCCGCGCCGGCCCACGTAGTAGAGGATCAGGCAGCCCAGGGCCGAGCCGGCCACGGTGCCGGCCAGCAGCCACAGGCCGGTGGCCATGGAGACGTTGGGGGCCATCAGCAGGAGCAGGGCATCCGGCCCGCCCAGGGTGGGCATGCCGGCCGAGTCGAGGATGGCGAGGACGATGACACCGGCCGGGCCCAGGTCGGCGAGGAAGGCCTGCAGCGGTTCTATGGAACCCATGTTTGAACTATCACCCGCCCGCCTTTATTTTTGAGGAACCTTCGCCCTGCGCGCACCCCTTGCCCCCCAGAGCCCATGTCCGCATCCGCCCCCACCCGCGCCGAAGCGCTGGAGCTGCTGCTCCAGCACAACAGCAACCCCTCGCTGATCAACCACGCCAAGGCAGTCGAGGCGGTGATGCGTTATCTGGCCCGCAAATGGGGGGAGGACGAGGAGAAGTGGGGTGTGATCGGCCTGGTCCACGACCTGGACTACGAGCGCTACCCGGAACTACACTGCAAAAAAACGGAAGAACTGCTCCAAGTCAATGGCTGGCCCACCGATTACGTGCGAGCGGTGCTCTCGCACGGCTGGGGGATCTGCACCGAGGTGGAGCCGCAGAGTCGGCTGGAAAAGACCCTCTACACCATCGACGAGTTGACCGGCCTGGTCACGGCTTGCGCCCTGGTGCGACCCTCGCGCAGCGTGTGCGACCTGGAGGTCAGCTCGGTAAAAAAGAAGTGGAAGGATAAAGGCTTCGCCGCCGGGGTGAGCCGCGAGGTGGTCCTGCGCGGGGCGGCGATGATGGGTATGGAACTGGACCAGGTCATCGCCGAGGTGATCGCGGCAATGCGGGAGTCGGCGGCGGAGTTGGGGCTTTAAAGAAAGAGGATCGATTATGGCCAAGCGACCCAAGGTGGCGGCCATCGCCACTGTCTATCACAAGTACTCGCACGCTCAACACATCGTCGACCGCTTCCTGGAGGGGTACGGCTGGAACAGCCGGCACCATCACCCACCCATGGACCTGGTCTCGCTCTACGTGGACCAGGTCAACCCCGAGACCGACCTGAGCGCGGACCGGGCCAAACGCTTCCCCCAGATGAAGACCTACCCCACCATCGCCGACGCCCTCACCCTGGGCACCTCGTCGCTGGCGGTGGACGGTGTGGTGCTGATCGGGGAGCACGGCAACTACCAGACCAACGCCAAGGGGCAGCGCCAGTACCCGCGCTACGAGTTCTTCAAGCAGATCTGTGCGGTGTACCGGCAGAGCGGCCGCGCTGCACCGGTCTTCAACGACAAACATCTCTCTTGGAAGTGGGAATGGTCCAAGGAGATGTACGACCTTTCCAAGGAGCTGGGCTTCGGCTTCATGGCCGGCTCTTCGCTGCCGGTGACCTGGCGCACCCCGGCCCTCGACCTGCCCTGGGGCGCGGAGGTGGAGGAGGGCATGTGTGTGGGGTACGGCGGGGTGGATTCCTACGATTTCCACGCCCTGGAGACCCTGCAGTGTATGGTGGAGCGGCGCAAAGGGGGCGAGAGCGGGGTGAAGTGGGTGCAGGCGTACCGGGGGGACAATTTCTGGAAGGCCCACCACGAGCGGCTCTGGTCGCGCGAGTTGTTCGAGGCCGGACTCTCCCGCAGCCACACCATCGCCCCGGGCCGGGCCGGGTTCAACGACACCTATCCCACCATCGACGAGCTGAAACAGCTGGTCAAGGATCCCATCGCCTACCACTACGAACACCGCGACGGGCTCAAGTCCACCATGGTCCTGCTCAACGGCCTGATCCAGGACTTCAACTTCGCCGGGCGGATCAAGGGGCAGGCCGAGCCTTTCTCCACCCAGATGTACCTGCCCATGCCGCCGGCCCGCACCAGCCTGGCCAATTTCTTCAGCCCCCAGGTCAACCACATCGAGACCCTGATCCTCACCGGCAAGTCCCCGTACCCGGTGGAGCGCACCCTGTTGACCGGCGGGCTGGTGGAGGCAGGGGTGGACAGCCTGCACCAGGAGCAGAAGTGCATCGACACCCCCCATCTCGACGTGGTATACCAGGCCCCAAAGGAATCGACCTTCTGGAGGACATGATGAATTACACCGAGCCCAAACGCATCGCGGTCATCGCGACCGTCTACACCTACCTCTCCCATGCCCAGCACTTCGCCGATCGTTTTGTCTTGGGGTACCCCTATGGCGGGCGCTGGGAGCGGCCCAACACCCCCATCGTCTCCCTGTACGTGGACCAGAAGCCGGCCGGGGATCAGAGCGTGGACCGGGCGCGGGAGTTCGGCTTCAAGGTCTATCCCACCATCGCCGAGGCTCTGCGCTGTGGGGGCGACAAACTCGCCGTCGACGCGGTGCTGATCATCGGCGAACACGGCAATTACCCGAAAAACGAGAAGGGGCAGATCCAGTACCCGCGCTATGAGTTCTTCAAGGAGTGCGTCAAGGTCTTCGAGCAGGACGGCCGCTCGGTGCCGGTGTACAACGACAAACACCTCTCCTACAGTTTTGCCAAGGCCAAGGAGATGGTCGACGACGGCCACCGCCTCAAGTTTCCCATCCTGGCCGGCTCCTCCCTGCCGGTGACCTGGCGTCTGCCCGACCTGGAATTGCCGCTGGGCTGCCAGATCGAGGAGGCGCTGATGGTGGGGGTGGGCGGTTCGGACGCCATGGACTATCACGCCCTCGAAGCGATGCAGTGTATGATCGAGCGGCGGCAGGGCGGTGAGACCGGGGTGAAGTCGGTGCAGTTGATCCAGGGCGAGGAGGTGTGGAAGGCCGGCGAGGACGGGCGCTGGTCCAAGGAGTTGCTGGAGGCGGCCCTCTCGCGCAGCGACAGCCCGCAGGGGTTGACCATCGAGGACGGGCGGACCCAGGATCTGCTGGGCAACGGCGAGTTGCCCAAGCTGGTGAAGGAGCCGGCGGCCTATTTCATCGAACACAACGACGGGTTACGCACCACCCTGCTGATGCTCAACGGTGCGGTATCCGACTACTGCTTTGCCGCCAAACTCAAGGGCCAGGACCTGCCGGTGTCGAACCAGTTCTTCCTCACCCCAGTGCCCAATGTCACCTACTCGGCCTGCCTGGTGGAGAAGATCGTGGAGATGATCTACACCGGCAAAGCGCCTTTCCCGGCAGAGCGCACCCTGATGGCCTGCGGGGCGCTGGACAGCTGTCTTGATTCCAAGATCCAGGGTGGCAAGAAGCTGGAGACCCCGCAACTGAAGGTGGTGTACCAGGCGCCGGCCGAGTCGCACCACGCGCGGTTCTAGCCGGGGCGATGGCCCCCAGGAAAGCCAAACCGCCGGCTGGGCCGGCAGTGGCAGTGGCGCGGACCCCGGGCCCAGAGGCGCGGCGGCAGCGGCGCTTCACCGCCGCCATCACCCGCAGCGGCGGCAAGTGCCGGGTGGTTCTGCCTTTCGACCCCGACGAATTGTGGGGCTCCAAGGAACGCCACTACGTGTACGGCGAACTGGACAGGCACCAGGTGCGCGGGGTGCTGGTCGTCGCGGGTGGGCAGGTCCTGCTGCCGGTGGGGGCGGCCTGGCTGCGCGATACCCAGGTGCCTCTCGACACGCCGGTGCGGGTGGTGCTCTGGCCCGAGGGGCCACAGGTGGAGAACCTGGCTGCGGACCTGGCCGGGTCGCTGGCAGCTTCGCCGGGGGCCGCGACCTTTTTTGCCTCGCTGCCCACCTTCTACCGCAAGAACTTCCTCCGCTGGATCGACAGCGCCAAAAAGCCCCAGACCCGCCAGGCCCGGATCGCGGAGATGGTCAGGTTGCTGGCTGAGGGCAAGAAGCAGCGCTAGGGTTTTGGCGGCTGAAGCACAGGATCGTCGGGCAGCGCGCCGACGTGGTAGGCGAAAAAAGAGGGGCAGTCCCCATGAAGACCGTCTGTATTGTCGGCGCATCGGGCAAGCTAGGGCGATATATGGTGCGGCATTGCCTGGACCGAGGGTACCGGGTCCGCGGTGTCTGTCGCGAAGCGAGTGTTGGCAAGCTTGAGCCATTCAAGGGTCAGATCAGCATCTTCCCCGGCGCAACCAACAACCGCGAGGTGATCAGGACGGCGGTTGCGGGCTGCGATGGTGTACTGACCGTGCTGGTTCCGTGGGGAAGGAAACACTACGCAACCGGGACTGCCCAGGCGGTTCTGGATTTTGCTCCTCCGGGCGCTCGTCTGGTCTTCTCCTGCGGCTGGCATATCTGCCGCGATGGGCAGGACAGGATTTCGCATTGGCTCAAGTGGCAGGAGCGCCTGGCCCGCTGGCTGGGTTCACTCACCCGACTCCTAGACATCGACGACCAGATCGAGGCCTGCCGGCGCGTGTTTGCGAGTGATACCCGCTGGACCCTTGTGCGGGGAAGCGATCTGGAAGAGGGCGAGAGCCAGGGCCTGCCCGTGTGGAGCAAACACGTAGGTGATCCCATCCTTGAGAGCAATATCACGCGCCGGGTGGACTTTGCGCTCTTCATGGTGGCCGCCCTTGAGAACGACCATCTAATCCGCGAGGCGCCGGCGATCGTCGGTTGCCTGACGCCTTCGGCCAGTGCGCGCGCTACCTGACGGGCAGCGGACGCACTGGCTGGCGCGGGAGAAGCCCGCGCGTTCCTCGGTAACACACCCGAGGCGATGCCTGAACCCAATCGGCAGGCTGCTAAGGTTTCGGGTTGCCGGTTCCAGTCGCTGAGGAGATGAGACCATGAGGCTGGCAACAATCCCCGCAACAGCAGGGCTTGTTTTGCTGCTCGCAGCGATCAGCCCGGCTTTGGCCCATTCCAGATCTGGGGCTGCGGCAGAGAGGGATGGCCAGCGGAACCACTTTGTTGGTAGTTCCCTCTTCCTTCTGGGAAATCTGGCGCCCGGAGATCCCCCCTACTTTTTCCAGCTGAACTTCGGGCACTACCTCACGCCGAGGGATGTCCTCATTGCTGAAGCCATCACCTGGACCTACTACGAGCCCCTGGGTACCTATGGCTCGTCGGAGCGGTCCTATCCCGGAAAGATCAGGGCCTACGGCATCGGGGTGGGGTACCAGCGCCTGCTCCCGCGGAAGCTCTACTTCACGGTCCAGGCCCTTCCCTTCCTCCAGACCTTCTTTGATGCAGAGGATGTGCGGATTCAGAACGGTTTTCAGCTCTTCCTCCAGCTCCGGCTCGGCGGCCATTTCGAGTTCTTTGCCAAGCGGTGGTTTCTGGAGCCTTCGGTGGCGTTCAACTATTGGCCCATCAACACCAACTTCCCGGCGTCCTTCAGGGAAATCGAACGGGGAAAGCAGAACTATTTCCTGGGTGAGCCCGGACTCCACTTTGGCTGGAAATTCTGAGGGGCCCTGGGGGATTGACCTGACGCACCAGACGAGGCAGGGCCGGTGGCTCCACTGGAATTCCGGAGATGTTGGGGTTGCTCTGGTTGGCGACCACAAGCGGGGCGGACGCTCCGGGCCTATTTCCTCGGGGGGAGCATGGCCCTCACCGCGACCTTCTTCGCCGTCGGCAGCACCCTTTTTTCCTGGTTGTTACTGCGGGGCCAGATGATTCCCAGCCCCCTGGCATGGCTGGGGGTTGTCGCCTCGGTGCTGCTGGTGGTAGGCCCGCCCCTGCAGCTGGCCGGATTCCTCGCCGGGCCGGTCACCAGGCTTATCTGGCTGCCCATGCTCGTCTTCGAGGTCCCGCTCGGGCTGTGGCTGCTCCTCAAGGGGGTTGCCCTGCCTGCCAAGTAGAGGCGCTATTGTTCCGACGGGCGCCTTGCCCAGGTCGCTTTCGCTCGGGCTCGCTAGCAGAGCAGGTATCTATATAGGCTCTAAGCCACCAACGGACTCGTATGCCGGACCGCCCCTCCTACCTCCAGGTGCTCTGCGCCGAACCCTTCCGGGTGTTTTTTGTGCTGGGATGGCTGTGTAGCCTGGTGGGGGTTTCCCACTGGCTGTGGTACTATCTAGGCTGGATCGACAGGTACTCGGGGTTCTACCACGGGCTCTTCCAGATCCAGGGGTTTGAGCTGGCCTTTGCCGCCGGCTTCCTGATGACGGCCATGCCGCGTTTCCTCGAAACCCCGGGCACGCGGCCCTGGGAGTTGGTGCTGGGGGTGCTCCTGCTGCTGAGCGGGGCGGCGGGGCTCTACCTGGGGGAGCAGCCCTGGTCGCTGGGCGGCCTGCTGGCCACCCTCCTCTTTCTGCTGGTCTTTGCCGGCCGGCGTTTTGTGCGCCGGGGCGACAATCCGCCGCCTGCGTTTGTCTTTGTGGCCCTGGGTCTGGGCTGCGGGCTGGCCGGCACCCTGCTGCTGGGGTGGCCGCTGGCCGAGTACCCGGACCTGGGCCGCCGGTTGCTGGAGCAGGGCCTGCTGCTGGGGCTGGTCATGGCGGTGGGCAGCCACCTGGGGCCGCGTTTGCTGTACGGACGGCGCGAGGAGCCGGTCACCCAGGGCCCGGTGGCCGCCCGCCGGCTGGGGGCCTTCGGCCTGACCGGGATGTTGCTGGTCGCCAGCTTCCTGGTGGAGGCGGGTGGGGCCGTCGAGGCGGGCCGGCTGCTGCGGGCGGCGGTGGTGACCGGGTACCTGCTAGTGGTGGTGGGGATCTGGCGGCTGCCGACGCGCCGGCTGTGGCACCTGTATCTGTTGTGGCTTTCCTTCTGGTGTGTGCCCGGCGGCCTGTGGCTGGGCGGTTTCTTCCCCGACCATGAATTGCAGGCCCTGCACCTGACCTTTGTCGGGGGCTTCGGGTCCATGACCCTGGTCATCGCCACCCGGGTGATCGCTGCCCACTGCGGCTTCGAGCGCTGCTGGGACCAGAACACCTGGCCGATGATTACCCTCACCCTCTGTTTCGCGCTGGCCCTGCTGACCCGCGTCACTGCCGAGTTTTTCCTCGACTACTACTTTGGTATGCTGCACATGGCGGCCGGATTCTGGCTGATCGGGGCGGTGGTCTGGGGCCTGGTGTTTTTGCCCAAGATGATGCCCTGGCACGTGGCGGTCGACGACTGAGCGCCGGCTAGCATCGCAAAAGAGGCGACCCCTGGTGTGCGGGATCGCCTCTTTTGTTTTTGCTGTGCCTAGGTTCAGTTGTTCAGATCGTAGACCTGCAGGGTTTCCCCCTTCTCGACGTTGAGCAGAATGCCGAAGCGCTCGTCGACGATGTAATCGGCTTCCTTCTTGTCCATGGTGGCGCGGCGGTCGTCCTTGCCGGTTTGCAGGTTGACCCCGACCACCGTGGGTTTGCCGTCTTCCTTGGCCATCACATAGTTGTACTCACCCGTTGAGGTGGCGCGGCCCTGGTAGAAGCTGGCCTGGCTGTAGACCTTGTACGTGGCACGGCCGGTGATGCTGTTGTTGGCCCGCTGCTGGGCTGCTGCAGCGCTGAGGGTATTCAGCATGGCCATGGCCAGGGCGCTGACCTTGGGCGGCTCGAAGGTCTTGGACCAGAGCTGGCTGCCGTCTGTGCCATTAAAGGCCTTGGTGGTTTGCTTCATCAGCACGTAGACCTTGCCGTCGCCAGAGGAGGAAACGGATTTGGCCCCGTCCAGATTTCCCTGGTCCTCGCCCAGGGCCACCTGGTACTTGTAGTCCTTGGTATCCAGGTCAAAGGCCCGCAGGCTCTTCTGGGTGGCGTAATAGGCCATGTTGCCCTCGACCAGCACATTGGTCATGTCGGCGATCTGGCGGTCCTTGGACTTGTGCAGGGCCATGGAGTCGAAGGTGGGCTGGCCGGTGGCCTTGTCGAGCACGTCCAGGCCGTAGGCGTAGTCCTTGGCCTTGCCCTTGGCGTCGGCAAAGGAACCGCCCCGCTTGACCACCAGCTTATCGCCGGCCGCGTAGATCTCGGAGTACATGACCTTCTTGTCCGGCTTGGTCTGCCATTTGATCTGCCCACTGTTGATGTCCACCGCGGTCAACTGCCCGGCCGAGGCCACGTACGCCACCCCATTGTCCACCACGGTGGTGGCGTTGGCGCCCTTGCCGTTGGTGCGGTCGAAGGGCGCGGCGCAGACCAGGGACCCGCCCTTGGTGTTGAAGACGTGGACCCCGGCCCAGTCCAGCAGCAACTGGTCGCCCAGCAACTGGGGGTAACTCCAGAAATAGGTGGTCTTGACCTTGACCTTGCCGGCCTGTGCCGGGGCTGGGGCTACCCACTTGATCTTGCCGGTTTTCCTTTCCACCGCGACAACGCCGGCCGCCATCTGTACGGGCTTGCCGTTGATGCCGGTCTTGCCGCGGAAGGTCATCTTCTTGCCGGCGATCAGAAAAGCGCTGTAAGAGCACAACAGGAACTGGTCGTTGGCCTCGTCATCGACCACGGCGTTGAGGCTGTTCATGCCAAAGGAGGCCCCGTCCTCGGGTTTGAACTGGATCTCGAAGGATTTGGCCAGTTGGGGGAGCAACTCATCGGGCAATACCGAAAACATATCCGACTCCCACAGCTGTTCCCCGGTGAGGATGTTCAGGCAACGCACCGAAGGGCTGACATCCAGGATCCCTTTCTTGAAGAGATAGACCATGTACTCCGAGCCCGGCTGGGGTTTGACGGTGTCTGGCTCGTAGTTCTTCATCAGATTCTCGATCTTCCACTTCTGCTCACCCGTCTCCGGGTTGAAGCCATAGGCCGTGGTGGTGGTGCCCACCACGATCAGGCCGCTGTCGTGGATCAGTTTGAAGCGCACCGGCGAATCGACCTTCTGCTCCCACTTCTGGCTGCCGGCAAAGGCCTGGCCGCACAGCAGCAGGGCCCCGGCCAGCAAGGCGAGGGTTTGGCGCATGGAACACCTCCTTGAATGGGTTGGGATCACTGTAGAACCACCTTGACGCCGCAATTTGCCAAGAGTTGGTGCAGCACGGTCCGCGAGGTGAGGAAGGTGAGTTCGGCCTGGGGTGGGGTTTCCCGCAGCCAGGCCTCCAGGGCCAGACGGTCGATGGCGACCACCCCGTCGGCCACCAGGTTCACTGCTCCAATCCCCCGCTGTTGGTAGTCTGCCAGGGTCTGGCCCAGGATCTGCAGGGTATCGCCGGTGAGGTTGCCTTCCACTTTGACCACCGTGACTCCGGCGGTGCACGACAATTCGGTGAGACGGATCATGCCGGCGGTTTCCTCCCGAGCCCAGGCTTTCTCCATTGGCAGAAATCGTACCAGGCAGCAGGGAAGAGGAAAAGGGAAGGATAAGAGGTTGAGGAAATTGTGTTTAGCGGATTGGCAAGCGCGGGTCAGGTGGCAGGCGCACCGGGGCCAGAGTCGTGCTAAGTGCACGATAAAATGGAGCGTGAAGCGCTTAAGAAGTTGATAGGGTTAGGGTTAGAGCAAGGACGTGCAAAGGCGACGAAAAAACAACGAAGATCGTTGATCAGGCCTGCCTTGGGCGGGAGGGGCGGTGCAGGCCCAGGGTGCGCATGCGGCGGCGCAGGCGCTCGGGATGGATGTCCAGCAGTTGGGCGGCGCCCCGATCCCCGTAGATGATCCAGTTGGTGGCTTCGAGGGCCTGGGTGATCAACTGCCGTTCCTGCTCCTCGGCCTGGCGTTGCTGCTGGTCCAGGGAACGGGGGGCGGCCGTGCTCTTCGCAGGGGCAGGGGCGGTGGCGGGGGCCCAGAGCTGGAGATCCTCCGGCTGGATCGTGTCCCCCGGCAGACCAGCAGGGCGCGCTGCACCAGATGCTCCAGTTCGCGCACGTTGCCGGGCCACCCGTACCGGCTGAGGGACTCCAACACCTGGGGGGCGATATGTGGGGCCGGCCGGTGGAGGTGGTGGGCGAACTGCTCGGCGAAGTAGTACATCAGCAGCGGGACGTCCTCGCGCCGTTCGCGCAGGGGGGGCAGGGACAGGACAAAGGTGTTGAGGCGGAAGAAGAGATCCTCGCGGAACTGTC
>SXGS01714042.1_pt1 | contig 10964 bp, 4 predicted proteins | sample 3174681 | NCBI WGS metagenome assembly SXGS01 (sample SAMN11356861, study PRJNA531348) | freshwater metagenome | isolation source: freshwater sample F1-80 | place: China: Fuxian Lake, Yuxi | collected 2017-12-25 | reverse complement strand
GGCGGAGGAGTTGGGGCTTGGCCCGGAAAAAGCCATGGAAGTCGAGCGCGAGCTGCGCGAGGGTACCCACCGGCGCGTCGTGGAAGCCGACCGGAGCCTGGCGCGAAGGCTCGGGATCAAGGGATCCCCGACACTCCTGGCCCAGGGGGCCCGATTCGATGGCATGGAAGGACTCGCCGAGTTCGCTCTCGCGGTGGACTCCGGCCTGGAGCCACCTCGAGCGGCGCCCCGGACAGCAGGGCGAAGCGTGGCTGGCGAGTTGGTCGCGAACACAGTGGCATGCGGTCCGGATGGCCTGCCTTCGGATTCCAGGGGCCTCCTTCTCGGCGGCGCCGAGAAGGGGGAAACTTTCGATTTCGGCGAGGTGGCAAGCGGCGCTTCGGTCATCCACGTCTTTGAGGCGCGCAACCACGGCACACAGTTGCTCAGGATCACCTCGTCGGCGCTGCCACCGGTGCTGGAAGTCCGGGAGATCCCTCCAGAAATCGCACCGGGGGCCGTGCAGCCGCTGGAGACCCTGCTACTGACGGGGTGGAGTCGTGGGAAAGTCGACGTTGGCTTCCGGCTGTCCACGAACGACTCGACGCGGCCCGCCCTCGTCTTTCGCTTGAGGGGGATCGTCAGTGAGGACGTTCGTGTGGTTCCCGCCGGCGGTTTTTCGATGCACGTGGTGGCAGGTGATGCGGCGGAGGCCGCCGTGGAGCTTCGCTTCGGTGGAGCTGCGCCCCGGGAGGTGGCCTTCCTCGGCTCCAGCGTGGCGGGCCTCGAGGCCACGATCGAACCCCTCGAGCCCGGCCTGCGCTTCCGCGTGCGAGCGAGGTTGGCCCCGGGTGTCCCGGTTGGCGAGCGGCGGGGAACCCTTCGGCTCAAGACTTCCCACGAGCGCGTCCCCGAGGTCCTCTTGCCCGTGGAAGTACTCGTCCGCCCCGAAATCCTCGTCACTCCGTCCCCGGTTCTTGCGAGAGACGCGGCGAAGCCGCTCTGGATCCGCCTGGAGTCGGGACGCGGCGTCCAGTTCACGATTCAAGAGGCCCGAGTGGACCTCCCCTTCGTGAGCCTGGTGCCGGTGCCAGGTCCACCGGCAAGTGGCCAGCGCCTCGCCGTGCGGCTCAACGGCAGCAAGCTGCCCGGAGCAAGCGCCCGCGGTGAGATCTTGATCTTGCTCGAGCCCGCGCCAGGGGCCAGCTTGAAGTCACGGGAGCTGCGCGTGCCCTTCCTGTGGGATCCAGGGGAGCGGTGAGCTCCAGGAAGATTCACTGGAGCTTTTCGATCCAGCGCTCGAGGTGCCGTCGGACCCCGGGCTCTGCCTCGGTCATGGCGAGGTCCTTGAGGATTGCGAGCGCCTGGAGGCTTCCGACGCTCGCAATGGCGCTCGCCGCGGCGAGGCGGATGTCTTTCTCGGCCGCCAGTCGAGCTTTCTTCTCGAGGGGTGGGAGCGAGAGCGGGTCGCGAATACTGCCGAGGCTAGCCAGGATCGCCCGCGTCGTGTCGAGGTCTCTTTCCTTCTCGAGCGCGCTCAACAGGGCCACGAGTACGCCAAGCGGGCGCAGCCTGCCGAGGGCGGAGGCCGCCTCCTTCCGCAGGGCAGGGTCCTCTGCCTCCCCCAGGAGTGTGGTGAAGAGACCTGATTCCTGCCCACCCCTTGGATGCTCCGAGAGGCTTCTCGCCGCGAGTGACTTCAGGTCCGCAGGGAAACGTGGGTTGAAGACGAGTTCGAGAAGCGCATCGAAGCTCGTCTTGTTCTGGAGCAGCCCCATGACCTTCACCACGTTGGCCAGCTCCTCGCTTGCGGCGGGTTCGCCGCTCCGATCGAGGAGGAAGCGCTGAAGCGCTTCCGTGGCCTCCTCCGACTGGCCACCAAGCCTGCCCAGGGTCCGCACAATCCTCCTGCGGTGCTCCTCCGAGCCCTCCCGGAGAAGGATGGCGCCGAGTGTCGGCACCGCTTCGGGCCCCATCGATGCGAGAAAGCCGTCGATCGCGAGAATGGCAGCCTCTCTCTCCGACCCCGTGCCTGAGGAGAGGGATGCCTCCACACGCGTAATGTAATCACCCAGTGACGAGGCGATCTCGGGCCGCCACTCTCGAGGGATCTGCTCCAGGCTCCAGCGTTCCGGGGTCTGAACTCTCGGCGGGCTCAATTCCCCGAGCGAGCCAGGCTGGATCGTCCCTTGCCCATCGGGCAAAGGGCCTCCCCTCCTTGCGGCGAGGAAGATCAGGATTCCGACAAGAATCCCGGGGGGGAGAACCCAGGAGAGGAGAAGCAAGGGTCGGTTCGTTATCCTTCGTCGGGGCACCGGGTCAGGCTACCGAGCACGTGCTGGCGACGCCATGAAAACTTGGTTCGGTCCAGCTCCCGTCCCGAGACGAGTCCGGCGCGGCTCCGTATCGAGAATCCATGCTGCAAGAAAGGGCACGTGCTCCGCGGCGCTAGATAATCGCCCGGATGGGATCCGCGCCCTCGACGCCCACCAATTTTTGCTCGAGGCCGCCAAAGAAGTACGTGAGGCGGTTGGGGTCGAGCCCCATCAGGGCAAGGACCGTCGCGTGGAGATTCTTGACGTGGAAACGGCTTTCGACGGCCACCGAGCCCAGTTCGTCGGTCGCGCCCACGCTGGTCCCCCCCTTCACGCCGCCTCCTGCCATCCAGAGGGTAAATCCGTAGGCGTTGTGGTCCCGGCCCGTTCCCTGGGCGTACTCTGCGGTCGGCTGTCTGCCAAACTCGCCACCCCAGACGATCAGGGTCGACTCGAGGAGCCCACGTTCCTTCAGATCCTTGATGAGGCCCGCGATGGGCAGATCCGTGCTTCCGGCATGGTGTGTGTGGTTCGCGACGATGTCCGTGTGGGCGTCCCAGTTATCGTCGTTGTGACCTCCGCCCGAGTAAATCTGGATGAACCTGACGCCACGCTCGACGAGACGACGGGCAAGGAGGCACTTGCGACCGAAGTCCTCGGTTCGCGGGCTTCCAATGCCATAGAGCTCCCTGGTGCGGTCGCTCTCTCTCGAGAGGTCCACTGCCTCGGGGGCGTGCTTCTGCATGTTGAACGCAAGCTCGAGGCTTGCGATGCGAGCGGCAAGGTCTGAATTGCCCGGACGCGATGCCGCGTGGTCGAGGTTGTAGGCGTTGATTCCGTTGATGAGCCTTCGCTGAGCGCTCGGCGTCATTCCCTCGCTCGGGGCAAGGTCAAGGATTGGAGCGCCCACGCTGCGAAGCTGCACACCTTGAAACGTGGCTGGCATGTAGCCGCTCGACCAGTTCTTCGCCCCGCTGATCGGCCCCCCCTTCCTGTCGAGCATGACGACAAAGGCCGGAAGGTTCTCATTGGAGGTTCCCAGGCCGTAGCTCACCCAGGACCCAAGGCACGGATGGCCGCTCTGGAGGCGCCCCGAGTTCATATTGAGCATCGCGGATCCGTGGATGGGCGAGTCCGCGGACATGGAGTGAACGAAGCCGATCTCGTCGGCGCAGGTGCCAATGTGGGGAAAAAGATCCGAAATCATCTTCCCGCAGCGTCCGTAGGGCTTGAATTGCCACTTGGGCCCGACCACCCGCCCCTCGTTTCTGTGTCCACCACGCCCGAAAGTCTTCACCTGGATCGTCTTTCCGTCGAGAGGATAGAGCCGGGGCTTGTAGTCGAAGGTGTCCACGTGGCTCGGACCGCCGTACATGAACAGGAAGATCACGCTCCGTGCCTTCGCGGGCCAGTGCGGCATCTTCGGCGCGTGCGGGTTTACGTCAGGAAGGGCGCTGTTGGCGGCATGCAGCCGCCCTCGTTGAAAAAAATCGTCGCCGAGAAGGCCAGAGAGGACCACGGAGAGAAACCCGCCGCCAACCTCGTGCAGAAGCTCTCGCCGCGTACGGCCGCAGAACTGGGATCGGCGAGGTTCCGTCTCTTGCGCTGGACTTGTCATCGTGGGGGTCCTGGAGGCATTCAGTTCTTCCGTGGCTCAGTCTTTCAGTCGTTCAGTCAAGGTAAAGAAATTCGTTCAAGTTGAGGACGAGGAGGGCGAAGTGTTCGAGGGCCTTTTCGGGATCGAGGTGATCCGCCTCGCTCCAGTCCCGGAGAAGGCCGACGCCTTGTTCAACCTCCTTCGGTGTTGCCCTTCGCGCGAGCGCCAGCTCCAGAGCCAGGGCCACCTGCGCCGGAGAGTTACCTGGCGCCTCCTTCCGCAGCCGCGCCGCAAATCTCCTCGCCTCACGTCCGAAAAATTCTCCGTTCAGGCTCGTGAGGGACTGCGTCGGCACGGTTGTCTGAAACCTCGCCGCGCAGCTTGAGTCAGGGTCCGGGAGATCGAAGGTTCCGAGAACGGGCTCGATCAAGGAGCGCTTGATCACAATGTAAACGCTTCGTCTGTCGCGATCGGCGGGTTCCGAGCGGCCCCAGGCCTTGTGTGGCTGCGAGGCTGTACTGAGCACCTCGATGGGCACTTCGGTGTAAACGCTCGGACCTCCCAGGCGCCGGTTTAGACTGCCACTCAGTTCCAGGATCGAGTCTCGAATCTCCTCTGCCATGAGGCGCCGTGGATTGAAACGCGAGAGCAGGTCGTTGGTGGGATCCTTCGCGAGCGCCTCCCGGGATGTCGCGGTCGACATTCGATAGGCGCTCGAGGTCACGATATCACGGTGAATCGCCTTCAGACTCCACTCCCCGGCAATGAGCTTGCTAGCGAGCCAGTCAAGCAACTCGGGGTGTGTGGGGACCTCACCCAGGCGGCCGAAGTCGTTCGGTGTGCGCACCAGGCCGCGGCCGAAATGATGCTGCCAGAGGCGATTGACGATGACCCTGGCGGTCACTGGGTTGTGAGGCGAGGCGATCCAGTCGGCGAGGACGCGCCGGCGACCCGCGGACCGCTCCAGTGGTTGAAAGGACAGGGGTTCGCCAGGTTGGGAGGCGAGTGCGGCGGGAAAGCCGGGCGATACCTCCTGGCCCTCGGCGTTGGGGTTTCCGCGGAGGAGAATATGTGTCTTTGCAGGCGATGGGTTCGAGTGGTTCACGCTGAGGACCAGGTCCCCGAGCACGCTCAGTGCCTTCTCGAGCTCGGCGAGACGCCCGAGCAGAGCATCGTAAGGAGCTCGTTCCTCCACCGAGATGACCAGCGGCAGCTTCTCGGCGATCACCCTGGGTCGTTCAGGCCCCTCCGCTCGCCTCTGGTCTTCCGCGGGCATCCTTCGAATCACCGCATCCTCGATGGCAATTTTCTTGGCCTCGAGCGACGACTTCTCCTCCGATAGTTTCTCGAGCCTGCGGTTCTCATCGCTTGTGCGCAGGAGGCTCGAGATGTCGGTGAGCATGTGGCGAGCCGTCCCGTAGCGCTCGATATCAAGGAAGAACGCGAGCAGTCTGTAGTAGTCCGCTTGCGGGATGGGGTCTGCCTTGTGGTCGTGACAGCGAGCACAGTTTATTGTCGTTGCGAGAAACACTTGCGACGTGGTGGAAAGAATGTCATCCAGCTCGTCGAAGCGGGCCTGGAGGCGGTCGGGGGTATCGTCGTCCCACACGCCCAGGCGGTAGAAGCCGGTTGCGATGATCGTCTCTCCCGTCACGGGTTCGGATTCATCACCGGCGAGTTGCTCCCTGAGGAATTGGTCGTAGGGTTTGTCCTTGTTGAAGGAACCGATGATGTAGTCCCGGTAGCGCCAGACGTGTGGCTTCGCACGATCCCGCTCATAGCCGTTGGTTTCGGCGTAACGGACCAGGTCGAGCCAGTGGCGAGCCCATTTCTCGCCAAAGTGCGGGGATCCCAGGAGCCTTTCGACCTCGCGCTCGTGGGCGTCCGGCGCATCGTTGGCCACAAAGCGCTCGATTTCGGAAATCGTTGGCGGAAGACCGGTCAGGTCGTAGCTCAATCGTCTCAGTATTGCGGCGCGTCCCGCAGCCGGGGCAGGCCTCAGGCCCTTCAAGGAGAGCTTCTCGAGAATAAAGTGATCGATCGGGCCGCGAGCCCATGCCGCGTCCTCCACCGGGGGCGGAGCCGGTCGCGTGAGGGGCTGGTAGGCCCACCAGCCCCGGGGCTCCTTGCCGCTCGCCGTGACGTCGCTTGTGAAAGATTTCGTTTCGCGGCCAAGAGGCTGTGCCACGTCCTTCTCGCTCCAGGGCGCGCCCAGCTCGACCCATCGCCTGAGAGCTGCAATGCTGGTCTCCGGCAGCTTCCCCGCAGGGGGCATCCGGTGCCTGGAGTCCCCGTGGCCAATCATTTCAAGGAGCAGGCTCGACTCTGGCTTCTGCGGTGTCACCGCGGGGCCGTGGTTGCCTCCACGGAGCAGCCCTTCCCGGCTCGTCAGATCGAGACCTCCGCGGGGCTTGCCCTCACCGCCATGGCATTTCCAACAGGTCCCCGCGAGAATCGGGCGAATTTCCTTCGCGAAGAAGCGATCGGGTGTCGGCGCAGGATCAGCGGTGAGAAATCCCACGCAAGCAAGAGTCCAGGCGGTCACCATCATGAAAGATCAATTGTGGCCGCGAATGGCCACAAATTCACCGTGAATCCAGTGCCATTGGCAGCCCGCCTACCCCGCAGCGGCCCCGGGAGGCGACTGTGGCAAGTCCCGGGTCTCCTCCTTGGTTTCCTCGCGGGCAAGCGCGCTGAAGCTCGTGAGGCGGCGCCGACGAACGTGGAGGAGGGAGAGGACGGTGCGCTCTGCGTGCAGTCTTCCGAGGTCCTGGATCAGCGGAGGAATGAAGATTGGCATGTGGAGAAGGCCATGCCGAACCGATTCCTTGACGTGGTGGACTTCCGAGAGCGGAAACTTTCCGACAAACAGGAGCGGGAGATCGCCCCCGTGGACCCAATAATTGAAGACGCTCAGAAAACCTGGCTGGTAAATCACATCCTTGGTGTAGCCTCCGCCCCGGTAGCAGCGGAGGCAAATCGAGAACGCTTCCTCCGACGTGAATCCTCCGAAACCCTTTGTCAATGCTGCATAAGTCTCTGCGAAGGAGGCCCCGCGGCAAAGGAGATCCACCGCCAGGACGCGGCTGCCGAGGATTCGGAGCCGATTGGAGGTGATGGCGCCGGCGCGGAACTCCGCGAAGAGGGCGAGGCCCTCCTGCGTCGGATCGTAGCCAGCAAGGCCGCCGCGAAAAATATTCAGCTTCTGATGATCACCGTTTTGCGCGGTCACGAGGTGGACGCCGATCTCGTGATGCTGAAGCATGAGCAGGAAGCGCTGGCTGTAGCTCGACTCCTTGCGAATATTGAGCTGGGCGTCCGAGATCGAGGCCTCGGCGAGGCTTGAGTCTACCCACTTGAGCTTGCACGCGAAGGAGCGATGCTGCTTCCGGTAGGCGCTGATTGTCCCGCGCAGGGCTTTTTCCACCCTGGCCGGATCCATCCCACGCTCCTCTTCGTGCTGCTTCAAGCCTGCCAGCACCTCGGCATCATGCACCATGCGGCGCGTCGGGCGAGGGAAAAGGCGCATGGAAAGTGGCAGGATTTCGGGTGTGCCTCGGGCCGCGACGAGCCCGAGCTTCAAGTCGAGCTCACGGCACTTGGCGCGGAAAATCGAGCGCAGCCACCGGCTCCGGATCTTTGCGGCGCGCGTGAACACACGCCGGATGTGGCCCTGGAGCTCCCTCGGATCATAGGACAGTGGCCGATACTGGAACGTGGGGTCTTCCCGGCCATGGCGCTTGAAGAAGAGCTTCTTCTCCTCTGCCGTGTTTTGGGGGTGAAGCGCGGGGATCAGAAGGACTTGGCGGCCAATGTCGCGCAGGGCATGGTCGACGTCGACCGCGTGGTGGCAAAGTTGATAGTCATCAAGGGTCATTTCTTTTTCAGCATATCCTCTTTTCACCCAAAGTGTCACCCGGGTTGCAAGGGTGGGGCCGGAAAGAATGCTCGTGACCGCATGGACTCGCGCGCTCTCGACGCATCTGGGGGTTTCAGGAGCCGCGTAGGGCCACCTTTATGCTCCAAAATACGGCTCCCTCCCATTATGGTCTAGCCATCATGAAACAGATGATCGCTGTTACTTGCATGCTACTGGGGGCCTCGGTCCCCGGGGCAGCCCAACTCGAAATCCGCAAGGGGGATCACGTCTGCATCCTCGGCAACGCGTTGGCTGAACGAATGCAGCACCACGGCTGGCTCGAGACCTTGCTTCACAGCAGGTTTCCCGGACACGAGCTGGTCGTGCGCAACCTCGCCTTCCCGGGCGACGAGCTGGTGACCCGGCTACGCTCTGCCAACTGTGGGAGCCCCGATGACCACCTCGGAATGAACAAGGCCGATGTGATCCTTGCTTTCTTTGGCTACAACGAGTCGTTTGCCGCAGAGGGCGGGCTTGAGAAGTTTCGTCTGGAGCTCAAGGGCTTACTCGAGCACATGTCCAGCGAGAAGTACAATGGCTTGAGCGCTCCGCGCGTTGTCCTCTTCTCTCCCATCGCGCACGAGAATCTCGGCAGCACCAACTTGCCGGACGGATCGGAGAACAACCGGCGCCTCGGGATTTACACGCGGGCGATGGCGCAGGTGGCGCAGACGGTCGGGGTCGCCTTCGTCAACCTCTTCGATATTTCCCTGGAACTTTATTCACGTGGCGAGGGGCCGCTCACCTTCAATGGTGTCCACTTGAGCGAAGCGGGCGACAAGACCCTCGCCCCCCGGATCGATGGGGCGCTCTTCGAGTCCCCGGGGCCCCGGCGCGATGCTGCCTACCTCGACCGGCTTCGCGCAGCCGTGCTCGACAAGAACTTTTACTGGTTTCAACGCTACCGCACGACCGACGGTTACTCGATCCATGGCGGTCGCGCGGATCTCAAGTTCGTTGATGGCCAGACCAACCGGGTCGTCCTCGAGCGGGAGATGGAGATTCTCGACGCCATGACGGCCCATCGGGATCGGCTCGTCTGGGCCGTCGCGCAGGGCAAACCCTGGAAGGTCGATGACTCGAACACCCCGCCTTTTATCGCCGTCAAGACGAACCGGGCAGGCAAGGGCCCAAACGGTGAGCACCTCTTCCTGGGCGGCGAGGAGGCGATGGCGAGGATGCAGCTACACCCGAAGCTCAAGGTGAATCTCTTTGCCTCGGAGGAGCAGTTTCCGGAGCTCGCCAACCCGGTGCAGATCGCATTTGACACGCGCGGACGCCTCTGGGTCGCGGTCATGCCTTCCTACCCCCACTGGAAGCCGAAGGAGGAGATGAACGACAAGCTCCTCATCCTCGAGGACACGGACGGGGACGGCAAGGCGGACAAGTCGAAGGTCTTTGCCGACCATCTCCATGTGCCCACAGGATTTGAGCTCTGGGGCGGTGGTGTGTTGGTGGCTCAGGTGCCCGACCTCTGGTTTCTTCGTGACACGAACGGCGACGACGTCGCCGACTCGATGGAGCGGGTCTTGAATGGTCTCGATTCCGCCGACACTCACCACGCCGCCAACAGTTTCACCCTGGATCCTGGTGGGGCCCTATACTTTCAGGAGGGCACTTTCCACCACACCCAGGTGGAGTCGCCATGGGGCCCCCCGGAGCGTTGCGCCAACGGCGGGGTCTTCCGCTATGAGCCGCGCACGCACAAGCTCGACGTCTATGTGACTTACGGCTTCGCGAACCCGCACGGTCACGTCTTCGACCGTTGGGGCCAGGATTTCGTCACAGACGGTACCGGGAATGTAAATTACTACGCCACCGCTTTCTCGGGCCGTCTCGACTTTCCGCAGAAGCATTCAGGGTTGAACCCCTTCTTCCCGCAACGGACCCGTCCATGTCCAGGCACCGAGATCCTCTCGAGCCGCCACTTTCCCGACGAGTTTCAAGACAACTACCTGGTCGCCAACGTGATTGGATTTCAAGGCGTCTTGCAGTACCGGATGGAGGAGAAGGACTCGGGCTTCACGGCCGTCGAGACGGAGCCGCTCATTTTCTCCTCGGACCCCAACTTTCGCCCCACAGACATGGAAGTCGGGCCGGACGGTGCGCTCTACCTTTCCGACTGGCAGAATCCTGTGATTGGTCACATGCAGCATAACCTGCGCGATCCAAGCCGTGACCGCACCCACGGACGTGTTTACCGGATCACTTGCCCGGGGCGTCGGCTCCTCGAGCCCGCGAGAATCGCTGGCGAGCCGATCGAGAAACTCCTGGAGCTCCTGAAGGAACCCGAGGACCGCACGCGCTACCGAACCAGGATCGAGCTCGGCGCCCGGGACACGAAGCAAGTCATTGCAGCTGTTTGCAAGTGGGTCGAGAGGCTGACGAGGGACGATCCCGGGTACGAGCACCACTTGACCGAGGCGCTCTGGCTGCACCAATCGCACAACGTGGTCGATGAGGCCCTCCTGAAGCGCATTCTTGGCGCCAAGGACTATCACGCCCGGGCCGCCGCCACGCGGGTCCTTTGCTACTGGCGTGACCGTGTCGCGGACCCCATTGGGCTTCTTGAAGCGCAGGCGAGTGACGCCCATCCCCGAGTTCGCCTGGAGGCCGTGCGCGCTCAAAGTTTCTTTCGTGAGGCCAGGGCCGCCGTGGCGGCGCTCACCGTCATCCGGCATCCGATGGACTACTACCTCTCCTACACCCTGCGCGAGACGCTCCTGCAGCTCGAGCCTCACTGGAAAAGAGCCATCCATGAGGAGAAAAATTTTGCCGCAGGCAATCCGGATGCCATTTCCTACCTTCTCTCGACCGTGAGCACGGCGGAGCTGGTCAAGCTGCCTCGCACACCCCATGTCCATCAAACGATTCTCTCCCGAGACGATATCGTGCATGCGCACCGTCACGAGGCCTTGATGGGCCTCGCGAAGGTCAACGGCACCGACCACCCGTACAAGCCACTCTTCAACACTGCCATCAGCGGTGAATATCCGCCGGGCTCGGTATTCAAAGTGGCCGTGGCAGCGGGCGCGCTGCAGGAGGGAGTGGTCACGGCCGACCAGTTGATTTTTGACCCGGGCGAAATCATCATCACCAATCGCTACTTTCCAAATGACCCGGGCAAGACGCGCCGCGTGGTTTGCTACAACCG
>SXGS01196707.1_pt1 | contig 10964 bp, 10 predicted proteins | sample 3174681 | NCBI WGS metagenome assembly SXGS01 (sample SAMN11356861, study PRJNA531348) | freshwater metagenome | isolation source: freshwater sample F1-80 | place: China: Fuxian Lake, Yuxi | collected 2017-12-25 | reverse complement strand
TTCCCCCAAACTGCGCGCCGCGCTGGGATTGAGATCCATCAGTTCACGATGCAGCAGGTTCAGAGTTTGCTTGGCCGCGGCGTGGTCTTCCAGCGCGTAAGCCTCGTTCAGCTTCTTCGCCACCGCTGGCTTCTGTTCCTCGTTCAAGTGCTCAACTTACGTTGCGCCGTTTGTGCACTTGACAGCGTTGGATCGCCGCCGCCTGTCTACGATCTACCGGGCAATCTCGGCAATGCTTAACGTGTGGTTAGGCGGCAATGAGGGTAATTGGAACCCATCAGGGGGCTGTCGCGCCACGACACCTGGGCTACTATCTTGACGAGTTCACCTTTCGGTTCAACCGCCGTAGTCCAAGAGCCGAGGAAAGCTGTTCCACCGACTCATGCAGCAAGCCGTGACTACCGCGCCCGCAAAAAACTTGTGACTTCATAGTCGAGGGCGCGAAGGGCGGACCACAAGCGGTAGGGGCCAGCTCAGTTCAAGGGACACCCAATTCCGGTGGATAGCTTTCCCTCGCGCCGGCGCGAGCCCAGGGCACGACGTCGCGCTCGAGGGCTACGTCTTCATGCTCGACAAGCTCACCAAGCCGTACCAGATTCCATACCGGATTATGGCGCCGGAGTAGGTCGAGGGGCTGCTTGTTGCGGTGGCCGCGTCCACCACACACATCGCGTTCTCGACCATTCGCCTCGAACCCACGTTGATGGCGCTCGGGCAGGCGGCGGGTGTCGCGGCGCATCTTGCGATCGAAGCCGGCGTGCCGCCGCGCGCGGTTCCGGCGGACCGGCTCCAGCGCACGTTGCTCTGGCTTCGCCAGGTGATCACCTGCTTCAAGGACATCAACCAGGCGGATCTGGCGTACGCGGCGCTGCAGTACTACGGTGCGCGCGGCTTCTTCCCGGATTACTTCGCGCGGAGCAAGGACGCCTTGGATGCGGCGACTGCCGCGGAATGGTGGCACATCGCGACGGGCTCGAGCCGGGCCGGCGGACAGGGACTGCTATCGCGGCGGACATTGCGCTCGTGGCTCGCGGAGTCCGGCGCGGCGGCGATGGTCGAATCCGGGGACGGCGACGTCACGCGCGGTGAGCTTTGCATGGTTGCATCGCTTGGCCGGCACGCCGCGGTAGCGCGCTCGCCGCGCCACGTCCGGGCCATGCTAACCTGCGTGCAATGCTCCTCGCCGCCATGATCCTCGGCGCGGCCATCCGTGCACTCGCGGCGGACTCGCCCATCGTCGACGCGCGGTGGCTCGACGCGCGCCGCGCCGCCGGATCGCTCGTCGTCGCGGAAGTCAGTTGGGCTCCCGCCGCGAAGGCGAACGAGTACAATGCCGCGCACATCCCCGGAGCCATCCACATCAATACCGACGTGTTCGAGAATGGCTCGCCGCGCTGGCATCTGCGTCCGGTGGCGGAACTGCACGCCGCGCTCGGCGAACTCGGAATCACGGCGAACGACACGGTCGTCGTGTACAGCCACCAGTCCACCGCGGCGGCGCGCGTTTGGTGGGTGATGGAGTACGCGGGAGTCAAGGACATCCGCTATCTCAATGGCGGACTCGCCTCTTGGCGTGGCGTCGGCCTCCCCGTCGACGCCACGCCCACGGTCCTCGCGCGCACGCGATTCCACGCCACGCCGCGCGTCGAGGTCCTAGCGGATACCCGGTACGTGCAACAACTCCGCGACGGGATCCTCGTGGACGTGCGGAGTCGGCGCGAGTTCACCGGTGAGGTGAGCGGCTATTCGTACATCGACGCCAAGGGACGCATCCCCGGCGCGCGTGCGGCGGGCAACGCCAGTGACTCAGCGCGGCTGTATCAAAACGCGGATGGTTCTTTGCGAGACCTCGACGAAATCCGCGAGATGTGGCGCGCTGCTGGGGTGCTCGACGGACGTGAACTCGTGTTCTACTGCGGCGGCGGATGGCGGTCGAGCCTCGCGTTCCTCTACGCGCGAGCCATGGGGCTGCGGGCGCGCAACTACTCGGACGGCTGGAGCGCGTGGAGCACCATCTACGAGCCGGTGGGCCAGGAGTGGCGCCAGCGGCCATCCGCGAATCCCGTGGCGCGCGACCGCTGGGAGTAGACGGCGCCGCCGATTGTGACTAACTTTGTCCGTGCGGACCACGGGCACGCGCACCAACTCGGTCGAAGCTATTTGATTGCTGGTGTAGCCGGGATCCTCCCGGTACACGTGATACTCGACCCTCCGTCCGATGCCGTTGAATTCGATTCCCGCGCGGATGTTTCCGTTCTCAAGCTTCCGCGTTTCGGCGGCCGGCAGGTGCTCGGCTTCGAGCAACTGCAACTGGAGTGGCACCAACAGCCCGTCCTTGGGAAGGCGCGGCCGCAGCCGGATGGAGCACTCGCCCGCCTCCATCACGGAGCGGCACGCGATGGCCTGCAATCCGTGGAAGTCCGTCAGCCCCGACGCACCCGCCTCGTCGGTCTACCGCAGCCACAGCGATTGGCTCTGCTCCTTGGTCGCGGCGTCCGTGTGCTCCGACTGCGGCTTGATGCCCGTGCCGATCGAGTTGCCGACGAACGAGTCGAGCGCGACCGCAGCGTGTCCCTGTCGCGGAAGACGAGCGTGTTGATGTCGCTCGTGGCCGGAGTCCAGCCCGAGGTTCGGCGCGTGGCTGTCGCCGCCTCGTAGTTGGCTGTCGCCCCGAAGCGCGGCAACGACCCTCGCAATCGATCCCAGAATCCCATTATCAGAAACCTTTTTGTGTCTCGACCCGGATCTGCCGCACCGTGCGCTGCCCATCGCTCTTCGCGATTTCGGTTTCGGCCGCCGCAATCGCGGCCTTGAGCTCGTCGACGGACCGGTATTCGACCTCGCGCCCCTCGAAGCGGACTCGCCGGACGCCCATCGCGAGGGCATCGCGCAGAGGCTGGAGTTCCTGTTCGGTGTACATGGCCGGAGCCAGTCAGATTTCCCTTGATATAGCCCGGTGGACTCATCGAGACGAACTCGTACCGATGGCGGAAGCAGTGCCGAGGGCTGTACCAGACTCCAGTCGCCGGTTGAGCAGCGCGGATTCGGCAACTACGGAACGGACGCCCCCCGGCCCCGCCAGTCGGATCACGGTGACGATCAGATCAACGAGCAGGATGATGAAGTCGCGCATCTCGGCAATCGCAACAATTCCTCGCAGGCCGCCGTATTCAGGCCGATTTGGCAGTTCGCCAAAGACGGGCCCAAGGTCCCGCGATATTATATTATGCGAGACTCAGTAGTCGTCGCCAAACTAATCGGCGCGATCGATGTTATCGGCAAGTTTCTGTGTCCCCTCGAAAGAAAAATGCGGGAACGAACCTAATTCCCCCCATCCGCGCCAGGCGATCCACCCCACCGCGCGCCGGCTGTGATACGTTGTCAGGCAACCACGAAATATGACTAGACGCCATTTCCTCTCAAGCGCCGCCGCCGCTGTTTCCACCAGCGCCGCCGATCGCCGCCCGCTCAACGTGCTCTTCGTCGTCTCCGACGACCTCTCGCCCACCGCCCTCGGCTGCTACGGGCATCCGCTCGTGCAGTCGCCCCACGTCGATTCGCTCGCTCGCGCTGGCACGCGCTTCGATCGCATGTATTGCCAATTCGCCCTCTGCGCCCCCTCCCGCGCGAGCTTCCTCACGGGTCTTCGCCCCGACACCACGCAGGTCCGCTCCAACGGCCCCGACTTCCGCGACTTCATCCCCGACCACGTCACCCTCCCGCAGCTCTTCAAGAACAATGGCTACCAGGCCATCCGCGAAGGCAAGATGTTCCACATGGGCGTCCCCGGCACCGTCGGCACCGACCGCTGGCAGGACGCCCAGAGCTGGACTCACAACGGCAGCCCGCAAGGCAAGGAGCAGAACTCCCAGGGCGACGGCAAGAACCTCACGCCCCACATCGGTCAGGGCGTCGCCATGCACTACGTGCGGACCCCCGACCCCTCCGAGCAGGCCGACTTCGATGCCGCCAATCGCGCCATCGCCCATCTCGAGAAGCATCGCAACGATCCCTTCTTCCTCGGTCTCGGCTTCGTCCGCCCCCACGTGCCCATGGTCTCGCCCGGCAAGTACTTTGACCTCTACCCGCTCGAAAAGGTGAAGCCCTTTGTCAACCCGCCGAACGACCTCGACGACATCCCCGCCATCGCCCCGAAGACCCTCGGCCAGACCACCGGCCACATGCGCATGAACGAGGACCAGCAGCGCGAAGGCCTGCGCGCCTATTACGCCGCCATCTCGTTCATGGACGACCAGCTCGGCCGCGTTCTGAAAACGCTCGACGACCTGAAGCTCCGCGACCAGACGGTCGTCGTCTTCCAGAGCGACCACGGTTGGCACCTTGGCGAGCACACGTTTTGGCAGAAGCGCAGTCTGATGGAAGAGTCGGCCAAGGTGCCCTTCATCATCTCAGCGCCCGGCCGCAAGGGCCGCGGCCGGGTCACGCGCGCCATCACTGAGCTCGTCGATCTCTATCCGACCCTCGCCGAGCTCGCTGGCTTGAAGCCGCCGTCGAACCTCCAGGGGCAATCGCTGGCGCCGCTACTCGACAACCCGAACCGAAAGCACAAGACCGCCGCGCGCACGCAGTTGAACGCCAAAAAGGTGACGGGCCGCGCCGTCCGCACCGATCGCTATCGCTACATCCGCTGGGAATCCGAGGGCGCGCTGGATGGCGAAGAGTTGTACGACCATTCCAAGGACCCGCACGAGTTCACCAACCTCGCCTCCTCGCCCGGTGCCGCCGGCGAACTGAAACGCCACCGGGAGATCATGAACGCATGACCAGACGCACTCTGCTCGCCGGCGCCGTCGCGCGGCAGCGCCGCGCGCCCAACTTCATTCTCATCACCTGTGACGATCTCGGCTACGCCGACATCGGCCCGTTCAATCCGGGGGTCCGTTACACGCCGGCGCTCGACCGCCTGGCGCGCGAAGGGACCAGGTTCACCTCGTTCTACGCGACGCCCGTCTGCACGCCGTCGCGCGCGGCCCTGATGACCGGCTGCTACTCGAAGCGCGTTGGTCTCGAGAAGGGCTCGTGGCACGGCGTTCTCATGCCCGGCGATTGGCACGGCTTGAACGCGAGCGAGATCACCGTCGCTCGCGTCCTGAAGAACAAAGGCTATGCCACCGGGTGCATTGGCAAATGGCACCTTGGCGATCAGCCCGAGTTCCTGCCCACTCGCCACGGCTTCGATTCCTACTTCGGCCTGCCCTACTCGAACGACATGAACCCCACGAACAAAGGTCAGGCGCCGCTGTTCGAGCACCCGCATCCGCCGCTCCCCCTGCTGCGCGATGACAAGGTCCTGAAGGAGATCGTCGACCAGAGCGACCTGACGAAGATGTACACCGCGGAAGCCGTCCGCTTTATCAACCAGAATCGCGGTGGCCCGTTCTTCCTCTACATCCCGCATTCGATGGTCCACGGCCCGCTCGCGGCCAGCGCGGCCTTCCGCGGCAAGACCGGCATCGATCTCTACAACGACGCCGTCGCCGAAACCGATTGGAGCGTCGCCCAGATCCTCTCCGCCGTCGAAAAGAACGGCCTCGCCCGCGACACCATCATCGTCTTCCTCTCCGACAACGGCGGCCCGCCTCGCACCAACAACAAACCCTTGCGCGGCAACAAGGGCAGTGTCTGGGAGGGCGGCGTGCGCGTCCCCGCTCTCTTCTGGGGACCCGGCCGCGTCGCCGCTGGCCACGTCACCGATGAGGTCGCCCACAACATGGACATCCTACCCACCTTCGCCGCGCTCGCGCGGACGAACCCGCCGCGCGACCGCAAGATCGATGGCCACGACCTCACGCCCCTCCTCACCAAAGCCCCCGGCGCTCGCTCAAAACATGAGTCGCTCTTCCACTACCAGACCGACAACCTCCGCGCCGTCCGCGCCGGACGCTGGAAGCTACACGCCAACGGCGAGCTCTACGATCTCGACGCCGACATCGGCGAAGCGGCGAACGTCGCCGCCGATCACCCTGAGGTCGTCAAGCGCCTTCAGGCGAAGCTCGACGAAGCCCGCGCCGATCTCGGCGACGGAGCCAAGTATCCCGGCAAGGGCTGCCGCCCGGTCGGCAAGGCGAAGGGTCCGCTCCGCTTCTGGATCCCGCGCCATCCGGAAACCGGTCATCCGCCGCAGGCGCCGGTGCACACCGTGGCGGGCAGTCCTGTCGGTTAACGGTTCGGCTCACGAGTGCGTCTTCCTGGCATGACTCTGTGACACGCCTCGAAAAAAAGTCTGCCCTCTGTTTTCAAGCGGCTCCAGCCAAACCGATAACCCCCTGTAGACGGCTTGGGCCCCCGGTTTATCCTGAGCCTGAAAAAATTGCTCGCTGGCCAAGACGCAGTTCCTGGCGGCGGGTGGCGGGGAGGCAGCTCGACGCTCAGCAATCCCCGCTTGGGCTGCGTCCTCGCTCACTTCGCGCTGCTCCACCACCACCCAGGCGGCTTTGTCCTTCAGCCGGGTCACAAAACCAACCTTCTGTCCAGTCAACTCCTCGAACCACTGGTAGTCGGTGTAGCCACGGTCGAACACCAGCATGGTGCCGGGCTTTCGCGCCACCTGGATTTCATGCACCTTCCCTTTGGGCACCACCGCGTAGCAGGAAGGAACCCGTTGTGGTCCAGCAGCAGGTGCAGTCTCAGCGCTCCCTTGGTGGTACGGAACCCAAGGCCGAACGTAAGGGTGTTGGCCTCTCGCAGCTTCTCACCGACGTTTTGAAGCGCTCATATGAGACTAGCAAAGCGCCTAAAATGACACACGCTTCCGAGGGGTGCGTTGGGAGGAAAGTCCTGTTTTATTAAGGCTTTATGTGACGCGGATGCTAGCCCACGATCAACGGCATAGCGTTCCTCTTTCCGATACGGCTGTCAGTCGCATTCTGGGAAGTTGCGATTAATCCGACCCGTCTGGAAGGATCGCTGGGGATCACTCTGGCGGGGCGCTTATCTTAGCGCCTATGAAAAAAGCTTTTCCGGTGTGTCCCGGTAATTTCAGGCCCACAAGGGCGGGGGCTTCGCCCGGTTTCCGCGTCGTTACGTCGCGCTGAAACGCGGAGAGAGGTGCCTGTGTTAGCGGCCGGCAATATCGCCGATGCGCGCCATCGCGATGTCGTATTTCCGCTCATAAGAAGCAGTACAGGTGAGTTCGCCATTGACCATCGCCTGACCGGGGCCTTGTTACAATACGACGGTGGCGCAAATCCTCGACGGTAATCGCATACGGGACCAGATTTTACAAGAGTGCAGACCGAGAGTGGAAGCGCTCGCGGCGTCCGCAAGGGCACCGGGACTGGCGGTGATCCTGGCAGGCGCGGACCCGGCTTCCGCGATCTACGTGCGCAATAAGATCAAGGCCTGCAAGGATTTGGGAATCATGAGCGAACACCTGACGCCGCCATCCGATGTTACAACAGCCGAGTTGCTGGCGACCATCCGCGAATTGAACGCCAGATCCGATCTCGACGGCATCCGGGTGCAGATGCCGCTGCCGGCCCAAGTCGATTCGAAAGCCGCCCTGCTCGCCGTCGATCCCTCGAAAGACGTTGACGGGTTCCACCCGTTTAACGTGGGAAGCCTCGTCACGGGGCGTCCCGGGCCCCGCTCATGCACACCGGCCGGAATCATGGAGTTGCTTCGACGATACGAGATTCCCGTCGCGGGCCGCCGCGCCGTTGTTGTTGGCCGCAGCGACATCGTGGGAAAGCCGATGGCGTTCCTCCTGTTGCACGAAAACGCCACGGTAACGATCTGCCATTCGAAGACCCCGGATCTGGCAGCCGTCTGCCGCGAGGCGGACATCCTGGTGGCGGCGATCGGCCGGCCGGCCACGATCGGCGCGGCACACATTCGCAATGGCGCCGCCGTGATCGACGTGGGGATGAACCGGATCACCGACCGTTCGGAAGCCGAGCGCGTTTTCGGAGGTTCGCGCGAGAAAATGGACACGTTCGATCGCAACGGTTCCGTGCTTGCGGGCGATGTGGACCCGATTGCCATGGCCGATCTTGCCTCCGCCTACACGCCTGTGCCGGGCGGCGTTGGACCCCTCACGATCGCTATGCTGATGGTAAACACAATTCAGTCGGCGGAGCGCAGACTCGGCGCATGCTGACCGCCGGGCTTACGGGAGGGCTCGCCTGCGGCAAGACCTTCGTCGGACGTGCACTTGCGGGCCTCGGCTGCCATCTGATTCTGGCTGACGAGTTGGGCCACGCAGTCCTGATGCCCGGCGCCGAAGCGTACGGCGCGACGGTGCGCGAATTCGGGGCTGGCATTCTGCGCGGCGACGGAACCATCGACCGCCGGCTGTTGGCGGCTGAAGTGTTCGGCAAACCGGAGCGCCTTAAAGTTCTCAACGCGATCGTTCATCCGGCCGTCTTCCTGCGGGAGGACGCGCTCATCCGCGAAGCCGCCTCGCGCGATCCCCGGGGCATCGCGGTTGTGGAAGCGGCCATCCTGATCGAGACCGGCAGCTACAGGAAGTTCGACCGCCTGATAGTGGTAATATCGAGTGAGGAACTACAGGTGCGACGTGCCTTGGATCGCGACGGCCTCACGCGTGACGAAGTCCTGGAGCGCCTCAAACGTCAAATGCCCGCCGCTGAGAAACTTAAGTTCGCGGATTACGTAATAGATACTTCGGGCATCGAAACGGAGACTTTGCGCCAGGTTCGGGAAGTCTACGACGCTCTAAAACGCTTAGTTCTATGAAATGGCGATTCATTATCCTTCCGGCCGCGCTTGCCGGAGCATTCTTCTACGTGACTTCCGGCTCGAACGGGAGACTCGTTGGCCTATTCGAACCGTTCCGCCGAACGGGGCAGTTGTGGACCGCGCCCTCAACGGTGCATACCGCCGGCTTTTCGAGCGACGAGCTCAATAACATCGACATCTACAAGCTGGCAAATCAGGCCACGGTGAACATCACGAGTATCGTGTACCGGGAGAACTGGTTCTTCCAGGTTTATCCGGAGCGCGGGCAGGGATCGGGCTTTCTGATTGACGCCGATGGCCGCATCCTGACGAACCACCACGTTGTCTCGGGCCGCGCGACTCAGATCACGGTCACGCTGGCCGACAAGAAACAGTACAAGGCGCGGATACTCGGCGTCGATGTCAACAACGATCTGGCGCTTCTCAAGGTGGATCCGAAGGTCAAGCTGCCGTTCCTGAAACTCGGCGATTCCGATCCCTTGCAGGTGGGACAGAAAGTACTTGCGATCGGCAACCCGTTCGGTCTGTCCGGTACGCTGACCACGGGAGTGGTGAGTTCTTTGAACCGCTCGATTCAGGACGAGAACGGACGGACACTGGAAGAAATGGTGCAGACCGATGCCGCGATCAATCCCGGTAACAGCGGTGGGCCGCTGCTCGATTCCCACGGTAGCGTGATCGGCATCAATACGATGATCTACGGGCCGCAGGGGAATATCGGAATCGGTTTCGCGATGCCGGTGAACCGGGCCAAAGCGATGCTCGACGAGTTCCAGGCGCGAGGCCGGATCGCGCGGCCGCAACTCGGTGTGAGCGTTGTGCACATACGAGGCGATTTGGCGGAGGCGCTAGAACTTCCCGCCGAAGGTGGATTGCTGATCCAGCGCGTGGAGCGGGGCTCGGCGGCGGACGATGCCGGTCTTCGTGGCCCGCGGCAGGTTGTCGTGGTGAGCAATTACCGCATCGGCGTGGGCGGGGACTTGATCATGGCAATCGACGGGAAGCCGGTGGAAAACAACGATTCCCTGCAGCGCGCTCTGAACCGCAAGCGGGCGGGCGACATGATTGAGCTGACGCTTTACCGAAATGGGCGGCAGACGCAGGTGAAGGTGCGTTTGGGCGAGTCGCCTCAGGCACTGTGAGGCGAGTTTTCTCCGCCACGCCGACGCGCGTTAGCGGCCAACCCTCCGTTCCGGTGCCTTGGGCCATTGAATCACCGGCCGCCGTTTCCCGGTGGCACAGTCCCTTAGAGGCCCTCAATCGGGCGCAGGCGATCTTCCCGGTCCACACCACCGACCCGGAGGCTCGGTTTTTCAAGGGTGCCTTCTGGCAGAGTTGAACGATGCTGGACGCGCTTTGGAGTTCCTTTCGCTCGCGCTCGACGAAGAATACCACTGCCTCTACGCTCTTTTGCATGAACCGGATCTGGAGCCGTTGCGTTCCCATCAACAGTTCCCTGAATTTGTGAACCGAGCCACCGGCACTGGACCGTCACGCCCGAACCGTGTTCCTTGACAATGGAGGCGACCGGTTATTAGGAGTTCATCCGGACGGCATGCTTCTGCCGTGCGCTTAGGACTAATCACTACTGTCCGGCGAAGAGTCCCGCGCTCTTCGAACGAGCCCCCCGTGCTTCGCGAGATTAATTGCCGTCGGGACCACGCTACGCCGTATACAGCCCCATGCGCCGCTTCACCAGATCCACCGTCGCGTTGGCAATTGGAGCGACCCGTTCCGCGCCTTCCTTCAGGATGCCCGCGACGTAACCCGGCTCGGCCGTGATTTCCCGATACCGCTTCTGGAACGGTTCCAGGTGCGAAATCACCGTCTCAGCCACCTGCTTCTTCAGATCACCGTAGCGCACACCCTCGAATGTCTGGCGCATCTGGTCGCTGGTCCAAGTCCTAGTGCTAGTCCCTTGGTAAATGTTCAGCAGGTTTTCGACGCCTGGACCCATGGCGACATCAAAACTGACCGCCGGATTTGAATCCGTAGTGGCCCGCATGATCGTCTTCCGGATTCGCTCCGGAGTATCGAGCAACGCTACCGCGTGTCCCGCGCCTGTGGCCGACTTGCTCATCTTCGTTAACGGGTCGTCAAGGCCCATCACCCTTGCGCCGATCGCGGGAAGTTCAGTCGCCGGCATCACAAACGTTTCTCCGTACATCGAATTGAAACGCTGCGCGATGTCGCGAGTCAATTCCAAGTGCTGCGCCTGGTCCTCACCCACCGGGACGATCGCC
>SXGS01122780.1_pt1 | contig 10967 bp, 9 predicted proteins | sample 3174681 | NCBI WGS metagenome assembly SXGS01 (sample SAMN11356861, study PRJNA531348) | freshwater metagenome | isolation source: freshwater sample F1-80 | place: China: Fuxian Lake, Yuxi | collected 2017-12-25 | reverse complement strand
GCTGCCGCTGCTGCTCCTGCTGGCGCCTCTGCGCCTCCAGCCGCGCCTTGTCGGACTGCGGTTGCGCCTGCTGCTGCCGCTGATTGGCCTGTTGCCGGGCCAGATCCTGCTGCCGCTGCTGCTCCTGCTGGCGCCTTTGCGCCTCCAACCGCGCCTTGTCGGACTGCTGTTGCGCCTGCTGCTGCCGCTGCTGCGCTTCGAATCGAGCCTTGTCGAGCTGCTGCTGCGCCTGCTGCTGCCGCTGGCGAGCCTGCTCGGCGGCCTGACGGCGCTCCATCTCGGCGCGCTGCTGCCGTTGCTGCGCCTCGTACTGCGCCCGGTCGCGATCGGCCCGCTGCCGGTCCTGCTCCTGTTGAACGCGGCGGCGCTGTTCCTCTTCATACCGCCGCCTCTCGGCATCGCGATCTTGCGCGAAACCCGCCGCTCCCAGTATCAGCCCCAAGTAAACCGCGAACCCGAAGGCGCGGCGAAAAACGTCGAACCGCATCTGGCAAGCCATGCTGTTCCTCCTGCGTGCCTAATGCCTCCAAACCCGGCTCCCTTTCACGAAAATCTCAGATCTTCGCGCCAGGCAACCTTTTCCGGATCCACTCCACGAACGAATCCGGACAAGCCATCGTCGACAGCCGGCTCTGCCTCACCAAAGCGAAATCGCCGAACAGCCCCGATTGCTTCACTTCGGCGAGCGTCACCGGCTCCGGAAACTTGGCGCCGAACTCGAGGCCGACCACGGTCAGCTTGGGATCGTTCGGGTCGGGCCTCGGACTGGACGCCACTTGCGCCACACCCACTACCGAAGACTCGCCGGTACTATGATAGATGAAGACGCGGTCGCCGGGCGCCATGGACCGTATGGCCTGAAGCGCCTGAGGGTTTCGCACTCCATCCCAGGTGGTATGACGATCCCGGGCAAGATCGTCGATAGAGTAGACGGACGGCTCCGATTTCGCGAGAAAATAGTTCACAGCAAAGTCCTTTGTAGTGTAAACTGAAACGGTTGGTACCTTTGGCTATCATACTAGCCAAAGGTGGCATCTCAAATCGGGACGTTCCTCCCACGGGCGAAGCACGGTCGTGTGAGCTATCATAAAAGAGGTTTCCAGTCAAAGGGATGCGGGCAAATCCGTCGGGCATGGAGGCTGAAAACAGGATGAAACCAATCAATCACCGCCGGCTGCTCTCGTTCGTGGCGCTGACCACGGCAATGCTGGCCGCCATTCCGGCGGAGGCGCAACGCCGCACTCCGGAGCCGAAACAACAGACTCCCCCACAGGGGGAGGTTGCTCCACCTCCACCACCCCCAGGCACGGTAGTCGCCGCGCCCGTGGATCCCAAGTCGTACAAGATCGGAGCCGAAGACGTCCTCGGCATCCAGGTGTGGAAGGAACCCGACCTGAGCAGCATCGTCAGCGTCAGACCCGACGGCAAGATCACCGCCAACCTCATCGGCGAGGTCGATGTTGTGGGCCTGACCCCCGATCAGTTGAAGGACAAGCTCCGCGCCGATTTCGCCAAGCTCGTCAACAACCCCATCGTCCAGGTGCTGGTGCGCGAGGTCAAAAGCCGCAAATATTACATCAACGGGCAGGTGAACCGTACTGGCGCGTTCCCCCTGGTGGTGCCGACCACGGTGCTCGAGGCCCTGACAATGGCGGGCGGACTGAGCGAATACGCCGATAAGAAGGGCATCATCATCATGCGCGGCGACAAAAGGCTCAAGTTCAACTACAAGGACGTGATCAAGGGCAAGAACATGAGCCAGAACATCTACCTCGAAAACGGGGACTTCATCATCGTCGAGTAGGAGCGCAACGATGCAGGCCACACTTCCACAACCACAGCAAAACTTCACCATCACGCGCCGGACCCTCGACCTCGAGGACTACCTGTCGATCATGCGGCGCAACGCCACCTGGATTCTCGGACCGGCGCTCGCCGCGCTGACCGTCGCCGTCGTGGCCGCCTACTTTTGGCCTGATACCTACGTGTCGGAGGCGCGCATCCGCGTGGTTCCGCCGCAGGTGCCCGAGCGTCTGGTTCCCACCAACGTCAACATGCAGATGGCCGAACGCGTCAACTCCATGACGCAGACCATCCTCAGCCGCAACACGCTCACCAACATCATCCAGACCTACGATCTGTACCGCAGGGAACGGAACCGCATGCCGATGGACGATGTGATCGAGAACATGCGCAAGGCCATCAGCATCGGCAATCTCACCGAGGTCAATCAGGGCCGTAACGCCGCCTTCCGAATCACCTACGCCTACGACAACCGCTACACCGCGCAGAAGGTCACGCGCGACCTGATGACCCGGTTCATCGACGAGAACATCCGCGAACGCCACAATCAGGCCCAGCAGACCACCCAGTTCCTCCGCGAGCAGTTCGATCAGGCGCGCGCCGAGGTCGACGCGATCGAGCAGCGCCTCACCACCTATAAGACGGCCAACGCCGGCCGGCTCCCCGACCAGTTGAGCGGCAGTCTGCAAATGGCGGGCGTGCTCGAGGCGCGCATGTCCGGCCTCACGTCGAGCATCAGCCGCGCCAACCAGGAAAAGACCATCCTCGACGCCGAACTTCGCGCATTGCGCGACCGCATCAATAAGGTCAACCAGATTCCGTCGGAGTCCGTGTCGGTCACCTCTTCCGGAGCCGTCGTCGCCGGCGAAAACGACGAGAACCTGGCTCGCCTGGAACGCGAAACCCAGCAATTGCAGCGCACCCTCGACGTCATGCTCGAGCAGTACAAGCCCGAATATCCGGACGTTCAGCGGCTGCAGGCCCGCCTGCAGAGCGTGAAGAAGGAGCGCGACACGCTCCTCAATCGCAGGCTCGCGGTGCGCGAGCAGCCCACCTCGGGCGCGCCCGCTCCGGTTCCCGCCGCCCGGCCGAATCCGGGCCGTATGCGGGAAATCGCCGATATCGAGGCCCAGGTCGCCCGCATTCAGGGCCAGATCCGCGCCAAGGAAATGGAAGTCGAGCGCTATATCCGCGACCAGGGCGACGCCAACCGCCGCATGTCGGAAGTCGAATCCCGCATGTCGATGGTGCCGCTCGGAGCCCAGCAGTTGGAAGTACTCAATCGCGACTACGAGGCCACCAAGCGCAAGTACGACCAGTTGAAGCTGATGGTCAGCCAGTCGGAAATGGCCACCGAACTCGAACAACGCAAGCAGAGCGAAACGCTCGAAGTGCTCGACGTGCCCAGCCTGCCCGACAACCCGACTTCGCCCACTCGTCCCCTGATCATCGGCGGCGGTCTGATTCTCGGTCTGGTGCTCGGAGCCGCCATGGCGGCCGTCCGCGAATTGCGCGACACCTCGCTCAAATCGCTCAAGGACATCCGCGCCTACACCCAGTTCAACGTGCTCGGCAGCGTCCCGCTGCTCGAGAACGATCTCGTCGTGCGCCGCCGCAAGCGCCTCGGAATGCTTGCCTGGATCACGGCCTGCATCCTGGCCGTCCTCGTGATGGGCGGGTCGATCTACTACTACTACAGCACCAAGATGTAATCGGACGCTAAAGGCGGGGCGGCGTTCGGGCGATAAACGGGCGGTTCGAATCGGAGAGGATCCAAGCACATGAGCAGAGTTCACGACGCGTTGAGAAAGGCCGAAGGCACGTTCGGCATGTCCACGCCCCTGTCGGGCGGCATGCCCGGACCGGGCAACCTGGCGGCGCCGGATTCCGGCTCCCTCCACGGCCTTCTCGAGCAGGTGAAGGAAATCCCCTGGGATCCCGCCGCCGAGGCTCACCTCATCGACGCCACCAAGCCCCACGAAGGCCCCATGGAGGAGTTCCGCAGTCTTCGCACGCGCCTCAACCACTTGCAGGGCATTCAGCCGCTACACACACTCGTGGTCACCAGCGCGTCGCCGGCCGAAGGCAAGTCCTTCACCGCGTCCAACCTGGCCGTCGTCCAATCGCACTTGCAGGGCCAAAGCGTGCTGCTGTGCGACTTCGACTTCCGCCGCCCCATCGTCCACAACCTGTTCAAGATCGACCGCTCTCCCGGCCTCACCGAATACCTGCAGGGAAAGGCGTCGCTCTCCGAAGTCATTCGCCGCGTCGAGGGCACCAATCTGTACCTGGCGCCGGCCGGCTCGGCCGTGATCAACCCTCTCGAACTGCTCAACCTCAAGGAGGTGCGGCTCCTGATCGAGCGGCTTCCTTCCATCTTCAACTGGGTCATCCTCGACAGTCCGCCGCTGCTGTTCGCGGCCGACGCCAACCTGCTGGCGACCCTGTGCGACGGCACCCTCCTGGTCGTGCGCCTGGGCCAAACCACCATCGACGCCGTCACACGCGCCCTCGGCGGCATGAGCCACAACAACGTCATCGGCGTCGTCGCCAACGCGGCCAAGCGCGGCGAACTCTACAGCAAGTACACGTATTATCACAACTACTACTACTCCGACGAAAAGCAGCCCGTCAACGAGGACGGCGAGGTCGTGCCCGTCCCGTCGGCAGCCGAACCGGAGCAGCCGCCCGCCCGCAAGGCGGATTCCGATTCCGACTAGCCGAAACCGCCGGAGCCGTGCTAATCTGTAATCTGGTACCGATGAAAGCTGGAATTCACCCCGCCTACAAAGAGTGCGCCGTGAACTGCGCGTGTGGTCACTCATTCCCGACGAGATCCACGCACAAGGGCGACATCCGCGTGGAAATCTGCTCTAATTGCCACCCGTTCTTCACGGGCAAGCAAAAGCTGATAGACACCGAGGGCCGCGTCGATCGCTTCCAAAAGCGATATCAACGCGCCGCCGCCAAGGTCGCCGCCGCGCGCAAGCCGAACTGACGCACCGCGTTCCCGCCCAGGATTTTCTCGCGAGTCTCCATCGTTTGCGCTCCTAGCGCCTGCGTGAAGGCCGCCAGACTCTCTTTCCACGTTCCGCCCGCCGAACACCGGGGCCACCCGCTGCCGAAAAGCAGCCTGTCCTCGCCGAACCGGTCGAGGGCGAACTGGACCCACGGGCGGTACGTAGTTGCGTCCCAACGGCCTGCCCCCGCGCCGTCGATCAGGTTCGAAACGCCGATCGCCGTCTCGGGCCGCTCGGCCAGTATCTCTATCTCCGCGCACCAACCGCGGAACTCCGCCTCGCCGCCGAATCCCGGCCACCCGAGCGCCTCCACCACCACCGGACCCGGCGGCAATTCCCCCATCTCTCGCGCCGCGCCTGGCCGGAACCGCACTACGCACGTCTCCCCCCGCGCGAGCACTTCCGCCGCGCGCCGCGGCAGGTCCGCACCCGCCTCCAACCGGCGTCCGCGCACCGCTCCGCCGCTGGCCGTCACCCCCTCGTCGAGCACGACGGCCGCCACCCAAGGAGCCTCGCCCGCCACCTCGAGCAGCCAACGCGCCTCGTCCTCGCCTCCCAGCGTCTGAAACAGGATCGCCCCCTCGAACCGGTTCCGAACCAGAATCGTACGCAAGTTGTCCGCCGAAAAGTCCCTCCCGAACGGAGCCCCGGGAAATCGCGAACGGTCCACCAGTCCAACCGCCGAATCGATGCGCATCGATCCCAGTCTATGTGATTCAATGGAGTTTCCGCGATGAAGCACATCCATGCCCTTGCGCCCTTGCTGGCGATCCTGTGCGGCTGCCCCGGCGCCCAAAAGAAGAACCTCGCGATCCATGCCGATCTCGAGCGATCCGTCCCCTCCGGCGCCACCACGCTGATCGGCGTCAAGCTGACCGCCATCGCGCCCACCGAGTTCTATCGAACCACCGTCGCGCCTCTCATCGCGCCGATGCTCGCCGAATTTTCCAAGCAGTCCGGCGTCGATCCCGCCAAGGACATCGACGAAATTCTGATCGTGCTCCGCGGCGAAAGCGAGCCGCTGCTGCTCGCGCGCGGAAAGTGGGACGCCGCCGCGCTCGAGGCCAAGCTCACCGCCAACGGCTTCCAGACGTCCTCTGGCTCGGCCCCCCGCATCCACACGCGCGACAAGCTATCCATTTCCTTCCCGCGCGCTGGCGTCATCGCCGCCGGTCCCCCGGCGATCCTGGTGGACTCGGCCAAGCAGTCCGGTGTTCCGCCCGCTCTCTCCCCGCTCGTCGACTCCATCGGACCGGGCGCGCAGATCTGGGCGGTCAGCACGGCCGACTTCAAAGGCTTCCGCGCCCCCGAACGCAGCAATCTCCAGAACCTCGAGAAAATCGCCGCCAGCCTCCGCACCCTGACCGCCTGGGCGGACGTCCGCCAAGGCGTGCACCTCCGGGCCACAGGAAGCTGCGCCACCGACGATGACGCCAAGCAGCTCCACGGCGGAATCCGCGCCATGATGGGACTCGCGCGCCTGGCCACTCCCGCCGGTCAGCAGGACCTCCTGAAAGCCCTCGACACCGTGGAACTGCGCCAGGAAGCCGCCGCCGTCCGCGCCTCGATCGACCTTACCGCCGAACAGTTCGACCAGCTTCGCGGCATGCTCCCGGTTCCGCGAACCGCTAACTGAGACCATGAAATCGATAATCGCCGCCTCTCTGTTCGCGGCCTGGGCCGCCGCCCAGCAACCGCATGCCGAAGGCATCAAGGTCTACGCCGAGTCCTGCGCCGCCTGCCATGGCGTCCAGCCCACCGGCACCGATCGCGGCCCCGCGCTCGTCAACAGCCGCGCCCTCCGCCGCCGCTCGGAATCGCAGATCTCCGGGATCATCCGCAAGGGCACCCCCGGCGGCATGCCCGCGTTCCCCCTTCCTCCGGCGCGAATGGACCCGCTCGCCCGCTACATCCACTCCCTCAACGCCTCCGCCTACGACGCGAATCCTCCCGGCGATCGCGCCGCTGGCGAGCGCTTCTTCTTCGGCAAGGGCGGCTGCTCCTCCTGCCACATGGTGCGCGGACGCGGCGGAGCCAAAGGTCCCGATCTCTCCGAAACCGGCCGCCAACTCACCGTCGCCGAAATCGGCGCCATGCTCGACGATCCCGCCTCCCAAACCGGCGTCCGATCCACCGCCTCTTGTCCCGGCTGGGCCTTCTGTCCTCAGGAGCCGTGGACCCTGGTGAATGTGTCGCTCGCCGCCGGCGGCTCGGCCCGCGGATTCGCCCGCGCCCAAAGCCGCCATGGCGTCACCCTCCAAACGCTCGACGGCAAACTGCTCTCGCTCACGGAAGCCGAATACACCGCAATCGCGCGGGAAAAGGGCTCGTTCATGCCGAAGCTGGCGGCCTCGCCGGCCGAACGCCGCGATCTCATCGCCTACCTCAGCCGCCTCGACGGCGTCCATCCTGGCCCTCTCGCCGATGCCCCCGCCCCGTCGCCCGCCGCCATCGAAAGCGTCCTTCGCCCCGCCAAGGGAGAATGGCCCGGCTACAACGGCGATCCCGCCGGCAACCGCCACAGCCTGCTCGACGGGATACGAGCCTCCAACGTGGGCCAACTCCAATTGAAGTGGAGTTACTCGATCCCCTATAACCTGCTCGAAACCACCCCGCTCGTCGCCGAAGGCGCCATGTACGTCACCGGACCCAACCAGGTCTGCGCCCTCGATGCCGCCTCTGGCCGCGAGATCTGGTGCTTCCAGCGGCCCCGCTCCCCCGCGGATAAGATCTCCGGCGATGCCGCCCGCGGCGCCAATCGCGGCGTGGCGCTGCTCGGTGACCGCGTCTTCTTCGCCACCGACGATGCACGCCTCATCGCGCTGAACCGCTGGACCGGAGCGCCGATGTGGGAGGTCTACGTGCCTTCGGGCGATCCCGGCGCCTACGGTTCCACCGCCGCGCCCCTCGTCGCCGGCGGTCTGGTGATCACCGGCGTGGGTGGCGGCGACGCCCCTCTACGCGGATTCATCGCCGCCTACGACGCCGCCACGGGCAAGCAGGCCTGGCGCTTCCACACCGTCCCCCGCCCAGGCGAGCCCGGCTCGGAAACCTGGCGCGGACCCGATCTCGCCAAATGGGGCGGCGGCGGAGCCACCTGGCTCACCGGCTCTTACGACGTGGATACGGGCGTCGTCTACTGGCCCACCGGTAACCCCTTCCCCGCCACCGATGGCGACGGCCGCCAGGGCGATAACCTCTATTCCAACTCGGTGGTCGCGCTGGACGCAAAGACTGGAAAACTCCGCTGGCACTTCCAATTCACTCCGCACGATCTTTATGACTGGGACGCCACCGAGCCGCTCGTGCTGGTCGATACCCGCTTCCAGGGCCGCGACCGCAAACTCTTGCTCCAAGCCAATCGCAGCGGCTTCTTCTATGTCCTCGACCGCGTCACCGGCGAGTTCCTCCTCGGCGAGCCGTTCGTCCGCCTGGCCACCTGGGCCAAGGGGATCGGCAAGGACGGCCGCCCGATCCTCGACCCCGAAGCCAAGCCCACCCGCGCTGGCGTACGCGTGTGTCCGCAAGTCCGCGGAGCCACCAACTGGTACTCCACCGCCTTCCACCCCGGCACGAGCCTCTTCTATCTGATGGCCGTCGAGGATTGCAGTATCTATCGCCAGTCTGGCATGGGGGGATACTTACCGGTCCGCGATCCCGCCCATCCGCCGGCGAAGTTCCTCCGCGCCCTGAACGTCGAAACCGGCAAGGTGGCATGGGAAGTCCCGCAGGTGGGCCCGCCGGAGGCCAACTACTCGGGCGTCCTCTCGACGGCGGGCGGCCTCGTCTTCTACGGCGAGACCGGCGGCGACTTCGCGGCCGTCGACGCCAGTACCGGCAAGACGCTCTGGCACTTCTCCACCGGCCAGATCTGGAAGGCGTCGCCCATGACCTACCTCGCCGGCGGCCGCCAGCATGTCGCGATCGCGGCGGGCGGTAACATCCTGTCCTTCGCGTTGCCAGCCCGCTGACGGTCATCGCACGCCAGATCGGGGCGGGCGGGTTTGGGAGTAACATCCTGTCCTTCGCGTTGCCAGCCCGCTGACGGGATCGGCCGGCTTACCCGGCACGCCGCCTGGGAAGCCGCCTCGACGACTCCCGCTGTTTCGCTGGCGTCGGTTCGCTCCGCGTTCAGATCGACCCCGGTAGGTTTCTCTACCCCGGCCTCGCTGTATTTTGTGGACAGCCGGTCCCGGCGCTGGTCGGGTCGGCGCGACTGCGAATCCTACCTTGGTTGCCGAGACTCTGTCTCCCTCCACGCTCGCCTATTACTTACGACACCAAGTTTGCCCTGTACCGCAAGCTTTCCTGCCTGCGGGAATGCGTGTTGGTCTCCCAGGCGGTCCTCATACTGGCTGCGGCGCCGCGAAGCACGGATCTGACGGATTTCGTTCGCCGCCCAAGTCTGAAGGCCGCCATCGACGTCGTACAGGCAGCGGAACTCGTCCGCCTCTTCGCGCGTGACAGCCACTGGGTGCTGGATCTGCTCGAAAATCCACCCGCGCCCAACGCGAAGCTGGTGGCTGCCGCAAAGGCGCTGTCGAAGCGGAAAGGAGCGTGCCCCCCTTGGCCCGAGGAGCCGGTCGCCAAGCGGCATGATCGAGACGGCGCTACGCCCGGAAGAGCCGGACTTGGGCCGCTCGAAGGCACTTGTTGCCGCCGGCGATGCCGGTAACCGAACCGTCCCCGGCCTCTACACTCTCAACCCCGCGTCGATCGAGTATCCCCGCGCGCCCGGCATCGTGAAACGCAGGTTGGCGGGTTACGACGTGCCGGGGTTCCGTCTGGCGCGCTTGCTGCCTCCGCGCCGCCGCGGAAGCCGGCGGCGTTGCGGTGCTCATCGATGCAATGAACGAAAGCGTGGCGGTATGGTACGACCGGTATGGCGCCGCGCCACCCGAGGACGCCCCGCCCACATTGATGTTGCCATTGGCGGTGATCGAGACCGCGCTCGAGAAAACTGTAAACTAACTGGATCGTTGCCCCGGCGCCCCCGGCAGCCGCGTGGCTGCGCTCCGCGTTATGATCAATGCATGGGTGCGCTTGCCATTCCGAGGATGTCGGTTGAAGAGTACCTCGCCTGGGACGACAGAACCGAAGCGCGAGCGGACTACCACGATGGCGAGGTGTTCGAGCCGGAAGCCTCGAGTTTGCCGCATGGCGTGCTCTTGGCCAATCTGGCGGGCTGCCTGACGAGCCGTCTCCGCCGCTCGGGATGCGTTGTCTCGATCAACGGCCCCCGCGTCCAAGTGGCTTCCAGGAAGTTCGTATACCCGGACGTCTTGGTCTTTTGCGGCCGGCCGGCCCCGGTCGCGGGTCAGCCCGATACGGTCACCGACGCGAAGTGGATCGCCGAGGTTCTGTCTCCATCCACGCTCGACTACGACTACGGCACGAAGTTCGCCTTGTACCGGAAGCTCCCGTCCCTGCTGGAATACGTGCTGGTGTCCCAGTCTGACCGGACGGTCGAGGTGTTCCGACGCAACGAAGCGGGCCAGTGGGTATTGTCGACGTACGAGGGCCGGGACGCTGCATTCGAATCGCTCGGCGTCTCCGTTCCGCTCGACGAGATCTACGGCGGCGTTCTGTAACAAGGGCTCACTCCGGGCAGAGTCGGCCAGATGGGTTGATGCGAGCCATCGTTCGACTCCGCCAGATCCTTGCGTCCAACGAACATCTACCGCGAATCATCTATTTCGATTGGTGCTGAACCACACCACCGCGGCACTGCCCGCGCTGAGTCGCAAGCGTAAGCGACCGGTCACGCCCTCGCCGAGCCTCACTCGGGAATACCGCCATTGGTTCGACCTGCTGCTCCACGACATATCGGATCGCCGCCCGAGCGTCCCGATCCTTCCACGGCCATCGGGTGCTTCCGTGTTGGCTCAACGCCGCCGGCCGGCGACAGTGATGAAGTACCTCATTCCATCGGATGCAAACGAATCCCCTTGCGCTGCTTAATACTGAGCCGCGGGCACAAGCGACCGGTGACGCCCTTAACTGGAGCCTGTCCCATAGGGGACGTTTTTTGGAAAAATGGCGTGGATGAAGGTGCTGGAAGTGGGTGAGACCGGAGGGGCGCCGGAACAAGGAACACGGAATTTGTTTGAAGTGGGGAAAAAAGGGCCTCATGATAGGACATGG